>Ga0307499_10000549_pt1 | contig 12738 bp, 10 predicted proteins | sample 13_S_MG_FD_201363 | JGI IMG/M metagenome (GOLD analysis project Ga0307499, IMG submission 201363) | Soil microbial communities from Populus trichocarpa stands in riparian zone in the Pacific Northwest, United States - 13_S | ecosystem: Environmental > Terrestrial > Soil > Riparian zone > Trees... | reverse complement strand
TGATCGGTGTCCTCCGAACACAGCCGCACCTCGATGGCATGGCCGGAGAACTTGATATCTTCCTGCACAAGCCCCAGCGGCTCGCCGCTGGCAACGCGCAACTGCAGTTCGACGAGATCGAGACCGGTGATCGCCTCGGTAACGGGATGCTCGACCTGCAGCCGCGTGTTCATTTCCATGAAATAGAATTCGCCGGATGGATCAAGCAGGAATTCCAGCGTTCCCGCCCCTTCATAGCGAAGTTGTTTCACGGCGGCGACAGCGACGTCGCCCATGCGCGCCCGCAATTTTCGCGTCACCTTCGGCGACGGCGCTTCCTCGATCAGCTTCTGGTGCCGGCGCTGCACCGAGCAATCGCGCTCGCCGAGATGAACCGCGTTGCCATAGCGGTCGCCAAAAACCTGGATTTCGATGTGCCGGGGATCGACGATGGCCCGCTCCAGGATGACGGTGGGATCGCCGAACGCGCCCTGCGCCTCCGACCTTGCGCTGCGCAGCGCATCCGGAAATGCCGCGGCGTCCGCAACCAGCCGCATGCCCCGCCCGCCGCCACCGGCCACTGCCTTGATCATGACGGGGAAGCCGATCTTTTTTGCCTCCGCCAGCATCACGGCGTCGCTCTGGTCCGCCCCCTGATAGCCGGGTACGCAAGGCACGCCCGCCTCTCGCATGATGTCCTTGGCGCCGGCCTTGTTGCCCATCGCCCGGATCGCCTCCGGCGACGGTCCGATGAACACCAGCCCGGCATCGCGGCAGGCTTGCGCAAAATCCTCGTTTTCGGCGAGGAAGCCATAGCCCGGATGCACCGCGCTGGCGCCGCTGGCTTTGGCAGCGGCAATGATCGCTTCGATCCGCAAATACGACTGCGCCGGCAGCGCTTCCCCGATCCGCACCGCCTGGTCGGCCTCGCGCACATGCAGCGCGTCGCGATCGGCATCGGAATAGACGGCGACCACGCCATAGCCGAGGCGGCGCGCGGTGCGCATGATCCGCAGCGCGATCTCGCCGCGGTTGGCGACCAAAATCTTGAAGAACGGCGTCCGCTTCATTGCTGCACCGCTCATGGCCGCGCGACCGAGAATTGCATGCGCTGGGGTGTGCGGGCCTCGGCCTCGCGGCAGATCGACAGCACTTCGGCAAGCACGCTGCGGGTATCGCGCGGGTCGATCACGCCGTCGTCGAGCACGCGCGCACTGGTCGAGAACACATCCATCTGGCCGTCGAACACGCCCGTGATCTGCGCCTTCATGGCGTCGAGCTTTTCCTTCTCGATCGGCTTGCCGCGCCGCGCCGCCGCAGCCTCGGTCACGATCGCCATGGTTTCGGCCGCCTGCTCGCCACCCATCACGGCGGTCTTGGCGTTGGGCCAGGAGAAGCAGAAGCGTGGATGGAAGCCACGGCCGCACATGCCGTAATTGCCGGCGCCGAACGACGCCCCGCAATAGATCGTGATCTGCGGTACGGTCGCCGAGGTCACCGCCTGGATCATCTTGGAGCCGTGCTTGATCATGCCGGCTTCTTCATAGGCCTTGCCGACCATGTAGCCCGTCGTGTTGTTCATATACAGGATCGGCGTGCGCGACTGGCAGCAGGCCTGGATGAAATGCGTCGCCTTGTTGGCGCCGGGCACGTCGAGCGGCCCGTTATTGGTGATGATGCCGATCGCCTGCCCCTCGATGCGGGCGTGGCCGCATATCGTTGCGGGACCGTAATTGGCGCCGAATTCGGTGAAATCAGAATCGTCGACAAAGCGGGCGATAGCCTGACGCATGTCGACGGGGCGCTTGTGGTCCATCGGCATGATGCCAAGCAGTTCCTCCGCATCGTAGCGCGGCGGCTTGAACGACGTTTCCGTGGGCTTCGGCCGATCCCACTCCATGTTGGCCATGATGTCGCGTGCGATGCGCAGCGCATCGCGGTCGTCTTCGGCCAGATAATCGCCGAGACCGGAAATCGAGGTGTGCATCTCGGCGCCGCCGAGTTCCTCCTCGGTCGCGATCTCTCCTGTCGCCGCCTTCAACAGCGGCGGCCCGGCCAGGAAGGCCCGGGTGCGGCCGCGCACCATCACGATGTAATCCGAGAGGCCCGTTTGATAGGCACCGCCCGCCGTCGACGAGCCGTGCGTCACGGTGACGACGGGTAGACCGGCCGCCGACAGCCGCGCCAGATTGCGAAAGATGTTGCCGCCGCGAATAAAGTCCTCGACCCGGTAGCGCAGCAGGTTGGCGCCGGCGCTTTCGACCAGCTGCACGTAGGGCAGCTTGTTCTCCAGCGCCAGTTCCTGCACCCGCAACGTCTTGTCGAGGCCGAACGGCTGCAGTGCGCCGGCGTCGATGCCGGAATCATTGGCGCTGATCATGCAGCGGATGCCGGAGACGAAGCCGATGCCGGCAACGAGGCCGCCGCCGGGCACGCTCTTTTCGGCATCGGGGACGTCGAACATGTAGCCAGCCAGCGTCGACAGTTCGACGAAGGGCGAGCCCGGATCGAGCACCAGCGCCACGCGTTCGCGCGGCAGCAACTGCCCGCGCTTGTGGAAGCGATCCTTCGCCGCGGCCGATGCAGCCCGCGTGCGATCTTCGAGGGCGCGCATCCGCGCAATCAGCGCCAGCATGCCGTCGCGATTGGCCTTGAAGGCCGCGCTGCCGGTCGCAATCGTGGATTCGAGAATGGCCATGGATTGGATTACTCCGTCATTCCGGGGCGATGCGCAGCATCGAACCCGGAATCTCGAGGTTCCGGGTTCGCGCTGCGCGCGCCCCGGAACGACCGCCGTACTTCAATTCGGCCATCACGCACTCTTCTTCTTCGAAAAATGTTCGCTGAACGCCTGGCGCAGTTCGACCTTGCGCAGCTTGCCGGTCGCGGTCATCGGCATCTCGTCGAGGATCCGGACCAGCTTCGGCACCTGAAAGCCGCCGAGATATTTGCGGCAATGTTCGGTGATCGCGGCTTCATCGACCTGCGCGCCCGGCTTCAGCTTGACGAAGGCGGACACCGCCTCGCCCCACTGCGGATGCGGCAGACCGACCACGGCGGCGTTCTGCACGGCGGGATGCGCCAGCAGCGTCTCCTCGATCTTCACGGAGGCGACGTTCTCGCCGCCCGACTTGATCATGTCCTTCTTGCGGTCGAGGAACAGCACCTCGCCGTGCTCGTCGATCAACGCGAGATCGCCGGTATGATGCCAGCCGAACTTGCGTGCTTCCTCGGTCGCCTTCGGATCCCTGTAATAGCCCATCATGACATTGGGCCCGCGATGCACGAGTTCGCCGACCTGGCCGCGCGGCAGCAGATTGCCGTTGTCATCCATGATCGCCGTCTCGTTGACGATCAGCGACTCGCCCCAGTAGTTGCCGAAGCGCTCGAGTTGGCGGTCCGGCTGCGACATCGTGGTGGCCGGATACATTTCGGTCTGGCCTGAACTCAGCACGAAATTCGGGCACATATCGGCCATGGCGCGTTCCAGCAGCGGACGGCCCATCGGCGCCATGGTGTAGATGCAGGTCCGCAAGTGCGAAAGATCGAACTCCCTGCGGCGCGGATGATCGAGGATCGCCTGGTACATCAGCGACAGGCCGACGAACACGGTCAGCTTGTCGCGCACGATCGCTTCCATGCAGACCACCGGATCGAAGCCGCGCATCAGCGCCATCCGGCCGCCGACCGACAGGTAACTCAGCAGCAGCACGTGGCCGGCGCAGTGAAACAGCGGAAACTGCCCGGTGATGCCATCGTCCCGGCCGAGCTTCATCTCGATGGCGTTGCTCATCACGGCCATGACCACGGCGAGATGACAATGCATCGCGCCCTTCGGCCGCGACGTCGTGCCCGACGTGTAGATGATCATCGCGAGATCGCGGTCGCCAATCTCGATCTCCGGCTCGACTACGGGCTGGCCCTTGATGAGATCGCTAAAATTCTCCAGTCCCGTCTCGGCGATCTTGCCGGCAAGATCGATCGCGATCAGCTGCATGCCGCGCTGTTCCAGCGCAGCACGGCGATCGGGCTGCGCATGCATGACGTCGTCGATCAGCGCAAAGCGCACCTCGGCATGATCGAGGATATAACCCATGTCGGCCGGGCCGAGCATGGTGTTGATCGGCACCCACACCAGGCCTGCGCGGTGGATGCCGAACAGCGCTTTGACGAACTCGACGGAGTTGTTGCAGATCGTCGAGATCTTCTCGCCCGGCTTCAATCCGCGCTCGACGAGGTAATTGGCGAAGCGATTGGCGTCCTGTTCCAGCTCGGTATACGTCACGCTGCGCGCGCCATCGGTCAGCGCAACGCGATCCGGAAACCGCGCCGCCGCGCGCTTCAAGAGATCGCCGATCGCGACCCGTCCGATCCGGCCAGGACCAGGCACGCCACCGGTTGCTGCGAGATTGGTCATTTGTTCCTCGTCCGATTGCCTGCGCCCGCGTCATTGCGAGGAGCGAAGCGACGAAGCAATCCAGACCTTCTTCGCCGATGGATGGATTGCTTCGCTCCGCTCGCAATGACGGCAGGCGCGGCTGTCAATGCCTTGTCCCGAAAATCTGCCGCGCTTCCGCCGGGCTCGCGATCTCGCGGCCCGCGCGCCGCGCACATCCGGCGACTTCCTCGATCAGTTGCCCGTTCGAGGTCACCTTGGTTCCGTTGGCGAGATAGAAGGTATCCTCCAAGCCGGTGCGGAGATGCCCGCCGAGATCGGCGCAGCGCTGGTGCAGCGGCCAGATTTCGGCGCGGCCGATCGCGGTGACCTGCCAGCGCCCTTGCGGTAATTTCAGCTTCAGCAGGATCGGCAGCAGTTCCGGGTCTGCCGGCATGCCGGAGGCAACGCCCATCACGAAATTGTACTCCAGCGGACCGGAATACATCCCCGTCTGCACATACATGTTCACACAACGCACGATGCCGACGTCGAAACACTCGAACTCGGGATTCGTGCCCGCGACTTTCATCACGTCGAGATAGTCCTGCACCTTCTCGACCGCGTTATCGAACATCATCGGCGGCCAAGCCCAGGTGTTGTCGGACTTCACCTTGAGATAGTTCAACGAGCCGGCGTTGCACGCCGCGATCTCGGGCCTGGTCTCGCGCACGCAATCGAGCGCGCCCTGATAGTTCGGGCCTGAGGTACCCGTGGTGTGGTTGATGATGACGCCGGGACAGGCTTCGCGAATGGCCTGCTGGATTTCCTTTGAGACATTCACGTCCCAGGACGGCAGGTGGCCCTTGTTCGGCTCCTGCTGGCGCAGGTGAACATGCATGACGCTGGCGCCGGCGTTGAACGCAGCCTTGGCCTCGCGCGCCATCTGCTCCGGCGTAACCGGCACATTGTGCTGCTTCGGGTCGGTCAGCACGCCATTCAGCGCGCAGGTAATGACGGCCTTGTCGCCCATGGATCAGCCTTCGATTGCAGGACGCGACGGATCGCGGAATATCGTCTGCGATCATGCGTCCGGCATCAGCCAGCTTCTTGCGTCAACCCGCTATGCGGCGCTGGCGCGGCGGTGGCTATAGATCGCGAGATCCCGCGAACCTGAAAAGATCGCGCGCGGCTTCAAGCCATAGAAGCGGCGGATCGAGTGGCTGAAATGCGTGGAGTCGGGATAGCCGATGTCCTGCGCCAAATGCGCAAGGTTGATGTCCTGGTTGGCGAAATGCAGCAGATGCCGCGCCCGCTTCCAGGCGCGAAACGAGCGGAAGGAAATTTCGGTTTCTTCCTTGAACAGATGCAGGAAGCGCGACGGAGACAGTCCCGCCTCCGCGGCGCAGCTCGCCGCCGTCACCGGTTCGCCGGAGAATTTTCCGATCTGCAGGATCGCACGCGCCACGCGGGGGTCGAGTTCGCGCCGCGGCAGCGCTTCACCAAGGCACAGCGTATCGAATTCGACACTGGAGAATTCATTGCCGGCGTGGTGTTCGCGCAGTTCGAGATAGGCGGCGCGGATGCGGCTGGTAAAAGCTTCGCCTTCCGGCCCGGCGAGGCGTTTGGCGAAATCCTCAAGCATGCCGGGACGAACGCTCTCCGGCTCGATCACGATGCTGAGCACCGAGCGATGGTCGCTGGCAATGGTGTGCCTGACATTCGGCAGCACAGCGACCATCTCGCCGTAACTCTCGCGGCCGTCGGCGGTCGTGAGCCACAGCCCGCCCTCGATCGAGACGTAGATGTTGAACGCGCCCGAGCAGCGTTGACGCGGACGACCGAGCAGGCCGGCGTAGAAAACGCGCTCCGGGGTGATGAGCATCAGATGGCCGGATTTGTGGCCGATGTCGTCCATGGTTCGTCCTCCTCGCGCGGCTCTTTGGCCGCTGCGACGGGTCAACCATAGCGGAAATTTGGGGACTGACTACGGCGGAATCCGTCATTCCGGGATGGTGCGTTAGCACCAGACCCGGAATCTCGAGATTCCGGGTTCGATGCTTCGCATCGCCCCGGAATGACGGAGAATCATTCACGCCCTTACCCGCGGCGCTATGTTCTGTTCCACGCCGGCCTTGCGTTCCGCCGCAACCGCGCGCTTGTACCCGTCGCGTTCCTGCAACCGGGCCCAATAGGCGGCGACATTCGGGCCGAAATCCTTGGCGAGCCCGATATTGCCCGCCAGACGCAACGCGTAGCCGTTGACGATATCGGCCGCGGTGAACCGCCCGGCGCACAAGGTTTTGGCATTCGCGGTGGCTGCCTCGACGGCGCGCAGCCGGCCAAGGAACCATTTGGCATAATCGCCGGCTACCTGCGGGTTGCGCCGCTCCTCGGGTTCGAGCTGGCTGTATCTCAGCACCAGCGTCTGCGGAAACGTCAGCGTGGCGTCGCTGAAATACATCCAGTTCAGGAACGCGCCATAGGCCGGATCGTCCAGTCCGACCACCAGCGGCGTCGGCCCGTATTTGGTGCCGAGGTAATAACAGATACCAGAGGACTCCGTCATTTTGGTCTCGCCGTCGACCATGAACGGAATGGTGCCGAGCGGATTGATCGCGAGATATTCCTTGGCGAACACCCGCGGCGGGAACGGCAGCATTTTCAGCTCATAGGGCAGCCCCATCTCTTCCAGCATCCAGAGCGGACGGAACGAGCGTGCGCCGTCGCAGTGATAGAGCGTGATCATAATTAGTTCCCCTTCAGGCGTTGCTGTGCTTGCGCAGTTCGAGACGGGCAATCTGGTTGCGATGGACTTCATCCGGACCATCTGCCAGGCGAAGCAGCCGCGCGGTGGCGTAGGCCGCAGCGAGCCCGAAATCATTGCCGGTGCCGCCGCCGCCATGGGCCTGAATGGCCCAGTCGATCACCTGACACGCCATGTTCGGAACCGCGACCTTGATCATCGCGATTTCCGCCTTGGCGACCCGGTTGCCGACAGTGTCCATCATGTGCGCGGCATTCAGCGTCAAGAGCCGCGACTGCTCGATCATGATGCGCGATTCCGCAATCCGCTCCTGGGTAACGGTTTGTTCCGAAACCGGCTTGCCGAAGGCCACGCGGTTGCGGGTCCGAACACACATCTTCTCCAGCGTCCGTTCAGCCAGCCCGATCAGGCGCATGCAGTGATGGATGCGCCCGGGGCCAAGACGCCCCTGCGCGATCTCAAAACCGCGCCCCTCGCCGAGCAGCATGTTCGTTGCCGACACGCGCACGTTCTCGAACACGACTTCCGAAGCGCGGTCGGGCACGCCATAGAAGCCGAACACCGGAATCGGGCGAAGCACTTTAACGCCCGGCGTATCCATCGGCACCAGGATCATCGACTGCTGGCGATGGCGATCCGGATTATCCGGATCGGTCTTGCCCATGAAGATGCAGATCTTGCAGCGCGGGTCGGTCGCGTTGGTGGTGTACCATTTGCGGCCGTTGATGACGTAATGATCGCCGTCACGAACGATCGAGCTCTCGATGTTGGTGGCGTCGCTGGAGGCGACCGCCGGCTCGGTCATGGCAAAGCAGGACCGGATTTCACCCGCCAGCAGCGGCTTGAGCCAACGCTCCTGATGCTCTCTCGTGCCATAACGCGCCAGCACCTCCATGTTGCCGGTGTCGGGCGCAGAGCAATTAAACAATTCTGGCGCAAGATGCGACCGCCCCATGATCTCGCAGAGCGGCGCGTATTCGAGGTTGGTCAACCCGGCGCCATGCTCGCTCTCCGGTAGGAACAGATTCCAGAGGCCCTCTTCGCGCGCCCTGGGCTTCAGCTCCTCGACGACGGGGTAGACCTTCCACGGACCGAGATCTTCCGCCTCGCGATAGTACCGCTCCTCGTTCGGATAGACGTATCGGTCCATGAACGAGCGAACGCGGTGCTTCAGTTCGACGACCTTCTGGCTCTCCTGATAGAGCATATCGAATTCCATTCATCCTTGAGGGCGGCCCGCGGTGCCGGTCGCCGGCCGCGCTATTTCTTCTTCATGCCGGGCAGCGTACCCATCATCTTGCATAGCACCATCAGCATCACCTCGTCGGCGCCACCGCCGATCGAGGTCAGGCGGCTGTCGCGATAGGCCCGGCTGACCGGCGTCTCGTTCATGAAGCCCATGCCACCCCAATACTGCAGGCAGGCGTCGGTGAGCTCCCTCCCCAGCCGCCCGGCCTTCAGCTTGGCCATGGTCGCGAGGCGTGTCACGTCCTCGCCGGCGACCAGCGCTTCGGCGGCGCGATAGATCAGCGAGCGCAGCAGTTCGACCTCGGTCTGCATTTCCGCCAGCTTGAAATGAACGGTCTGGTTATCGAGGATCGAACCGCCGAACGCTTTCCGGTTGCGGGTATATTCGATCGTTTCTGATATAATGAACTCATGCGCCTTGAGGCAGGCCGCCGCGCCCCACAGCCGCTCTTCCTGGAACTGCACCATCTGGTAGGTAAAACCCTTGCCTTCTTCGCCGATGCGGTTGCGCTTGGGCACCCGGACATTGTCGAAGAAGATCTGCGCGGTGTCGGACGAGCGCATACCCATCTTGTCGAGCTTGCGCGCGACCTGCACGCCCTTGGTCTTCATGGGAACGCAGATCAGCGACTTGTTGCGATGAACCTGGTCGTCGCTGGTATTGGCGAGCAGGCAGATCCAGTCGGCCTGCACGCCGTTGGTGATCCACATCTTGCCGCCGTTGATGACGTAATCGTCGCCATCGGAGCGGGCATTGGTCTTGATCGAGGCGACATCGGAGCCGGCGCCGGGCTCGGAGACGCCGATGCAGGCCACCGCATCGCCGGCAATCGCGGGCGCCAGAAACTCGCGGCGCACCTCGTCGGAGCCGAACCGCGCCAGCGCTGGCGTCGCCATATCGGTCTGCACCCCGATCGCCATCGGCACGCCGCCGCAGGTGATGGCGCCGAGCTCCTCGGCCATCATCAGCGCGTAACTGTAATCGAGGCCTTGTCCGCCGAACTCCGGCGGCTTGTTGAGGCCGAGAAAGCCGAGGTCGCCGAGCTTCTTGAACAGCTCATGCGCGGGGAAGATGTCGTTCTTCTCCCATTCGTCGACGAATGGGTTGATTTCCGCGGCGATGAACTTTTGCAGGATGCGACGGGGTTCGTCGTGGTCGGCGGTGAAGAGCATTTTGTTTCCCTGTCGTTCCGGGGCGGCGCGAAGCGTCGAACCCGGAACCTCGATATTGTGTAATCAATCTCCAGATTCCGGGTTCGCGTCTTCGACGCGCCCCGGAATGACGGCGTGTGTGGCGTACTAAAGCCCCATCTGCCGCGACGCGAGATCCTTCATGATCTCCTCGGTGCCGCCGCCGATGGCGTTGACCTTGACTTCGCGGTAGATGCGCTCGACCTTGACGCCGCGCATGAAGCCGGCGCCGCCAAAGATCTGCACGGCTTCGGAGGCGCAGAACGCCATGGTCTGGGTGGCCTGGTTCTTCATCATGCAGATTTCGGCAACCGGGCTCTCGCCCTGCCCGAGCCGCCACGCCAGCATTTCCAGCATCGCCTGCGACGCCGCGACCTTCTGGGCCATGTCGACCAGCTTGTGACGGATCACCTGGTGCTGCGCGATCGGCTTGCCAAAGGTCTGGCGCTCCTTGGCGTAGGCGATCGCATCCTCGACGCAGACCCGGGCATAGGCCGTGCAGCTTGCCGCCATGCCCATGCGCTCGCTGTTGAAATTGTGCATGATGATCTTGAAACCCTGGCCCTCCTCGCCGATGAGGTTTTCCACCGGCACGCGGCACTCGTCGAAATGCAGCGTCGCGGTATCCGACGCCCACCAGCCCATCTTCTTCAGCTTGGTGCGCGACAGGCCCGGCGTGTCGCCTTCGATCAGCAGCATGCTGACGCCGCCCGGCCCCTCGCCGCCGGTGCGCACCGCAACGGTCAGATAATCGGCCCGCATGCCCGAGGTGATGAAGGTCTTTTCGCCGCTGACGACGTAATGGTCGCCGTCACGCCGCGCCTTGGTGCGCAAATTGGCGACGTCGGAGCCGCCGCTCGGCTCGGTGATCGCGAGCGCCGAAATCTTCTCGCCCGACAGCACCTGCGGCAGCACCCTGTCCTTGATCTCGGGGCGGGCGGCACGCGCGATCGGCGGCGAGCCGATGGTGTGGCTCATCAGGCTCGAACTGACGCCGCCGGCGCCGGCGCGCGCCAGCTCCTGCGACGCCACGATCTTCATGAACTGGTCGGCAGGCACACCACCATACTCTTCCGGGAAGCCGAGCCCCAATAACCCGATCTCGGACGCCTTCCGGTAAAGCTCGCGTGGAAACTCGCCGGCCTCGTCCCATTCGTGGGCGAACGGCTCGATCTCGCGCGACACGAAGCGGCGCATCACATCGCGGAAGGCCTCGTGTTCGGCCGTATAGAACGGGCTTTGTACCCTTGTGCGCTCCAGCATGCTTTCCTCCCGAGGGATCACGATGCCCCGATTTGGCTCGCGCAAACTTGCGTTGAGCGGCTGGCATTATCTTGCATGCGCGGCCGGCAGCACCAGCGAACCGGCGCATGCTGCGTCCAGCAACTGAACGCAAGACCGGCAGTCCGAGCATGCCCTAGCCTTGGTTCAAAACCAATAACAACATTATCGGCCATTCGCCGGGGAGGATGAAGCATGATCCGATCGAGCAAGTTCGCCCCGGTCTTTCTTTCCGCGCTGCTCGCTCTGGGCACCGCGACCACGGCAAGCGCCCAGCAACCCGGCATTACCGACACCGAAATAAAATTCGGCAACATCATGCCGTACAGCGGCCCGGCGTCGGCGCTCAGCGTCACCGGCAAGGTATTTGCTGCCTATTTCGACATGATCAACGAGAAGGGTGGCGTCAACGGGCGCAAGCTCAACATGATCTCGCTCGACGACGGCTTCTCCCCGCCCAAGACGGTCGAGGCCACACGCCGGCTGGTCGAGAACGACAACGTCGCCTTCATGTTCGGCACCATGGGCACTGCGCCGAGTTCGGCAACGGCGAAATATCTCAATGGCGCCAAGGTGCCGCATCTGTTTCTGATCAGCTCGGCGTCCAAATGGAACGAGCCGGCGACGCAGCCCTGGCTGATGGCGCTGCCGTGGGCGCCGAACTATTACGAGGAGGCCGGCATCGAGGTTCGCTACGCCCGCGCCAAGAACCCCAACGCGCGGATCGCTATCCTCTACCAGAACGACGATGCCGGAAAGGATTATCTGCGGGGCGTGAAGGAAGCGCTCGGTCCCGACGCCGACAAGGCCATCGCGATGGCCTCGAGTTTCGAAGTCGCCGATCCGACCGTGGACTCGCAGATCCTCACGCTTGCCAACACCAAGGCCGACGTTTTCCTGATCTACAGCGTGACGCCGCGCGCCTGCGCCCAGGCAATCCGCAAGGCGCATGAGACCGGCTGGCGGCCGATGCGTTTCATTTCCTCGGGTTGTACCAACAAGGATACGGTGTTCGTGCCGGCCGGCGCCGAGGCATCGACCGGCATCATGTCGGTCGTGGCCCTGAAGACCTACAGCCAGGATTCCAAGGACGCCGGGCTCCTCGCCTACGCCGACTTCATGAAATCACGGCTGCCGAATGTGGATCTGGGTAACTTCGCCGCGGGCTATGGCTATATGGTCGCGCAGGCGCTGGTCGTGGTGCTGGAGCAGTGCAAGAACGATCTCAGCCGCGCCAATATCATGGCACAGGCCGCCAATCTCAAGAACGTCCCGCTCTCAATGCTGCTGCCCGGCATCACGCTCAATACCTCGCCGACGGATTATCGTCCGATCCGCGACGGTTACATGGTCGAGTTTCGCGACAACCAGTTGAACGTGATCAGCGAGTTGCTGCGCGGCTCGTGAACCGGCGACCTGCCTGCGCCCGCACGGATCTAGGGAGTGAGCGCATCGCTGGGAGTTGCGACGCGTGCCTTCATCGCATCGCTCATGGGCAGCATCAGGCTCTGTCCTTTCGGCGGAATGGGCGACTCGAACCACTTCGAGTAAAGCTTGTTGAATTCGCCCGATGCCATCTTCTCCCTGATCACGGCGTCGACCAGCGCTTTGAACTCGGGATCCTCTCTCCGGGTCATCAGCCCGTAATAGGTCGGCGCGTAGGTCACTGGCAGCATGCGGTAGACCTTGGGGTCGGGCGAGTTGGCAACCAGTCCGGCAACCAGGATGTCGTCCTCGAACCATGCGGCAGCGCGGTCCGTTCTCAACATCAGGATGGATTCTGCGTGGTCCTTGGCCTGAACGATCTTCGCATTCAGCTTCTGATCAGCGATGATCTTGTGGGCTCCCGCGAGATTCAAGGAGCCTTGCGTAATAACGACCGTCTGCCCCTCGAGTC
>Ga0307499_10000548_pt1 | contig 12751 bp, 9 predicted proteins | sample 13_S_MG_FD_201363 | JGI IMG/M metagenome (GOLD analysis project Ga0307499, IMG submission 201363) | Soil microbial communities from Populus trichocarpa stands in riparian zone in the Pacific Northwest, United States - 13_S | ecosystem: Environmental > Terrestrial > Soil > Riparian zone > Trees... | reverse complement strand
TCGCACGACAGAGCAAGCATCACTTCGCTCGACGTTTTTGGTGGGATGGGACGGCTCGTAAAGGTGCGCCATTTGGCATGGGTGAGCAGCATGAAGTTGATCGCTTCACTCCACACCATGCACGCAGCCGTCTCGTCGGTGAACTGAGGATTGTTCTTGAAACCGATGGATTCGTAGAAAGTCATGGACGCCTTGAGGTCTGTGACCGGCAGGCTCACAAAAATCGTCTTGTTCATCACTCTTTCCTTTACCTGTTGGGATGCCAATCTCCAGCGAGTGGCGCAAAGGGAGCTAGTCCCCGCTTGAAGACGATCGAAAGTCCGCCGAACCGACACCGCAAATATTGTTGCGTGTTCTGGGATTCTAGCGATCAAGCTCCAAATGGCTTGAATTTTGCCCCCAAGCCAAAGCAGCGCGAGGTCCGTTCAGGATTATTCGCGGTCGGCCGAGCGAGTAGCAAAGGCCATGCCCGCCATGCCGCCGAATGCGGAAGTCAATTCCGAGCACCAGCAGCAGCGCCAAGGAATCACGCCGCTTTCTTCGTTCCCTTGCGGTTGCGCAGGAAGCGGCCGAGCAGGCGGCGCTTGCCCTTGCGCGGGATCAGATCGACGTCGCTGACAAGCATGGCGCCACCCTTGCGCCGCTCCAGCACGATCTTGCGGCTGTGGAACGCCTCCAGCTCGACGCGATGGGCAACACTGACGATGGTGGCCTTCGGCAGTTCGTTGATGACGATCTCCATCATCTTGTCCTGGCTCTTTTCGTCGAGCGCCGACGTTGCCTCGTCGAGCACCACGATGTCGGGGTTGTGCAGCAGCAATCGGGCAAACGCCAATCGCTGCTTTTCGCCGCCGGACAACGTCTGGTCCCACGGTCCGTCTTCCTCGATCTTTTCCTTGAGGTGATCGAGGCCGACCTTGTGCAGGGCCTCGCCGATGGCTTCGACCGTCCAGTCGTCAGCCGCGCCGGGGTAGGCGATGGCGCGGCGCAGCGTGCCGGATGGGATGTAAGGCTTCTGCGGCAGCATGAAGAGCCGGCGGTCGGGATGGAAATTGACGCTGCCGCCGCCCCACGGCCATAACCCCGCCAGCGCACGGACCAGCGTGCTCTTGCCGGTACCGGATTCACCGGCCACCAGCAGACGCTCGCCGGGTCCGATCGCCACTTCGGTTTCGCCGACGACCGCGGTGCCGTCATCCAGCGTGACCGAGAAGTCGTTGAGGCTCAGCATCGGGCCGCCCTCCTCGGTCTCGCCGCGTTTGATGCGGCCGATGCCGTCGCCGCGCTCGGCGCGTTCGAGGCCATCAAGCGACATCATCAGCGAGGCAATGCGGCGCGCGCAGGCGTTCCAGTCGGCGAGCCGCGGATAATTGTCGACCAGCCAGCCGAACGCGGTTTGCACGATGGTGAAGGCGGAAGCCGCCTGCATCACCTGTCCGAGCGTCATGCTGCCGTCGAGAAATTTTGGCGCGCACAGCAGCAGCGGAACGACCGGCGCGATCAGGCTCGATCCCTGCGACACCAGCGTGGTGCGCATATGCTGGCCGGCGAGCCGCGCCCATTGCCGCAGAACTTTTGTAAAGGTCTTGTCGATGCCGTCGCGCTCTTCCTCCTCGCCGCCGAGCAGGGCAATGCTTTCGCCGTTCTCGCGCACGCGCGTCAGCGCATAGCGATACTCGGCTTCGGCCTGGTTCTTGTCCTCGGACACCTGCACAAAGCTTCGTCCGATCGTCATGATCGAGCCCGAGGCGATCGCCGCGTAGACGATCGCGGCAATCACCAGGAAGCCGGGGATCGTCATGGTGGAGCCGCCCAGCGTTACCGTCAGCGCGCCGCCGATGGTCCACAGCACGACGATGAAGGTGGCGGCCGACAGGAACGCGGAGGTGACGCCAGCGACGAAGTCGACAGGCGAGTCGGTCGCGATCCTCAAATCCTCGGCGATGCGATACTCCGGGTTCTTGTGATCGCCGCCGACCAGGTTGAGCTGATAGTAGCGGCCGTTGGCCAGCCAGCGCGAGATCACCGCGTTCGTCAGCCAGGCGCGCCAGCGGCGCTGGATGCCCATGCGGGCGAACACCTGCGCCACGCCGAGCAACACGCTGCCGATGGCCAACGGAAAGAACACCGCGGCGAGGTAATAGACGGTAGCGGAATCGCGCTTCTCGATGGCGTCGAAGATCGCGCGATTCCAGACATTGATGCCGTATTGGAAGCCGACATTGGCGATAATCAGGACCAGCAGACCCATCGTGAACAGCCACGCCAGCCGGTCGCCCTTTTTTCCCCAATAGCCGCGGGCGCTGATCCAGAACCGCGTCAGCAGATAATCCTTGCGGACCTGCTCAGCCTCCTCGGGTGACAATTCCGGATCGGGTTCGACAACCTCCGGCGGCGGCGGATCGACATGGTCGCCGTCTTCGGCGGTGACTTCAACGAATTCCGATTTTTCTTGCGAATCCGGCGTGTCGGCGCCGGGGTCCGGCTGCTTGCTTGCCGGTGCCGGTTTCTTCGCAGCGGACTTCTTTGCGGATGATTTGACGGTTGCTTTGCCCATGGCGGCACAACGGCAACCAAATCAAAAGGTTCCAGCCGGTTCCGCTCGGTTTATGCCGGCAGCACAAGAAACCCCGCGCGCGGAAAATGCACGACCGTTTCGCCGGCGATCGGGTCATGCCTTCGTATCGCGATGTGCTGGGACGAAAGCGCTACGATTTCACCGCGAACGCCGATCTTGCCGTAGTCGTCCGGCATCACCGTCACCATGTCGCCGGGCTTGCGGCCGTTCGGGTCATGGGGATCGGCGAGCTCTGCGGTGTCAGGCGTCGCGTGCGTGCCGATCTCCAGTGCCGCCGATGTCGATATTTCCGTGGACGTGCCATGCCCGATGGCGCGCATCCGCGCTTCCCAATTTTTCGTGGCCGGAAATTCCGCGAGGATCTGGTCGAGGATGGGAAGATTGGTGCGAACATACCAGACGTTCATGTAGGCGTTGATGTCGCAGAGGCTGACCTGGTCCCCGCACATCCAGCGCTGGCCGTCGGCGAGCTGCGCGTCGATCCATTGCAGATTGGCGCGAAACTGGTCGCGCATTTGCGGGATCGCGGCCGTCATCGCGGCTACGTCGAATTTGGCGCCGCGGAGTTTTTCGCGGTCGGCGATGAACTCCTGCGGTACCTTGTCGGCGAGCGTACCGAAGACGAGGTTCACGGTGCTCTGAAAGAACGCCTTGTCGGTCCACATCGCCGTCGCGGACGCAAGACCCTGGTATCCGTCGGGGTACAGTGTCGGCTCCGGGAAACGGCGCTCCAACTCGCGGATGATGCACTGGGTGTCGCAATAGATGTCGGCGCCGATCTGCATCACCGGGGTACGCCGATAGCCGCCGGTCATCGGCATCAGGTCCGGCCGTGGCATGATCCGCGCAATCTCGACGGACGTCCATGCAATCCTTTTGAGGCCAAAGATCAGCCGGATCTTTTCGGAGAACGGCGATTGCGGAAAGTGGTGGAGAATAATGGGATGCTCGGTGGCCATGCGTTCTCTTCCGGGTCAATTTCCGCATTGCGGGGACTGTTGCAAAATAGCGCGACTGGAGCGGCTCTGGCTATCGCGGCGTCAGGATGACGCGGCTGTCGGCGCCTGTTTGAATTTCCGCCGGCCGACCCGGTGCAGCACGCGCGAGAGCTGCTCGACGGAATAGGGCTTTTGCAGCAGCTCTAATCCGTGGCTGCCGTGTTCGGACAGCACGTGGCTGTAGCCGCTGGTCAGTACGACCGGCAGGTCGGGGTGGCTGCGGCGGATTTCCTGGGCGAGTTCGAGGCCGGTCATATCCGGCATGACCACGTCGGTGAACACGACATCGAAACGATCGGCGTCGACAGCCAGCTCTTCGAGCGCATGCGCCGCGCTGCCGACCAGACGGGCGGTATAGCCGAGATCGGCCAGCGCGTCGTTGGCAAATTGCCCGACCTCGGCGTTGTCCTCGACCACCAGCACCGACATTCCCTGTCCGTCGAGCGCCCGCGCACCTTCTGCCGGCAGCGCTCGCGATCTTCCACTGCCGGCGGTGCGTGGCAGGTACAGCGTAAAGATACTGCCCTTTCCAACCTCGCTGGCGACGGCGACTTCGCCGCCGGATTGCCTGGCGAAGCCGAACACCTGCGACAGGCCGAGCCCGGTGCCATGGCCGGCCAGCTTGGTCGTGAAGAACGGTTCGAAGATGCGTTCGAACTGATCCGGCGGAATGCCGCTGCCGGTGTCCGCCACGGATACGGCGACATAGCCATAGGGATGTTGCGGCGAGGGCGCGGCGTTGGGCAGGCTCGCCGCCATGCCCACGGCAATCGTCAACCGTCCGTGGCCATCCATGGCGTCCCGCGCGTTCACGGCCATGTTGATGATGGCGGTTTCGAACTGCCCGGCGTCGGCGTTGACGAAGCACGGCTCTTCCGGCCCCAGGATGACGATCTCGATGCGCGAACCGATCAGGGTGCCGATCATTTCGCTCAGCGTCTGCACGCTTCGCCCGACCTCGAACACCTCCGGCTTCAAGGTCTGCCGCCGCGCGAAGGCCAGCAATTGCGCGGTCAGCTTGGCGGCGCGGGTCACCGTATCCGAGATCGCTTCGATATAGCGCAGCCGCCGCGGCTCCGGCAGATCGGGCCGCCGCAACAGGTCCACCGAGGCGCGGATCACCGTGAGCAGGTTGTTGAAGTCATGCGCGACGCCGCCGGTGAGCTGGCCCAGCGCTTCAAGCCGCTGGCCGTGCTTGAGCGCTTCCTCGGCCACCCGCCGCTTTTCGGCCTCGAAATAGAGATGACGGGTCCGGCGCAAGGCCAGCCCCAGCAGGGCAAACAGCAGTGCGGTGGCCGGCGCGCCGAAGATCAGATGCTGGCTCATGGTGGACAGCCAGCGCGCGCGTATCGCCGAGGTCTCGAGGCCAGCGGCGACATCGATCGGGTATTCGGCGAGCCGCCGGTAGCCGAGGCGGCGTTCGATGCCGTCGACCGGCGACGTCACGGTGACGAGACCGGACTTGATGCCGGCCTTCGTGCCGGCTGCGATCAATTCGCCGATCGGCCCGGTGCGGATGTCGCGATCGATGACCGGAAAATGCGCCAGCATGGCGCCGTCGGTCCGGCCGAGCGCAAAATAGCTGCCGGGCTCGCGGCCGATCCGCGCGTAGTAATTCTCGAAATATTCCGGGAATACGGATGCCTGCAACACGCCGCCGAAGCTGCCGTCATCGCTGGGGCGCCGCCTGCTGACGCCGAAGAACGCGGCGCCTTGATAGGGCGGCCGCGGCTTCAGCGCTTCGCCGATATAGGTTCCGATATCGCTGCCCACGTGGGCCTTGAAATAGTCGCGGTCGGAAAAATCGATCTCCGGCGCCGGCACGACCAGGTTGTTGACGAGGGCGCGGCCTTTGGCGTCGAAAATCCAGGCCGATTTTACCTGCGGCAGTGCGGCGACCAGCTGCTTCAGCCGCAGATGCAGCAATTGTTCGCGCGCAACGATCTCGGCATCCGGAACGTCGCGGATGATCTCGGCGATCTCCGAGAGGCTGCGGTCGATGGTCTCGAACACTTTCAGCGCATGTTCGTGCGCGACATCCAGCGCGCGCTCGATCTCGCGGTCGGCGGTCTCGCGGATCGAGACCCAGGAGACGGCGGATGCAAATGCAAACAGCGCCAACGGAAGGGCCAGCGAAGCGACCATCATCCATTGCAGCAGTCTCAGCGAATTGCGTTGCGCGGTCTGCACGTTCGCTCCGGCTCCGCGCCGAGTTTAACGCAAGATTTGGCCACGAACAAAGTCCCGTCGATGGAACCGAGGCTTGCCGTGGCCGGCCCTGGGGCGCTCTCATTTGCTTCAAATTGCAAATGCCCGGGATCGCATCGATCCGGCCCCCCGAGGCCTGGCGTAGAGGCCGGCGGTTCCGAAATTGATCCACCGCAATGCCGGGGTGGAGATTGCAGGCAATGGTGAGCAGGGCTGCCACCGGCGGTCTTGCGGCGGCACCAACCAAACAAAGCAGATCAGGAGGAAGTCATGTCAGTGGCACAACAGGCTCTTCTGTTGACCGGGGAATTATTCGTTCTCTCGTTCGTTGCTATTTTTGCGTTCTGGTTTGCGGACAAGCTGCGCCGCGACTTCACCGGAAAGGCTTAGCCCCGTAGCCCGGATGGAGCGGAGCGCAATCCGGGGTTCTCACAACCGGCTAAGCTGCCCCGGATTGCGGGGAGCCTGTCATCGGGCGCGCATTCGCGCGACCCGTTGGCTCCATCCGGGCTACGGGTGAGCGCCTAGATCTGCCGTTCGACCATCTTCAGCTTGAGTTCGGCGATGGCTTCCGAGGGGTTGAGACCCTTCGGGCACGCCTTGGCGCAATTCATGATGGTGTGGCAGCGGTAGAGCCGGAACGGGTCTTCGAGGTTATCGAGCCGCTCGCCGGTGGCCTCGTCGCGGGAATCCGTCACCCAGCGGTTCGCCTGCAGCAGCGCTGCGGGGCCGAGGAAGCGGTCGCTGTTCCACCAGTAGCTCGGGCAGGATGTCGAGCAGCAGGCGCACAGGATGCACTCGTAGAGGCCGTCGAGCTTTTCGCGGTCCTCGTGGCTCTGCTTCCATTCCTTCTGCGGCGTCGGCGTGGTGGTCTTCAGCCACGGCTCGATGGAGGCGTATTGCGCGTAGAAATTGGTCAGATCAGGCACCAGGTCCTTCACGACCGGCTGGTGCGGCAGCGGGTTGACCTTCACCGCGCCGCCCGCGGCCACGTCGTGCATCGACTTGGTGCAGGCCAGCGTGTTCTGGCCGTCGATGTTCATGGCGCAGGAGCCGCAGACGCCTTCGCGGCAGGAGCGGCGGAAGGTCAGCGTCGGATCGATGTGGTTCTTGATCCAGATCAGGCCGTCCAGCACCATCGGCCCGCAATCGTTGATATCGACATGATAGGTGTCGACGCTCGGGTTCTTGCCGTCGTCCGGATTCCAGCGGTACACCTTGAACTCGCGCGTCTCGGCCGCGCCGGAAGGCACCGGCCAGGCCTTGCCGCCGGTGATTTTTGAATTTTTCGGAAGCGCGAATTCAGCCATTCTTCTAACCTTTCGTCATTCCGGGATGGTCCGAAGGACCAGACCCGGAATCTCGAGATTCCGGGTTCGATGCTTCGCATCGCCTCGGAATGACGGGCTACTGTAGTACGCTCAATACACGCGCGCCTTCGGCGGGATGTACTGAACGTCGTTCGTCATCGTGTAGTCGTGCACCGGGCGATAATCGATCGTGGTCTTGCCGCCCTTGTCGATCCACGCCAGCGTATGCTTCATCCAGTTCTTGTCGTCGCGCTCGGAAAAGTCCTCGCGCGCGTGCGCGCCGCGGCTTTCGGTGCGGTTCGCCGCCGAATCCATCGTGACGACGGCCTGCGCGATCAGATTGTCGAATTCGAGCGTTTCGATCAGGTCGGAATTCCAGACCAGCGAACGGTCGGTGGTGGCGACGTCGCCGATCCCGCCGTACACCTTGTGGATCAGGTTCTGGCCTTCGTGCAGGATCTCGCCGGTACGGAACACCGCGCAATTGCTCTGCATGACGTGCTGCATGCTGTCGCGCAGTTTTGCAGTCGGGGTGCCGCCGGAGGCGTAGCGGTAGTGGTCGAGCCGGCCGAGCGCCAGATCGGAGGATCCCGCCGGCAGGTCCGGCTGCTTGCCGTTTGGCGTCAGCTTTTCCGCAAGCCGCAGCGCGGCAGCGCGGCCGAACACGACGAGATCGATCAGCGAATTGGAGCCCAGGCGATTGGCGCCGTGTACGGACACGCAGGCGGCTTCGCCGATCGCCATCAGGCCGGGCACGACAGCATTGTCGTCGCCGTTGATCTTGGTCAGCACTTCGGCGTGATAATTGGTGGGGATGCCGCCCATGTTGTAGTGCACGGTCGGCACGATCGGGATCGGCTCGCGGGTGACGTCGACATTGGCGAAAATCTTCGCCGATTCGGAAATGCCGGGCAGCCGTTCGTTCAGCACCTTGGGATCGAGATGGTCGAGGTGCAGGTAGATGTGGTCCTTCTTCTTGCCGACGCCGCGGCCTTCGCGGATCTCGATGGTCATCGAGCGCGAGACGACGTCGCGGGAGGCGAGGTCCTTGGCGGAGGGTGCGTAACGCTCCATGAAGCGTTCGCCCTCGGAATTGACGAGATAGCCGCCTTCGCCGCGGGCGCCCTCGGTGACAAGGCAGCCCGAACCGTAGATGCCGGTCGGGTGGAACTGGATGAATTCCATGTCCTGCAGCGGCAGACCTGCGCGCAGCACCATGCCGCCGCCGTCGCCGGTGCAGGTATGCGCCGAGGTGCAGGAGGCGTAGGCGCGGCCGTAGCCGCCGGTGGCGAGGATCGTGGTTTGCGCCCGGAAACGGTGCAGCGTGCCGTCGTCGAGCTTGAGCGCGATGACGCCGCGGCAGACGCCCTGGTCGTCCATGATCAGGTCGATGGCGAAGAACTCGATGTAGAACTCGGCCGAGTGGCGCAAGGCCTGGCCGTACATCGTGTGCAGCATGGCGTGGCCGGTGCGGTCGGCGGCGGCGCAGGTGCGCTGCGCCTGGCCCTTGCCGTAGTCCAGGGTCATGCCGCCGAACGGGCGCTGATAGATCTTGCCGTCCTCGGTGCGCGAGAACGGCACGCCCCAATGCTCGAGCTCGTAGACGGCTTCCGGCGCGTTGCGCACCATGTATTCGATCGCGTCCTGGTCGCCGAGCCAGTCCGACCCCTTGACGGTGTCGTACATGTGCCAGCGCCAGTCGTCCGGATGCATGTTGCCGAGCGACGCCGAGATGCCGCCTTGCGCTGCGACCGTATGCGAGCGGGTCGGGAATACTTTTGTAATGCAGGCGGTGCGCAGGCCCGCTTCCGAGCAGCCGACCACGGCGCGCAGGCCGGCGCCGCCGGCGCCGACGACCACGACGTCGTAGGTGTGGTCCTCGATCGGATAGGATTTACCGTTAGTGGCTGGACCGCTACCGTTGGTGGCCTTGCCATTTCCTTGAGTAGCCATGGGTTAAACTCCCGATGACAATTTGAGGATCGCGTAGATCGACGCCAGCGCCACCGCGATACAGAAGAAATTATTCGCCATCACGCTGGCGAGCTTGATCTTCTCGTTGTGCACGTAGTCCTCGATCACGATCTGCATGCCGATCCGCATGTGCCAGGTGCTGGCGACGATGAAGAGGACCAGGATGATCGCGATCGGCAGCGAGCCGAGGATCTGCGCGGCGCCGGCCTGATTGCGGCCGATCAGCATCAGGATGACCACGACGACGGGCACGATCAGCAGCGCCATTGCCACCGCCGTGAGACGCTGGCGCCAGAAATCGGTGGTGCCGGAATGCGAGGAACCGAGATTGCGGACGCGGCCGAGCGGCGTGCGCATCGAGGAGGGGCCGCTCATCGTCCGCCTCCGACCGTGTAGGCGATGATCCAGACCAGGACGGTCAGCGAAATGCCCGCGATCAGCGCGCCCCAGGTGAGCGCCTCGCGCTCATTGGGCCCGAAGCCATAGCCGAGGTCCCAGAAGAAGTAGCGGATCCCGCTGCACAGATGATGCAGCAGCGACCACGTGTAGCCGAACAGGATCAGCTTGCCGATGATGCTGCCGGTGAAGGCCTGGACGTTGGCGTAGGCCCCGGGGCCGGAGGCTGCGGCAATCAGCCACCAGGCCAGCAGCAACGTGCCGAAATAGAGCGCAATTCCCGTGGCGCGATGGATGATGGAAAGCGCCATCGTCAGGGTGACGCGATAGGTCTGCAAATGGGGCGAGAGCGGTCGTTCGATCCTGGCGGTCATTCGGCGGCTTCATGTTGTGTGGAACCGCGGCCGGCCCATCGGGATGCGCGGTAGATGAATTCTATTTACGGAGTCGAATCAGTCCGCGCAACGATCAAATCGCTTGGAATCGAACTCGCGTTCATTGCTAGGAGGCTATGAAACGCGATTGATCAGTGTCTTGGTATACCACGGAGATCTGGCACGGTTAAAGAATTGAATAATGATTCCTTTGATTGTTCGAAGTGGGGGCCGGGCGCCGAACGGATCGGCCCGCGGGGCTTCGACGAGGTAACCGGCGGCGGCCCTGATCTTCGGTGAAGCCAGCCGCGACGGCTGAAACACCGGGGTGCAACGGCACTGCCGCCGGCACGTCATCGGCGAGCCGTCGTACCAGGTGGCGGGCCGGCCAGGCCTCCGCTTGCTACGACGGCACGCGGACGATGCCGGCGCCGTCCTTCGCGGTGGCGGCGCGCATGTCCAGGCTATTCATCCAGAGCCGACCGGATATGCGGATTTTGCGGCCCGCTTTGAAGCAGCCAAGTCTCGCGGGTCGCCCATGCAGATGCGCGGGTCGCCATTCCCGGACGCGGGATGCTCAAAGACATGATGGCCGGCCTTGATTCCAGAGAACTCATCGAACTCGCTTTGCTGCTGATCGCGGTCGGGGCGCTGTCGGGATTTCTGGCCGGCGTGTTCGGCATCGGCGGCGGCGCGATCCTGGTGCCGGTGTTCTACGAATGCTTTCGGCTGGCCGGCGTACCATTGGAGGTGCGGATGCCGCTCTGCATCGGGACTTCGCTCGCGATCATCATTCCGACCTCGCTGTCCTCGTTTCGCGCCCATTACGCCCGTGGCGCGGTCGACATGGACATCCTCAAGCGCTGGTGGTTGCCGATCGTGATCGGGGTGGTCGCCGGCAGCGTCACGGCGCGCTACGCGCCGGAGCGGCTGTTCAAGATCGTGTTCGTGATGGTGGCGTGGTTCGCCGCCGGCCGCCTGCTGCTCGCGCGCGACAACTGGAAGCTTGGCGACGAATTGCCGAAGGGCTTGCTGATGCGCGTCTACGGCTTCTTCGTCGGGCTGTTGTCGACCTTGATGGGCGTCGGCGGCGGGCTGTTCGCGAATCTCCTGATGACATTCTATGGCCGGCCGATCCATCAGGCGGTCGCGACCTCGTCGGCGATTGCGGTATTGATCTCGATCCCCGGCGCGATCGGCTATGTCTATGCCGGCTGGCCCGCCGCGGCGCGCTTTCCCGATGTCGCCGCGCTACAATTGCCGTTCACGCTCGGCTATGTCTCGCTGATCGGCGCGCTACTGGTAATGCCCACTACGCTGATCACGGCGCCGCTCGGGGTGAGGGTTGCGCACGCGCTGTCGAAGCGCGCGCTGGAGACAGCGTTCGGGATCTATATGTTCATCGTCGGCGGCCGGTTCGCGATCAGCCTGCTGTGATATGAGATCGCAAGACAGTGGCAGTAGCTCTGTAGCCCGGATGAGCGCAGCGACATCCGGGACGGTGTGAGAGCGGCCCCGGATATCGCTGCGCTCATCCGGGCTACAGCTCTCGCGAGACAACACGAACCTTATCCTGAGGAGCCGCGTAGCGGCGTCTCGAAGGATGGGCCACGGGCATCATGGTTCGAGACGGCGCTAACGCGCCTCCTCACCATGAGGGGCTCCTACTTCGCGTAAATCTTCGCGTACGTATCCCGCAAAATGTTCTTCTGCACCTTGCCCATGGCGTTGCGCGGCAATTCATCGACCACGAAGACGCGCTTCGGCATCTTGAATTTGGCGAGCCTGCCGTCGAGCGCGGTCAGCACGCCCGCTTCGGTGACCTCGGCGCCCTTGTTGCAGACCACCACGGCCGTAACACCCTCTCCGAAATCGGCATGCGGCACGCCGATCACGGCGGACTCGACCACGCCCGGCATGGCGTCGATCTCGCTCTCGATTTCCTTCGGGTAGACGTTGAAGCCGCCCGAGATCACCAGATCCTTGCCGCGGCCAAGGATGTGCACATAGCCCTTGGGATCGATCTTGCCGAGATCGCCGGTGATGAAGAAGCCGTCGTCGCGGAATTCGGATTTTGTTTTCTCCGGCATCCGCCAATAGCCCTTGAATACGTTCGGGCCCTTGACCTCGATCATGCCGATCTCGTCGCGCGCGATCTCCTTGCCGGTTTCCGGATCGGTCACGCGCACGGAAACGCCGGGCAGCGGATGGCCGACGGCGCCGGGCACGCGTTCGCCGTCATAGGGGTTGGAGGTGTTCATGTTGGTTTCGGTCATGCCGTAGCGTTCCAGCACGGCGTGGCCGGTGCGCGCGGACCATTCGCGGTGGGTGTCGGCGAGCAGCGGCGCGGAGCCCGAAATGAACAGCCGCATGTGCTTCGTCGCATCCTTCGAAAGCGCCGGGCTCTGCAGCAGCCGCGTGTAGAAGGTCGGCACGCCCATCAGCACGGTGGCGCGCGCCATCAGCTTGATGATCAGTTCGGGGTCGAACTTGGGCAGGAAGATCATCGAGGCGCGGGCGAATAGGGTGACGTTGCTCGCCACGAACAGGCCGTGGGTGTGGTAGATCGGCAGCGCGTGGATCAATACGTCCTTGTCCGTGAAGCGCCAGTAGTCGACCAGGCTGTAGGAGTTCGACGCCAGATTGTCGTGCGTCAGCATCGCGCCCTTGGAACGGCCTGTCGTGCCGGACGTGTAGAGGATGGCGGCGAGGTCGTCATTGGCGCGCGCGACAGTTGTGAAGGCTGCGTCGGCCTTGGCCGCGGCATCCGTCAGCGATCCCTTGCCGTCGGGTCCGAGCGTTTCGACTTTTGCCTTCACTTTCGCGGCGATCGCGCCAATGCCTTCCGCCTTCGCGGGGTCGCAGACGACCAGCGACGGTTCGGCGTCGGAGATGAAGTAGTCGAGTTCGTTG
>Ga0307499_10000547_pt1 | contig 12759 bp, 10 predicted proteins | sample 13_S_MG_FD_201363 | JGI IMG/M metagenome (GOLD analysis project Ga0307499, IMG submission 201363) | Soil microbial communities from Populus trichocarpa stands in riparian zone in the Pacific Northwest, United States - 13_S | ecosystem: Environmental > Terrestrial > Soil > Riparian zone > Trees... | reverse complement strand
GTCGCGCGAGGTTCACCCCAAGCAGTTCCTGTCCCTGTTCGGAGCGCGCTCGACGTTCCAGGATACGCTGTTGCGGGTTTCCGATGCTGATCTGTTCGAACGGCCCGTCATCATCACCAACAACGCCTATCGCTTCATGGTGCTGGAGCAACTGGCGGAGATCGGGCGGGAGGCCGACGTGCTGCTCGAGCCGATGCGACGCGATTCCGGCCCCGCCATCGCCGCCGGCGCCGCCTTCGCGGAGACGCGCGACAAGGATGCGATCGTGCTGGCGCTGGCCGCCGATCACGTGGTGAGCGACACGCCTGCCTTCCTCGCCGCCTGCCGTGAGGGACTGGCCGCCGCGGAAGCCGGGCACATCGTGACGTTCGGCGTGCAGCCCGAACGCGCCGCTACCGAATATGGCTACATCAATCCCGGCGAGGTTATTTCCGGCAAGGTCCGCGCGGTCGCGAAGTTTGTCGAGAAGCCGGACCCGGCAACGGCTGCGAGTTATGTCAAGGCCGGCTATCTCTGGAACAGCGGCAATTTCATGTTCCGCGCTGCCGTACTGACGGATGAATATCGCAAGGTCGACGCGGAAAGCGTCCAGGCCGTGAGCGACGCGGTGACGAAGGCGGGCACCGACCTCGGCTTCGTCAAGCTCGACGAGGCCGCTTTCGGATCGGCGAAGTCGATCTCGATCGATTACGCCGTGATGGAAAAAACCGCGCGGGCCGCGGTGGTGCCGGTTGCGTGCGGCTGGTCCGATGTCGGCTCCTGGCATGCGGTGTGGGAATTGTCCGGCAAGGACGGTGACGGTAACGCGGCGCGGGGCGTGGCGGTGTTCGAGGATTCCCGCAATTGCAACGTATCGACCGACCGCGCGCTGGTCGCGCTCGAAGGCGTCGACGACCTCGTGGTGGTCGCGACCCAGGACGCGGTGCTGGTCTCCAGACAACAGGACGCCAACGGGCTGAAGCGGCTGGTCGCGAAGCTGAAGACGGTGGCGCCGCAGGTGACCGAGGAACACATCAGGGTGCACAGGCCCTGGGGATCCTATCAGGCGGTCGACAATGGCGACCGTCACCAGGTCAAGCGCATCATCGTCAAGCCGGGCGGGCGGCTTTCGCTGCAGAGGCACCACCATCGTTCCGAGCACTGGATCGTGGTGCGCGGAACGGCGCAGGTCACCGTCAACGAGCTGGTCAAGACCGTGCACGAGAACGAGTCGATCTACATCCCGATCGGCGCGGTGCACCGGCTGGAGAATCCCGGCAAGATCCAGCTCGAACTGATCGAGGTCCAGACCGGCAGCTATTTCGGCGAAGACGACATCATCCGTATCGAGGACGACTACCAGCGCAGTTGAACGAACGGTAGTTTTACCGCCCCTGCGGCTGTAATTCTTTGAATCAAAACGTGTCTAAAAACGGTCGATCGCGTTCGCCACGTCTGTGACGGCGTGCTAGAGAACCGCCGGGGAAGTTACCGGCGCAGAATCTGCTCAAAGTCTGTTTTGGGGTCGACAAATCATGAGTTCCAAAGGGTCCGCATCTGACGCGAAGGCCGATGCCGTCAGCGCCTTGCGTGTCGGCGTGGTCGGTGCAGGCGTGATGGGCAGCAACCATGCCCGGGTGCTGGCCGGTCTGCCCGGGGTGACGTTGGTCGGCATCGTCGATCCGCTGCCGGAGCACCGCGCGCGCGCCGTCGCGATGGTCGGATGCCGCGCCTTCGCCGAGCTCGACGAACTGTTCGACGAGGGTGTCGACGCCATCACCATCGCGGCGCCGACCCATCTGCATCACGAAGTTGCGCTCGCCTGTATCACGCGCAACATCCACATCCTGGTCGAGAAGCCGGTCGCCTCGACGGTGGAGGAGGGGCAGGACATCGTCAATGCGGCGCGCAGTGCCGGCGTGACGCTGATGGTCGGCCATGTCGAACGCTTCAATCCGGCGGTCGCCGCCATCAAGCAGGCGATCGCGGGCGAGGATATTCTTTCGATCGGCATCACCCGCGTCGGGCCGTTTCCGCCGCGGATGTCCAATGTCGGCGTCGTGATCGATCTGGCCGTGCACGATATCGACCTGATCCGCTGGTTTACCGAATCCGATATCGTCGAGGTGCAGCCGCAGCTTTCCAGCGCGGTGGCCGAGCGCGAGGATATCGCGCTGCTGCAGTTCCGCACCGCTTCCGGCGTGCTCGCCCACATCAACACCAACTGGCTGACGCCGTTCAAGGCGCGCAGCGTCACGGTCGCGACCCGCGGCAAATATGTGATGGGCGATCTGCTGACGCGCCAGGTGACCGAATGCTTCGGCTTCAAGCCCGACGGCAGCTATTCGATGCGGCATCTGCCGGTCGGCCATGACGAACCGCTGCGCGCCGAGTTGATCGCATTCCTCGATGCCGTCCGCACCGGCAATGTGCCGGCGGTTTCCGGCGAGGAGGGCGTCGCCAGTCTCGAAATCGCGATACGCTGCCTCGAGCAACCCGCCAAGCCAGCGGCCTCCGCCGCGCGCAAGGGTCCGCGCCGCATCGCCGGCTGAACCTTTCACTTCCGATCCCAGCAAGGCCACATGAACCAGCACATGCGTCCAGAACCCGTTCCCTTCTATGACCTCGGCGCGCAGCGCCGGCGGCTCGGCACATCGATCGATGAGGCGCTCGCGCGCGTGACGAGCCATTGCCTCTTCATCAACGGTCCGGAAGTCGCCGTGCTGGAAAAGGCCTTGGCGGATTTCTGCGGCGCCAGGCATGTCGTGAGCTGCGCCAGCGGCACCGACGCGCTTCTGATGGTGTTGATGGCCAGGGAAGTCGGCCCCGGGGACGCCGTCCTGGTTCCGTCGTTTACGTTCTGCGCGACCGGCGAAGCCGTGGCGCTGACCGGCGCGACGCCGGTGTTCGTCGATGTCGATGCCGCAACCTACAATATGGATGCCGCTTCGCTGAAGCGCGGCATCGCGACGGCGAAGCAGCGCGGCCTGAAGCCCCGGGCCGTGATCCCCGTCGACCTGTTCGGCCAAAGCGCCGACCACGATGCGATCGCCGAGGTCGCGCAGGCCGAGGGCCTGTTCGTGCTCGATGACGCAGCCCAGGGTTTTGGCGCGTGCTACAAGGGCCGCCGGATCGGCTCTTTGGGACTTGCGACCGCGACCAGCTTCTTTCCGACAAAACCGCTCGGCTGCTTCGGCGATGGCGGCGCCATCTTTACCGATGATGACGAGCTCGCCGAGACGCTGCGCAGCATCCGCGTGCACGGCCAGGGCTCCGACAAATACGACAATGTGCGCCTCGGCCTGACCGGACGCCTCGACACCATGCAGGCAGCGGTCCTGATCGAGAAGTTGAAGATCTTCGAGGACGAGATCGCGGCCCGCAACCGCGTCGCGGAGCGCTACGCGCGCGGCCTCGGCAATGTCGTGACGGTGCCGCGATTGGCTTCCGGATGCACTTCGATCTGGGCGCAGTACACCATCCGCCTGCCCAAGGGGGTCGATCGTGATGGTTTTGCGGCAGCGCTGAAGGCGCAGGGCGTGCCGACGATAGTCTATTATGCCAGATCGATGCATCAGCAGACCGCCTACAAGGCGTTCCCGGTGGCGGATGGCGGGCTGCCGGTGAGCGAACAGCTCTCCGACGACGTCATCAGCCTGCCGATTCATGCCTATCTCGACGAGGCGGCGCAGGATCGCGTCATCGCGGCGGTGCGGGGCGCGCTTTCTTCCTGATTTCACCGTCTCGCGAATATGCGCTAGAAGCATCCCATGCTCGGACGCATCTTCACCGTCGGCGGTTACACGCTGCTCTCGCGGCTAACCGGATTCGCACGCGACATCATGCTCGCCGCGATTCTCGGCGCGGGCCCCGTGGCGGACGCGTTTTTCGTGGCGTTGCGGCTGCCCAATCATTTTCGCGCGATCTTCGCCGAGGGCGCCTTCAACGCCGCCTTCGTGCCGGCCTATGCGCATCTGCACGGCAAGAGCGAAGCGTCGGCAAAACTGTTCGCCGATCGCATCTTCACGCTGCTGTTTGCCGCCCAGGTTTTTCTGCTCGTCGTGGCCTGGTGGTTCATGCCGGAGGTGATCGCCATCCTCGCGCCGGGGTTCAAGGATGATCCGGCGCGCGGCGAACTGGCGATTTCGCTGACGCGGATTACGTTTCCGTATTTGCTGCTGATCACGCTGGTGACGCTGTACGGCGGCATGCTCAACGTGATGCATCGCTTCGCTAGCGCCGCCGCCGCCCCGATCTTTCTCAATTTGTCGATGATGGCGACGCTGGCGCTGGCCGCATTCTTTCCGGGCGCGGGCTATGCCGCCGCATGGGGGGTGCTGCTCGCCGGCATCCTCGAATTCCTGTTGCTGGCGGGCGACGCGGCAAGGACCGGCATCCTGCCCAAATTCGCTGCGATCAAATTCGACGAGGACGTGCGCGCATTCTTCCGGGCGCTGGGCCCTGCGACCATCGGTTCGATGGGAACGCAGATCGCGTTGTTCGCCGACACCATCATCGCGACCTTTCTGCCGGCGGGCGCGCTTTCGGCGCTGTATTACGCCGACCGTCTCAACCAGTTGCCGATCGGCGTGATCGGGATTGCGATCGGCACCGTGCTGTTGCCGGAAATGTCGCGGCGTCTCACCGCGAACGATGTCACCGGTGCATCGGCCGCGCAGCGGCGGGCGTTCGAATTCTCACTGTTGTTTTCGATACCGTTCGTCGCCGCTTTCCTGACCGTGCCCGATGTCATCATGCGCGCGATGTTTGCGCGCGGCGCGTTCTCGAAGGCGGATGCCGCGGCGGCGGGCGCCACGCTGGCCGCTTACGCGATCGGCCTCGTTCCGTTCGTGACCATCCGCAGCGCGGTAGCGACCTTCTATGCCCGTCAGGACACCGCGACGCCGGTCAAGGCGGCGCTGACCGGCGTTGCCGTCAACGTGGCGCTGAAGGTGGCGTTGATGGGCGCGCTGGCGCAAATCGGCCTGGCGCTCGCCACAGCCGTCGGGGCCTGGGTCAATCTGTTGCTGGTGCTGTTCTTCGCGGTGCGGGCGGGTCATCTCGAACTCGACCGCGCCTGGATGACGTCGCTCGCCAAGTTTGCGGCCGCCGGTGTCCTGCTCGCCGCCGCACTTTGGGCCACCGCGCGCTTCGCCAGCGTCTATTTCGCGCAAATGCACACCTTCCGGGACGAGACCACGTTACTGCTTCTGATGGCGGCAGGTGCGTTCGCATATGGGGTCTTGATCCTGCTGCTGTTTGGCAGGGGGTGGCTATTCACGCTGGTGCGCGATCGAACCCCTAAGGTATTGTAAGTAAGTATTTCTATATGGATTTCGACTCGTTCCGTGCCGGCAGCTTCACGCTCGCCGCGATTGTTGCGAATGTGGACACGCGTTTCCACGACCACGTGCTGCGCGTCGGTCTGAACTATGCCTTCGGCGGTCCGGTGATCGCGAAGTATTGATTTCGGGGTTATCTTCCTCCCTTCCGCAAAATCAGAAGCCCCGGCGTCGTCCGGGGCTTTTTTGTGCAGGCGCGAAATGAGCTGCCGTCCGCGGTGATTCGGTTGCGCGGGTACCGTGGCTGGCCGGTCGAAAGCGGTTTGCGCTGGGGCGCGAACCGCTGCAATATGGAACGCTTCTAGAGCATGACCCGCAAAACTGGGTACCGGTTTTACGAAAGGCCCATGCTCAAACAAAAAAGATGGGGCGGATGACGGTTCCAAGGGCGTCGTCGTGCTCCCAGACAATTGGAGATACGATGGCAGCTCCCATCAAATTCGGCGTCGGTCAAAGCGTTCTTCGCAAGGAAGACGACGCGCTCATTCGCGGCAAGGGCCGCTATACCGATGACCATTCGCCACAGCCTGCGATGCACGCGCTGATGCTGCGCTCGCCGCATGCGCATGCGAAATTCACCATCAACGTCACCAAGGCCCGCGGGATGCCGGGTGTGTCGCTGATTCTGACCGCGGCCGAGGTCGGCGATCTCGGCGATCTGCCGTGCCTGTTCAACCTGGAAACCGATCCGTTCACCGGCCCGCCATACCCGATCCTCGCCAAGGACGAAGTGCGCCATGTCGGCGACGCCGTGGCCTTCGTGGTCGCCGATACCATCGACCAGGCCCGCGACGCGATCGAGGCGATCGACGTGAAATGGACGCCGCTGCCGGCGGTGGCCGGCCTTGCCAACGCCGTAAAGCCGGGTGCGCCGCTGGTCTGGCCCGACAAGCCCGGCAATGTGCTGTTCGATGTGCCGATCGGCGACAAGAGAGCGGTTGAGGCCGTGTTTGCCAAGGCGCATGCGGTCGCCGAGATCACGATCGTCAATCCGCGCGTCATCACCAACTTCATGGAAACGCGCGCCGCGGTCGCCGAATACGACGCCAAGCGCGATCACCTGACGCTGACCATCGGCAGCCAGGGCAGCCATCGCCTGCGCGAAATCCTGTGCGGCATGGTGCTGAAGATGCCGATGGAAAAGATGCGGGTGATCTGTCCCGACGTCGGCGGCGGCTTCGGCACCAAACTGTTTCCGTATCGCGAATACGCGCTGATTTCGGTGGCCGCGAAAAAACTGCGCAAGACCATCAAATGGACTGCCGATCGCTCCGACCACTTCATGGGCGACGCGCAGGGCCGCGACAACGTCACGACCGCGAAGATGGCGCTGGCCGAGGACGGCAAGTTTTTAGCCATGGACGTCGATCTGATGGGCGACATGGGCGCCTATCTCTCGACCTTCGGGCCCTACATTCCGCACGGCGGCGCCGGCATGCTGCCCGGGCTCTATGATATCCAGGCCTTCCACTGCCGCGTCCGCACCGTGTTCACCAATACCGTGCCGGTCGACGCCTATCGCGGCGCCGGGCGTCCGGAAGCCGCTTACGTGATCGAACGTCTGGTCGATGCAGCCGCGCGAAAACTCGGGATGACGCCGGATGCGATCCGGCGCAAGAATTTCATCCCGCCGAAGGCGATGCCCTACAAGACCGCGACCGGTAAGGTCTACGATTCCGGCGATTTCACCGCGCACATGAAGCGCGCGATGGAAGTCGGAAACTGGAAGGAGTTTCCAAAGCGCGCCAAGGCGGCGAAGAAGGCTGGCCTGGTGAGCGGCATTGGCCTCGCCAGCTACGTCGAGGTGTGCGGCACCATGGGCGAGGAGACCGCCAATGTCGCGCTCGATCCCAATGGCGATATCTCCATCCTGATCGGCACGCAGTCGAGCGGGCAGGGCCACCAGACCGCATACGCGCAACTGGTCGCCGAGCAGTTCGGGGTGCCGCCGGAACGCGTCCACATCCTGCAGGGCGACACCGACAAGATCGCCACCGGTCTCGGCACTGGCGGCTCGGCGTCGATCCCGACCGGCGGCGTCAGCGTCGAGCGCGCCACCCGTGACCTCGGGGCCAAGCTGAAGGAGATCGCGGCCGAGGCGCTGGAGACCAGCGCAGGCGACCTCGAGATCAGCAATGGCCTCGTGCGTATCGCCGGCACCGACCGCTCGATCAGCTTCGCGGACCTCGCGAAACGCCCGGGCGTCGATCCCTCGAAACTGAATTCGAGCGCGACCTTCGCGCAGGCCGACGGCACCTATCCGAACGGCACGCATCTGGCCGAAGTCGAGATCGATCCCGCCACCGGCATCATCAAGATCGTCAACTATGTCATCGTCGACGATTTCGGCGTGACGCTCAATCCGCTGCTGCTCGCCGGCCAGGTGCATGGCGGCGCGATGCAGGGGATCGGGCAGGCCTTGATGGAGCAGGCGGTCTACAGCGCAACCGACGGCCAGCTCGTCACCGGCACCTTCATGGACTACGCGATGCCGCGCGCGGCCGATGGCCCGTCATTCCACTTCGAGACCCACAACGTGCCGTGCACGACCAATCCGCTCGGCGTCAAGGGCGCGGGCGAGGCGGGCGCGATCGGCTCCTGTCCCGCGGTGGTCAACGCGATCGTCGAGGGCCTGTGGCGCGAGTACCAGATCGATCACATCGACATGCCGGCTACCGCCGAGCGAGTCTGGATCGCGATCCGCGAAGCGCAGAAAAGGCATAATCTCTGATAATTTGTCGCAGCTGGGGGAATAAATCCCCGCACACGGGATTCGAACTTGGGACAGCCGCGGGCGCATCTGCGTTCGCGGCGTCATTTTGGAAACGCTTGCCAGACGGAGAATAGGCGAATGAAACGGATAGTGGTTGCCGTGGGGGCCTTGTTGCTTGGTGCCGGCGTCGTTATGGCGCAGCAGGATGTCGCCGTTCAGCAGCAGAACCTGATGAAGGCGCAGGGCAGGAACATGTATGGCGTCTTGCTCAAGACGGTGAAGGGCGAAACGCCCTACGATCAGGCCGCCGTCAATGCCGCGCTGACGGCACTCGAAGCTGACGTAACCAAGATCCCTACCGTCTTCACGCCGAACCCGAAGGTGGACGTGGTGGACGCGACCTTCGGGTCGTCGCAGAAGATCTGGCAGAACAAGGCTGATTTCGACGCGAAGGTGCCACCCGTCACCAAGGCGATCGAGGACGTCAAGGGAACGGTCAAGGACGCCGCCAGCCTGAAGGTTGCGTTCGACGCCATCCAGGCCAAGTGCACCGACTGCCACGAGACGTATCGTGTAAAGCTCAAGTAGTTGATAGCGCATTCGAACGAAAGGGGCGGACGCCTTGATGCGTGCGCCCCTCGTCGTTTGGGAACAGCGAGACAGGCTTACTTCATCACCTGACCGCGGATCTCGCCGCCTGGATTGGCTGCGGTGTGGATGTTGATGTAGTACCTGCCGGCCGCGAGGTCAGCGGCCTGCGCATCGGTCAGCGTGGCGCTGCCTTCGGCAGGGCTCGAGGTTGCGTTGGGAATGGCAACCGCCACGCCGGCGTTCTTGCCGGCCTCGGCAGGCCCGTGGAAATGCGCGGCGGTGGCGGGACCGGACAGACCGGAATAGCTCAGCTTCCAGCTCAGCTTCTTGCTGGCGGGATCGTAGTCGAGGTCGGCGGTACCGGTGGCGGCGCTGGTGTTCGGCGGCACCTGGGACTTGCCGTCGAGCGTCGCTTTCATCTTATCGGCGAAGGCTGGGGCCGCAAACGCGATGACGGTACCCAACGCAAGCGTGGTGAGCATGGTCTTGTTCGGCATGGTATCTCTCCCTGTTGATGTCAAAGGCGGTCCCAGCCCCACAACAACGGCTTTCCGGATTTATTCCCAAAACCTCTCCAGATGCTCAAAATTTCATGGAAGCTTCTGACGCAAAGTGCAGTCATAGTAACGCATTATCGGTTCTGATTGAATCAGAACCGGAGCTTCGGATCCTCGTCTTGACGCATTTTCTTCACGCCAACCGGCACCCGCTTCGACCGAAAAAATTATCGCCATTCACGTACCTGACGACGGACCGCAAATGCTGCGACGAATTCTCTATGGCTTGATCCTGGCTGGCGCCGCCGGCGTCGGCATCTTCTGGTGGCTGACCATCCCGGCGGTCGTTGCGCCGGCTTCGCTTGCTGCTTACACGCCGAACCTCGCCAACGGGATCACAACGTTCAATGCCGGTGGCTGTTCCTCCTGCCACGCCGTTCCCAACCAGCCCGATCGGCTGAAGCTGGGCGGCGGGCTTGCCATGCCGTCGCCGTTCGGGACGTTTTACGTTCCCAACATCTCTTCCGATCCGACATACGGCATTGGCCGGTGGCGCGAAGCGGATTTCGTCACGGCGCTGCTCAAGGGGACGTCGCCGGATGGCCAGCATTATTTCCCGGCCTTTCCATATGCGTCCTACCAGCTTGCGACGGTCGAAGACGTCCGCGATCTCTTTGCCTACCTGAAGACGCTTGCGCCAGTGACCGGCAAGCCGCGTGACCACGACGTGCCGTTTCCATTCAATATCCGCCGCAATGTCGGGGTCTGGAAATGGTTGTTCATGAACGGCAAGCCCTACACGGCGGACGCCTCGCATTCGGCGTCATGGAATCGCGGCGCATATCTCGTCAATGGTCTGGGTCATTGCGCCGAGTGCCACAGCCCGCGCAACTTCCTCGGCGGCATCGTCGCGGCGCAACGCTTTGCGGGCGGACCCAATCCGGAGGGCGAGGGCTGGGTGCCCAACATCACCCAGAAGAGACTGGCCGAATGGAGCGCGAAGGATATCGCCTACTTCCTGGAAACCGGGCAAACGCCTGACGGTGACACCGCCGGCGGGTCGATGGCGCGCGTCATCAGGAACACGTCGCAATTGTCGCCGGAGGATCGCGCCGCGATGGCGGAATATCTGAAGTCGCTGCCGCCAGTCGAGGGGCCGCCGCGGCCGAAGAAGGCAAAGGACGCCGAGAAGTCGTGACCGGCGCGTCGCGCCTGTGCTCAGGGCGTCAGGGCCGCGGTGATCGGCATTCGCCGCTCGGGCGGCGCGGGGGGCGTAGGGGGCAGGATCGCCAGCGGCTTGCGCGGAGCCGGCGTGGCGATGATCTTGGCCCGCCGCGCGTCCGTAGCAGGCTTGGGTGGCGCGAGTACGGTGAACGGGCGATCGAGCTCGCCGCCGCGATACAGAACGATGCCGCGGTCGAAACTGGCGGTTGCAAAGCGCGGATAATATTGAATCGCCAGATTGTACGAGACGAACGCCGGGACAGGTTCGAAACGGCCGATAGGAGCGGCGTTTGCTTCTTTCCCTGCGGACGCAACCGCTGATGTCACGGCGGCGCCGACGGTCGATGCTTCCTCCTCGCGCTGGGCGCGGGGCTTATCCGAAGCGGTGACGTCAGGATGCAGCGCTGCGACGACCTGAGCTTCGCCGACGATGCCGTCCGGCGCGATTTCCGCCGCGCCGGGTGGTTTTGAGAATATTCCGAACAGGACGTAGCCTCCGACCAGCACCGCCGAAATGACCGTTGCCGCCATCGTGTTGGAAGCGACCTTGCCGATAACCTCATATTTACGCACAGCCTTCGAGGCCGCCGGCGGCTGCTGCGCGATGGCGAGCAGTTGATCGTAGGTCGCGCGCTGGTCGGTATCGGTCAGGATGTCGTAGGCGCGCATCAACTCCCTGAACCGCAGCGCAGCATCGGGATTGTCGGGGTTGATATCGGGATGCGTCGCCTTGGCGGCCTTGCGGAACGCGGTCCGCAACTCCTCGGCGTCGTCACTCGGAAGCGCGCCGAGCAAATCGTACAGCGTCCCCATCGGTGGTACTCGCGACTGTTTCCCCGTCGGAATGTCCCCCGCTGCGGGCTTCCGATTGACGACGCCTTAGCTAATCAAAAATATCTAGGCGGTAAAATGATCCTCTCATGGCAAAAGCGTGCAAATCGGACAATATGGTTAACGGGCGTTAGGACTTCTGACGTGAGCAAGGCATTGTCGGCGGGCCCATCCGGCGATACCCCGGCCTGAATGCCCGGATGAGGCCTACAACCGCGCAATTCCGAGGTCGTCGGCGACATGGTCCAGCCCGCGCATCAGCGCCGGCGCAATGGGAATGCCAAGGCTGGTCCGCGCCGCCCGCGTTTCATGGCTGCGTTCGCCGGGCACCCAGATGCGGTCCACGCCGGGCATACGCTGGCTGTTGCGGAAATCGCGCACCAGCGCATCGACGCTTCGCTTGAAGATGGCAACGTCGCCGAAGGCCGCGATGTTGATCGCGGCGATCGCCTGTCCGGTGTTGGTGACGCTGTCGTCGTCGTGATTGAAGTCGATCACGTCGCGGCCCATCGCGGCGCCGCCGAGCGTGCCTGCGAGCAGGCCGATGATCATCGCCAGGCCGTAGCCCTTGTAGCCGGCCTCCATGCCGCCGAGCGGCAGCAGCATGCCTTCGTCGGCGCGCTTCGGATCGGTCAGCGGCTTGCCTTCGCGGTCGATCATCCAGCCCTCCGGCATGGTCTCGCCGCGCAACGCCTTGGTTTTCACCTTGCCGTAGGCGGCGACCGTCGTCGCCATGTCGAGCACGATCGGGTCTTCGTCGCCGGCCGGAATCGCGGCCGCGATCGGATTGGTCGACAGCAGCATGTCGAGGCCGCCCCAGGGCGGAAGATGGTTGGCGTTGCCGACCGCGAAATAGAGCCCGATCATGTCATGGGCGAGCGGCATCGTGGCGTAGAGCGAGGCGGGGCCGGCATGGTTCGAGAATTGCGAGTTGACCCAGCCTATGCCGGAGGCGCGCGCCTTTTCGATCGCCATCCCGGCCGCGCGTTTCATGACGAGGTGACCCATGCCGTTGTCGCCGTTCAGTACGGCCGTGCTCGCATGCTCGTGCACGACATGGATGTTCGGCCGGACATTGAAGCCGCCGGCCTTGATGCGCCTGACATATTGCGGCAACCGGCTGACGCCGTGCCCGTCCGAACCTTGCAGGTCGGCCGCTGCCATCAGGCCCGCGACGGTCGCAGCATCAGCCTCCGGCAAGCCCACCGCGATGAGCGCTTGCTGGATGAAGGCCTTCAGCCGGGCAGAAGTAACTGTTGTCTCGGACAAGACGGGCGCTCCCTGAGGCCAGCGGGCGTGGCCGCGGCGGGCGAAGTCGACGGCGATGATGGCGGGCAGGCGGAGCCTGCCGTTGCTAGCCCGTGCCGAACGCCTTGAAGGTGATGATGGTGTGGGTGTCCTGGATGCCTGGAATCACCTGCACCTTCTCGTTGACGAAATGGCCGATGTCGGTGTCGTTGTCGACGTAGAATTTGACCAGCAAATCGTAATCGCCGGCGGTGGAATAGATCTCCGAGGCGATCTCGGCCTCCGCGAGCGCATTGGCGACGGCGTAGGACTGGCCGAGCTTGCATTTGAACTG
>Ga0307499_10000546_pt1 | contig 12769 bp, 9 predicted proteins | sample 13_S_MG_FD_201363 | JGI IMG/M metagenome (GOLD analysis project Ga0307499, IMG submission 201363) | Soil microbial communities from Populus trichocarpa stands in riparian zone in the Pacific Northwest, United States - 13_S | ecosystem: Environmental > Terrestrial > Soil > Riparian zone > Trees... | reverse complement strand
GTGAACATGATCACGTGCATCATGGGCGCGCTGCGGCCGGATGGGCTCGTGAACCAGGGCGCATACAACGCGCTCGTCGGCATGCAGACCTGCGACTCGCAAAAAGGCGCCTCGTCCGACGACGGCAGTGGCGCGAGCCAGGCCACGACCTACGCGACCGCGACCGTCGATTCGACTCGCACCAGCAACTCGGATCCGATGCGCGCGCGCATCTGGCTGGACGATCCCGAGAGCGAAGGCGCGGCCATCTTCGTGAACATGAGCGCGTCCTCCGCGCCGACGGCGACCAACCCGTACGGCGTCTTCCGCGTCGACTACTGCGGCAACATGCAAGGCACGCCGGGTTGCGCTTTCAACGGCTTCCTCGACGGCACCGCCTCGGGCGTCTCGTACTTCGAGCACGAACAAGGCGGCGGCGGCGGCGGAACCAAGGCGCTGCGCATGACCACGAGCAGCGCCACCAGCGGTGCGGGCAGCCTGCACATGGATGATGGCAACGACTCGGCCACCTTTTCATTCGCATACAACGCCGACTATTACCGCCGCTCCGACGCGGGTGGCGAGCAGTGCTTCGCGCGCGACGCACGCGACCCGGCGACCGGCATGTCGGTGTGGCGCTATGGCCTGTACGACAGCCTCACCGGTGCGCGCGTGGAGCGCAGCTCCGGCTTTCCGATCGAATATACCCACGCCGGCACGAAGTATCAGGGCTACCTCGGCTACTACGGCCTCTCGCTGCCGCCGGCCGCGCAGTCACTGCTCGTCAACGGCGACACCGTCGAGAAAGTCGACTATTCGAACAGCGGCAATTCCCCGACGCGCACGCCGTTCACGGTGATCAAGGCGGGCGGCAAGCTCACGAAGTACACGCGCCACCTGCGCACGTTGCACGAGATCGACCAGATCAAGTTCAACACCTTCGTCGGAATGGAGGCGAGCGGCTTCTTCGCCGGCGCGCAGCCGAACACCCAGTACGAGTTGTACTGGGACGACGCGGCGGGCGACTTCAAGGTCACCGCGCAGATGATCTGCGGCCAGAACGGCTGCTCGACGCAGGCGCTCGTCGCCGTGCAGAGCGTGCCCGCTTCATTCTGGGCGTCGCGCGGCGGCATCCAGGCGAATTCCCAGCAGCTCGGCGGCGAGTTGTTCGTCAACCTGCAGGGCGTCGGCATGCCGGTGAATTCGGCGCTCGTTCAGGTCGCCTATCGCAGCCAGGACGTCGTCTACCCCTCGCAACTTCCCGCCACCCTGCATTGCGTGCGCGATTGTCCGACCTCGGCCTCGATGGCCGCGTATTTTGCACAGGGCGGCAACTCCGGCGCGCCGTTCGCGCCCGGCACGGCTAACAACTTCCAGCCGCTGGTCGCGGCGAACGTCGTCGGCTATACCAGCGACGCCGCCACCGCCATGTTGCTGGACAGCGCCGCGGCGCCCGTCGTGCTCAACGTCGACGCCGAGTCGCTCCAACAGAGCCCGCAGTTCCGCAACGGCCTGCGCACCGGCAAGCTGTTCGCGAACCTGGCCGATGCCGAGTGCGACGTCGGCTCCGGCACCTACTGCGAATGGCGCGTCAACAATCTCGACGTCTACTACCAGTGGGAAACCGGGCCTAACCAGTACAACCAGTTCGCGGCCGTGAAGGATTCCGGCGGTGCGTTCGTCAATCTCGATCCGCCGCTGCAGGTGAACTTCCAGGTGCCGCAGGGCGCCGCGTACGGGCAATACGCCGGCAAGAGCATCGTGTTGCAATACGGTGGATTCGGTGAACTGTGGGGCCTGCCCGGCATCTGCGTCTCGCCGCAGACCAACCAGGAAGTTCCCTGCGAAGGCGACGGCGTGCGCTACGTGCCTTCGTTCGTGATCCCGTATGACGCGTCGAGCGGCCGCGTCACTGCCAACGGCAACACTTACCTCGTGAAATGGCTCGAGCGCGAGATCCGTTTCGCGCGCAAGAACCTGTCCGTGTGCGACGGCGCCGGGCTCACGGTTCCTTCGGGCATGACGCTGCCGACGGCCGCGGATCTCAAGAATCCTTCCGACCCGGCCTCGGACATCTACATCGGCGTGCGACCCGCGGTCACCGCCGCGCCGCGCGTCATTCATGGCGAAGTGAAGTACTGACGCCCTACCGGCGCCCACCGAAGCCCGCAGGTCTCCTGCGGGCTTTTTTTTGGCCAGAATCTGTCAAGTGAGCAAGGCTCACGCGACCCTAAAGTCCAACACCTTTTGGCCGATACAGCTGCTACCGGGGCTTGCGCCTGCTCATCGCGGGTTCCGTCGGTCGATCGGTCGGGTTGGTGGGGGCGGAAGATCTACTTCCGAAACGACTCCTCATCTTTTCAAGGTGTCTCCGCTTCCATCCACCCCGACTCTTATTTCGCGAAGCGCCGGATCTCCTCGATGACCGGCAACTTTCGCGGCGACGGCACCGCGAATGCCGCCACCGTATCGCGGTGACCGCGGTCCGGATAGGTCCGCAACGTCACCTGCACTCCGAGCGCTTCCAATGCCGCCGCCATCCTGCGCGCGTGACTCACGTCGACCACCTCGTCCGCTTCGCCGTGCAGCAGCAGCGCCGGCGGCGCGCCCTTGCGGGCGAGCTGCACCGGTTGCCAGTCGGCGAGCCCGTACGGCGCCGCGAATATCGAGCGATAGGTGACGGTATCGGGATCGAGCGCGTATGGCCCCGAGAGACCGATGAACCCACGCACGGTATCCGCCGGCAGGCCGATGCGCTCGAGCTGCGAGCGATCGTAGGCGAGCATCGCCGCCAGGTGCGCGCCGGCCGAATGCCCCGCGACGTAGATGCGTTTCGGGTCGCCGCCGATCTCGGCCGCGTGACTAACTACCCAGGCGAGCGCCTCGGCGCCGTCCTCGACGAAGGCCGGGAACTTCACCCGCGGATAGAGCCGGTAGTCCGGCAGCACGGCCACGTAGCCTGCCTTGGCGAGCGCGGCACCGACGAAACGGTACTGCGACTTGCGGCCGTTCTCCCAGCCGCCGCCGTACCAGAACACGATGATCGGGCGGTCCTTGGCGTACCAGGGCGAATACACGTCCAGCCCCTGGCGCGGACGGGTTCCATACGGGAGATCGGCGCGGCGGTCGAACTCGCCGAACAGGGCCGGCGCATTGGCGGCGGTGAACGCGATGCCGCCGCACGCCACAACGACCAGCGTGGCGATGAGCGCCACGCTGGCGAGAATCAGGAGTTTCATGCGCAGGTTTGTTCTTGGGATCAAGTCTTGAGCTGGAAGGTCGGGCGGTGTGCGTCATCTATTACGCGATTGGCGCGCAACCAGATGCAGGCGTCCGCCGCGTCCTGCTCGAACCATGCCCGCGACGATCCGAGCCGGAACGTGTAACCCCACGCATCCATGTCCGCGAACATGCGCGCCCGGCCGAGCACAGGCAGCTCATCGGCCAGCAGGACCTGCAGGTAGCAGACCGCGCACTCTTCGGCGTCGTCACCGCCGGCATCGCGGTCGAGACCGGCGCGCCGCGCGGCCGACATGCACACGTAGTGGCTCAGCTCGTGCAGCAGCGAATGCAGCGGAGTGTCGGCGCGTACGTACAGTACATTGGCGCGCAGTCCGGCCTCACTGTCGCCCCAATAGGAGCCCGGCAGCGTTTCGTTCGCGGCGAAATGGCGCAGGATTACGCCGTAGCGGCGCGTGAGCTCGACGATCGCCGGATCGGCGTCCGCCCCCACGCGCAGAACGTCGGCGGCGTCGGCCTGCGCGTTCACGCCGGCTAGAGCGCCGCGAGCCGGCGCATCACCAGCGCCACCAGGTCGCGCGCCAGCGCCGCGCGCAGGATCTCCTGCTCGCGCTCCTTGGCGAGCAGCTGGCTCTCGTCGAAGCTGATGTCGCGCGTGGCGGAGATCTCTTCGTCGTCGATGAGGGTCTTGTCGCCGGCCGTGACCGAGAACTTCACGCGGTAGGTGAGCTCGTATTCGGTCGGGATGTTGCGCGCCGAGATCGACAGGATGCGTTCGGTCAGCTCGTCGTCGTGCACGACGATGATCGCGCTCGCCGAGCCTTTCGTGGGAATCACGTTCACCTTCGAGGCGAGCAACGCCTTGCGCAGGTCCTGCACGAAATCGGTCTGCTCGTCCTTGGTGTCGACGTACGTGTACGCGAATTCCGCCGGCAGCGGTTGGCGGCCCTGCAGATGGAATCCGCACCCGGCCAGCAACAACAGAAACGCGGCCAGAGCCCGCTTCATACGACGATGTTCACGAGTTTGCCCTTCACGTAGATGGCCTTCCTGATGGGTTTGCCTTCCATGAACTTCTGCACGTTCGCATCGGCCCGGGCCGCCGCCGTGGCCACTTCATCGGTGGCATCGGCGGGAATGGACACGCGCGCGCGCAGTTTGCCATTCACCTGCACCGAGATCTCGACCGAATCCTGCACCAGGGCGTCCGCGTCGGGTGCCCACCAGCGCTCCGTCGCCAGCGCCTGCTCGTGACCGAGCTCGCGCCAGAGCTGGTGAGTGACGTGCGGGATCATCGGCGACAGGCACATCACCGCGATCTCGAGCGCCTCGTGCGCCACGACTCGCCCCGCCAGCGACTGGTTGTCGAACTTTCCGATCGCGTTCAGCAGTTCCATGACCGCGGCCACGGCCGTGTTGAAGCTGCGGCGGCGCCCGATGTCGTCGGTGACTTTCGCGAGCGTCGAGTGCGCGATACGGCGCATCTCTTTCTGCGCGGCGTCGAGCTTCGTCTTGTCGAACTCCGTGGTGGTGATCGCATCCGGCGGCGGTGGCGCGTTCACCTGGTCGTACACGGCTTTCCACAATCGGCGGATGAAGCGGAAGGATCCCTGCACACCCTCTTCCGACCACTCCAGTGTCTGTTCGGGCGGCGCCGTGAACATCATGAACATGCGCGCCGTATCCGCGCCGAACTGCTCGACCAGCGCGGTCGGATCCACGCCGTTGTTCTTCGACTTCGACATGGTGCCGAGGCCGTCCCATTCCACCGGCTGATTGTCGGTGAGCAGGATGGCGCCCTTGCGTTCGGTGCCCTCCATCAAGATTTCGACGTCGGCCGGGTTGTAATAGTCGCGCCGGCCCGGCGCGGGCTCGCGGTAGTAGATGTGGTGCAGCACCATGCCCTGCGTGAGCAGGTTCTTGAAGGGCTCGTCGATCCCGACGAGCTTCATGTCGCGCATGACCTTGGTCCAGAAGCGCGAGTACAGCAGGTGCAGGATCGCGTGCTCGATGCCGCCGATGTACTGATCCACCGGCATCCAGTAGTTCGCGCGCGCGTCGACCATGGTCTTCGCGTCGGTGCAGGCGAAGCGCAGGAAGTACCACGACGAATCCACGAACGTGTCCATCGTGTCCGTTTCGCGGCGCGCATCCGCACCGCACTTAGGACAAGCACACTCGTAAAAGGACGGCGTCTTGTTGAGCGGATTGCCAGAACCGTCGGGCACGAGACCTTCGGGCAGCACGACGGGAAGCTGATCGTCGGGCACCGGCACGACGCCGCACTTGGCGCAATGGATGAGCGGCACCGGGCATCCCCAGTAACGCTGGCGCGAGATGCCCCAGTCGCGCAGGCGCCATTGCACGCGCTTGCGACCAAGGCCCTTCTTTTCCAGCGCCGCGGCGATCGCATCGACGGCCGGCTGAAAATCGAGGCCGTCGAACTCGCCCGAATTCACGGTGATGCCGTACTCGGTGTACGCATCGATCCACGGCGCGGCGACGGCGTCATAGGCGCCCGTCTTCGACTTCACCACCATGACGATGCCCAGGTTGTTCTTCGTCGCGAATTCGAAATCGCGCGCGTCGTGCGCCGGCACGCCCATGACGGCGCCTTCGCCGTAGGCCATGAGCACGTAATTGGCCACCCACACTTCCACCGGCTTGCCGGTGAACGGATGCAGCACCGAGAAGCCGGTGCGCATGCCCTTCTTTTCCTGCGTGGCGACGTCGGCTTCCATCGTGCTGCCGCGGCGGCACTCGTCAATGAATGCCTGGAGTGCCGGGTTGCGCGCACCGGCTGCCAGAGCCACGGGATGTTCGGCGGCAATGGCCATGAACGTCGCGCCGAACAACGTGTCGGCGCGCGTGGTGAACACCTTGAGCGCGCCTTCCGCGCCCATGAGCGCGGCCGTGTTCGTGGAATACGGGAACGAGATCTCGCAGCCTTCCGACTTGCCGATCCAGTTGGCCTGCATCGTCTTGACGCGCTCGGGCCAGTCGGGGAGCTTCTCGAGATCTCCTAACAACTCGTCGGCATACTTGGTGATGCCGAGGTAGTACATCGGGATCTCGCGTTTCTCGACGATGGCGCCCGTGCGCCAGCCGCGGCCATCGATGACCTGCTCGTTCGCGAGCACGGTCTGATCGACCGGGTCCCAGTTGACGACGCCGGTCTTGCGATAGGCGATGCCCTTCTCGAGCATGCGCAGGAACAGCCACTGGTTCCAGCGGTAGTAAGACGGGTCGCAGGTGGCGATCTCGCGCGACCAGTCGAACGCGAAGCCCAGCGATTTCAACTGCGCCTTCATGTACGCGATGTTGTCGCGCGTCCATTTCGCCGGCGGCACACCGTTCTTGATCGCCGCGTTCTCGGCCGGCAGGCCGAATGCATCCCAACCCATGGGCTGCAATACGCTCTTGCCCTGCATCTTCGCGAAGCGCGTGAGCACGTCGCCGATCGTGTAGTTGCGCACGTGGCCCATGTGCAGCCGGCCCGACGGATACGGGAACATCGAGAGGCAGTAGAACTTCCCCGCCTCACTACCGGCGTCTTCACGCGCTTCGAACACGCGTTCCTGGTCCCAGAAAATCTGCGCAGCACGCTCGACGGCCGCGGCTTCGTATCGTTCTTGCATCGGGAATGTCTGTTAATTCAGGGCTTTGCGAAGGCCGGCAAGAATACACGAGGCGGGCTGCACAAGCGAAAAAGCCGTTGAACCTGTTGCGCACCATCGTTGATGGTGTCGCGTCGTTCACGCATTCAGGGAGAACAATGCCTTACCTCGCTCAAGCTGGCTTCTGGGTCGGACTCATCGGCACTCTCGTCTCGGCGCCTTTGCTGCTGTTCCTGCAGGTGCAGCGGTCATACATGTCCGCGGGGTTGTTCTTCGCGTCGGCGCCGGTGGTCATTTTCCTGCTGGCCTCGCTGTCCTTCATGGCGATCTACGCCCTGCAACCCGGCTGGCGATTCCGCGCCCGCACTGCGGGCATATCGGCCGCGCTGTTGACGTTCGCGGGCTTCACGCTGTGGCTCTCCATCATGATCAACGTGAGAAGCGGCTACTTCAATTCCTGGCCCTCCGTGTGGTTTCCCCACATTGCATCTTTCGTGGTGTTCGGCTGGCTGCCGCTCGCGGGCGGCTGGTTCGCGGGCTGGGTGGTGACGAAACTGCCCGACGCGCCCGCGGAGGAAAAGATTTGAGTCCCTCGCCGTTTCGCACGCCGAGCGCCGTGATCCCATGGGTCATGTCGAGCGCCGCGTTCGGCATCGTCCTGTTCCACATCGCCGCCGCGGGGCCGGGACACGCGGGCGACGAGGAAACCGACGCGCACCTGTTCCAACTACTCATCGCGGGACAGGCGCCGTTCGCGGCCTTCTTCGCGCTCCGGTGGATACCGCGCATGCCGGCGCAGGCCATGTTCGTGCTCGCTCTGCAGGCGGCAGCCGCGCTCATCGCGCTCGCGCCGGTGATCATCTTCGATCTGTAGCCGGCAAGGCCCGATAGCAACATCCGTCAGGCGCCCCGCGCGCTTCGCCGCTATCGTGGCGGCCATGGGTGAATGCGAAAAGTTTCCATCGACGGTCGAGCGCTACCACGAGCGCTTCGCGCGCGTGCTCACGCACATCGAATACCATTCGGATACCGCTCTGTCGATCGACGACCTCAGCGACATCGCGGCATTCTCACGTCATCACTTCCATCGCCAGTTCTCCGGCTATCTCGGCATGAGCGCCTACCGCTACGTGCAGTACATGCGCATGCGGCGCGCGTCGTGGCGGCTCGCATTCCGGCCGGAGCTGTCGGTGAACGACATCGCGATCGCCACCGGCTACGAAGGGCCTGAATCCTTTGCGCGCGCATTCCGGCAGTACACCGGCCAGTCGCCCACGGGATTTCGCGCCGGGCCCGACTGGCCCGAGTGGCACTCGCGCTTCCGTCCATTCATCCACCTGAGGCAATCCCACATGAATCCGCTTCCGAATCCCGGACCTGTGCGCGTGGTCAGCTTCACCGCCACGCGCGTGGCGAAGCTCGAACACCGCGGCAGCGTGCTGCGGCTGGGCGACAGCATCCGGAAGTTCATCGACTGGCGCCGGGCGAACGCCTTGCCGCCGCACGTCAGCGCCACGTTCAACATCATTCACAACGATCCGGACGAAACGCCTCCGGAGGAATTCCGCTTCGACCTGTGCGCGGCGACGGATCGCCCGATCGAGCCGAACGACACCGGAGTCACCGCCTACGTCATCCCCGGAGGGCGCTGCGCGGTGCTGCGCCACGTCGGCTCCGACGATCAACTCGGCCGGTCGATCATGCATCTGTACGCGAACTGGTTGCCGGCGAGCGGCGAAGAACCACGCGACGCACCGCTGTTCATGCAGCGGCTGAAGTTCTTTCCCGACGTGCCGGACGGCGAAGCGGTGACCGACATCTATCTACCTCTGGCGGGATAACCAGGTACGATCCGGCCTGCAAGGGAGGTTAGAACAAGAAGACCCGATCTCTTTCCGCGTCGCTCGCCCTGTGCGGCGTTTTGGCGGCGGGCGTCCCCGCCGCGGCCATGAAAACCACGCCTGCATGTTCATCGCCCAGGACAGCGCGGCAGACAACCGCGCGATCGCAAAGTTGTTACGCGAAAAACGGTGTGGGATGTGCCTTCGGTGCCGCCGCCCCCGCCGCACTGACTTTTTCCTCCCTCAAATGAAAACGCGCGGATCCTTGCGGGCCCGCGCGTCTCATTTTCAGGAGCTCGGCGTGTCAGCTGATGCGAATCGGCAGGAACAGCTGCGCGCCTTCGCGCTCGAGCAGAATGGCCACCGTCTTCGAGCTGTTCGACGTGGCGTTCTTGAGCTCGGCCAGCGACTTCACCGGCTTGCCGTTGACGCCGAGGATGACGTCGCCCGGACGCACGCCGGCCTGCGCGGCCGGACCCGCGACGTCCTCGACCAGTAGATAGCCTTCGGTGTCGGCACTCTTACGCTCATCCGGCCCCAGCGGCCGCACCGACAACCCGAGCCTGTCGGCCTTCGCCGGCTCCTCGACGTCGCGGTTCGCGACCTTTTGCGTCTCTTCCTGGAATTCCTCGACCTTGACGTTGAGCGTCTTGGTGGCGCCCTGGCGCCAGACTTCGACGCTGGCCGTGTCGCCCGGCTTGATCGCCGAGATGACGGCCGGAAGCTGCGCGGAACGCTCCACTCCCTTGCCGTTGACGCTCAGGATGATGTCACCGGATTTCACGCCAGCCTTCTCGGCCGGCCCGCCGTCGATGACCTGGCCGACCAGCGCGCCGCGCGGACGATCGAGGTCGAACGAATCGGCGAGCTGCGCATTCACTTCCTGGATCTGCACGCCGATGCGGCCACGCGTGACCTTGCCGTTGCTCACGAGCTGCTGGCGCACGCTGTTGGCCACGTCGATGGGGATGGCGAACGACAGCCCCATGTAGCCGCCGCTGCGGCTGTAGATCTGCGAGTTGATGCCCACCACTTCGCCGTTGAGATTGAACAGCGGGCCGCCGGAGTTGCCGGGATTCACGGCGACGTCCGTCTGGATGAACGGCACCAGGTCTTCACCCGGCATGGCGCGCCCCGTGGCGCTGACGATGCCCGCGGTGACGCTGTTCTCGAACGTGAACGGGGAACCGATGGCCAGCACCCACTCACCGGGACGCAGCTTCGACGGATCGCCGAGCCTCACGACCGGAAGTTGTTTGCCTTCGATCTTGATGACGGCGACGTCGGTGCGCTTGTCGATGCCCACCACCTTGGCCGGGTATTCGCGCCGATCGGTCATGCGCACCGTGACTTCATCCGCATCCGCGACCACGTGCGCGTTGGTGAGGATGTAGCCGTCGGCACTGACGATGAACCCTGAACCCTGGCCCTCGCGCGGCGGGGTTTCGTAATTGCGTCCCTGCGGCGCATTCGGCATGCCGAAGCGTTTGAAGAATTCCTGCACCGGATCATCGGCGTCGTCAGATGAAGAATCCGCGCGGCGGCGATGCGCTTTTTCGACCACCGACACGTTGACGACGGCCGGCCCCACCTGCTCGACGAGCGAAGCGAAGTCCGGAAGTACGCGGCCGTTCAACATGCCTACAGGCTGAGGCGATGAGGACTGCTGCGCGGGCGCCGCAACGGGCGCTGGCTGGGAATCGCTTTGCGCCGCCGCGGCGGCGACCGAAGACTGAGGTGAACAGGCACCGACCGCGAAAGCCGCGATCGCAACTACGCCAAGACGTCTCGCAACGAATAAGGACATATCAGCGAACCCTCGGTACTGGGAAAAGGGAAAAGGCGATGTCGAAATAGACCGGCTGGAAATGGCGAAGTTCAGCGGGCGAGAGACCATACACCCTCCTCAGGCTTTTTTCGGACGTCGCCCCAGATAGGCGCTGGCAAGGCCGAAAACAAGGGATATGCACACGACGAGCCAGTTTCCGGTGCGCGCGTAGGGTGTCAACCCTATCCGGGGCTGCACATCGGCCCGCATTACATTCGCTTCATATTCCGGAGCAGTTTTGACAATTTCGCCACGGTGCCCGATCACCGCCGACACGCCGTCGTTGGCGGCCCGCACCATCGGGCGCCCGGCTTCCATGGCGCGCATGCGCGAGATCTGCAGGTGCTGGTAGCGCGCGCTGGAATGGCCGAACCACGCGTCGTTGGTGACGTTCACCAGAAGCGTCGCGGTGCGCAACGCCGGTAACTGGGTCGAGCCGTAGGCGTCTTCGTAGCACACGCTCGCGGCGATGCGCTGGCCCGCGGCTTCGAGCGGGGGTTGTTCCGCCGCGCCGCGATTGAAATCCGAGTAAGGCAGCGTCATGAGCTTGAGCCACTGGCGCACGAATCCGGGTACCGGCACGAATTCGGTGAATGGCACGAGATGATGCTTGTCGTACCAGCCGACGCCCGGAGTCGCCCTGTCCATCACCAGTATGGAGTTGAAAAATTCCTCCTCGCCGGTCTTCGTGTTCTCTTCCTCGCGCAGCGTTCCCATCATGAGCGCGGAACCGTGCGCGCTCGCTTCGGCGTACACGTCGCGGTAATAGTCGATATGGTTGTTAGCCAGATCCGGGACGGCCGACTCGGGCCAGACGATCAGCGCGGCGCCATGCGCGTCGCGCGTGAGTCTCTGGTACACGCCCAGGATGGACTCGAGGTTGTCCCCGATCCACTTCTCATCCTGCGGGATCGCGCCCTGCACCACCGCGACGTTGATCGGCCGGCTGTAGGGCTGCGTCCACTCCACGCCGCGAAGCGCGAACGCCGCGCCCCAGATGATCACGAACAGCGCGGCGCTTCCGATGCGGGTGCGCCGGTCGCCGAGCAGCAGCGCGACCAGCGCGCCCGACATCAGCAGCGTGAGCAGGCCGAGCCCGAACTGCCCGACCACGGGCGCGAGGCCGCCTAACCAGTTGTCGGTGTGCGCGTAGCCGAGCGCCAGCCAGCCGAACCCGGACAGGAACCAGCTGCGAAACCATTCGATCAACAGCCACGCGCCGGGAATGCCCACCAGCCAGCGCATCGCGCCGCGCTCGGGCATGAACCGGGCGACGGCCCAGCCGAGCAACGCGTGATAGGCGCCCATGATGGCGACGAGACCGAGCATGAGGAACAGCGCGAGCGCGAGCGGCGCGTGGCCGATCTGCCTGATGGCGATGTACAGCCAATAGGTGCCGAAGGAGAAGGTGCCGGCGTTGAACCAGAAACCGAGCACTGCCGCGCGCCGCGAGCTGGCGCCCTGCCACAGCCACATGAGCAGCGCCGGACTCGCGATGGCGAGCGGCCACCATTCGTGCGGTGCATAGGAGAACGCGAGCAGCGCTCCGGCGACGTACGCCGCCGCGCTGCCGGCGAACCGGCGTTCCACGAATGCGCGCAGGCTCACTCTTTCTCTAGTGGCCGGTCTTCCGGCGCCACGATATCGCGGGGAACGGTGAGCTTGAGGCTGTCGATGCGCCGGCGGTCGAACCGCAGCACCTTGAGCTCGCAGTCCGCGAGCTGCAGCGTCTCGCCGCGGCGCGGCAGGCGGCCCAACTGCTTCATGACCAGGCCCGCCACCGTGTCGAACTCGTCGTCCGAGAGCTCCGTCTGGAAGTATTCGTTGAACTCGTCGATGGGCGTCTGGCCGCGCACGGTGTACTGGCGTTCGCCGTCCTTGCGGATGTTCACGTCCTCGTCCACGTCGTGCTCGTCGTCGATGTCACCGACGATCTGCTCGATGACGTCTTCGATCGTGACGAGACCTGCGATGCCGCCGTATTCGTCGGCCACGATCGCCATGTGAACGCGCGACCGGCGGAATTCGCGCAGCAGCACGTTGAGGCGCTTGGACTCGGGCACGAACACCGCGGGCCGCATGAATTCCTTGATGTCGAATTCGGCGTCGTCGGAAGCCGCAGCCAGGCGCAGCAGATCCTTCGCGAGCAGGATGCCGACTATCTTTTCGCGATCCTCGTCCATGACGGGAAAGCGCGAGTGACCGCTCTCGATCACGGTACGGAGCAGCACGTCCGATTCGTCGTCGCGATTGAGCACCGTCAT
>Ga0307499_10000545_pt1 | contig 12770 bp, 10 predicted proteins | sample 13_S_MG_FD_201363 | JGI IMG/M metagenome (GOLD analysis project Ga0307499, IMG submission 201363) | Soil microbial communities from Populus trichocarpa stands in riparian zone in the Pacific Northwest, United States - 13_S | ecosystem: Environmental > Terrestrial > Soil > Riparian zone > Trees... | reverse complement strand
CCGATGCCGAGGGAGCCGCCGTGCATCTCTTCCGCGACGTACGGGCCGGCCAGGCCCTCCGGGACGACGTAGTAGGCGGCCAGCCAGGACAGGATGAGCAGGGTTCGCAGCCGGGTGTCACCGAACACCAGCCGGGCGCCGTCGACGACCTGGGCCCGCCAGCCGGCGAGCCCGGACCCGCCGTTGCCGTTCGTCGCCGCCGGCCGGCGCCGCACCCGGATCGCCAGCAGGCCGGCCGAGACCAGGAAGGTGCCCGCGTCGATGAGCAGCACCGGGCTCGCGCCGAGGGTTCCGACCGCGATGCCGCCCACGGCGAAACCGATGACCTGGCCGGTCTGTGTGGTCAGGTTGCCCAGCGCGGAGGCGAGCACGTACCGGTCGTCCGGCAGCACATCCGCGATCAGCGCGGACCGGGCCGAACTGAACAACGGTTCCAGGAGGACGGCCAGGAACAGCAGCACGCACAGCGCCATCAGTGGCATGCCGGGGATGGCCATCGCGCCGATCAGGACGGCGCTGGCGGTATTGCAGCCGATCATGATCGTGCGCCGGGGCAGCCGGTCGGCCAGCCCGCCGAGCAGTGGCCCACCGAGGACCCAGGGCAGGTAGGTGATCGCGTAGACGGCGGCGGTGAGCAGCGGCGACCCCGTCCGGTCGAAGACCAGGACGGTCAGCGCTACGCGCGCAAGCTGATCGCCGGCTATCGACACCGCCTGTGCCGACCAGAGGGCTCGATACTCCCTGTCGGCGAGCAGCGAACGCCAGGTAGCCGGCCTGGCCGCGGCCTCGCCCACCAATCCCTCCCGTCTCGCTTTGGTATCCAGTGTGATGCTAAGCGTCATCAATACGAAAGGCGTAGGGGGTGTGCGCGTACAGGCTCGCACAGGTTTCACCCGAACGGCGGGTAGCTGGCCGCTCCAGCGGGCGTGGACAGATTGTGATCTACCCATCACTACGTGTTGCCCGGTTCGCTAGGTAGCGTCGGCTCGTGTTCACCACCCGCCCTGAGCTCGCTGGCACATTCGGCATGATCGCGTCCACCCATTGGCTCGCCACCGCGGCCGGGATGGCCGTGCTCGAGGCCGGTGGCAACGCCTTCGACGCGGCCGCTGCCACGGCGTTTACGCTGCATGTGGTCGAGCCGCACCTGAATGGTCCAGGCGGCGAGGTGCCCGCCGTGTTCGGTACCGCGGCCGACCCGGGGCCGACGGTGCTGTGCGGCCAGGGGGTGGCGCCGGCCGGGGCAACCACCGCGCACTACCGCGACCACCTCGGGCTGACCCTGGTGCCGGGCACCGGGCTGCTGGCGGCGACGGTCCCCGGCGCGGTTGGCGGATGGCTGGCGCTGCTGCGTGACCACGGCACTATGCCTCTAAGGGCGGTGTTGTCATACGCGATTGGTTACGCCGAGTACGGGCATCCGGTGCACCCGCGGGTGGCCGCGACGGTCGGCGCAATGGCCGACTACTTCCGGTCGGCGTGGCCGACCTCGGCCGCGGTATGGCTGCCCGGCGGCCGGCCCCCGCAGCCAGGTGAGCTGATCCGGCAGCCGGTGCTGGCCGCCACCTACCGCCGGCTGCTGGCCGAGGCGGAGGCCGCCGGGCCGGACCGGGAGGCGCAGCTGGCCGCCGCGCACCAGGCCTGGTACGGCGGGTTCGTCGCCACCGCGATCGACGCGTTCTGCCGCACCGAATGGCCGGACGACTCCGGTTCGGCGCACGCCGGCGTCCTCACCGGTGCCGACCTGGCCGGCTGGCGGCCCAGCTACGAGCCGGCGGCCACCGTGGACTGGCGCGGCTACACGGTGGCCAAGGCCGGGGCCTGGTCGCAGGGCCCGGCGCTGCTGCAGCAGCTCGCCCTGTTCGGCGCCGGCGCGCTGCCGCCGGCCGGCAGCGCCGACCTGCTGCACCTTGCGGTGGAGTACGCCAAGCTCGCGTTCGCCGACCGGGAGGCCTGGTACGGCGACGTCCCGGACGTCCCGCTGGCCGGCCTGCTCTCGGCCGACTACGCGGCGGCCCGGCGGGCCCTGGTGGGGGCGGCCGCCTCGGTCGAACTGCGCCCCGGTTCGCCGGCCGGGCGGGCCCCACGGCTGCCGGCGTACCTGAGCAGTCCGCCCGGCCCGGACGCCGCCGCCGGGGTGGCGCTGCCGTCGCTGGGCGAGCCGACGGTGACCAGGGTCGGCACCACCCGCGGCGACACCTGCCACCTCGACGCGGTCGACCGGTGGGGCAACATGATCTCGGCGACCCCGTCCGGTGGCTGGCTGCAGAGCTCCCCGGCCATCCCGGAGCTGGGCTTCTGCCTGGGCACCCGGTCGCAGATGTTCTGGCTGGAAGACGGGCTGCCGGCCTCGCTCGCCCCCGGCCGCCGCCCGCGCACCACCCTGTCGCCCACGCTGGTGCTGCGCGACGGCGTGCCGGTGCTCGCCTGCGGCACTCCCGGCGGTGACCAGCAGGACCAGTGGCAGGTCTGCTTCCTGCTCGCGCACCTGGTCGCCGGCCTGGACCTGCAGGCCGCGATCGACGCGCCGGCCTGGCACACCAACGCGTTCCCGTCGTCCTTCTACCCGCGCCGTGCGGTGCCGGGTGAGGTGGTGGTGGAGTCCCGGGTCGGCCCCGAGGTGATCGCCGAGCTGGAGCGGCGCGGCCACCGCGTCGTGGTCGACCAGCCGTGGTCGCTGGGCCGGCTGTCCGCGGTCAGCCGGGACCCGGCCACCGGCGTGCTGCGCGCCGCCGCCAACCCGCGCGGCATGCAGGGCTACGCCGCCGGCCGATAGTCGACCCGCCATCCGGCCAGCAGGGCCGTGCCGCCCGGCTCCAGCTGCCGCGATCACCGCGCCGGTGACGCTCGGTCGCGCTAACGTCGCGGTCGTGGACATCGAGGTGATGCGGTCGGTGGAACGGCGGGTGCTGTGGCTGGCCACGTCGATCGTCCACCACGCCAACCACGTCCGGCCCAACGCCAGCGGAATCAAGGTGGGCGGCCATCAGGCGTCCAGCGCCTCGATGGTCAGCATCATGACCGCGCTCTGGTTCGGCAGCCTGACCGCGGCGGACCGGGTCTCGGTCAAGCCGCACGCCTCGCCGGTGCTGCACGCGATCAACTACCTGCTCGGCGACCTGGACGAGGCGTACCTGCCGACGCTGCGCTCGTACCGCGGCCTGCAGAGCTACCCGAGCCGCACCAAGGACCCGGACACTGTCGACTACTCCACCGGTTCGGTGGGCATCGGCGCCACCGCGCCGATCTGGGGCGCGCTGGCCCGCCGGTACGTCGACCGGCACTTCGCCGAGTCGACCGAGCCCGGGTCCGCGGCCGGCCGGCAGATCTCGCTGCTCGGCGACGCCGAGCTGGACGAGGGTGCCTGCTGGGAGGCGATCTGCGACCCGACCGTGGGCCAGCTCGGCGAGGTGCTGTGGGTGGTCGACTTCAACCGGCAGTCGCTGGACCGGGTCGTCCCGCACCTCGCCGCGTCGCGGCTGACCTCGATGTTCGAGGCGGCCGGATGGCAGGTCCGGACGCTGAAGTACGGGCCGCTGCTGGGCCGGCTGTTCGCCGAGCCGGGCGGCGCCGCGCTGCGCGAGCGGATCGACGAGATGAGCAACCCGGAGTACCAGCGGTTGCTGCGGGCCGACCCAACCCAGCTGCGGGACCGGCTGCCCGGCGAGGGCCGCACCCGCGAGCCGATCGCCAAGCTGCTGACCGAGGTGGACGACCAGGCGCTGCACGCGGCGGTCCGCGACCTCGGCGGGCACGACCTGGCCGGGCTGCGCGAGGTGTTCGACGCCGCCCCGGCCGCCGGGCCGCGGATGGTGCTCGCGTACACGATCAAGGGCTTCGGGCTGCCGGTGGAGGGGCATCCGCAGAACCACTCGGCGCTGCTCACCCGCACCCAGTACGCCGAGCTGGCCGACCGGCTGGGCACCGCGGTGGACGCCCCCTGGGCCGGCTTCGCCGCCGGCAGCCCGGAGGCCGCGCTGTGCGCCGAGGCGGCCGGCCGGCTGGCCCGACCCCGGTCCCGCTCGCTGCCGCCGCCACCGGTGCCGACCGACTTCGGCCGGGCCCACCGGGGCGCTGTCTCCACCCAGGCCACCCTGGGCCGGCTGCTGCTCGACCTGCGCCGGGAGGCCCCGGACGTCGCGGCCCGGGTGGTCACCGTCTCGCCGGACGTGGCGTCGTCCACCAACCTGGCCGGCTGGCTGAACAAGGTCGGCGTGTTCTCCGTCGAGGAGCGGCCGGACTGGTTCGCCGACGACTCGGAGACCCTGGTGCACTGGCGGGAGCACCCGCACGGCCAGCACATCGAGCTGGGCATCGCCGAGGTCAACCTGGTTGGCGTGCTGGGCGAGCTCGGCGCGACCTGGTCACGTTGGGGGCAGCCGCTGCTGCCGATCGGCACGATGTACGACCCGTTCGTGGCCCGGGCGCTGGAGCCGTGGGTCTACGGCGTGTACGCCGGCGGGCAGTCGATCCTGGTCGGCACGCCGTCCGGGGTGACATTGGCCGCCGAGGGCGGGGCGCACCAGTCGATCATCACGCCGTCCATCGGGCTGGAGCAGCCGGGCGTGCTGGCCTACGAGCCGGCCTTCGGCCAGGACCTCGAGTGGGTGCTGCTGCACTGCCTGGCCCAGCTCGGCCGGCCCGGCGGCTGCTCGGCCTACCTGCGGCTGTCCACCCGGCCGGTGGAGCAGGACCTGGCCGGGGTGCCGTCCGACCCGGCGGCCCGGGACCGGCGCCGGTCGGCGGTGATCCGGGGCGGGTACGTGCTGCGCGGGCCGCGCGGCGCGGTCGTCACGCTGGTCGCGATGGGCGCGCTGGTGCCCGAGGTGCTGGCGGCGGCCGACCGGCTGGACGAGCTCGGCGTCGTCGCCCGGGTGGTCTGCGTGACCAGCGCCGACCTGCTGTTCCGGGCCGTCCGGGCCCGGGCCGGGCTGGCCGGCGCCGACCGCCTGGCCGACGAGTCGATCCTGACCGAGCTGTTCCCGGAGCCGCTGCCGCTGGTCACCGTCCTGGACGGGCACCCGCACACGCTGGCCTTCCTCGCCACCGTGGGGCAGACCGCGCTGACCCCGCTCGGCGTCGTCGACTTCGGCCAGTCCGGCGACCTCGCCGACCTCTACCAGCTACATGGCCTGGACGCGGTCGCCATCACCACGGCCGCCCTCGACCTGGTCGACTGACGTCCGCCGCGGCGCGGCAGGTGGCTGCCGCGGCGCGGCAGGTGGATCAGGAGCCCTCGGTCGCCCCCTCGGTCGCCCCCTCGGGCGTCGCCGCCGGCTCGGGCTCGTCGGCCGCCTTCTTCTTGCCGGGCAGCCGCAGCACGGCGACACCGGCGTCGAGGTCGACGGTGCTCGGCGGGTCGGCGGAGTTGCCCTCCTCTTCCCGAAGTACAGCCAACTTCTCCCGCCGTTCCTGCTCATGCCGCATGCCCGGGTTGAACAGCGCGGCAAACTCTTCCATCCCGCCCCAGCTCACGCACCCGACGGTACGCGCCCGCGGCCGAGCGTGCTTAAGCTGGTTACATGCTGTTCTCGCGGGCCAAGCTCGAACTGCCCACCCCGGAGCGGGCGCTGCGGGGTCGTGACACGTACCCGTTCACCGTCCCGGAGACGCATTTCGTCAATGGTCACCGGATCATCCCGCCGTTCCCGGCCGGCCTGCGCACCGCCGTCTTCGCCCTCGGCTGCTTCTGGGGCGCGGAGAAGCAGTACTGGCAGACCCCGGGTGTCTGGTCCACCGCGGTCGGCTACGCCGGTGGCAGCACGCCGCACCCCACGTACGAGCAGGTCTGCTCGGGTGGCACCGGCCACGCCGAGGCGGTCCTCGCCGTCTACGACCCGGCCCTGACCTCGTACGAGCAGCTGCTGTCGGTCTTCTGGGAATCGCACGACCCGACCCAGGGCATGCGCCAGGGCAACGACGTCGGCACCCAGTACCGCTCGGCCATCTACTACGCCGACGATGCCCAGCGCGCCGCCGCCGAGACCGCCCGCACCGCCTATGCCGCCCGCCTCGCCCGCGCCGGCTTCGCCGCCATCACCACCGAAATCGCCCCCGCCGGCCCGTTCTTCTACGCCGAGGGCTACCACCAGCAGTACCTGGCCAAGAACCCGGACGGCTACTGCCCGGACCACTCGACCGGCGTCTCCTGCCCGGTGGGCCTGTTCGCCGGCGAGGCAGCACCCGGCTGATCGCCATGGTCGGTGCCGGTGGGCGCCCGCGGTCAGGGGCGGACGGGTTCGTCGTGCGCAGCAGTTGGTGGCCGCTGCTGTTGGTGCCGCTGCTGCTGGTCGGTGTACGTCCCGACCCCGCTCCAGTACCTGGCCAAGAACCGCGACGGCTGCTGTGGCCGCCGGACGGCGGGGCAGGCCCCGTTCGTCGGATATGTTCCTGGACGCCCACCGGCCGCTATCTGGTGATCGGGGATGCCGATGGCATCGGACAGAGTCGGACCGGCCCGCTCCCGGACGACCGGTCCGCGCTGGTCCGGTCGGACCCGCGGCCGCGCGCCTGCGGGTAGCGCTGCGCTGGTCGCTGCGCTGGTCGCGGTGACGCTGACCGGCTGCGACCACGACAAGCCGGCGCCCGCGCCCGTACGCGAGGAGGTGCAGCGCGCCGTCGCGCTGCCGGCACCGGTCGGCGACCGTCCGCCGGGCGTGATCGCCGGATTGCCCGTCGAGCCGGCGGTGGTCGACGACCGGCTGCGGGTGATGGGCAAGGGCGACCGGCTCTGGGCCGAACCGCTCGCCGGGGCGACCGGGGCCGCGCCCGTCTGGTCGTACCGGCGGGTAGGTGCGCGGATCGGCGCGTTCCGGATCATCCGGGACGGCACCGGCCGGACGCTGGCCGTGACCGCCTGGGACGAGTCCCCGGATCGCTACGGCCCCAACGACACCGGGCTGCTCGTCGGCGTGGACCTCGCCACCGGCGCGCCGGCCTGGCGATCGGTGGTCCCGCACCCGGTCAGCTCGACCGGCGAGGGCGTCACCCCCCGGTCGGACGACCTGCTGGTCGTGCCGGCCAGGGGCGGGCCGGTCGCCGTACTGCCCTGGTTCGCCGGGGTCGAGGCGGTCGACGCGACCTCCGGAAAGCCGCTGTGGCGCTACGACCAGCACAAGGACTGCGCCGAGGTGCCGGACTTCGGTCCGGGCAGCTGGGAGCTGGGCGGGTACCTCGTCCTGGACATCACCTGCAAGGGAGGGAAGCGGAAGCCGCAACTGCGGGTGTTCGACGCGCGGAGTGCCCGGATCACCGCGTACGTGCAGCCGAAGTTGCCGCGCTCGGGCGGTCCGGAGCCGGCGGTCTACGTGTCCGGCTGCACGGACGGCAACGGCTGCGCCGTGTTCGGTGTGTCGACCGGGCCGGCCGAGGTCGAGCGGCCGCTCGCCTGGCGGCTCGACCGCGATGGGCGACCGGTCCGGGTGACCACGGACCGCGACAGCTACTGCTGCCTCCAGCACGATGGCAGGTTCCTCCTGCTGGCCAGCACGGTGATCGCGCTCACCCCCGACCTGCACGCCCGGTGGCGGGTGGCCGCCGGTGCGGAGCACCGCGGGCTGTACCCGCCGGTCGTCGAGGACGTCGACCAGGGCACCGACCTGGTCTGGCTCGCCGCGTCGTCCTGGCGGGAGGGACCGGCCGCGCTGGTCGGTCTGGACCCGGCGACCGGCGCGGTGCGGACGTGCGCGGCCCCGCCCCGTGCGGTGCCGGTCAGAAGCGTGGACGCGCAAGGGAAGTACCTGGTAGTCCGCGACGATCCGAACGCGCGGACGCCGCCGACCGGGAGGTACGTGCTGATCCGGCCGGACACCCGCCCGCACCCGTGCCCAGCGAGCTGACGCTCAGCCCGAGGGCGCCCCCGTGCCGCTCTCGCGGGCCCAGCGCAGCGCGGCGCGCACGTACACCTGCGACGCTCCGGCCTGCTCGCCACGGTCTCGAACGAGCCCGGCACCGAGCCTGCAGTTACGGCATGAGCGACACCGCTACCACCAGCAGTACCTGGCCAAGAACCCCGACGGCTACTACCCGGACCACGGCACCGGCGCCTCCTGCCCGGTCGGCATGTTCGCCAAAGAGAGTTGACGGTTGGTTGCGCGGCCTGCGTGACTGCCGACTTGTGGCCACAAAATTGTGAGACGCTGGAGGGGTGACGATCACAGATGCGCACAGCGTTGGCCTGCGCGACCTCCGGCACCACACGAGCGAGGTGCTGGCCCGGGTCCGACATGGCGAGACCATCGATGTGACTGAGCACGGTCGGCTGATCGCCCGCATCGTTCCGGTTGAGGAGCGTGCGCCCACGCCGATCCTGGCCCGACTGGTTGAGTCCGGCCGGGCGAGCCTCGCTCGGCGGCCTGGCTACCGCCCCCGCATGCGTCCCGGGGGTGAGACCGACAGCCTGTCTGACACGCTCTCGGCGATGCGGGCCGAGGAGCGTTGGTGAGTCTTTATTACGCCGATACGTCCGCGGTGATCAAGCTGCTGGTTGAAGAGACCCACTCCAAGGCGTTCGCCGCGTTCTACGATGCCCGTGTCGATGCCGAGTGGGTCAGTTCGGCACTCCTCCAGATCGAACTCGTCCGGGCCGTTGCCCGGGCGAAGCCGGTGCTGCTTCCAGATGCTCGAGACCTGCTGACCGCGTTCTCCTACGTGGCGATTGACGACGAGATCGTCGAAGCGGCGATGAACGAGCCGGATCGTTCGCTCCGCTCTCTTGATGCGATCCATCTGGCCACCGCGCGGGTGCTCGGGCCTGACCTCGATGCCGTCGTCACCTATGACGATCGACTGACTGCCGCGGCCGGCGGCGCTGGCCTGGCCGTTACCGCTCCCCAGGACTGAACCTGATCGTCGCGGGCGGAGCTGGTGAGCCGGATGGTGGGTTGCCCTTACGGGAATGCTGGAAGGGCAGGTTGGGGGTTTGGCGTCCGGCTGGCGCCGTATGCTCTTGCGCTGACCGTATGAGTGTGGTGACGTCACGTATGCATACGAACCTCCTGGGCGACGCCGGCGCCGGTGTGGTCGCTTGGGTATTCCGAGGATGGCCGCGGTTCGCCCCCGGATAGTGCGCGCCAGGCGCGAGCCGGCCGGGGATGCTGTTACGGTCCGCGGTCGGCCGTCCGATGAGATGGACATGGTCCACCAGCCGCTCGGCGAGCCGGGCGCGGAGTTCTGGGTCCGCCATATCCGGGCGTCGACGGTGCTCTACGCGCTCTGCAACATCGCGGTCTGGGTCTACCTGGCGCTCACCCCGGCCGGCGCGCACCGGTTGCTGATCTTCGCGGTAGCTGTGCTCGGTCTGGCCGCGTCGGTCGTCGTGGACCGGTTCCGGTCGGCCATCGCGCGCAGCGGCCGGCACCTGCAGCTGCTGTACGGCTGGAGTGGCCTCACCTATTCACTCGTCGCGCTGATCTCCTACCTGGACGGCGGTGCGACCAGCCCGCTCTGCCTGCTGCTGTTCATCGCGCTGAGCTATATCGCGCTGGCCTACCCGCCCCGGTCGGTGCTGGCCTTCTCCGGGCTGGCCGTCATGGTGTACCTGGGGCTGGCCGCGACCGCGCCGGGTGGGTTCACCGCGGTGGTGCAGCTGTCCGCGTCGATGCTCGGGCTCTGCGGTGTGCTCGGCACCTTCGCCGCGGCGAACCAGTGGCGGCAGCGAGCCGCGCTCGCCGAACTCGCCGGGCGGCTCGAACTGCAGGCGGCGACCGACCAGCTCACCGACTGCCTGAACCGGCGCTCCTTCCACGACCGGCTGGCCGGCGCGCTGGACCGGGCCGGTGCTGCCGGTGACCCGGTCAGCCTGCTGATCGTCGACGTCGACCACTTCAAGACGATCAACGACAGCTACGGGCACCTGGCCGGCGACGAGGTGCTGGCGATGATCGGCACGGTGCTGGCCGGCACCGCGTGGACGGTCGGGGCGGCTGCCGGCCGGATCGGCGGCGACGAGTTCGCCGTGCTGCTGCCCGGGGCCGCCCCGCAGGCCGCGCACGACATCGGTCGGAACATCCAGGTCGAGGTGGCCGACCGGACACTGTCGGTGCCGGTGGCCGTCCGGTTGAGCATCGGCATCGGCTCGTACCCGGCCGACGCGGTGACCGTGGACGGGCTGTACAACGAGGCTGACCGGTCGCTGTACTCGGTCAAGTGGGCCGGCCGGGACGGTGTTGCCGCCGTGAACCCGTCCGGGCCGGCAGCCTGACCAACCGGCCAGAAGGGACGGAACCACCGGTGCCCAGGCGGCATCTCAGCAGCGCCCGCCGCGGCTGGGCACCGCAGACCGAATAGCCACAGGCTGCTGCTACGTTCCCGTTCCGGCAGCGAACGGATATGGGGGAAGAATCATGACCGGCGACGACCGGCCCGCTGACAGCTCTTCGACGCAACCGCAGCCTGACGGCACCGAGCCACCGGCGCAGCCCGCCGGGCCTCCGGTGCCTTCGACGTCTCCGGCATCGGGACCGCTGCCGACGAATCCACCGCCCGCCGCACCCGGCGCGCAGCCCGCCTTCGGCCCGCCGGGACAGCCATCCGGCCCGGTGCCGGGCTCCCCGTACGGCCAGGTGGTCGGTCCGTCCGGCCCGCCGTCGGCTGGCTACCCGGCCGGTCAGCAGCCGCCCTCCGGGACCGGCCCGGTGCCGTCCGGCGGTTACCCCTCGGGCCAGCAGCCGTCCTCCGGGACCGGCCCGGTGCCGTCCGGCGGTTACCCCTCCGGTCAGCAGCCGTCGTACGGGACCGGCCCGGTGCCGTCCGGCGGTTACCCCTCGGGCCAGCAGCCGTCGTACGGGACGGGCCCGGTGCCGTCCGGTGGCTACCCCTCCGGTCAGCAGCCCGGCTACCCGTCCGGTGGCCAGCCGCCGGCTGGTTACCCCTCCGGTCAGCAACCGACGGCGGGCTACCCATCAGGCCAGCAGCCGGCGAGCGGCTACCCGTCCGGTCAGCAGCCGGCGGCCGGCTACCCGTCCGGTCAGCAGCCGGCGGCGGGTTATCCGTCCGGTCAGCAGCCGTCCTACGGGACGGGTCAGCAGCCGGCGGCCGGCTACCCGTCCGGTCAGCCGCCGGCACCGTACGGCCAGCCGGCCGGCTATCCGTCCGGTCAGCAGCCGGGTGGTGGCTACCAGACCGGGTCGTACGGGCTGGGCCAGCCGCCCAGCCAGCCGGGTGGGCAGTACTACGCCGGTGACCCGCAGGGCGGGTACCAGCAGGGCGGCTATCAGCAGGGCGGGTACCAGCAGCCGGGCGGCTACCCGGGTCAGCCCGACTACCTCGGTGCCGGCTACGCGCCGGCCGGCCCGCCACCGCGCAAGCGCAGGCGGGCGTTGTGGGCGATCGTCGCCAGTGCCACCGCGGTGGCACTGACCGCGGGTGGGGTCACCGCGTACACGCTGCTGGCTGGCAGCGGCGTCACGCTGGATACCCAGCTGCCGCGCGACTCGGTCGCCTACGCCGAGCTGAACCTCGACCCGCCGGCCGGGCAGAAGGTGGCCGCGCTGCGCTTCTTCCACCACTTCTCCGACCTGAAGGTGCGTGAGGACGCGCCGAACCTGCTGGAGGGCCTGCTCGAGCCGCTGCTCGGCAGCGCCGACGTGAAGCGGCAGTACGAGCAGAACATCAAGCCGTGGGTGGGCAAGCACGCCGCGGCCGCGGTCGACCCGCAGGGCGCCAAGGCCGAGGCGATCGTGGTGATCGAGGCCACCGACGCCGGCAAGGCCCGCACCGGCCTGGACGCGCTGCGCCGCACGGCGGACGGCGGCTTCGGCTACGTGATCAAGGACAAGATCGTCGTGCTGGCCCGGACCGAGTCGATCGCGCAGGCGGCGGTGTCCGACGCGGGCAAGGGCTCGCTGCACGACAACGGCACGTTCCAGGGCGACCTGAAGTCGGTCGGCACCGACGGCACCATCACGCTCTGGGCCGACCTCGCCCACGTCAACGACTTCAATGAGATCGGCGGGCTCCCCAGCGGCGGCGGGTCCCAGGTGGACGTGGGCGACGCGAAGGGCCGGGTTGTCGGCACGCTGAAGTTCACCGACAGCGCCGCTGACGTGGTGATCCGCTCGTTCGGCACCCAGCCGGTGTCGGCCGGCGAGGCGATCGGGCCGAAGCTGGGCACGCTGCCGGACGACACCGTGGCCGCGGTCGCGCTCGGCGGCGGCGACAAGCTGGTCAAGCAGGCCTACCAGGCGCTCAAGGACGCGGGTCTCGGCGACCAGATGGACTCGGTGGCGTCCGACCTGGACATGACCTTCCCGGACGACCTGATCGCGCTGGTCGGCACGACCACGGTGGTGGCCGTCGGTGGCTCGTCCGATGAGCCGGCGTTCGGCGCCATCACCAGGACCACCGACGTGGACCGGGCGAAGACGGCGGCCGAGAAGCTGTCCAACAAGATCGGCAACAGCGATGGGCTGACCGTTCGCACGACCGGCGACAGCACGGTGTTCGCGTCCTCGGCGGACTATGCCGGCAAGCTCGCCGCGGCTGGTGGGCTCGGCAACAGCGATCTGTTCAAGGCGGCGATGCCGGAGCTGGCCGGCTCCCAGTTCGCGATGTACGTGGACGTGCGCAAGTCGGGCCAGCTCGGCGGTGGTGACCTGTCCGGGCCGGGGACCGAGCTCCGGGCGTTCGGGCTGACCGCCAGCACCTCGGGCGACGCCTCGACGCTGCACCTGCGGCTGGTCGTCTGAGCTCTCCAGAGCGCGACGCTGGTCGCCGTGGGCCGGGGGTCCGCGGCGGCCAGCCCGGCCGCGGGCCGGCCGGGCGTCGGGGGC
>Ga0307499_10000544_pt1 | contig 12830 bp, 15 predicted proteins | sample 13_S_MG_FD_201363 | JGI IMG/M metagenome (GOLD analysis project Ga0307499, IMG submission 201363) | Soil microbial communities from Populus trichocarpa stands in riparian zone in the Pacific Northwest, United States - 13_S | ecosystem: Environmental > Terrestrial > Soil > Riparian zone > Trees... | reverse complement strand
GGCCATGGTCAGAACCCTTTTCGTGTCAGGCGGCGGACTTATCGGCCGGGGTTTGCGCGGGCATCGGATACTCGTCTTCGTTCAGCACCCAGCCCGGCTTGGCCGAAAAATCCATGCGCGGCGGGCAGAAGATGTCGACGAGAATATTGAGCTTGGGATCCATGGCCTGCGAGGTGTGAATGGAGGGCGGCGGGATCACGGCGATGGAAGGCGATCCGCAGCTCTCGTGATCGTCGGCGCGCCACTGCGCCATGTCGGTCGTCCACGGCCAGCGCAGGTGATGAATGAAGGTGCCGGCCAGCGCCAGCGAGCATTGCTCGAAATCGTCATGGTGGTGCGGCGACATCTTGCCCGGATCGCGCGGACCGGTTTTCGGCTCGAGGAAATTCACCATGAAGGTCGAGCAGCGGAAGATGCGGCCGAACCGGCCCGGCGTCGCCGCGACGTCGAGGCTGTAGGTGCGGATCCTCGCACCGCCGCTCGCCTCCGGCCACGGCTCGAACGGCGGCAGATTGGGATGCGGCGTCGCGTACGACGATGCGTTGGAGCACAGCCGAGCGAGATCTTCCGATCGCGTCGTCACCATGCGCACCACCTTGGCGGCGCCGAGCAGCGTGACGGAACTCGCGCCCGCCGGCACGAAGCTGATGGAATGACCGGTGACGACCTTGCGCTCATTGCCCCACACGATCTCGGCCCCCGCCCCGGGATCGGGAAGCAGCACGACATATTCGTCGGGCTGTTCGGTCCGGCTCAGCACGGCGCCCTTGTCGGCATCGCTATAGGCGATGATGAAGTTCTGGCCGCGAGCGTACCAGGTGCGTGCGCCATTTCGGTTTTCAGTCGGTGGCGTTTCGTAGAATTTCGCATACTCGGCGCCTGCGAAATGGGTGGCGGCGGGTTTTGCTTCGACCGGCGTGGCGGCGAGCGCGGCGCGGGGATCAGTGCTGTGATACATGGGAAGCATCCGTGGTCTGCACGAGGGTTTTGAAATCGGTGAGTGTTTGCGCCGCAGCCCGGCGCATCTGGCCCTGATCCGACGAGATGATGAAGGCGCTGGCGCCGAGGCCGGCGAAATCCTTGGCTTCCGCCGCGCTCGCCACCATCACGCAGACCGGCTTGGCGGCTTTCTTCGCCGCCGCAATGATCCTGATACCCGCATCCTTCACGGATGCATCCGCCGAGGATTTGGCGCCGAGGGCAACGGTGAGATCGCCACGGCCGATGAAGAGCCCGTGGATTCCGTCGACGGCAGCGATGGCGTCGATCTGGTCCAGCGCTTCGGGATCCTCGATCATGGCGATCGCGCAGACCGACGCATCCTGCTCATCAACGAGGGTCCACACCGGCGTGCCGCCATAGGCGCCGGCGCGAGCCGACCCCGAATAGCCGCGCCGCCCGCCGCGGTATCGTGCGGCGGCCGCAACCGCGCGTGCCTTCTCGACGGTCGCGACATGGGGCACCAGCACGCCGGTTGCGCCGCAATCGAGGCAGGACAGCATTTTTGCCGGATCGTCCGACGACACCCGCACGATCCCGGCAAGGTTGCTGGCGCGCGCGGCCAGCAGCATGACATCGGTCATCGCGCGATCGATCGGCGCGTGCTCCTCGTCGATCACGACGAAATCATAGCCGAGCGCGCCGAATATCTCCGTCGCGTGCGTGGTGGGCGTCTTGATGAACGAGCCGACGACAGTCTGCCGCGCCGAGAAGCGGCGGCGGAATGACGAAAAATGCGGCCTGACGACGTCTCCGGACACGGCTGTTCCTCCCCGCCATCTGCCCGGGACCGTCCATAGAAGACCGGCACCGGCGTGGCTTGGCGAAAACCATTGCAGGCCGGGCGGCGGTGGGCCATAGCTATTCCGGCATGTTCCACCAGGTGGAATTCAGGATATGCCGCTCAAATCCGACACCGTCGAAGCCGCCTCTCGGACGCTCCTGCTGCTGGAGGAGCTCAACCGCCACCGCGTCACCTCGATCGACCGCCTGCACAAGGCCACGGGCTTGCCGAAATCGACGGTGGTGCGGCTGATGAAATCGCTATGCGCGATGGGCTATGCCGCCAACGACCGGCGGCAGGGCGGCTACGCGGTCGCCTCACGGGTCAAATCGCTGAGCAACGGCTTTCATGGCGATCCGCTGGTGGTGGAGGCCGCGCGGCCGTGGGCGCTCGCTTTCACGCGGCAATATCATTGGCCGATCGCCATCGCCGTGCTCGACAGGAGTTCTGTCGTCATCCGTTTCAGCACCATTCCCGACAGCCCGGTCTCACCCTTCCACGCTACCCTCAACACCCACCTCAGCCTGCTCGGGCGGGCACTGGGGCGCGCTTACCTGGCCTTCTGTCCCGTGAGCGAGCGGTCGATGCTGCTCGACATGCTGGCGCGGTCGCAGGAGAGCGAAGACAAACTCGCCATCGATCGGAAGCGGGCGTTGGCGTTGCTGGCGACGATACGCAAGCAAGGTTTTTCCGAACGCGACCCAATGGTCGAGCCGCGCTCGTCCAGCACGATCGCAGTTCCCATCATTGTCAACCAGCGCGTGCTCGCCACCGTCGGCATGACCTATTTCACCTCGGCGCTCGACCGCGCGGATGTCGTCCAGCGCTACGTGCCCCTTGTGCACACGCTGGCCGATAATATTGCCGCAAGCGTTTCCTCACTGCAGCAATAGAGGCGACGCTTAGCCGTATGCCGTATTGACGCTCCGGAACAATTCCGAAACCCTACCTCCTTCTTCTGGGGACAGATTTCGGCACTCCGATCCGGAATTGGCATCGCTATTGCTTGCAGGCAACAGGCGTGCGAGGGGAAGGACACTTTATGATCCGCGTGTTTCTTGATCGAATTTACCTGTTCTCCGGCTATCTCGCCGGACTTTTCCTCATCGCGATTTTCGTGCTGATGATGCTGCTGTCGGGCGGCCGGCCGCTCGGCATCAACATTCCGGCGGGCGACGATTTCATCTCCTGGTGCATGGCGGCAACGGCCTTTCTCGGCCTCGCACACACGTTCAAGCATGGCGAGATGATCCGGGTCGGCCTTTTGATCGACCGCCTCAACGACAAGGTCCGCCATTACGTCGAGATCGCAGCCCTCCTCGTCGGCGTCGGCTTCATCGGCTTTTTTGCGTGGCACGCTTCGGTGATGACCTGGCAGTCGTGGAAGTTTTCCGACATTTCGCAAGGCGTGATCGCGGTGCCGCTGTGGATTCCGCAGCTCGGCTACAGCGGCGGGCTCGTGATCCTGTTCATCGCTTTTGTCGATGAGCTGGTCCATGTCCTGCGCGGCTTCGCGCCGCGCTACGAATTGCCGAAGCCGCAGAGCGCCGAGGAAGTCGTCGAACGCGCGATGCAGAGCGGGGTCTGACATGGAGCTGCTCTCCATCGCCGCGATCCTGCTCGGATTTCTTGCGCTGCTGCTTGGTGGCGGCGTCTGGATCGCCGTCGCCCTGATGGCGACGGGATGGGCCGGCATGCAATTCGCCGGTGGCGGCATTCCGGCGGGCAGCGTGCTGGCGACAACGGTGTGGGGCAACAGCGCGTCGTGGTCGCTGGCGGCCTTGCCGCTCTTCATCTGGATGGGCGAAATCCTGTTCCGAACACGGTTATCGGAGGAAATGTTTCGCGGATTTGCGCCCTGGCTGAACTGGCTTCCGGGCCGGCTCATGCATGTCAACGTGCTCGCCTGCGGCGTGTTCGGCTCGGTGTCGGGATCGTCGGCCGCGACCTGCGCCACGGTCGCCAAGATCGCCCTGCCGGAACTAAAGAAGCGCGGCTATGACGAAAACTTGAGTCTGGGTTCGCTGGCCGGTGCGGGCACGCTCGGCATTCTCATACCGCCGTCCATCACCATGGTGGTCTACGCAGTGCAGGCGAACGTCTCCATCATTCAGGTTTTCCTCGCCGGATTTCTGCCGGGCCTGCTGGTGATGGTGCTCTACTCCGGTTACATCGCAATCTGGTCGCTCGCCAATCCGGAACGCACGCCGCCGGCCGAACCGCCGATGAGCCTTCGCAGGCGCATTTCAGAGTCGCTCAATCTGATTCCCTGCCTGCTGCTGATCGTGTTCGTCTTTCTGTCGTTGCTGATGGGCTGGGCGACGGCAACGGAGTGCGCGGCCTGGGGCGTGCTGGGCTCGCTCGCGATCGCATGGTGGCAAGGTTCGCTGAGCTGGGAATCGTTCTGGGCGAGCGTGATGGGCGCAACCAGAGTCAATTGCATGATCCTCTTGATCCTGGCCGGCGCCTCCTACATGGGCACGTCGATGGCCTATACCGGCATCCCGCTGGCGCTCGCGAACTGGGTGAACAGCCTGCAACTCAGTCCCTATGCGCTGATCGCGGCGCTGACCGTGATGTACATCGTGCTCGGCACCGCGCTCGACGGCATTTCCATGATCGTGCTGACCACCGCCATCGTGATTCCGATGGTGAAGCAGGCCGGCTTCGATCTGGTCTGGTTCGGCATTTTCCTGGTGCTGGTGGTGGAGATGGCGGAAGTCTCGCCGCCGGTCGGCTTCAATCTGTTCGTTCTGCAGACCATGAGCGGGAAGGATTCCAACACGGTCGCCAAGGCCGCGCTGCCGTTCTTCTTTTTGCTCGTTCTGGCGGTTGCCATCATCACGGTCTTTCCTGCTATCGTGATGGTGCTGCCGCAGATGGCGTTTCCCGGCTAGAGAAAGGTATTGTGATGTTCAGGCTTATCAAGACGTGCGCTTTTGCCGCTTGCGTCGCGGCGCTTGCCGCTCCCGCACTTGTCGTTCCGGCTGCGGCGCAGACCAAATGGAATCTTCCGGCCGCCTATCCGGCGGACAATCCGCATTCGGTGAACCTGATCGCGTTCGCCAAGGACGTCGGCGACGCCACCGGCGGCAAGCTGCAGATCACCGTGCATGCCGCCGCCTCGCTGTTCAAGGCGCCGGAAATCAAGCGCGCGGTCGCCACCGGACAGGCGCAAGCGGGTGAGGTTCTGATCTCGCTGCATGAGAACGAAGATCCGATGTTCGGCATCGATGTCGTGCCGTTCGTGGCGACGAGCTATCCGGCAGCCAAGAAGCTGTGGCTTGCTTCGAAACCCGCCGTCGAAAAGAAACTCGCATCGCAGGGCCTGATGCTGCTGTTCGCGGTGCCGTGGGGTCCGCAGGGTATTTATGCCAAGAAGGACATCAACTCCCTAGACGACATGAAAGGCCTGAAGTGGCGCGCCTATAATGTCGGCACCTCGCGCATCGCCGAACTGGTCGGCGCGCAGCCTGTCACCATCCAGGCGGCGGAACTGCCGCAGGCGCTGGCGACCGGCGTCGTCAACGCGTTCATGACCTCGGGCTCGACCGGCTACGACAGCAAGGCCTGGGAAAGCATGACGCATTTCTACGATACGCAGGCCTGGATTCCGAAGAACGTGACCTTCGTGAACAAGGCGGCGTTTGACGCGCTCGACAAGCCGACCCAGGACGCGATCCTCAAGGCGGCTGCGGTCGCCGAAGAACGCGGCTGGAAGCTCGCGGAAGAAAAGGCCAAGTGGTATCTCGAACAGCTTCAGGCCAACAAAATGAAAGTGCTGCCGCCGCCTCCGGCGCTGAAGACGGGCCTGGAAAAAGTCGGCGAGCAGTTGACGGCCGATTGGCTCAAGAAGGCCGGCTCGGATGGAGAAGCCGTGATCGCCGCTTATAAGAAGTAAGACGACCGTTATCTCCACCAGCGTCCGGCACTCGGTTGGCGGACGCTGGTGCTCGCATCACCCGGCGTCGACACACGAGGCCATGATCCCGTCGATCTCGGCGCGCGAGAGAACCCCGAGCTCGGCAATGAAGACGATCCGTGTTCGCGGTACTCCCGCCGCGAGCGCTCCGCCCGGTGCCAGCGTCGCGCGCCCGCCGGCGAGCTGAAATACTGTTAGCCGCCCGGGCTGCTCCACGGTCTCGAACAACCCCTTTGCCCGCGCGAGCTTCGGCGCCAGCCGAGCGATGGCCTGCTGCAAGCGAGGCAACGATACTGGTCGTTCCGATGTCCAGCTCAGCGTCTCGAACCGGTCTGCCTTAGGTCGCCGCGGGCTCACCTCACGCGGCGTCAGCGCGCGGTCTATGTCCGCGGGGAACAGCAGCGCTGCCGACACCTCGCCATGCAGCGCATCGACCACCACCGCCGCCGGCCGCTGCGCCCGGATAACATCGCACAGCTTTGCGCGACCAGCCGCGTCGACCAGATCCGTCTTGCTCAGCGCCACGACGTCGGCCGCCCGCAATTGCGAGCGCAGCAACGCATCGTTCAACGTCTCCGTGCTTGTCGTCGCGTCCACCACGCACAGCACCGTTTCCAGCGGCGCCTCCTGCCAGATCATCGGATCCATCAGGTTGCGCACGATATCAGAGGGATCGGCGACCCCGCTGGTTTCGATCACGATGAACTCCGGCCGCGGATCGCGCCGCAAGAGCGTGGCGAGCGTGCGCAGGAGATCGCCTTCCAGCGAGCAGCAGATGCAGCCATTGCTCAGGCTGACGACGCCATCGCTGGCGCCCGCGATCAGCTCCGCATCGATGTTGATGGCGCCGAAATCGTTGACCACGGCAGCGATCCGCCGCCCCTCGGCATGCGCCAGCAAATGGTTCACGACCGTGGTCTTGCCCGCCCCGAGGAAGCCGGTCACCAGCAGGATCGGGACCGGCACCATCAGCTCTCGGTAACGGGCCGGCGCACCGGCCGGCCGGGCCGCGCCGCTACATCAAGCACGCCATCCGATATCAAGGGATGGCCGCTGACCACCAGATGCCGCACGCCCTCTGACGGGCGGTTCATCGCCGAGAACGTCGCGCGGTCGGACAGCGTCTCGTAATCGAACACGACAATGTCGGCATCCGCGCCCGGCGCCAGCCTGCCCTTGGCGCGCATCGCCGGCGTGCTGTGGGACAGGATCTCCGCCGGGATCAGCGCGCATTTGCGGACGCCTTCCAGCAGCGACACTTTCTTCCGCTCACGCACCCACTCGCGAATGAAACGGGTGAAGCAACCCGCAGAACGCGGATGCGAGGTGGCGTCCTCCGGCAGCGGCCAGGCGTCGTCGGTATAGGCGCCGCCGTCCGACAGCGTCCACGGCATCGCGTCGGACGCGATCGCGCCGCCGGGATACAGCACCGCCATATCCAGCAGGTTACGGTGGTGCGGATTGTTCTCGATATCCAGGACATGCCAGAGCACCAGCGTGGAGGGCTCCTCCGCCTGCGCCGCCAGCAATTCCTTGCGGTCGCGAAACCGGTGTCCGTCGGTCACGCGCTGCACCGAATCGTAGCCGAGGCCATTGCGCTCCTCGAACTCCGGATCGCTGAAGAAGGCCGCCGCCAGCACCGTCGAGCCGGTGCCGTAGGGATAGGCCTCCACCGTGATCGGCAGGCCCTGCGCCTGCGCCTTGGCGATCAGCGCGGTGCAACGCTCGATGTCCGTCTTGCTGGAAGAGTTGAAATGGCAGATGTGCATGTGCGCGCCGGTCGCGCCGGCGTAGCCGATCAGGCGGATGTAGGCTTCCGCAGCGCTTTCCGGGTCGATGCGGGACATGTAGGCGACGTGGGTGAAGGTCGCGACATCCTTCGCCGCCGCCAGTTGGCACACCGCGGTCAGTTCCTGGACGCCGGCGCCCGGCGCATAGGCGTTGAGGATGCCGATGCCGATGCCGCCCTCGTTCAGTCCGTTGGCAAGGCGGTCGAGGATGCCGGCGACTTCGGTTTCGCTGGCCACGTTCTCGATCCAGCGGCGATCGCGCATGGCGTTGCCGAACGCCTCCAGCGAACTTTCCGCATTCGAGCCGGTCATCGCGCCGATGCGCGCAAACGCCCAGTTGGCGGCGGCGCCGTAGTTCAGCACGCGTCCCTTGTCGGCCTGGCGCCGATACCAGGATGCGACCGGCAATACGCCGGCCTCGAGGTCGAGCGTCGTCGTCACCCCGTCGAACGCCTGCATGCGGTCGGCCGGGATCGACTGGCCGTGCGCGTGCAGATCGATAAAGCCGGGAGCCACCACGAGGCCCGTCGCGTCGATCACCCGCTCGGCGGTGCCGAGCCCGGTGCCGACCGCGACGATCTGCCCATCCACGACAGCCACATCGCCAATCGCGTCCATCCCGCTCGCCGGATCCACCACCCGGCCGCCACTGATTACCAAGCCACTCATATCGTCATTCCCTGCGCAAAAACTTCAGGCCCGGCAAAGCAAGCCGCGGGCCACGTAAAGCCATCTCGATTCCAATAAAGGCAGATTTTCGGACCGACGACCACCTCCGCCGACGCTGACGCATTATGCGCCCTGCAGGATCGGTGGAGATTTTCAAGTCGAGGTGTCATAGACATGCCCGGTCACCTGCGCCTTGACCCTCGCCGGGGCAGATCGATCTGGACACCCGCCAGGCACGCGGCTGCGATTGCAAGCCCACGCGCCGGCATGAAGGTTGCGGCTGATGCGTAGCGTCTATCTTGTTCTCGGCTTTATCTTCATCGCCCTCGGTTTTGTCGGCGCATTCCTGCCGGTGCTCCCGACCACGCCATTCCTCATCCTCGCCACGACCTGCTTTGCACGATCGTCTCCGCGGCTCGAAAACTGGCTGCTCTCCCATCCTCGCTTCGGGCCGTCGTTACGTGCGTGGCGGGAGCGCGGCGCGATCCCTCTCAGAGCGAAACTGCTGGCCCTTGCCGGCATCAGCACCGGATTCCTGCTGTTCTGGATCGGCAGCGCGCCTGGTCCGATCCTGATGGCAAGCGTCGGCACCTTCATGCTGGTGGGTCTGGTCTACGTCTTCACCAGACCGTCGGCCTGACGGCGCCGTGCGAGAACTCCCCTTCGAAGGCCCGCGCTCCCAAAATATCGAAAACAACCCCATGCAAAGTAGCAGGCGGCCGCCGCCATCCGAAAACGCAACTTGACACGTCGGGCAAATCAGCGGCATTCCTTCATCATCCCGCAATCCTGTAAACGCCCGTCGCCCCGCACCAGCGGGCGCGTCGGCACGGTTGCGGCTCAAATCCTCACCCACCATTGAAATTGCAGCGATCACTGCGGCGAACGATCGCCTGCGCGTGGCCGAACCGCGCGCTCGCCGCGCGTGCCTCAAGGAATCCTGACATGAACACCGCTCCGGACCTCACGATGCCAACGACGACCTCTGCAACTGACCAGACCAAAGCTGCCGCAGCCCCGCGAATAAAGCTGCTGTCGCACGGATTCTCCATCGACCATCCAGATCCTGAAATCGGCGAGCAGCTCATGGCGAACGCACTGGGGGTCACCGATCGCGAAGCGATGCATGGCATCCTCCGGCAGCTGGTGAAGGCCAGCGTGAGCGGCGAGAGTCCCGACGAGGTCAACCTCTCCTTCATGATTTCGATGGTGAAGAGCATCAAGCCCCGGGATTCCATCGAAGCCATGCTGGTGGCGCAGATGGTTTCGGTTCATGTGATGGCGATGCGGTGCGCCCATCACCTCGCGAATGCCGACGATCTCGCCCAGCACGACAGCGCCGCACGCGCATTGGGCAGGCTCGCCCGCACGTTTCCCGCCCAGATCGAGGCGCTGAACCGCTACCGGAGCCAAGGCGAGCCCGCCATCACCGTGCAGAACGTGTCGGTCGGGGATGGCGGCAAGGCCATTGTCGGCAACGTCACGCAGCATGCGAGCGTGATTGTTTCGGACAAGAGCCCGGCATCCGCGGCGCGGAAGGCGCCGAAGGGCTCGGGCGCCAGGCGAAGGCACGATTCCGCTGATGCAAAACGGGAAGCATGAGCGATCACATCAGAAATACCGACCCGATGCTGGCAAGCCGACGTTGTGGCGCCAAAACCCGTTCCGGCGGCGCGTGCCGCTCGCCGGCGGTGAGTGGCAAAAGGCGTTGCCGCATGCATGGCGACGCACCGGGGTCCGGCGCGCCAAAGGCAAACCGGAACGCACGCAAGCACGGCCTGTTCACCAGGGATGCGCTCGCCGAGCGAAGGCAGATTCAGACGTTGTTGGGTGAAGCGCGGAAGCTGCTGGAAGAGATGAAGTGATTGGCCGCTACACAACATAGCTTTGCAAATCCCTCCCAATCACGCTTGAACCAAGATAAATGCTACTGCGAGCAACCCGCGGCGCGCGTTCGATGGGGCACCAAGAGTTCGATTTAAGCGCTGCTCGAGCTCTTCAGGGTCCCAACACTGGCACTCCCAAATGGTCATGACTCTCCAGCCTAACTTTCGGAGCTGGGGACCTTACGCGCATCACGCGCAATGTTGCGAGAGAATTTATCTGCCCAGAACATCGCGCGAGGCGTTCAACCGTAACATTCAACTTGGACGTGAACCAGTTCACAGAGTCCTGCAAGGCACGGAGCTATCCTGTCGACCCTCGTCTCTCGACAGGAGGTAAAGATGACTCCTCTTCACACCGGACTACCACCCGCGGCTGAGAGCCTGGAACGCCGAGGTTCTGCGATCTTCGCTCGGACCCTACAGACCTTGCTGAGACGCACCTGGCCAATCACCGCGGTCTTGTTCATGTCGTCATCGGCCACGGTCCCTGCACAGGAGCTTGGGGCCAGAGATCAGATCAACGTCGGCGTCGCGAAATCCGCCTCCCCTCAACTGAGGAGGAGCGCGGAAGCCGAGAAGGCACTAAAAGTCGAACCGACCCGAAAGTTTGAATTTGCCGATCATGTGGCGAATGGCGCCGCAATGCGTAACCGCACCGAAGGCACCGTCCACCTGCGCGGTGCGCCGGTGCCGAGCAAAGTGTTGGCGGCTCTGCTCTACTTTAACTTCTCGGACGGATCGCGAGACGGCCGGCGGAACGTCCCCGTTCTTTTCAACGCCAATAGGGTCGTCGCCGACAAGACCGCCGATCACGAAGATCCATGCTGGGGAATGGCTGGCAATCACTCCTATGTTGCGGACGTCACCCCATTTGTGCCGATCGGCGGAAATCTGAATCAGGATTATCAAGTGGTCCTCCAGTTTGATGCCGATACTTCGACAACCGGTCAAAACCCATGGGGACCGATCGAAGCCGGTCAGAAGGTAAGAGTTGAGGGGGCCACTTTGGTCATGGTTTACCGCAACCAGGACACCACGGGACCGCTCTTCGTCTATGAAGCCCTCAACAATTCAATGTTCGGCGGCACGGCGCAGTTTGACCTTCTGCATCCGAACTTGGCCAGCGCTGGACGGTTCACGATGGTGGGCGCTGACGGTCAGCGGGGCGGTGGTCACGACAACAGCGCTTCGAACGAACTGACCTTCTTCGACGGCAACCAAATTGCCGGCCCCCCGGTCGCAAGCAGCGACTGGGACGGAAGCGATGGCTGGCCGCTGCCGCAGCTATGGGACACCCATACCCACAACGTTAAGCTGGACGGCGCGGTATCGAGCGTCCGCTATCAAGCCTCCAATGATTGTTTGGTACCGGTGGCCTTCGTCGTCGATGCAGACTAGCTGACCACGGCCGGCCGGCCGAATCCGAAACTACACGACAATCGCCAAGCGAGTAGCCCGCATGAGCGCCGCGATATGCGGGGATGGACCATCCCCCGGATGTCGCTGCGCTCATCCGCGCTACGCTTGCTGCGGGAACCATGGAAAGGTCGGGAAGTTGACCGGCATGAAGATGGCCAAGGCAATCCGGCAGCAGGCAGCCACCGCAGAGCGGGTGGCGGTGAATACGGCTGACACGTACGTTGCCGACCAGATGAGAAAACTGGCGCAGGCTTTCAAAATCCAGGCCGAGATCATCAAGAAGAAAAAGAAGAAGAAATGAGTTTTTCGATCAAAGCGATGTGCCAACACGGTGGTCTGGTCCACCGCAGGAAGACGGCCGAAGCCGCGCTCAAGAAGGCCCGGGAGATGTCGCGCGCCGGCTGCTACGACATCTACATCACGACGCCCGAAGGGCGAGACTACCACTCTTCCGAGTTCGCAGATTTGCCGCGCACCCCCGCCGCGGGGCGCGCGCCCCCGAAAACGCGCCCGCCCGACAAGCTGAGTACGATTTCGCGTACTGTGAGATAGCGCCGCGATTGAATTCGCAAACAGGAACGAATTTCGACCTATTCGATTATCCCTTGTTGATCAGGAAATTCGCCCATGGCCGACGATATGCCCTCCCCTCCGCTTGTGTATGAAGGCCTGGATCCCAATCCAGAATCGAAGTCCACGATTGCAGAGGTGTCCGACGCCGTCAGGGGTGCCGCCAATCGCGTCGGCGACGCGATCGAAAAAGGCAAGAAACCCGGCATGCCGCTCAGCATCCTGAGCAACATCGCGCGGGAAGCGCCGCTCGGGTCCCTGTTGGTCGCCTTCTTGCTGGGTGTCGCTGTAGCTCGGCGTCGCTGAAGCAGACGATGGCGTTCGTTATACGGCTACAGTACACTCAAACTCTGGGTGAGAATTTTATGCAATGTCACCGTAATTGGGCGCGATGCCGCTGACGCCAAGCGGAAAGCACAGGCGTGATCGATCTCGCCCGTAATACCGGCCCGATGCTGGCGAGCCGACGTTGTGGCTTCGTTCGTAACGGCGACGGCTTCTGCTGACGGGCACGACGGATATTCTCAAGCAGCGCTTTCCCAGCTTAAGCCCTCATCGCCGAGATGCTTCCGCAGTTGCTCGATCCGACGCCGAATGAGAGGAGCCGTATCATTGGGGCCGGGAATATAAAAAGGCTTGCCGTCGCGGCCGAACCGAAAGACAGCATCGCTCGCCTCCGCGTTCACGTCGCCGAATATCCGCTCTACAGTTGTAAAGTCCCGGTGCGGGCCGAAACCAATCGATCGCGACCAGACAGCAAGATCGCGCAGCAGCTTGCGGGCGTAGCTCGG
>Ga0307499_10000543_pt1 | contig 12847 bp, 9 predicted proteins | sample 13_S_MG_FD_201363 | JGI IMG/M metagenome (GOLD analysis project Ga0307499, IMG submission 201363) | Soil microbial communities from Populus trichocarpa stands in riparian zone in the Pacific Northwest, United States - 13_S | ecosystem: Environmental > Terrestrial > Soil > Riparian zone > Trees... | reverse complement strand
GCCGGGGTGCCGACCGGGGAGCCGGGCTAGTAGCCGAGGTAGACGCCCTTGGTGTAGATCGGGCCGGCCAGGTTGCCGGTGTGGGTGTTGACGAAGACGTCCTGCCAGGGGCTCCGCACCCGGTAGTACGGGTGGAACGGGCTGGCCCCGCGGCCCGGGTGCCACGCCAGCGGCCCGGCGACCTCGATCTCGCTGGGCCGCAGCAGCACGTGGTCGGTCGGCGTGGCGAAGGTGGTGAGGGCCGACCGCACCAGTTGGCGCATCTGGGCGTAGCCGACCGGGCCGGCGCCGGCCTCGCTGGTGGCCAGACCGCCCGCGGTGAGCGCGTCCACCAGCCGGGAGGTGGCCGTGTTGGCCGACTCGTAGACCGGGATCGGGTTCTTGGTCACGATGTCCCGGGCCTCCTCCGGGCTCACCGTCCACAGCGGGTACGGCTCGTCGGCCGCGGAGACGCTGAGGACGTCGCCGAAGCGCCCGTCGATCATGATCACGGCGAGGGCCTGCTCCCGCTTCTCGACCTCGACGTACACCGGCACCAGGTAGTAGTACGAGCCGCGCCGATCCAGCCGCGCGACCAGCTGCGGGGTGCCGACCCGGCCGGCGCCCAGGGCGCGGCGGAGCTTCTCGTTGCCGACCGCGAACGCCGGGCCGCCCTCGACGGCCAGCTTCACCGCCTCCTCCGGCGGGATGATCGCGTCGCCGGGCCGGACGATCTTCCGCGGCGCCCACGGCACCTCCCGGTCGGCCGGGTCCGGGTCGCCCACCTCGACGATCTTGCCGGTCCACTTGACGCCGCCGTTGACCGGCAGGTACGCGGCGTCCCAGGCGGCCGGTGCCACCTGCAGGTCGGCGCCGCCACCGCTGTAGGCCGGGTCGTTGATGATGAACGCGGTCCGGGCCAGCGTGCCGTCGTCGAAGGTGTAGCCGTTGACGCAGACCCAGTGCTGGCCGCTGTAGAGCAGGCAGGCCGCCGGCACCTTGTAGACGTCGAGGGTGAACTGGATCTGGTTGTCGGCGTTGGCCACGGCGGTGTTCTGGTAGGTCACCCAGTGCATGCCGCCGCGCGGGTCGTAGTCGACCAGCGTGCGCCGCAGCGCCTCCGGGTCGATCGCCCAGAAGCCGCTCTCGCCCGGGTCGTTGTAGGCGGCCGCGTGGCTGTAGAGCAGGTCGGCGGCCGGCACCATGGTGTTGCCCAGGAAGCCGAGGATCATCCGGGCCACCCGGGCGCCGGAGTAGCTGTCCAGGTCGGCGACGCTGGACTCGTACGTCACCGGGTATCGGACCTGTCCCATCGTCAATCTCCTTACGTCTGCGGGGTTATGTGGTCTGCGGGGTCAGGCGAACGGGGGTCAGGTCGCGGGCTGGTAGGTGATGGCGAAGCCGCGCAGCACGTCGGAGGCGGCCGCGCCGGTGAGCGTGGAGCGCAGGTAGAACAGGTCGGTGTCGGAGCTGAACACCGGGCTGCCCGGGACCGGCAGCGAGACGAAGCCGGTGACCGTGAGCAGGGTGGTCTTGGTGAACGGGGTGCTGCGCTGCTCGCGCACCAGCACGGTCTTCATGTTGGCCGGGGTGGCCGCCTGGCCGAGCACGGCGATGTTCAGCAGCGTGACGCCCTCGGGCAGGGTCAGCGCCAGGACGCCGTCGGCGGCGCCGGCGTTCGCGGTCGGCACCTTCACGTACGAGCCGTTGGCGACGCCGACCACCACCGTGCTCCAGTACACCTGCGACCACCCGCTGTTCGGGGCGTCCGGGTTGAACGGAGACATCGTCGGCATCAGGCCCAACGTGACCGGCGCGTTGACCACTCCGCCGAGCGCGGCGACCTGCTGCTGCAGCACGCCGATCTGTCCACTGTGGCCGGTGAGCTGAGTGTCGGCCTGCTTGACCACGCCGGAGATCGCGTCGAACTCGGCCTCGATGCCGTGGAACCGGCCGTTGAAGCCGTTGTCACCACCGGCCTGGACCCGGTCGACCCGGTCGATCCAGTCGGGGTGGTGGAAGCTGCGGGTGTAGGAGATCGTCATGGCTCATCCCTGGGTCGGGCCGGGCGACGGCAGGCCCGGGGTGCGGTATGCGGAGGTGCGCGGGGCGGACGTGCGGAAGGCCGGGAAGGTGTAGCCCGGGGCGAGGTCGGCGTCGGCGGCACCCAGCTCCACGACGTGCGCGCGCAGCCGGTCGGTCCGGACCTCCACCCCGATCGGGTGGAACCAGTTCAGGACGTTCATCACCAGGTCGTACTGGTCCTTGCTGAGCGTCACGGTCGGGTCGGCGTCCAGCGCGGGCACCAGCCGGACCTCGAACTGGTACGGCAGCAGGTGGTCGCCGCGCACCGAGACGGCCCGCACCAGGGTGCTGCCCGGCTGTTCGCCGGTGACCTGGATGGTCGGGCTGACCAGCGAGGACAGGTCGACCTGGCCGCGGCTGAACGGCACCGTGGCCCAGGACAGCCGCTCGCCGGCGCCGGAGCCGAGCCCGACCGCCGTCATCACCCGGGGCGCGCGCTGCGGTGACTGGGCCAGCGGGGCCGGGTCGCCGAGCACCACGGTGCCGGCGGAGACCGCGACCACGGCCGGCAGGTACGTGGCCGCCGCCGGGCTGGTCGCCAGCCAGCGGGTCGGGCCGGCCGGGGTGAAGACGGGCGCCAGCAGGCTGTCGGTCGCCGCGTCCACCACGTGCACCCGGCCCGGGCCGGAGGTGGCGACGTAGAGGTACTTCCGGTCGGCGCTGACCGCGAGCGCGGCCGGCGCCGCCTGCGCCGGGAAACCATTGATGATCTTGGTCTGGGCGTTCGTGGCGGTCAGGTAGACCCGGACCGTCCCGGTGCCGTTGGCCGCGTCGTCGCTCGCGCAGGACACGTACAGCTTGCTGCCGTCCGGGCTGACCACCGCGTACCTGGCGCCGGCACCGCTGGCCACCGGCGCGCCGGCGGCGAGCGTCGTCTGGTTCACCGGGCAGAACCGGTTGCCGGCCAGCACGGCGTAGAGCGTGCTGCCGCCGGGCACGACCGCCAGCGACAGCGGCACGTCCGGCAGCACCCCGCTGGCGACCTGGGCGCCGGTGCCGGTGTCGTAGGCGCGCACCGTGTTGTCGCCGGCGCAGGCCACGAACAGCCGGGTGCCGGCCGTGGCCAGCGCGACCGGGCGCGGCCCGGTGCTGATCGGGGCCCCGGCGGCCAGCGTCGCCGGGTCCAGCACCGAGATCGTCCCGGGCAGTTCGTGCGCCACGTACAGGTGGCCGGCGGCGACCGCGAGCGCGGCCGGGGTGGCGGCCACCCGGGCCGAGCGGGCCAGCGTGAGCGCCGGGAACGTGCCCGGCGGGCTGGCCGTGACGGCGAACGCGGTGACCCGGGCGCTGGCCCGGTCGGCGACGTAGCCGCGGCTGCCGTCGGCGGACAGCGCCACCGCCGACGGGTCGGCCTGCGGGCTCACCGACAGCGTCACCGGTGCGCCGACCGGCACCTCGGCCGGGCCCACGACGCCGATCTGCTCGCCGGCCGCCACCGCCACCTGCACGGTCTGCGGCACCCCCGGGTCGACCCGGACGTAGTCGAAGCCGGCGGCGAACGCCCGCGCCGCGAGCGCCGGGGCCGGCAGCGTGGAATGCCGCAGCCACAGCGCCCGGCCCTGGGCCAGCAGGCCCGCGCCGGCCGGGTCGTACGCCTTGACCACGGTCACCGTGCCGGCGCCGGTGAGCAGCCCGAGCAGCACGTCCAGGGTCTGGCCGGTGACCCGCTGCATCCGCCGGGTCGCCGGGTCGGTGCCGTAGCTGACGTTGGTGTGCAGGCCGAGGAAGTCGTCGGTGCGGGTGATCAGGTACAGCTCGTCGAAGTCGTCCTGCGGCGCGCCGGCGGCCGCCGCCTCGGTACCGCCCCGGGTGCCGTCGCCGGCGATGGACTGGCCGGCCGCGAGGCTGCTGTCGGACAGGCCGATCCGGACGTTGCGGCTGCCCCCCGCGGTGTGCCGGCCGCGGCTGACCTCGGCGTGCACGGACAGGTCGCCGGCCGCCAACCCGCGCAGCACCGCGGTCTTGCCGACCAGGGTGACGCCGGCCGCTCCCGGCCCGCACCTGGCCACCGACCAGTGCACCTCGGCGTCGGCGAACAGGGCCGGGTCCGGGTCGAGCGCCAGCGCCAGGTCGGCGCCCTCGACCACGTCGGGCAGCTGGACGGCGGTGCCGGCGGCGGCCGGCAGGATCCGGAACGAGTCCGCGGCGGCCTGGGCCACGTGCACCTCGCCGCCGCCGGTCCGGCGGACCCAGCCGAACCCGGCGCCGAACGCGTGCACGGCCAGCTCGCCCGGGTCCAGCGTCTCGTGCGCGAGCAGCAGCGCCCGGCCGATCCGGTACAGGTCGGTCGCCTCGGGGTCGTACGCCCGCAGCACCCGCAGCCGGCCGGCCACGCCGCCGAGCCGGTCCAGCAGCCGGCCCAACGCGGCCCGCACGCTCCACTGCATCAGCCGGTGGTTCTCCACCCCGCCGGACTCCGGGTCGAAGACGAGGCCGGTCCGGTCCTCCTGCCGGCGCAGCCAGGCCGGGTCGAAGTCGGGCTCGTCCTCGACCACGCCGACGGCGGCGGCCTCGGTGCTGCGCGGGTCGCCGTCGGCGGCGATGCCCGCACCGGGCGCGAGCGGCGCCGGCAGCACCCGCAGCGGCAGCGTCCCGATCACCAGCGGGTCGATGCCCTCGTCCACCACGAACGGCCGCTGGTTGCCGGCGACCGGGCCGGTCACCTCGGCCAGCGCGGCCCGCAGCGCGTCCGGGGTGGGCACCAGCCAGCGCTGGAAGACCTGCAGGCGGCGCCGGTACTCGTCGTCGCCCTCCCCGACCACCGGGTGGAACGAGGAGCGGGCCACCCGGGACAGCCGGACCTCGTCCACCAGGCCCACGTACTGGGCGTCGGTCAGCACGTTGCTCACCGACTCCCGGCCCCAGCCGATCCGGACCGGTTCCGGGCTGGTCAGCGCGCCCAGCGGGGCGAGCTGGGCGCGGGCCACCACGGCGCCGTCCACCCAGAGCAGGCCGGTCGTGCTGACCGGCGGGCCGGCGTGCTGGTCGACCACGCCCGCGACGTGGTGGAAGGTGCCGTCGGCCAGGTCCATGTCGGCGAACAGCTCGATCTCGCGGCTGCCGTCCGACAGCGAGAAGCGCAGGTTGTGGTCGATGCCGCGGTAGGAGCCCACGGTGAGCGCCCAGCCGGCGCTCGCGGCGGTGTTCAGCGCGCTGCGCTTGGCCACCACGGCGCCGGTTCCGGTGCCGGCCCGGCCCGGCTTGATCACCGCCTCCACCGTGAACGAGCTGCCGGCCGGCAGCGCGAAGTCGGCGTGGTCGGGCACCGTCACGTTGGCCTGCGGGCCGGCGGCGAAGCCGAACGCGCGGGCGAACCGGCCCGGCTGGCCGCCGCGGCCACCGGTGTTCTGGCCCGGATGGCTGGTCGCCTGGTAGCGGGCCCGGTCGTCGCCGACGGTGACCACCTCGGGCTGCCCCGAGGCCGGCACGTCGTCCAGGTGGTAGAGCGCGATCGTGTCCGGGTCCCAGGTGTACGGCCGGGGCGGGAACCGGGGCACGCTCAGGTCGCGGCCGAGCAGGTCGAGGCTGGCGCCGTGGGCGCTGGCCGCGTTCCGCTGGGCGGCGATGTCACCGAGCTGTCCGGCGAGCTCCTCGTGCTCGTCGCCCACCACCCAGAGCAGCTTCGCCAGGTTGCCGAGCAGCGCGACCAGCTGCCAGCCGCCGCTGGCCGCCGCGGCCGGCGGCCGCGGCTGGAACCGGGTCAGCCGCAGCGTGTTCGTGATCGACGCGGCGGCCCCGGGGATCGGGACGGCTACCCCGCGACCGGCCGGGCTGCCGGCCGGCAGCAGCACGTCGACCGACTCCTCGGGCAGGCCGCCGGCCCGGCTGAACCAGACCCGCACGGTGGCCGGCTCGACCAGCGCGGACTGCGGCACCAGCAGGTAGCGCGGCGACTGCGGCAGCGCGCCCGCGTAAAGGCTCTGGTAGCTGTCGAAGCCGTACGGTGGGACCGCCGTGATGCCGGTGCCGTCGGTGCCGCCCAGGGCGAGCGTCATCCGCTCCATGCCGCGCCGGTAGGCCGCGGTCAGCCCCTGCTGCATGCTGTCCAAGGCCGCGGTCATCGCGCGCTCCACCCGCTCATGGCGCGCTCACCACGATGTCGATCAGCTGGGAGTCGATCGAGAACTGGGCCACCTCGCGGGGCAGCAGGGTGAGGTTCTCCCCCACCGCCAGCTCGACCGACTGGCCGAAAGCCGGGTCGCCCAGGGTGATCCCGTCGAAGGCCGGCGGGCAGCGCCGCAGGTGCAGGTTCTGCACGTCGATGACGCCAGGCGCGGTGCGCGCCAGCAGCATCACGTCGGAGTACAGCACCCCGCGGCCGAGCCGCAGGCTGTCCACGCTGGCGTGGATGGCGTCCAGCAGGTTGCCGCGGATCGCGTCCTGGTCGTGCCCGGCCTGGACCAGCAGGGTGGCCCGGATCCCGACGTCCACCACGTCGGCCTGGGCGACGTTCGGGAAGATCGACGCCGGCCGGGACTGCCGGACGGTCTCCAGCACGGTGTCGTACACCCCGGGCACCGGGCCGCCGCCGGTGCGCCAGGGCCAGCCGGGCTCGGTGGCGATCACGATGTCGAAGTAGTACGGCGAGCCGACCTGCCGCGGCTTGGCGAACGCCCGGCCGCCGAACAGGAACATCGAGAAGTAGCTCTGCGACACGTCGACCCCGCCGAGCGGGTCGAACAGGGCGGCGTCGCGGACCCCGTCCAGGTCGAGGATCTGGGCCAGCACCGCGTCCGGCGTCCACAGCGTCCGGGGGACGCCGAGCAGCCGGGCCCGGTAGCCGGCGTCCGGCTCGGCCAGCTCGCCGCCGGTGAACGCGCCGGGGTTGGTCGGGGTGACGGTGGCCGCGCCGAGGTTCAGGTGCAGGGCCGCCCAGCCGGGGTCGATCTGCAGCGCCTGCTGGGCGGTCAGGTTGCCGGCCGGCCCGCGGGCCACGGCGCGGACGCCGACGGTGACCGCGGGGACGGCCGCGTCCAGAGTGACCGGCGCGACGGTGCGGAAGGCCAGCGTGGGCGGCGCGGCGGTGGTCACCACGGTGCCCTCGGGCAGCACGTAGCGCCGGCCCGGCGCGGCACCGCCGAGCGTCAGCAGCACCTCGCCGGTGGCCGGGAGCAGCCGCCGGGGCAGGCCCAGGTCGGTGCCGAGCAGGTCCAGGCTGGCGCCGGACGCGGTGGTGACGAAGTTGGCGTAGTACTGCGCCTCCATGCCGCGCCACAGCTCATGGCTGTCCCAGGCGACCGCGTCCAGCACCTTGCGCAGCGCGCTGCCGGAGCTGAGGTCCGCGTCGGCGCCGAACATGTCCCGGGCCCGGGCCTGCTGGTCGGCCACGATCCGGTCAATTCCCTTGAGGACGAAGCCGTCCGGCGTGACACCGAACGTCATCTGGTCCGCCTGGTCAGGCAAGGGTCCCCCCCGCGTCCACGGTCAACGGTTGGCTGGTGACGGTCTCCACGACGACGAAGACCGTGTATTCGCGGCTGGCCCGTACCGCGGCGGCGATCCGGTCGCGGGTCGCGGCGTCGAGGCCGGGCTGCTGCTCGAACGCCCTGGGGTCGTCGGAGAAGAACACCTCGCGGATGTCCCGGACCCGCAGGTCCAGGCCGACGCAGCGGACCAGCTGCATCTTCACGTACTCCTTGCGGGTGTGCAGGCCGTACGCGTAGGCGCCGACGGCGAGGCGGTCGAAGCCGAACTGGGCGTTGAGCCGGTCGGTACCGAGCTGGGTGCCGATCGCCAGCCGCAGCGCCTGGCTGAGCGCGTCGAGCTGCTCGACCTGGGCCAGATCGCCGGTGTGGTCGTCGAAGACCAGGTCGCCGTCGTCGAGCTGGAGGCTGCGACCGAGGCTGGGCTGCCCACCGTCGGGCACGATCGGGCCGGTCATGGGGTGGCCTTCCGGAGTGAGCCGCGCTCGCCGGCTGCGGCCAATGTGTGCAGGGAGGGCGGGCGCATCAGGACGACTCCAGCTTCGTCTGGCCGGCCTTGGCGACCGACCAGGTGCCCGGGCCGGCTCCGCTGACCGTGGTGCCCTTCGCCTTGTCCAGCAGCGCCGGCTTCCCGCCGAGCGCCAGCTTGACCGCCTGCCCGGCCACGGCCGGGGTGGTCACGCAGGGCACGAACACCGGCGGCGTGCTGGGCGTCTGGGCCGAGCACGGCGCGAGCATGCCGGCCACCGGCTTGGTCGGGGAGCCGAAGGAGAGGCCGGCCTCCATGCCGAAGGTGACCGCGCCGTTGCCGTCCACCGTCAGCCTGGTGTCGCCTGTGGACAGTTTGAGCTGGCCGCCGTGCGAGCACTTGATGACGGCGCCCTTGACCACTACGAGGCTCATCAGGAGATCGCCACCTTCCCGTCGCCGACGGTCAACGTGGCCCCGCCGGCCTTGAGTACGACCTTCTGCTTCCCGTCCACCGTGACGTTGCCGCTGGCGTCGATCTCGACCGTGGTCCCCGACTTGTGGGTGATCAGCAGCACGTCGGCGTCGCCCTCGGTGGGCCGGGTGCCGAGGTCGGTGCAGGCGTCCTTGCCGACGGCGATCTTCAGGCCGGCCGCCTCGATGACGCGCCGGCCGTCGGCGGCGGTCAGGTCGTTGGCGCCCTTGCCGTCCGGCAGCGGCGGGTCGCCGCTGACCGCGGTCGGCAGGCACAGCCACCAGTCGCCGTCCTTGGCCGGCGGCCGGTCCATCTTCGGCTCGTTGCTCCACAGGTAGCCGGTCACCACGGTGTCGTCGCGGGACCCCCGGACCTGGTTGAGCAGCGCGCGCATGCCGGTGTACGCGGGCACGGACAGGCCGACCTTGTGCCAGGCGAACGGCGACACCACCTGCTTGTCCGCCAGCTTGGGCCCGTCCTTCTTCTGCGGGATGTCGAGGTCGACGCTGGGCGTGTTGGTGGTGACGCTGGCCTGCTGTCCATATTGGACGGTGACCAGGTGCTCGGCGGACTTGACCTCGCTGACCCGGCCGACGTCGGTCGCCGCCGACGAGGCGCCGGACGCCGCCTCCTTCGCCTTCCCGGAGATCTTGTCGGCGACGCTCAGCGGGCTGGCCTTGCGGGCCAGCTCGCTCTGCCCCCGGTTGCTCTTGCCGGACCCGACCAGGGCGACCGCCCGGCCGGCGGAGGTGAAACCGCCATCCGCGGCGGACGAGTAGGTGTGGGTGAGCTGGAGCAGCCGGAACGGCGAGAACGGGTCCTCGTAGCCGGTGACGCTGGCGATGACCAGTTGGCCGGCGCGCAGCTCCGGCGCGCCGGCGGCGGTGAAGTCGAAGCCGCCGACCGAGTCCTTCGGGGGCCGCTCGAAGACCCCCTTCTGCTTGCTGGCGCCGATCAGGAACGGCTTGAAGTCGGCGAGCTGGGCGCTGACCATGCCCTTGGCGCTGTTCAGCGCGACCAGGTTGTCGCCGCGGGTGATGAAGGCGAGCACCGCGGCCGGGTTCGGCAGGGTGGGCAGCGGGCCGGTGTCCGGCGGGTACTTCAGGTTCGACCCGAACACCACCCCGCCGTCCTGCACCAGCGCCTCGGCATTGAAGATCTCGGCAACCTTGGTCAGCAGTACGAACGTGTTGGCGCCGCTGATCTGGATCTCGCGGGTGAGCCCGGCGGGCGCGCCCTCGGGCGGCACCCACTCGACCTTCCCGAGCAGCTTGACCTTGTCGCCGGCACCCTTGTTGGCGGCGTCGATGAGCTTCTGGACGGCCTGTTCCGCGGTGGTGTCCTTGGCCATGCTGAGGATGGCCTGCTTCTGCGCCCCGGCCGCCTTGTCCTCGTCGACGCCGGTGGCGGCCTGGAGCTTGAACGCCGCCTCTTCGGTGCCGGTCAGCAGGATGCTGCTGGGCAGGTTGCGGCCGGCGGCCTCGGCCGACTCGATCCGCCCGGTGAAGGCGACCGCCTGGTTCCACGGCTCGTCCAGGTAGCCCAGCTTGACGGTGACCTTCAGGCCTTCCTTGCCCTTGCCGTTCAGCCCGGTGATGATCTTGTCCTGGGTCGGCACCGGCAGATCCTTGATGCTGATCTTGATGATGCCCGGCTGGCCGATCTCGTACTTGATCGTGATCAGCGGGTCGACGATGACGCTCCCGCTGTACACGTCGCTGGAGAGGTTCAGCCCGATGTCGGGGAGCTCGATCCGGTTCCACAGCACTACGCCCATGCCGCCACCTCGATCGTGATCCGCGAGCCGAAGTTGCCGGCGGCGTTGAGGTTGCCGCGGGCGACGGCGGCCTGGGTCAGCCGGACCGCGAGCGGCCCGGCCCGGTGCACCAGGCCCGGCTCCGGCAGCAGCTTGCGCAGCAGCACCACGCCGGAACCGCCGGCACCCTGCTGGACCACCCGCAGCACCAGGAAGCCGGGCGCGCCCGGGGCGCCGAGGTCGTAGAGCGTCTCCGCCGGATCCGCGGCCGGGACGGTGAGGTTGGCGTACAGCCCGAACTCGTACCCGGCGCCGGCGATGTCGCAGGCGAACGCCTGCGGCAGGCCGAGGTCGGGCAGGACCGGTAGCGGCGCGAAGTCCATCCTCAACCGCCGAACTGCCGCTTGAGCGGCACCATGTCGCTGACGGTCGGGATCGCCAGGGTGCCCAGCGCGAGCGCCAGGTCGAGCGCCTCGCCGACGATCGCGGTGATGCTCGACCGCGGCACCTGGACCAGCGTGATGCTGACGTCGATCGCGTCCCGCTGCTTGTTGGACTGGGTGAACTTCAGCTGGGTGATCTGCATGTCCAGGCTGATCACCATGCCGGAGACGACCGGGATGCCGGCCAGTGCCATCAGCGGCGCGGTCGCGGCGGCCAGGGCGCGCGAGGTCAGCGCCATCGCCTCCAGGCCCTTCTTGATCACCAGCCGGGTCGACCCGACCAGCGTCGCGTCGATGGTCATCCCCCGCTCGGTCGGGGTGACGAGCTGGGTCAGCCGGCTGCCGGCGAGCTGAGCGGTCTTGTATCCCTCGGTCAGCACCAGGTTGGTCGCGGTGAACAGCGGGACCAGCCCGATCAGCACCGGGACGTTGATTCCGGCCGGCATCAGTCCTCATCTCCTTCCCACGGCGAGGCGGGATCATCGGTCGCGGTGGGCTCATCGGCGGCAGCGGCGTCGCCGGCCGCGGCGTCGCCGGCTGCGGCGGGATCGGCAATGGCGGGATCGGCAGCGGCGGGATCGGCAGCGGCGGGATCGGCAGCGGCGGGGCCGGCAGTGGCCGGGCCGGGGAGAGCAGCGGCGAGCCGGTCGAGCAGCCGGCGGAACGCGACCGGCCCGGTGCGGGCGGCGGCACCGGCCAGCGCGGCGATCGAGTCGTCCAACCGCCGGTCCAGCGGGCCGGGCCCGGCGGCGGCCCGGCGCCAGAGCGCGGCGTAGGCCTCGAAGCCGTACCGGGCCAGCGCGTCCGCCCGGCCGGGCGCCGCGGCGAGCAGCACCAGGAACCCGGTCCGGGCCCGCCGGTCGATCCGGTCGAACGGCAGCAGCGCGACGGCGGCGGCGAACCGGGCGGCCGCGCCCTCCTCGGCGGCGAGCGCGGCGGCGACCGCCGCGGTGCCGGCCAGCCCGACGCCGTCGGCGTCCAGCAGCGTGCGGAAGGCGGTGACCGCGGCGGTGCTGAGGCCGTCGGCGGCGAGCGCCTTCAGCGCGACGATCGCGGTGAGCGCGTCCGCCGCGGCCGCGTGCAGTTCCGTGTTCAGCCCGGCCAGGTCGTCCAGGGCCACGCCGGGCGGGACCCTGGTCCGGGCCAGCGCGGCGCCGAGGCGGTGCACCTCGCCGTCGGGCAGCGCGGCGAGCAGCGTGGTGACCTCGTCCACACCGTCGAAGTCCGGGTGCGCGGCGGCCAGCGCGCCGGCCAGCGTGACCAGCCGGGCGCCCAGCGCACCCGCGTCCACCGGCTCGCCCAGCCTGGTCAGCACGCCGAGGAAGCGCAGCACCCCGGTGGCGTCGCCGGTGACCTCGCCGGCGCCGGCGGCGACGTCGCCCTGCGGGCCGAACAGCGACGCGATCTCCCAGACCTGCCGCCAGCGGAGCCGGCGCAGCACCCGGTCGCCGCAGCCGAGGCGTTCGGCGCCGCGGGCGGCGGCCAGCACCGGGGCCGGAAGGGTGTCCAGGAACCGGTCCAGCCGGCGGCCCGCCGGCCGGTAGCCGAGGGTGGCCAGCCGCACCGTCACCAGCAGCTGGGCGAGCGCCGTGAGGGCGCGGGCGACCAGCTGCGGCGAGGTGAACAGGGTGCTGACCGACTCGCCGAGATCATTGCCGGCGTGCACCAGCGCGGTGGCCGAGTCGTGCGCCTCGTCCAGTACCTCGACCGGCACGGTGAGGCCGTGCGGCCCGGTCCGGACGCCGATCAGCGCCTCCTCGTGCAGGCGCCTCGGCAGCAGGTTGAACCGGCGCAGCAGGGTGGCCAGCGCGGCGACGGTCAGCCGGCCGTGCTCGAGCGGGAACCGCTCGCCGATGCTGACCATCAGGTCGTGGTTGTCCTGGTCGAGGTCGTCGAACAGCCGGCCGTGCAGGCCGGTCTCGCGCAGCAGCGCGACGACGGCGTCCACCTCGGCGCCGTTCGACAGCGACGCGAGGATCTCCAGCGCCACCCGCCGCTGCTCGGTCCACCCGGTGGCGGCCAGCAGCGCCCGCAGGTAGCCCGCCTTGCTCTCCCACGGGACGAGGGTGAACGCCGAGCTGTCCAGCCCGGCCGGCCGCCGGGCCGCGGCTGCCGGGCCGCCGGCCAGCGCCGTGGCGACGCGCTGGTCGGTGCCGGCGACGACCGCGACCCGCGGCTGGGCGGCCCGCCGCGGCGCCACCCCGGGGCGGGCCTCGTC
>Ga0307499_10000540_pt1 | contig 12903 bp, 11 predicted proteins | sample 13_S_MG_FD_201363 | JGI IMG/M metagenome (GOLD analysis project Ga0307499, IMG submission 201363) | Soil microbial communities from Populus trichocarpa stands in riparian zone in the Pacific Northwest, United States - 13_S | ecosystem: Environmental > Terrestrial > Soil > Riparian zone > Trees... | reverse complement strand
GGGATCGACCCGCGGTTCGTCCGTGGCGCGCAGCAGTACGACGACTGGGGCAACCCGACCGGTGACTATCGTCCCAACCCTCACTACCGAGACTGGCGGACCTGAAGATGACTAGCCCACGGCCCGGCGACCCCCGACAGCGGCAGGTCACCCTGGTCGACCCGGGCGGGCGCCGTACGGTGTGGCAGCTGACCTGGCAGCTGTCCGGCGACGACTACCGGGTCACCCTGGACGGCCCGACCGGGCGGCTCGAGTCGGTCGAGCGGGACTACTTCGAGGCGCTGACCGCGATCCGCCGGCAGCTCGAGCCGGCCGGCTGGCGGATCGCCGTGCAGGGCGCTCGCCGTACCACTTACCCGTCGGGAGTACTGCGCGACCAAGGCGGCGCGCGCACCGTGTACGAACTCGAACTCGGCCGCCCGGCGCAGCGCCAGCACCGGGTCATCACCTTCGACGACGCCGACCCCGCCGACCTCGGCACGATCGCTGAGCAGGAGGCCTTCTACGACCGGTGGCGCAGCTCGGTCTTCGGCGACGACCCGGCCACCTGGTAACGCGGTCTACCCCGGATCGCAGCCGTTGAGCGTAGGGATAGCCTAGGCGACGATCTTGAACGAGGGCGGCATCAGGCCTCTGACCTGCGGTTCTGCTCCCCCGAGTGGACTCGAACCACTAACCCTGCGATTAACAGTCGCATGCTCTGCCAATTGAGCTACGGGGGACCGGCCGCGCGCGCTGGGCGCGACGGCAGATTAGGTTACCGCACGAGGAGGAAGCGGCGCCGCAGGGATACCTGGACGGCGGGCCGGGTAGCTAGGTGGGGAAAGCAGGCAATCGAGCAGCGGAACAGGAGCGGATCCGGATGACTGGCAAGCTCGCCCTCGTGGCCGGCTTTGCGGCGGGTTATGTACTGGGCAGCAAGGCCGGGCGGGAGCGGTACGAACAGATCGTCGGCGCCTCGCACCGGCTCTGGAGCAACCCGACGGTGCAGAGCACGGCCGGCGTGCTGCAAGCGCAGGCGACCGACCTGGTGAACAAGGCCAAGGAGAACGAACTCGTCAGCAGGGCGGTGCATACCGTACGGGGCGACCACAGCACGCCGGGCGGGTACCAGCCGAGTGCGATGGGCAGCACCGAGCGGGCGAACGGGACCGGCCCCTGACCGGTCGATCAACAGGCCGAGCGGGGCCGGCTCCGATCGGAGCCGGCCCCGCTCGAACAAACTCAGCCCAGGAACCCGGCCCGACTCAGCGAGCCGGCCGAACCCGGGCCGGCACGGGTCAGGTGGTGGCTGCCCCGGCTGCGGTCCGCGCGGCGGCAGCGGCGGCCGCGGCGGCGTTGGTGGTGGCCAACATGGCCAGCGCCGGCTTGCCCGACAGGTCGAGGCGGAGCAGGCCGTAGTTCTGCTGCTGGATGCCGCCGGCGACCAGATCACGGTCGTTGTACCAGTACATCCGGGTCACGTACGGGTACCGGGTGCGGACCAGGCTCACCGCCCGGGCCAGGTAGACGCCCTGGATGGTCTCGGTGACGCCCCGGTTCCAGGCCGGCAGGCTCGGGTCGTTCTGGTGGGTGGACCAGCCGAACTCGGTGAACCAGATCGCCCGGTGGCCGTCCCCGTTGCGGACCATCAGGTCGCGCACTGCCTGGACGTGGCTCAGCGTCCAGATCGTCCCGTCGTCGGCCAACTCCGGGCCGGCATTCGCGATGCCCATGTAGGGATGGGTCGCCATCACGTCGAACAGCCCGTGCGCGCCGGCGGCGTAGGCCCGGCGGATGAAGTCGGTGTCGTTGTACTCCAGACCGCCGAACACCACCGGTGTCGACGCCGAACCGGCCTTGATTGCCGGATAGGCGGCCCGCAGCAGTCGGACGTATGCGGCCGGCTCGGCGCCAGCCATGAACGCGGGGCTGTTCGGCTCGTTCCAGACCTCCCAGCCGACCACCTTGCCGGCCCAGCGCGCCGCCGCCCAGCGCGCCATCCGGGCGTAGTCGGCCGGATTGTCCGGCAGCACCCGCTCGCCCTGGCCGCGGTTGGCCCAGGCCGGGGTCAGCCAGAGAGTCACCAGGGGCTTGATCCCGCGCTCGTTCGCCATGCCGAGCACCCGGTCGACGAACTCGACACCCCAGGCGTAGTAGGACCCTGGGCCGTCCGGCTGCAGCATCAGCCAGGAGACGTCCAGCCGGACGGAACGCGCGCCGGCCGCGCGGAACCTGTCCAGCACCTGCCGCCGCTGGGCGTCGGTGTACGTGCCCCACATGCCGTGGAACTGGACGCCGACGGAGACCGCCGAGGACGCCGACGGGGACTGCCCGATCACCGCCGCCGCCTCAGCCGCCTGCGCGTCGGCGTGGGTGGTACCGCCGAGTACGGTCCCGGCTACCGCGAGCGCCGTGACCGCGGCACCGACCCGCCGCCCGGATAACTCTCGCCACTTCCGAATCCCGGACATTGTCCGCATTTCTGAGCCCCCCAAACCTCTCGATCCGACGAGATCGCGAGCGCCAACCGCCCGCGTCCCACTCGGCCCGTCCCCGGGCCAACACTGGGTGATCCGATCGGGCCAGTCGAAGGAGCATCAAGCTGCGGCCATTAGCTATCGCCGGATGCCCCTTCGGACTACCCGCGGCCTGGCCTACCCACCGGGGCAGGTGGGCCAAGCGCAGATGTCCCGACCGTCCCATCGGCAGATCCCGGCTGCCCCAAAGGGCATTGGTAGCCCTGTCGGCAGAGGCTTAGGACCGCCGACAGGGCTCAGGTGGGCTAGTCCAGACGGGTGGTACCGGTCTCGGCCCGGGCCGCGGCCAGATGCTCATCGGCCTGCACCCGCAGCAGCGGGTCGTTCCGGTCGGTGCCGGCGTCGAACACCAACTGCCAGCTCAGGCCGTCCCGGCCGGGCACCCGGCGGCCCACCACGCGGACGCCGCCGGCCGGCGCCAGCTTGTGATGCCGGGTGTAGGCGATGCTGCGCTCGACCCGGGCCCGGACGGTCGGTGGCAGGTCCCGCGGCTCGGCCAACCGGACCGACCGCGGTGGCAGCTCGACCAGCACGCCGTCGCCCGGGTCCTCGGCCGCGATCACGGTCAGCGTGCCGCCCCGCCAGACCGCCTTGTCCACCAGATGCCAGCCAATCCGTTCCGGTCCGAGCCGGCCGGCCGCGCCGTCCACATCGGAGAGGTCCACATCGGACGGAAGGTCCGCGTCGGACGGAAGGTCCACATCGGACCGGACGTCCGCAGCTGGCCGGGCGGGCAGCCAGAGCCCGAGCTGGGTGGCGAGGACGGTGCCACCACCCTCGGTACGGGCCCAGGCGAGCACCCGTTCGTCCCGCGCCAACGGGCGGGTCGCCTCGGCCGGCGGCCGCCGATCGGCGAGCAGTCGCTTGAGTACGGACACAGTGGACACTCCTCGGCGGCCGCTCAGCTGCCGCCGAGGGCCTGCTCACGCAGCCCGCGGCGGAACTGCTCCAGGCCGACCAGCTCGCCGAACAGCCTGGCGTGCTCGTCCGGCTGCTCGAGCGGGTTGAGCCGCTGCAGCCGCGACTTCAGCGCGGCGATCTGCCGGTTCACCACCCGCTCCTGCAGTTGGGCGAGCTGGATCGCGGCGTACCGGCCGTCCGGCTCGCCCTGGGTGTGCACCCGCTCGACGGCGAGTTCGGTGAGCACGGACCGGCTGAGCAGGTCCGGGCAGTGCTCGCCGACCGCCTCCACCCAGCCCGGGCCGGCGTGGCCGGTCGCGGCGCCGCCGGCCGCCGCGATCGCCCGCCGGATCACCAGGTACATGCCGTCGGTGAAAGCCGACTCGTCCACCGCGTCGAACAGCGGGCCGGCCAGCTGCGGCGACTGCACGGCCAGCTTCAGCACCTCACGCTCGACGCTGAGCGACGGGTCGTCCGGGCGGGGCCGCTCCCCCGGGCTCGCCGGGCCGGCCGGGGCACGTCCGTTCGGGCGCTCCTGGGGCCGCCCGGCGGTCAGCTCGGCCACCCGGGCCAGCACCACCTCGACGTCCATGCCGAGCTGCCCGGCCAACCGGCGGGCGTACTCCGGGCGCAGCGCCCGGTCCTTCAGCCGGGCCACCAGCGGCGCGGCCCGTTCCAGCGCCTGCACCCGGCCCTCGACGGTGTCCAGGTCGTACCTGGCCAGCACCGCGCGCAGCGCGAACGCGACCAGCGGCTGCCGGCGGGCCACCAGGTCCCGGACCGCGGCGTCGCCCTTGGACAGCCGCAGCTCGCACGGGTCCTGCCCGGACGGCTCGACCGCGACGAACGTCTGCATGACGAACCGCTGGTCGTCCTCGAACGCCCGCAGCGCCGCCTGCTGGCCGGCCGCGTCGCCGTCGAAGGTGAAGATGACCTCGCCGCGGAACTCGTCCGAGTCCATCAGCAGCCGGCGCAGCACGCCGATGTGTTCGGTGCCGAACGCGGTGCCGCAGGTTGCCACCGCGGTCGGCACGCCCGCCTCGTGGCAGGCCATCACGTCGGTGTAGCCCTCGACCACGACGGCCTGCCGGGCCCGGCCGATGTCACGCTTGGCCAGGTCGATGCCGTAGAGCACGCTGCTCTTCTTGTAGAGCGGGGTCTCCGGCGTGTTCAGGTACTTCGCCTCGATCGGGTCGTCGTCGTACAGCCGGCGGGCGCCGAAGCCGACCACGTCACCGCTGATCTCCCGGATCGGCCAGAGCAACCGGCGGTGGAACCGGTCGATCAGCGAGCCCCGGGACGACTGCCGGGACAGCCCCGCCGCGACCAGCTCCGTCGTGCTGAATCCCTTGCCGAGCAGCGTGGAGGTCAGCGCGTCCCAGCCGGCCGGGGCGTAGCCGCAGCCGTACCGCTCGACCAGCGCCGCCTTGCCGAAGCCGCGGCTGTCCAGGAACTCGCGGGCGGTCGCCGCTTCCGGCTTGGACAGCCACTCGGCGTAGAACTGCGCGGCCAGCCGGTTCGCCTCGACCAGCCTGGCCCGCTGCCCCTGCTGCCGGATCGGCGCCGACCCGCCCTGCTCGTACCGGAGCTGGATGCCGGCGCGCCCGGCCAGCCGCTCCACCGCCTCGGCGAACGCGAGGTGATCGATCCGCTCGATGAACCGGATCACGTCCCCGCCGACGCCGCAGCCGAAGCAGTGGTACAGCCCGCGGGCCGGGCTGACCTGGAATGACGGGCTCTTCTCGTCATGGAACGGGCACAGCCCCTTGAGCGCCCCGCCACCGGCCGAGCGCAGCGCCACGTACTCGCCGATCACGTCGGCAATTGGCGACCGCTCCCGGACCAGCGCGATGTCCTCGTCGCGGATCCGCCCAGCCACGCGGCGAGTCTATGCCGCCGCCCGGCCCGCCCTACCGCCGGTCGGCCCGCCCTTCCGCCCGTCGGCCCGCCCAACCGCCGGTCGGCGGCCAGACTGCCCGGTCAGCCCGACCCCACCGCCGGACGGCCGCCGGGCTGCCGGGCGGCGGACGGACTGCCGGGCGGCGGACGGACTGCCCGGGCGGCCCGACCCCACCGCCGATCGGCCGCCGGGCTGCCGGGCGGCGGACGGGCTGCCGCCGGTTGGTCGGTCGGGCAGTGGTGGTCGGCCCGACCCGCCGCCGGGGCGGTGTGGAGGCGCGGTCCGGCACGGGCGGCGGAAATGGGCTCGCGGCCGCGGTGCCCAGCCGCCATGATCCCGTCCGTGACGGATGCCGCGGTCGGGCCGCTCGTGGGACGGGTAGCGCTGGTGACGGGCGTGAGCCGGCGGGTCAGCATCGGGTACGCCCTGGCCCGGCGGCTGGCCAGCCGCGGCGCGGACGTGCTGATCACCTCGTGGGCGCCGCACGACGTGGAGCAGCCCTGGGGCGCCGACCCGCTCGGCCCGGACGGGGTGCTCGCCGCGCTGCGGGCCGAACTGCCGGCCGGCGCCGGTACGGTCCGGCACCGCGCCGCCGACCTGGCCGATCCGCTGGCGCCCGCGGCCCTGGTCGACTGGGCCTACACCGAGTGCGGCGCGGTCGACGCCCTGGTCGCCACCCACGCCCGCAGCTCAGAGGCGTACCTATCCGAGATCACCGCCGCCGAGCTGGACCTCAGCTACGCGGTCAACGTCCGGGCCACCCTGCTGCTCGCGCAGGCGTACGCGGCCCGGCACGACGACGCCCGCCCCGGCGGCCGGATCATCACCTTCACCTCCGGCCAGCACCTCGGCCCGATGCCGAACGAACTGCCCTACATCGCCAGCAAGGGCGCTCTGCAGCAGCTCACCGGCAGCCTGGCCGCCACCCTGGCCGGCCGCGGCATCACCGTGAACTGCATAGACCCCGGCCCGACCGACACCGGCTACGCCGACGAGGACAGCCGCGAGTTCGTCGCGTCCCGGATGCCGCTCGCCCACCGCTGGGGCCACCCCGACGACGTCGCCAACCTGGTCGAGTTCCTGCTGTCGGACGCCGGCGCCTGGATCACCGGCCAGACCCTCACCTCCGACGGCGGCTGGTCCCTCCGCACCGGCATCCCACCCAAGGGCGCCTAGCTCCAGTCGCCGCGCCGGTTAGCTGATGCAGAGTTCGTTGCCTTCTGGGTCGGCGATGGTTACCCAGGTGTGCGGGCCTTCGTGGCCGCGGTACAGGTAGGTGGCGCCGGCGGCGGTGAGGCGTTTCACCTCGGTGTCGACGTTGTCGGCGCCTACCCGGATGTCCAGGTGCATGCGGTTCTTCACGGTCTTCGGCTCGGGGACGCGCTGGAACAGGATGCGCTTGCGCGGGCCGGTCTCGGGGCCGTCGGGGTGACGGATGGAGGCCGCGGTCGCCCAGACCAGGCGACCCTGGTAGGTGGTGGTGTCGGCCTCGGTGGCCTGGCCCTCGGCGATCATGCGGCGGATGAACGGCTCGTCGGAAAGCTCGACCACCCAACCGAGCGCGTCGGCCCACCAGTCGGCGAGCGTGTGCGGCTCAGTGCAGTCGAGCACGGTCTGGAAGTCGTATGCCATGGCCCGGCACCCTAGCCATGGGCACCGACAGAAACTCAGACCTCGGCCAGCGGCACCTTCGGGTCGGTCAGCCGGGCCGGGTCGACGGCGCCGCCGGCCCGGATCAGGTCCTGGATGTCGTCGCTGACGTCCCAGATGTTCACGTTCATCCCGGCGACGACGCGGCCGTCCCGTAGCCAGAACGCGATGAACTCGCGGCCGGGCACGTCGCCGCGGAAGACCACCTGGTCGTAGCGGCCGGGTGGGGCCCAGCCGGCGTACTCCATGCCCAGGTCGTACTGGTCGGAGAAGAAGTAGGGGATCTGGTCGTAGCTGACCTCCTGGCCGAGCATGGCGCGGGCGGCGGCCGGGCCGCCGTTCAGCGCGTTCGCCCAGTGCTCCACCCGGATCCGCTCACCCAGCAGCGGGTGCTCGGCGTTGGCGACATCGCCGGCGGCGAAGATGTCCGGGTCGCTGGTGCGCAGCGCCGCGTCGACCAGCACGCCGTTGTCCACGGCCAGGCCGGCCGCCTCGGCCAGCGCCACCGCCGGGGCGATGCCGACGCCGACCAGCACCAGGTCCGCCGGCAGCTCCGTCCCGTCCGCCAGTACGACGGAGGAGACCGCACCGCCGGCACCGCGGATCTCCCGCACGCCGACCCCGAGCCGCAGCTCGACGCCGTGCTCACGGTGCAGGTCGGCGAAGATCCGGCCGAGTTCGTCGCCGAGCACCCGCTGCAGCGGCAGGTCCAGCACCTCGACCAGGGTGACCGAGGCCTCGCGCAACCGGGCCGCGGCGGCCAGCTCCAACCCGATCCAGCCGCCGCCGATCACCACCACCCGCCGGTCGGTGGCCAGCATGGCCGAGATCCGGTCCGCGTCGCCCAGCCGGCGCAGGTACTCGACCCCGGCCAGGTCCGCCCCGGGCACGTCGAGCCGGCGCACCACCGAGCCGGTGGTCAGCAGCAGCCGGTCGTAGCCGATCCGCTCGCCGCCGTCGAGCACCACCTCGCGGGCCGCCCGGTCGATGGACGCGACCACAGTGGACAGTCGCAGTTCGACGCCGTGCTCGGCGTACCAACCGGCCTCGTGTACGAAGACCTTCTCCCGCTCCTCGCTGCCGAGCAGGTAACCCTTGGACAGTGGCGGGCGCTCGTACGGCCGCTCCGGCTCGTCGCCGATCAGCACCAGCCGGCCCGCGAACCCTTCCGCTCGGAGTGCTTCCACGGCCTTGCCGCCGGCCAGGCTGGCGCCGACGACGACGAATGTCTGGTCCGCAGTGGAAGTGGTCATCGCATCCCTCTCAGTTGGACAGTCCTATGTGGACAGAGCGTTGGCGGTGAGTCGGTCGTGCCAGCCGGCCGCGGAGCGGTCGGTGAGCCGGGCCACCTGGTCGACCACGACCCGCAACCGGCCCGCGTCGGTGCCGGCGGCGGCCCAGTCCGGCCGCAGCGCCGGCTCCAGCGCGTCCGGAGCGCGGTCGGCCAGCAGCGCGACCAGCTCGGTCAGCACCTCGCGCTGCCGCTCCTGCCGGACCTCGGCCGACCGGCGCAGCATCACGTACCGGGCCGCCAGCCCCTTGAGCAGCGCGCATTCGGCGGCGGCCGGCCGCGGCACCACCAGGTCCGCGGCATACCTGGACAGCGGGCCGGTGCCGGCCGCGGCCCGGGTCGCGGTCACCGTCGCGGTGACGAAGCGGCCGGTCAGCTCGCTGGTCGCCCGCTTCAGCGCGGCCAGCGCCGCCCGGCCACCGTCGTAGCCGGCCACGTCGGTCAGCGTGGGCAGCCGGAGCAGGTCGTCGAGCACGGTGGACAGGTCGGCCGGCGACTCGGCCGAGTACCAGTCCGCGGCCAGCTCGCACAGCGCCGCCCGCTCGTCCGGATCGTCCAGTGTGGACAGGGAGATGTGTCCACTGTGGATGCCGTCCTCGACGTCGTGCACCGAGTAGGCGACGTCGTCGGCCCAGTCCATCACCTGGGCCTCCAGGCAGCGCCGGCCGGTCGGCGCGCCGACCCGCACCCAGCCGAACGCGGGCAGGTCGTCGTCGTAGACGCCGTACTTGCGCATCCCGTCCCGGCGCGGCCAGGGGTATTTCGCGGTCGCGTCCAGCACCGCCCGGGTCAGGTTGAGGCCGGCCGGCTGACCGGCCGGGTCGAGCGCCTTCGCCTCCAGCCGGGTCAGGATCCGCAGCGTCTGCGCGTTCCCCTCGAAGCCGCCGCAGGGCTGGGCGACCGCGTCCAGGGCGGCCTCGCCGTTGTGCCCGTACGGCGGGTGGCCGAGGTCGTGCGCGAGCCCGGCGGCGTCCACCACGTCCGGATCGCAGCCGAGCACCCGGCCGATCTCCCGGCCGATCTGGGCCACCTCCAGCGAGTGGGTCAACCGGGTGCGCGGGAAGTCGTCCTCGCCGGCGAGCACCACCTGGGTGGTCGCGGCCAGCCGGCGCAGCGCGTACGAGTGCAGCACCCGGGCCCGGTCCCGCTCGAACTCCGACCGGTGGACGGGCCCGCCGGTCTGGGCACGCTTGGCCGGCTCGGCCACCCGGCGGGCCCGCTCGTGCTCGCCGTATCCGGTCAGCGCACTCATCGACGCGAGCCTAAGGGGTGCCCGGTGGCAACGCCGACCGGGCACGGCAACCGTCCGCAGCGGCAGACTGCTACGCAAGGTAGTCAATCGAGAGGAAGACGCGGCCGGGACAGGCGACCATGTCCAGGTGACCGGGACAACGCACCGCACCGCCCACGAGTCGGCCGACCTCGACGAGTTGCTCGCCGCGTTCGACGCGGTGCCGCTGGCCGGGTTGCGCCGGCGGACCAGCACGAAGTGGTCCACCTACCCGCCGGACGTGCTGCCGGCCTGGGTGGCCGAGCTGGACGTGCCGCTCTCCGGGCCGATCCGGCGGGCGCTGCACGCGGCCGTCGACGCCGGCGACACCGGGTACGTCGAGCCGGGCGCCCTGCCGGCCGCGTTCGCCGAGTTCGCCGGACCGCGGCTGGGCTGGAACGTCGACCCGGGCCAGGTGCACCTGCTGCCGGACGTGATGGTCGGGGTGGCCGAACTGCTCCGGGTCGGCACCGGGCCGGGCGACGGGGTGGTCATCAACCCGCCGGTCTACCCGCCGTTCACCGAGACCATCGAGGAGGCCGGCCGGACCGTGGTGCCGGTGCCACTCGCCCGCGCCGGCGACAGCTGGGAGCTCGACCTGGACGGGCTGGCCGCCGCCTTCCGCGCCGGCGCCCGGGCCTACCTGCTGTGCAGCCCGCACAACCCGGTCGGCCGGGTCTGGTCGGTGGCCGACCTGCAGCAGGTCAGCGAACTGGCCGACCGGTACGACGTACTGGTGCTCGCCGACGAGATCCACGCGCCGCTGACGCTGGCCGGCTCCCGGCACACCCCGTTCCTGGCGCTCGGCGGCCCGGCGGCCGAGCACGGTGTCGTGCTGACCGCCGCGTCCAAGGCGTGGAACGTGGCCGGGTTGAAGTGCGCGGTCGGGGTGACCGCGGGCGCCGGGCCGCTGGCGCTGTTCGGCCGGCTGCCGCGGGAGGTGCCGTACCGGGCCGGCATCCTCGGCGTGCACGCCTCGATCGCCGCGTTCCGGGACGACGGCCCCTGGCTGGACGCGCTGCAGGTGCACCTGGACCGCAACCGCCGGCTGCTGGCCGACCTGCTGGCGCGGCGGCTGCCGGAGATCCGGTACCGGCTGCCGGAGGCCAGCTACCTGGCCTGGCTGGACTGCGCCGACCTCGGCCTCGGCGCCGACCCGGCCGCCGCCTTCCTGGACCGGGGCCGGGTGGCACTGACCGGCGGGTTGGACTTCGGCCGCGAGGGCGCCGGCTTCGCCCGGCTCAACATCGGCACCTCCCGGGCGCTGCTCACCGACGCCGTCGACCGGCTCGCCAGCACCGTCGGCCGCTGACCGACGGCGCCGGGCGAGTCGACCTCCGGGCCCAGCTCCGGCCAGGCACAGCCCGGGCTGGGTCAGCCGACACCTGGGCTCAGCCCGGGCCGGGCCAGTTCGGGCCCCGGGCCCAGCCCAGGCTCAGCCCGGGCCGGGTTCAGCCCGGGCCGGGCCGTTCCTGGCCGGGGCTGGCGTGGAAGAGGCCGTAGTAGAGCAGCGCGCCGGTTTCCCGGGCGATGTAGCGGACCTCGGTCTCCCGGGTGCGCACCACCGGGCCGGAGCGGGTCGGCGAGGTGACCGCGGCGATGCCCGAGTCCTCCGCCATCCGCTCGGACCGCAGCGCGTGCCAGGGGTCGGTGACCAGCACCGCGGTGCGCCAGCCGCGCTCGCCGAACGTGGCACCGAGCGCCCGCATGCTCTGCAGCGTGTCGTCGCCCACCCCGACCGCGACGACCTGATCGTCGCGGACGCCCTGACCGAGCAGCCAGAGCCGCCCCGAGCCGGCCTCGGTGTAACGGTCCCCCGGCCGGCTACCGCCGACCGTGACGATCCGCGGCGCCACCCCGGACCGCAGCAGCGCCAGCGCGTGTTCCAGCCGGGCGCGCAACACGTCCGACGGGCGGCCGTCGTACTGGGCCGAGCCGAGCACCACGATCGCGTCCGAGGCGGGCCGGGAGTCGTGCCGGGCCACCTGCCAGATGCGGAACACCGTGCTGCCGACCACCAGCGCCGCGGCCAGCCCGGCCGCCAGTACGAGACGGGCGAGCAGGCCGGCCGCGCGCCGGAGTCGGGCAGCGGTCACCGCGTGTCGGAGCCGCCGGTCTCGATCGCGGCGCGGCCGGCTTCCAGCCGGGCGACCGGGATCCGGAACGGCGAGCAGGACACGTAGTCCAGCCCGACCTCGTGGAAGAAGTGCACCGAGTCCGGGTCGCCGCCGTGCTCGCCGCAGACGCCGACCTTGAGGCCCGGCCGGGTGGCCCGGCCCTCCTCGGTGGCGATCCGGACCATCCGGCCGATGCCGTCCCGGTCCAGCGACTCGAACGGGGAGACGCCGAAGATGCCCAGGTCGAGGTAGCGGCTGAAGAACGCGGCCTCCACGTCGTCCCGGGAGAAGCCCCAGCCCATCTGGGTCAGGTCGTTGGTGCCGAAGGAGAAGAACTCGGCGGCCTCGGCGATCTGGCCGGCGGTGAGCGCCGCCCGCGGCACCTCGATCATCGTGCCGATCAGCGCCGGCACGTCGATGCCGTGCTTCTCGGCCACGGCCCGCAGCACGCCCTCGGTCTCCTCGCGGATGATCTCGAGCTCCTGCACCGCGCCGACGAGCGGGATCATGATCTCCGGCCGCGGGTCGCCGCCGGCCTTCTTCCGCTCGGCGGCGGCCTCGGCGATCGCCTTGACCTGCATGCCGAACAGGCCGGGGATCACCAGCCCGAGCCGCACCCCGCGCAGGCCCAACATCGGGTTCTGCTCGTGCAGCCGGCGGACCGCGTCCAGCAGCTTGACGTCCCGGGCCGCCGGCTGGCCGGACGCCTCGGCCAGCGCGACCTTGACCGACAGCTCGGTCAGGTCGGGCAGGAACTCGTGCAGCGGCGGGTCGATCAGCCGGACGGTGACCGGCAGGCCGTCCATCGCGGTGAAGATGCCGACGAAGTCCTCGCGCTGCAACGGCTCCAGCGCGTCCAGCGCGGCCTGCCGCTGCTCGTCCCCGTCGGCCAGGATGAGGTCCTCCACCAGCTGCCGGCGCTCGCCGAGGAACATGTGCTCGGTGCGGCACAGGCCGATGCCCTGCGCACCGAACCGGCGCGCCCGCTCGGAGTCCTCCGGGGTGTCGGAGTTGGCCCGCACGCCGAGCCGGCGCGCCTCGTCGGCCCGGCGGACCAGCCGGTCGACCGCGCTGACCAGCGCGTCGCTGCCGGCGGCCAGCTCGCCCTCGAAGTACTTGACCACCGGGGACGGCTGCACCGGCACCTCGCCGAGGTAGACCGCGCCGGTGGTGCCGTCGATCGAGATCACGTCGCCCTCGGCGACGACAACACCGCCGGGCGCGGTGAACTTGCGGCCCTTCAGGTCGACGTCCAG
>Ga0307499_10000538_pt1 | contig 12909 bp, 10 predicted proteins | sample 13_S_MG_FD_201363 | JGI IMG/M metagenome (GOLD analysis project Ga0307499, IMG submission 201363) | Soil microbial communities from Populus trichocarpa stands in riparian zone in the Pacific Northwest, United States - 13_S | ecosystem: Environmental > Terrestrial > Soil > Riparian zone > Trees... | reverse complement strand
TTCCTGCGCGTCGAGACGCCGCCGGCCGGCGAGCCGGCGCTCGATCCCGGCGCCGCGCGCATGCTGATCCACCTGCTCGAAGCGGTGGTCGCGCCCGATGGCGGCGGCAAGCAGGCCGCGATCCCGGGTTACACCGTGGCGGGCAAGACCGGTACGGCGTGGAAAGCGACCGCCGGCGGTTATGCCACTGACCGATATCTCGCCGTGTTCGGCGGCATCGCGCCCGCGAGCAACCCGCGGCTGGCCGCGGTGGTGATCATCGACGAGCCGGGAGCCGGCAAGTACTACGGCGGCGAAGTGGCCGCGCCCGTGTTCTCCGGAGTCGTGGGCGGCGCGTTGCGCCTGCTCGCGGTGCCGCCGGATGCGCCGGTGAGCGATGCCACCGAACCCGCGCGACAGGTGGCCACGCGATGAGCGCCACCGCCGGCACTTCGCAGAGCCTCGCCAGGTTGCTCGACGGCATGGCCGACCTGCCGCGCGACGTCGCGATCAGCGACCTCACGCAGGATGGTCGCGCGGCGCGCCCCGGCAGCGCGTTCCTCGCGGTGCGTGGCACCAGCGAACACGGACTCAAGTACGCGCCGCAGGCGGTCGCCAATGGTGCGCGCGCGGTGCTGTGGGAGCCGGCGCCGGTCGCGGTGTTGCCCGACCTGCCCTCGGAAATCCTGGTCGCGCCCGTGCCGCGCCTGCGCGAACACGTGAGCCTGATAGCGGACCGGTTCTTCGGCGCGCCTTCGGCCCACATGGCGGTCGCCGGCGTCACCGGCACCAACGGCAAGACCACCTGCGCCTATCTACTGGCGCAGGCGCTGGAGGCGGCCGGCCGCCCCGCCGCCTACATGGGCACCATCGGGACCGGGCGCCCCCACAAACTCACGGCGAGCGCGCTCACGACCGGCGACGCCGTCACGGTGCAGCGCACGCTCGCCAGCCTGCGCGCCGGCGGCGCGGCGAGCGTGGCCATGGAAGTGTCCTCGCATGCGCTCGACCAGGCGCGCGTGGGAGCGGTGCGGTTTCGCACCGCCGTCTTCACCAACCTGACGCGCGACCATCTCGACTACCACGGCACCATGGACAGCTACGGCGCGGCGAAGGCGCAGCTGTTCGCGCGCGAAGACCTGATGTCGCGCGTGATCAACGTCGACGACGCCTTCGGCCGGCAGCTGGCCATCGACCCGCGCGGCCGCGGCCGCGTGATCGTCACGAGCCGTGGTCACCAGTCGCACGCGCGCAGCGCCGCGGGGTTCGTGCGCGCGATGCACGTGAGACTGTCGACGAGTGGCATCGAGCTCGAGTTCGATTCGAGTTGGGGCACCGGCGCGCTCACGTGCCCGCTGGTCGGCGATTTCAACGTCGACAACCTGCTGACCGTCACCGCCGTGCTGCTCGATTGGGACGTCGCGCTCGACCAGACGCTCGGCGCGCTCACGCGCGTTCGTGCCGCGCCCGGGCGCATGGAGACCTTCGGTGGCGTTCACGCGCCGCTCGTGGTGGTGGACTACGCGCACACGCCCGATGCGCTGCGCAAGGCCTTGTCGGCCGCGCGCGCGCACTGCGAAGGGCGCCTCGCCGTGGTGTTCGGCTGCGGTGGCGAGCGCGACGCGGGCAAGCGCCCGATCATGGGCGCGATCGCAGCCGAGCTCGCCGATGACATCGTGATCACCGACGACAATCCGCGCAACGAATCACCGCAGGCGATCGCGGCGGACATCGCGGCGGGCATCCCCGCCGGCAAGCCATTCCGCATCGAACTCGACCGCGGCCTCGCGATCCGCGATTCGCTGAACGACGCGCGGCTCCGCGACGTGGTGTTGATCGCGGGCAAGGGCCACGAGGACTACCAGATCTACGGCGGCGAGCGCCGCGCGTTCAGCGACCAGAAAGTCGTCGCGATGACGCTCGCCACGCGCGCGGGCGGTGCGGCATGAAGCGCACGCTGGCGCAGTTCGCGACAACCTGCGGCGGAACACTCGCGGGTGCCGATCGCGGCTACTCGGGTGTCTCCACCGACACTCGCACGCTCAAGGCCGGAGAATTGTTCGTCGCGCTGCGCGGCCCGCGGTTCAATGCCAATGAATTCATCGCAGCCGCGGAAGCCGCGGGCGCTGCCGGCGCGGTCGTCGACACGCGCGTCGACCGCCCACTGCCACAGATCGTCGTGACGGACACCCAGGCGGCCCTCAGCGCCTCGGCCGCCGCGTGGCGCGCGCAGTTCACGATGCCGATCGTCGGAGTGGCCGGCAGCAACGGCAAGACCACGGTCAAGGAAATGACCGCGGCCATTCTCGAGCGCTCGGGCGAGACGCTCGCGACTCGCGGCAACCTGAACAACCACATCGGCGTGCCGCTCACGCTTCATCGCCTCGACGCTTCGAATCGCTACGCGGTGGTCGAGATCGGCGCCAATCGCGCCGGGGAAGTCGCGGACCTCGTGAAACTCGCGCGCCCGACCGTGGGGCTGATCACCAATGCGGGCGCGGAGCACCTCGAAGGGTTCGGCAGCCTCGAGGGTGTCGCGCACGCCGAAGGCGAGATGGTCGCGGGCCTCGCGGATTCCGCCACCGCGATCATCAACGCCGACGACGAATTCGCGGCGCTGTGGCGCGGCATGGCGCACGGGACGATCAGCACCTTCGGTGTCGCCAAGGCGGCGGATTTTTCCGCGGCCGAGATCCACACCGCGATCGACGGCACGGGGTTCGTCACGCGTTTCAAGCTGCGCGCGCCCGCGGGAGTCATGCCGATCGAGCTGCACCTGGCGGGCTCCCACAACGTGCTGAACGCGTTGTGCGCGGCGGCGGCCGCGAGCGCGGCGGGGGCGACTCTCGAGGACGTCCGCAACGGGCTTGCCACAATGCGCCCGGTTCCTGGCCGATTGCAGTTCAAAACCGCGCCGAGTGGCGCCTGGATCGTGGACGACTCTTACAACGCCAACCCCAGTTCGATGCAGGCAGGGATCGAAGTGCTGGCGAGCGTGGATGCGCGGCGCTGGCTGGTCATGGGCGACATGGGTGAGCTCGGCAACTTCGCCGATGAGAGTCATGGCGAGATCGGCCGCTTCGCGCGCAATCACCGCATCGACCGCCTGTTCGCCACGGGCAAGCTGTCGGCGCTCGCGGTGGAGGCTTTCGGTCCGGGTGGCGAATGGTTTTCCGACACCGACTCGTTGGCGCGCGCGGTCAACGCCGAGCTCACGCGCGAAGTGTGCGTGCTGGTCAAGGGCTCGCGCATGAACCGGCTCGAGCGCGTGGTCGAAGTTCTGGTCGGCAATGGATCGGGCGGTTCTTCGCAGGCTTCTCACTAGGTAACCATGCTCTACTGGCTCGCCAAGCAGCTCACGCCTCACTACTCGGGATTCAACGTCTTCTCGTACCTCACCGTGCGCGCGATTTTCGCGGTGATCACCGGGCTCGCGCTCGGCCTGCTGCTCGGGCCGTGGATCATCGAGAAACTCCGGTTCGGCAAGGTCGGCCAGGTGGTACGCGATGACGGCCCGAAGAGCCACTTTTCCAAGGCCGGCACGCCGACCATGGGTGGCCTGCTGATCCTGGTCGCGATCTTCGCGAGCACGCTGCTGTGGTCCGATCTCTCGAATCGCTTCGTGTGGGTGGTGCTCGGCGTCACGCTGACGTTCGGCCTGATCGGTTTCTGGGACGACTACCTGAAGCTCGCGAAGAAGAATCCGAAAGGGCTGATCGCGCGCTACAAATATTCCTGGCAGTCGCTGTTCGGCCTCGCCGCCAGCATCTTCCTGTTCTACACCGCGAAGACGCCCGCCGAGACGACTCTGTACCTGCCGTTCTTCAAGAACTTCGCGCTGCCGCTGGGCGCGGTGGCATTCGTGGTGCTGTCGTATTTCATGATCGTCGGCATGAGCAACGCGGTGAATCTCACCGACGGTCTCGACGGTCTCGCGATCATGCCCTCGGTCATGGTGGGCGGCGCGCTCGGCGTGTTCGCGTACGCGAGCGGCAATGCGAATTTCGTCTCGTACCTCGCGATCCCGGCGATCCCCGGCGCGGGCGAGCTCATCATCTTCTGCGCGGCGCTCGTGGGTTCGGGACTGGGATTCCTGTGGTTCAACACCTATCCCGCGCAGGTCTTCATGGGCGACATCGGCGCGCTCGCGCTGGGCGCCGCGCTCGGCACGATTGCCGTGATCGTCCGGCAGGAAATCGTGGTGCTCATCATGGGCGGCATCTTCGTGGTCGAGACCGCGTCGGTGATCCTCCAGGTGATCTCCTTCAAGACCACCGGCAAGCGCATCTTCCGCATGGCGCCCATCCATCACCACTTCGAGCTCAAGGGCTGGGCCGAACCGAAGGTGATCGTGCGCTTCTGGATCATCACCTTCATCCTGGTGCTCGCGGGCCTCGCGACGCTCAAACTACGATGACCGGCGCCGCCCACACCAATGGCAACGCCGCCAGGGATGCGGCCAAGAATGCCGTCATCGTCGGCATGGGGCGCACCGGCCTGTCGGTGGCGCGCCATCTGCAGCGTTGCGGATACCGCATCTCGCTGACCGACAGCCGCGCCACGCCGCCGGAGCTCGCCGGCGTGCAGGCACTCGGCGCCGGCATCGTCACGCGCACCGGCGGGTTCGACGCGCGGCTGCTCGAGCAGGCCGACATCGTGGTGACCTCGCCGGGAGTGCCGCTCGACGATCCGTTCTTCGTGCAGGCGCGCGCGCGCGGCCTCGATATCGTGGGCGACATCGAACTGTTCGCGCGCGCGGCCGATGCGCCGGTGGTCGGGATCACCGGCACGAACGGCAAGAGCACCGTCACGACCTTGTTGGGCCGCATGGCCGAGCGCGCCGGCGTGCGCGTGCGCGTCGGCGGCAACCTCGGCCAGCCCGCGCTCGACCTGCTGGATCGCGGGCCGGTGGACCTGTACGTGCTCGAACTGTCGTCGTTCCAGCTCGATACCACTCATTCGCTCAAGCTCAAGTCGGCGGTCGTGCTCAACCTCTCCGCCGACCACATGGACCGCTACGCGACGCTGCGGCACTACGCGGACTCGAAGGCGCGCATCTTCGCCAACTGCGAAACCGCGGTGGTCAACGCGGACGAGCCGGAAGTGACGCGTATGCCGCGCGCCGGCCAGCGCACGATCTCCTTCGGTCTGGTGAACAAGGCCGATTACTCGCTGCTGACGCCGCCGCAATCCGAGGAGCCGTGGCTCGCGCGGCGCGGGGCGGCGCTGCTGCCGGTCGCGGCGCTCAAGATCTCCGGAAGGCACAACGCCGCGAACGCGCTCGCCACGCTGGCGCTCGGTGACGCCCTGCGCCTGCCGATCGCGCCGATGATCGAGGAGTTGCGCGAATTCACCGGCCTGCCGCATCGCGCGCAGTGGGTCGCGGACATCAAGGGCGTGCGCTACGTCAACGATTCCAAGGGCACCAACGTCGGTGCGACGCTCGCCGCGGTCAGCGGACTCGCCGGTCCGCTGGTGATCATCGCCGGCGGCGACGGCAAGGGCCAGGACTTCACGCCGCTCGCCGCCGCCTTCCGCGGCAAGGTGCGCACCGCCGTGTTGTTAGGCCGCGACGCCGGGCTCATCGAGACCGCGCTCGCCGGCATCTGCCACACCGCGCGCGTGGACGGCATGGAAGACGCGGTACGCGCCGCCGCGCGGTTCGCGCAGCCCGGCGACACCGTGCTGCTGTCTCCGGCGTGCTCGAGCCTCGACATGTTTCGCGACTATGCGCACCGCGGCAATGTGTTCGCCGCCGCCGTGCAGGAGCTTGGAAAGTGACCGCGCGCGCCAAAGGGCTGCACATCGACTCGGTGGCGCTGTCACTGGTCGCCGCCATCGTGCTGCTGGGTCTCATCATGGTCACCTCGGCCTCGATCTCCATCGCCAGCAAGGAATCCGGCGACGCATTCGCCTATCTCGAGCGCCAGCTCGTGTTGTGCCTGATCGGCTTCTTCCTCGCGGCGCTCGTGTTCTGCATTCGCACCGAGTACCTGGAAAAACTGGCATGGCCGCTGTTCATCGGCGCCGTTGCACTGCTCTTCTTCGTGCTGATCCCCGGCCTCGGCCACGTGGTGAACGGCAGCCGCCGCTGGATCCGGTTCCTCGGGTTCAACTTCCAGGCGTCGGAGCTGGCGCGCGTCCTCACGCTGATCTTCATCGCGAGCTACGCCGTGCGCCGCGAAGAGGAGCTGCGCAACACCGCGCTCGGGTTGATCAAGCCCATCGGCCTGCTGATCTTCGTCGCGTTGCTGCTGCTCGCCGAGCCCGACTTCGGCGCCGCTTCGGTCTTGTTCATCAGCGGGTTCGGCATCCTGTTCATCGCCGGCGCCCGCCTGCGCTACGTGCTCATCGCCGCGGCCGGCGGCGCGGGCGCGATGGCGCTGCTGGTGATGCTGGTGCCGTATCGCATGGCGCGCGTGACCTCGTTCCTCGACCCGTGGGCCGACCCGTACAACAGCGGATTCCAGCTCACGCAGTCGCTGATCGCGATCGGCCGCGGCGAATGGTTCGGCGTGGGCCTGGGCGAGAGCGTGCAGAAGCTGTTCTATCTACCCGAGGCGCACACCGACTTCCTGTTCGCGGTGCTGGCGGAAGAGCTCGGCCTGGTCGGCGTCGCGGCGACGCTGGCGTTGTTCATCGCGCTGGTGTGGCGCAGCTTCTGGATCGCGCAGCTCGCCTCGCGCGCGGGCCTTCGGTTCCAGGCGTACCTCGCCGCGGGTTTCGGCCTGTGGCTGGGCGCGCAGGCGCTGATCAACATCGGCGTCAACATGGGCGTGTTGCCCACCAAGGGCCTGACGCTGCCGCTCATGAGTTACGGCCGATCGAGCATGATCGTGACGCTCGCGTGGGTCGGCCTGCTGCTGCGCGTCTACCACGAGGCCATGCAGAACACGCGTGGCATGGCCAGCGTCCGGCGTGCGGACGAAGAAGCGCGCCCGGGCCGCATCGCGGGGGCGACCGCATGAGCAACGCCCGCGCACCGATTCTCATCATGGCCGGCGGCACGGGCGGCCACGTGTTCCCGGCGCTGGCGCTGGCGCGCCTGCTGCGCGCCGCGTCGCACGAAGTCGTATGGCTCGGCACGAAGGCCGGCCTCGAGGCGCGCGTGGTGCCGGCGGAGAACATCGCCATCGAATGGCTCGCGATGAGCGGCCTGCGCGGCAAGGGCGTGGCCACCTTGTTGGCCGCGCCTTTCAAGCTGGCGCATTCGATCTGGCAGGCGCTGCGGATCATGCGCCGCCGCCGCCCGGGTCTCGTGGTGGGTTTCGGCGGCTTTGTCACGGGACCCGGCGGGGTGGCCGCCTGGCTGTCGCGACGCCCGCTCGTCATCCACGAACAAAACGCCATCGCTGGTTATTCGAACCGCTGCCTCGCGCACCTGGCGCGCCGCGTGCTCGCGGCGTTCCCGAAGGCATTTCCGCCCGGCATCGACGCGCAGGTGGTCGGCAATCCGGTGCGCGCCGAAATCGTGATGCAGCCGCCGCCCGCCATGCGGTTCGCACGGCGCGAAGGCGCGCTGCGCCTGCTGATCGTCGGCGGTAGTTTGGGAGCGTCACGCCTCAACACGGTGGTGCCGTTCGCGGTGAAGGATTCCGGCCTCACCCTGCACGTGCGCCACCAGGCCGGCGAGCGCGGCATCGACGCGGCGCGCAAGGCCTACGCCGACGCGGGCGTGCCCGGGGAGGTCACTCCGTTCATCGACGACATGGCGCGCGCCTACGCCGACGCCGATCTCGTCATCTGCCGCTCCGGCGCGCTCACGGTGTCCGAGCTCGCCGCCGTCGGCGTGGCGTCGGTGCTGGTGCCGTTCCCCGCGGCGGTCGACGATCACCAGACCTTCAACGCGCAGTTCCTGGTGCGCGAAGGCGCCGCGGTGCTGATCGCGGATCGCGACCTGACGCCCGAACGGCTGGCCGCCGAGCTCAAGGTGCTGTGCGAAGGCCGCGGCAAACTGCTCGCGATGGCCGAGCGCGCGCGGCTCGTGGCGCGGCCGCACGCCGCCGAAGAGCTCGCCGCCGCCTGCATCGAACAGCTGGAGGCCGCATGAGCGATCGCATGCGCCGCATACATCGCATCCACTTCGTCGGCATCGGCGGCAGCGGCATGAGCGGCATCGCCGAAGTGCTGGTGAACCTCGGCTACGAAGTGCAGGGCAGCGACCTTCGGCCGAATCCGGTCACCGAGCGTCTGGCAAAGCTCGGCGCCACGGTGATGATCGGGCATCGGGCGGACAACGTCGGTGACGCCGACGTGGTGGTCACCTCGAGCGCCGTGTCGCAGGAAAATCCCGAAGTCGTGAGCGCGCTGGCGCGCCGCATTCCGGTGGTGCCGCGCGCCGAGATGCTCGGTGAGCTCATGCGGTTTCGATATGCCATCGCCGTCGCGGGCACACACGGCAAGACCACGACCACGAGCCTCACCTCGTCGATCCTCGCCGAAGGCGGCGAAGACCCGACCTTCGTCATCGGCGGCCTTCTCAAGAGCGCCGGCACCAACGCGCGGCTCGGCGCCGGCAAATACCTCGTGGCCGAGGCGGATGAGAGTGATGCCTCGTTCCTGCATCTCAACCCGATGATCGCCATCGTCACCAACATCGACAACGATCACCTCGGCACGCACGACGGCGACTTCGACCGGCTCAAGCACAGCTTCGTGGAGTTCCTGCACAACCTGCCGTTCTACGGTCTCGCGGTGCTGTGCGTGGACGACGCGCACATCCGCAGCATCCTCACCAAGGTGAACCGCCCGGTCGTGGGTTACGGATTCTCGGAAGGCGCCGACCTGCGCGCCGAGAACCTGCGGCGCGAAGGCTTACGGACCCACTTCGACGTCGTGCGGCGCGCGGACGGCCTGCGCCTGCCCGTCACCGTGAACCTGCCGGGCATGCACAACGTGCTCAACTCGCTGGCCGCGATTGCCGTCGCGCTCGAGATCGGCATTGCGCACGAAGCCATCCAGCGCGCCCTCGCGCATTTCCAGGGCATCGACCGGCGCCTGACGCACGTCGCCGACGTCAAACTACCCGCCGACGGCGCGGCGGGCGGCGATGCGGTCACCATCGTCGACGACTACGGGCATCACCCCACGGAGATCGCGGCGACGCTCGACGCGATCCGCCAGGGTTATGCCGGGCGCCGCGTGGTGCTGGCGTTCCAGCCACATCGCTACACGCGCACGCGCGATCTGCTCGACGATTTCGCGACGGTACTGTCCACCAGCGACGCGCTGCTCGTCACCGAGGTGTACGCCGCCGGTGAAGCGCCCATCGCCGCGGCGGACGGCCGCGCGATCTGCCGCGCCGTCCGCACGCGCGGCAAGGTCGAGCCGGTGTTCGTGGAAAAGGTCGAAACGCTGCACGAGGCGCTGCGCGCCGTGCTCAAGCCGGGCGACGTGTTGCTGACCTGCGGTGCGGGCTCGATCAGCGCCGTCTCGCATGGCTTGCCGCAGAAGTTAGGGGCCGCCGCGGCCCGGAGGCAGGCGTGACGTGCGTACCGCGATTCGCAAGCCCTTCCGCGAGGTCGCGTTCATGAGCGAAGGCACCCTCATGATCGACGCGGAGTTCGAAACGCGCGTGAAGCGCAACGAGCCGATGTCGCGCCACACCTCGTGGCACGTCGGCGGCCCGGCGGACGTGTACTTCAGTCCGCGCGATCGCGCCGACCTCCTCGAGTTCCTCGCCACGCTGCCCGAGGGCACGCCACTCTTCTGGCTCGGCCTCGGCAGCAACCTGCTGGTACGCGACGGCGGCATTCGCGGCGTGGTCATCGACACGCAGAGTGGATTGACGCGCCTCGAGCGCATCAACGACACCACGCTCACCTGCGAGGCGGGCGTGCCTTGCGCCCGGCTCGCGCGCCAGTGCATCAAGTGGGGCCTCGGGCCCGCGGAGTTCCTGGCGGGGATTCCGGGAACGCTCGGCGGCGCGCTGGCCATGAACGCCGGCGCATTCGGCGGAGAAACCTGGCCGCGCGTGCGCAGCGTCGATGTCTGCGGCGCCCGCGGCGACGCCCGCCGGCGCGACGCGCGCGAGTACTCGTACGGCTACCGTCACATCGTGCCGCCCGCGCCCGGCGAGTTCTTCCTGGCCGCCGCTCTGGAATTCGACTATCGCCCCGGCCTCACCGACGAGGCCATGCGCGAGCTGCTGGCCAAGCGCAAGGAAACGCAGCCCATCGGCGAGTGGAGCTGCGGTTCCACGTTCACCAACCCCACGGGCGATCACGCCGCGCGTCTCATCGAAGCGGCCGGCCTCAAGGGCTTTCGTATCGGAGACATCATGGTTTCACCGAAGCACGCGAACTTCCTCGTCAACGTCGATGCGGCCACCGCCGCGGACGTCGAGAAGCTCGTCGCGCACGTCCAGGAAACGGTCCAGCAGAAATTCGGCGTGTCGCTGACTCCTGAATTCCGCACCGCCGGGGAGCCGCTCTGATGCGCCTGCGTCACGATCCCAAGATTGTCCGGCACGTCACCGACGCGAAAGAGTTCGGCCGCGTCGCCGTCTTGTTCGGCGGCACCTCGAGCGAGCGCGAGATCTCCCTGAAGTCCGGCAGCGCCTGTCTCGCGGCGTTGCAGAAACGCGGCGTCGACGCGCATGAGTTCGATCCGCGCGACCGCCCGCTCAACGAACTCGTCACGCGAAAGTTCGAGCGCGTGTTCATCGCGCTGCACGGCCCCGGTGGAGAGGACGGCACGCTGCAGGGTGCGCTCGAGTTCCTCGGCTTGCCGTACACGGGCAGCGGCGTCATGGGCTCGGCCATCGGCATGGACAAGCTGCGCACCAAGCGGCTCGCGCAGGCCGTCGGCATTCCGACCACGGATTACATGGTGCTGCGTTCGCCCGCCGATCTCGACAATTGCATCGAGCGTCTCGGCCTGCCGCTGATCGTGAAGCCCGCGACCCAGGGCTCATCGGTCGGCATGACCAAGGTCGAGAAGGCCGACCAGTTGCTGGGCGCCTACCAGGCCGCCGCGCTGCTCGAACCCGACGTCTTCGCCGAGCCGTGGATCACCGGCGGTGAATACACGGTCGCCATCCTGCAGGGCCGGGCGCTGCCGTCGATCCGAATCGAAACGCCGGCCACCTTCTATGACTACCAGGCCAAGTACTTCCGCAACGACACGAAGTATTCGTGCCCCTCGGGCCTGTCGGCCGAAGCCGAGAAACATCTCGCCCAGCTCGCGCTCGCCACCTTCACGGCGGTGGGAGCCGACGGCTGGGGCCGCGCCGACTTCATGATGGACAAGGCCGGCAAGCCCTATCTACTGGAGATCAACACGGTTCCCGGCATGACGGATCACAGCCTGGTGCCGATGGCGGCGCGCGCGCTCGACATCAGCTTCGAGCAGCTGGTGTGGCAGGTGCTCGAAACCTCTTTCACCAGGACGGTCATCGCCTGATGTGGGGCAAACCCAAAAACCGGCGCAAGAGTGAGGGCGGCGGCTTCAAGCTGCCGGTCAAGCTGCTGGCGCGCTTCGGCATCGCGGCCGCGGTCGTCGCGGTGGCGGTCATCGCCGTGACGCTCGGCCTGGGCGCGCTCGACCAGAACATCACGCAGGTCGCGGTGACCGGGCGTTTCCAGCGTGTGTCACCCGTTGAAGTCGAGCAGGCGGTCAAGGCGCGCGTGCGCGACACGGGCCTCGTGAGCGTCGATCTCGCCGCGGTGAGGCATGCCGTCGAGCAGATCCCCTGGGTAGATAGTGCGACCGTGGAGCGGCAGTGGCCGCGTGCGCTCAACATCCGCGTCACCGAGCAGGTCGCGGCCGCGCGCTGGGGCGCGAACGGCCTGTTGAATACGCGCGGCGAGCTCTTCATCTCCGAAGCGCGCCACATTCCGCCCGAGCTGCCGCGCCTGTCAGGGCCGCAGGGCACCGAGGGCGAAGTCGCGCGCCGCTATCTGGGCGCGCAGGGACAGCTCACCGAAGCCGGCATGCGGCTGACCGCGGTGCGCCTCGACGCACGCGGCGCCTGGGAATTCGATCTCGACAACGGCATCACTGTGCGGCTCGGCCGCCGCCAGGTCGACGAACGATTCGCGCGCTTCGTCGCCGCCGCCATCGGCCAGATCGCCGCCCACGCCAGTGACATCGGCTACGTCGACATGCGTTACACGAATGGTTTTGCAATCGGCTGGCGGCAGGGCGGTCAACGCGTGGCCACCGGCGCCGCCGAGGACGACAATTCAGATGGCTAAGAAGGCAGACAAGAATCTCATCATCGGACTCGACGTCGGCACCTCGAAGGTGTCGGCGCTGGTCGGCGAAGTGGCGCCCGACAACTCGATCGAAGTGATCGGGATCGGCACGCAGCCGTCGCGCGGCCTCAAGAAAGGTGTGGTCGTGAACATCGAATCGACGGTGCAGTCGATCCAGCGCGCCATCGAGGAAGCCGAGCTCATGGCGGGGTGCGAGATCCGCTCGGTGTTCGCCGGCATCGCCGGGTCGCACGTGCGCAGTCTCAACTCGCACGGTGTCGTCGCGATTCGCGATCGCGAAGTGAGCGACATCGACGTGCAGCACGTGGTGGACGCGGCCAAGGCGGTCGCCATTCCCGCGGACCAGAAGATCCTGCACGTCCTGCCGCAGGAATTCATCATCGACGGGCAGGAAGGCATCCGCGATCCGATCGGCATGTCGGGCGTGCGCCTCGAAGCCAAGGTGCACATCGTCACCGGCGCCGAGAGCGCGGCGAACAACCTCGAGAAATGCATCCAGCGTTGCGGTCTCGAGGTCGACGACATCGTGCTCGAGCAGCTCGCTTCGAGCTTCGCCTGCCTCACCGACGATGAACGCGAGCTCGGCGTGTGCATCATCGACATCGGCGGCGGCACCACGGATCTCGCGGTGTTCTCGCAGGGGGCTATTCGCCATACGGCGGTGATACCGATAGCCGGCGACCAGGTGACCAACGACATCGCCGTGTCCATG
>Ga0307499_10000537_pt1 | contig 12954 bp, 10 predicted proteins | sample 13_S_MG_FD_201363 | JGI IMG/M metagenome (GOLD analysis project Ga0307499, IMG submission 201363) | Soil microbial communities from Populus trichocarpa stands in riparian zone in the Pacific Northwest, United States - 13_S | ecosystem: Environmental > Terrestrial > Soil > Riparian zone > Trees... | reverse complement strand
CGCAGCTCGTCCAGATCGGCCAGCTCCGCGGACCGGCCGGTGAACGCCGACACGTTGGCCGGCAGTTGCGCGGGCACCGGGCGAATCGGCCCGTCGCGCGCTACCACGTCCAGCACACCGATCACCACCTGCCCCGTCCGGATGACGCATCGGGCGAATTCTACCGACTCCGGGCGAAGCGGTACGTCGCGCAAACGGCCGGACGAGCGAACTGTCAGCGCGTTCCGCTACGTTCCCCCGATCTGACCCCCGATCTGACCAACGGCCGGCCACCACCCGCTGCACACCGTGACCGGGCCGACGACCGGCGGGAAGGATGGTGCCGGTGACCACGCTCTACCACCTCACCGAGCGGCACGACTGGGCCGAGGCCCAGGCCGCCGGCAGCTACCAGCGCTCCACCCGTGGCGTCTCGCTGGCCGAGCAGGGCTTCATCCACTGCTCGCTGCGGCACCAGGTGCCGGGCATCGCCGACGCCCTTTACGCGGGCGTGGCCGAGGTCGTGCTGCTGGTCATCGACGGCGACCTGGTGCCGGCGCCGATCCGGTACGAGGCGCCCGAGCCCGGCGCCGAGGAGTACCCGCACATCTACGGCCCGCTCCCGCTGGACGCGGTCACCGCCGCCATCCCGCTCGACCGGGACGCCGCCGGCACCCTGCTGCTGCCCTGAGGCCCCCGGCTGCCGCCGGATGGCGCAGGCCCTGCGCGAAAACGGTATGCCGGGGTGCGTCCGGCCGGACAAGATAGGACGTATGGGTGAACCAGGGCTGCTGCCCGAGGTGATCGCGCACTACCAACTCGAGTACAACGAGATCGATCGGCTCGGCGGTGACGAGGCGCCCGGCCTGGAACTGCTGCGCACCCGGGATGTGATCAGCCGGTACGCACCGGCGGCGCCGGCCCGGGTGCTGGATGTCGGCGGCGGCCCCGGGGTCTACGCCAGTTGGCTGGCCGGGCGGGGCTACGACGTCCGGCTGGTCGACCCGGTGGCCCGGCACATCGAGCAGGCCCGTGCGCTGGCCGCGTCCGGCCCAGGCTTCCAGGCGGATGTCGGGGACGCCCGCCGGCTCGACGACGCGGACCGGTCCGCCGACCTGGTGCTGCTGCTCGGCCCGCTCTACCACCTGACCAGCCGGCCGCACCGGCTGGCCGCGCTGGCGGAGGCCCGTCGGGTGCTCCGCCCGGGCGGCCTGGTGATCGCCGCCGCGATCTCCCGGTTCGCGTCCATGTACGACGGCCTGCTCCGCGGCTGGCTCAACGACCCGGAGTTCGGCGCCGTGGTCGACCGCGACCTGCACGACGGGCAGCACCGCAACCCCGACCACCGCCCCGGCTGGTTCACCACCGCCTACTTCCACCACCCGGACGGCCTGGCCACCGAGATCCGCGCCGCCGGCCTCACGCTGCGCACCCTGGTCGGCGTCGAGGGCGCCGCCTGGCTGCTCCCCGACCTCCCCGCCGCCCTCGCCGACCCGGCCCGCCGCGTCCAGCTGCTGGACCTGCTCCGCCGCACCGAGTCCGACCCTGCCCTGCTGGGCGCCAGCGGCCACCTGCTGGCCCTGGCCCACCGCTGACCCGGGTCGCCTCGTTCGGGGGTTCTGCGGGGGGTGGAGGGGGCGGTAGGTTGCTGGCGCGGCGAGTCCACAGTCCATCGCGCCGGCCCGCCGGCCGGCGACTCCGAGGCTGATTCGGGAGATGCCGTGCGCGTCGACAGGTCGCTTTCCTCGCTGGCCGGAAGATCACTCCGTCGGAAGTTGACAACGTTGGCGGCCGTGGGGCTCGCGGTGGCCGCGGTCGGGCCGGCCAGCTCGGCGGCAGCCGACGGCTCGGCGCGGTCCGCCGCGCAGCGGTGGGTGGCGGGCTGGGCGGCCAGCCCGGTGATCGGGACCGTGATCCCCTTCTCGTCCTGCCCGGCCGGTGCCGGGCTGACCGACTCCACCGTCCGGAACGTGGTGTTCGTCAGCGCCGGCGGCTCGGCGGTCCGGGTCCGGCTGACCAACGCGTTCGGCACCCGGTCGATGCTGGTCGGGCACGCCTCGGTCGCGGTGCAGGCCGCGAACGCCGAGCCGGTGGCCGGCACGCTGCGCGGGCTGACGTTCGGTGGCAGCCCGCAGGTCCGGATCGCGGCCGGCGGCGAGGTGTTCAGCGACCCGGTCGGGCTGCGGGTGGCCGCGCTGTCGACGCTGCTGGTCAGCGTGTACGTGGCCGGGCCGACCGGGCCGGTGACCAACCACCCGTTCACCGCGCAGGGCAACTTCCTCGGCGCCGGTGACCAGACGCTGGCCAGCACCGGCGCCGGTTTCACCGACACGCCGTGCTGGATGCTGGTCGACGGGGTGGACGTGCACGCGTCCGGCCGGGTGGTCGGTTCGGTGGTGGCGCTCGGCGACTCGATCACCGACACCGCCAACACCACCGGCAACGCGAACCGCCGCTGGCCGGACGACCTGGCCCGCCGGCTCACCGCCCGGCGCGGCGACACGCTGTCCGTGGTCAACGCCGGCCTCGGCGGGAACCGGCTGCTGGAGCCGCGCGACGGCGAGCCGTTCTACGGCATCCCGGCGCTGGCCCGGCTCGACCGGGACGTGTTCGCCCAGACCGGGGTCCGCACGGTGATCCTGCTCGAGGGCGTGAACGACATCGGCTTCAACGCACCGGCCGCCGACATCATCGCCGGCTACCAGCAGGTGATCGCGCTGACCCACGCCCGCGGGCTGCGGATCCTGGGCGGCACGATCACCCCGTTCGGCGGCTCGTTCCTGGGCGACCCGGCGCGGATCGCGACCCGGAACGCGGTGAACGCCTGGATCCGGACCAGCCACGCGTTCGACGGTGTGATCGACTTCGCCCGGGCGGCCGCCAGCCCCGCCGACTCCGAGGCGCTCGACCCGCGCTTCGACTCCGGCGACCACCTGCACCCCAACGACGCCGGCTGCCAGGCCATGGCCGACGCCATCAACCTGTCCGCCCTGTTCTGACCGGGCCGGACCACCCGGCGGCGGCCGGCTCCCGGTCGCCGCCGGTCCGCCGGGTTTGATCGTCCGGACGGCTGGTCCGGCCGCCGCTCCGGTCAGCCGGAGGCGGCCACGCTGGGGTCCGCCGCGGCGGTGACCGGTGCCGTCGCGGCGGTCCAGTGGGTGGTCTTCTCCCAGCTGTACGGCGAGCGGACGAGCTGCACCACGGCCCGCACCGCGGCGTACCCGTGCAGCAGCCAGTACGCCGGCAGCAGCACGGCGGCGGGCCACGGCAGCCGGCGCCGGTGGCCGGCCAGCCCGGCGAGCGCCGCGGCGAGCCCGGCGGCCCCGACCATCGCGGCCGCTCCCACCGTGGCCGGCCCGCCGGAGATCGCGAGCACCGCCGCGACCGGCCACAGCAGGTGGGTCAGCGGCGTGCCGGCGATCATGACGAGCAGCGAGGCCAGGCCGGCCGGGCCGAACCGGCGCGCGGTGGACCAGGGCCGGCGGGTGTGCACCAGCAGGGTGAGCAGGAAGCCCTTGAGCCAGCGGGTCCGCTGCATCATCCAGGGCCAGCACCCGGCCGGGCACTCCTCCCAGGTGGTCGCGGGCGAGACCGCGACCCGGTGCCCGGCCGCGGCCAGCCGCATGCCCAGGTCGGCGTCCTCGGTGACGTTCCAGGCGTCCCAGCCGCCGACCGCGCGCAGCACCTCGGTGCGTAGGTGGTTGCTGGTGCCGCCGAGCGGGATCGGCAGCCCGAACCGGGCCAGCCCGGGCAGCACCAGGTCGTACAGCAACCCGTACTCGAGGCTGAAGAGCCTGGTCAGCAGGTTGCGCCGGGCGTTGTAGAAGTTCAGCCGGGCCTGCACGCAGGCCAGCCGCGGGCCGCCGGCGGCGAACTGCCCGGCGACCGCGCGCAGCTGCCCGCGTTCCGGCCGGTCCTCCGCGTCGAAGATCACCAGCAGCTCACCGGCGGCCAGCAGCAGGCCCAGGTTCACCGACCGCGGCTTGGTCTGCGGCGGGCCGGGCGGCAGCTCGACGATCCGGACGAAGTCCGGCGGGTCGACCGCGCGGACCGCGTCCGCGGTGGCCCGGTCCCGCCGTTCCAGCAGCACCAGCACCTCCAGCTTGTCCGCCGGGTAGTCGAGGTCGGCGATGCACCGGACGGTCTCGCCGATCACCGCCTCCTCCTGGTACGCCGGCACCAGCACGGTGTACGTGGGCAGGTCCGCGTCCGGCAGGTCCACGGCGGCGGGCGCCGGCAGCCACGCTCCGGCGACCGCGAGCAGCACCCGGAGCAGCACGGCGGCCACGAACACCACCGCCACCAGCAGCAGCACGGCGGTCCGGTAGCCGAGCCCGACCGCGCCGAGCAGGCCGACCGGCAGCGCCGCCGCGGCGACCCGCTGCCAGGTCGCGATCCCGGTGCGGGCGGCCAGGTCCGGGTGCCGGCGGGTGAAGCCGTTGGCAATCTCGTCGGCCATCTCGTCGGAGCGGGCGGCCAGGATCTGCGCCTGCGTCGCGGCCCGGCCCTGCGGGTCGAACAGCACCCGCTCGGCCGGGAACCAGCCGGCGGCGACCGCCTCGTCCGGGATCGGGTCGGCGGTGACGATCAGTACGCCGGCGGCGGTCCGGCGGACGGGCAGCATGCCATGCGTCAGCAGGCTGGTGACCGGTATGTGCGCTGCGCAAGCCTGGTCAAACACAGCGGCCATGATTTCCGGTTAGCTACCTACTTGACACATGTCGCAGCGCGACGAGTCGAGTGCCGGATATTGGTGGAACTTGATCTAGACAGCCGGCGTGCCGGCCGGGACCCGGTACGCCGCGGCGATCGTCCGCCGGTCCAGCACCCGCCAGGTTGTCGCTGTGACCAGCACGGCGACCACGAAACCGATCCAGTACGGAGCGGTCAGCCCGAAGTGGGTGGCGATCAGGCCGCCGAGCAGCGCGCCGATCGCGTTCCCGCCGGCGGCCAGGAACAGGTACGCGCTGTTCACCCGGCCGAGCATCTCCGGCGGGGTGAGCCGCTGCCGGATCGACGTGGTGACGATCGTCCACAGCATCCCGTGCACGCCGAACACGCCCATCGCCACGCTGACCCAGATCGGGCTGTCGGACAGCGCCAGCGTCAGGTGGAAGCCGGTCTCGATCAGCAGCCCGACCCGCAGCGTGACGCTCGCGGTGAACCGGCGCACCAGCCGGTCGCCGACCAGCGCGCCGAGCAGGCCGCCGACCGACATCGCGGTGAACAGCAGGCCGTAGCCGACCGACCCGAGGCCGAGCCGCTGCTTGGCCACCAGCACCAGGATCGACGTCGCCGCGACCAGCGTGATGTTGAGCAGGCCGATCAGCACAGCCAGCGTGCGCAGCAGCCGGTGGCCGAACAGGAACCGCACTCCGACCGCGATCTCCGCCCGCAACGAGGTGCGCGCCGCCGGCTCGGCCGCGGCGGGCAGCTCCGGCCCGGGCCGGTCGGACGTGTCCAGCTCGGCGGGCCGCCCCCGGGTGGCCCGGAAGGTGCCCGGCAGCAGGCCGAGCAGCACTGTGCCGACCAGGAACGAGCCCGCGTCCAGCAGGAACGGGACGGCCGCGGCGACCACGAACAGGAACCCGCCGAGCGGCCCGGCGATCATGTCGTGCACCACGGTGCGGGCGCCGTTGAGCCGCCCGTTGGCGCGTTCGAGCTGGCCGGGCCGGACGACTGCGGGCAGCACCGACTGGCTCGCCGCCCGGAACAGCGTCTCCCCGATGCCGACCAGGAACAGCACCGCGTACAGCAGGGCCGGGCCGGCGTGCCCGAGCCCGATCATCAGGCCGAGCCCGGCCAGCGCGGCAGCGCGCAGCAGGTCGACCAGCACCATGACCCGGCGCCGGTCCAGCCGGTCGACCAGCCCGCCGGACAGCAGCGAGAACAGCAGCCAGGGCAGCATCTGCGCGAACATCGCGCCGGAGATCACCAGCGGGCTGTCGGTCCGCGCCGCCAGCCAGAGCGGCGCGGCCACCGCGAGCACGCCGTCGCCCAGCGCGGAGACCGTGCTCGCCGTCCAGAGCAGGGTGAACGGACGACCGAGCCGGCTGCTGGTGGGGGCACTCATCCTGGTCACCCTGCCATCGGGGCCCGTCCGGCGGCACCTTATTTGACCCGGCGCGAACTACGCTCGGCGCATGTCGGACGGGGTATCCGCGCCGGTCCGGGTGGCGATGTGGTCCGGGCCGCGGAACGTCTCGACCGCGCTGATGCGCAGCTTCGGCGCTCGCCCGGACACGCTGGTCGTGGACGAGCCGCTGTACGCGCACTACCTGGCGACCACCGGCCTGGACCACCCGGCCCGGGACGAGGTGCTGGCCAGCCAGCCGACCGACTGGCCGGCGGTGGCCGCCGCACTCACCGGCCCGCTGCCGTCCGGCGTGGGCGTGCACTACCAGAAGCACATGGCGCACCACCTGCTGCCGGACGTCGGCCGCGACTGGCTGGCCCGGCTCAGCCACGCGTTCCTGATCCGGGCACCGGCGCAGGTGGTCACCTCGTACGCGAAGGTGCGCGGCGAGCCGACGCTCGAGGACCTGGGCTACCCGCAGCAGGTGGAGCTCTTCCGCCGGTACGGCGGGCCGGTGGTGGACGCCGCCGACCTGCTCCGCGACCCGGCCGGGGTGCTCCGCCGGCTCTGCGCCGCGGTCGGCATCGGCTACGACCCGGCGATGCTCTCCTGGCCGCCCGGTCCGCGCGACACCGACGGCGTCTGGGCCCCGCACTGGTACGCCGCCGCCGAGTCCTCCACCGGCTTCGCTCCGTACGCCGCCGGCCCGGTCGACGTCCCACCCCGGCTGGCCCCGCTGGTCGCCGCGGCAGAGCCGTACTACGCCGAGCTGGCCACCCACCGCCTCGGCGGCTGACCGGCCCCGCGGGGTCTCAGTCCGGGGCGATCGGGGTGCCGTGGGTGCGGGCGTAGGACTGGTACGCGGCCGCGAGTTCGGTGGTCACCGGGCCGACCTCGCCGGGGCCGATCGGGCGGCCGTCGATCTCCGTCACGGCGGCGAGTTCGCCCATGGTGCCGGTGCAGAAGACCTCGTCCGCGGTGTAGAAGTCGGTCAGCGTGAGGTCGCGCTCCGCGGCCGGGATACCGGCCGTCCCGGCCAGCCGCAGCACGGCGGCGCGGGTGATGCCGGCCGGGCAGGCGATCGCCCGCGGGGTCGCCAACCGTCCATTGTGGACGGCGAACAGGTTGGTCGCGTTGGTCTCGGCGACGAATCCGCGGCCGTCCAGCAGGATCGCGTCGTCGGCTCCGGCCGCCGTCGCCTCCAGTTTGGCCAGGATCGAGTTCAGCAGGTTGTTGTGGTGGATCCGCGGGTCGAGCACGTCCGGGCCGGGGCGGCGGATGCTGGCGGTGATCAGCCGCAGCCCGGCGGTCGAGTACACCGGCGGCTTGTGCTCGGCCAGCACGATCAGGGTGCAGCCGGCCTGGTTCAGCCGGGCGTCCATGCCGCTGGTCACCTTGACGCCGCGGGTCAGCGTGAGCCGTACGTGCACGCCGTCGCGCATGTCGTTGGCCCGCAGCGTCTCCCGGACCGCCGCCACGATCTGGGCGTCCGCCGGGATGCCGGTGAACCCCAGCGCTTGCGCGGAGTGGCGCAACCGGTCCAGGTGCGCGTCCAGGCCGTGGATCCGGCCGGCGTAGACGCGTAGCCCTTCCCAGACCGCGTCGCCGCCCTGCACCACCGAGTCGAACGGCGAGATCCCCGGTTCGTCCCGGTGCCGCAGCACCCCGTTCACCCAGTACCGGACGTCCGCGTTGCGTGCGTCGTACGCCTGCAGCACGTCAGCCCGTCTCGTCGCAGTCGGGACCGCCGCCACCTGACCCGGCGACCAGGCCGCCGCCCTCGCCCGGGAAGCCCGCCTCGCCCGGGAAGCCGCCCTCACCCGCTAAGCCGGGTGCGGGTGCGGGTGCGGCGCCGTCGGGCTCGGGCCCGAGGCCATCCGTCTCGGCCGCGATACCGCGCGGGTCGATGGCGAAGCCGGCGTCCGCCTCGGCCGAACCGGTCAGCCGCAGCCGGCGCTGCGCCCGCTGGTAGAAGGTGGTGCGGCCGAGCCGGACCACCCGGGCGGCGGCCGGCAGCATGGTCAGGTCGACCATGTCGCCGGGCCGCACGTGCCCCACCACCCGGCCGTCCGCCTCGACGGCCAGTTCGCCGCTGGACGGCAGCACCTCCAGGGCCAGTTTCTCCCCGCTGGACAGGAACAGCGCCCGGTTGAAGGCGGAGTGCGGGGCGGCCGGCGTGACCAGCAGCCCCTCCGCGCTGGGCGAGACGATCGGCCCGCCGGCGGAGAAGTTGTACGCGGTGGAGCCGGTCGGGGTGGCCACGATCACCGCGTCGGCGGCGTACCGGACGAACAGGTGCCCCTCCACCCGCAGCCCGACCGCGGTGCCGGCGTTGCCGGGGATGCGGACCAGCGCGATGTCGTTGAACGCGACCGTGTCGACGCCGCCGAACGTGGCCCGCACCGCCGACCGCGGCTCGACCACGAACCGGTGCTCATCGATGTCGGACAGGGCGCCGACCAGGTCCGGCGGGTCGACCTCGGCCAGGAAGCCGAGCCGGCCCAGGTTCACCCCGAGCACGGGGGCATGGCTGCCCCGGGCCAGCCGCATCGCGCGCAGCATCGTGCCGTCGCCGCCGAGGCTGACCAGCAGGTCGGCCCGGCCGGCCAGTTCGGCCGCGGTGACGGCGATCGTGGGGCCGTCGATGCGGGGCACGTCGGTGTCCAGGCCGAGTACCTCGGCCTGCCGGTCGCGGGCCCAGGTGGTGACCGTGCCGACCACGCCGCCGCAGTCTCGCCGCGGGTGCAGCACCAGGCCCACCGAACTGATCATTCCCATGTCCGACACCCTCCGGGTGGTGGCGCGCGGGGACCGCCGTCGCCGGCAGGGTAGCCGGCCGCGGTTCGGCCCGCCGCTGTGCGCGGCCGGCCGCTCCGCCGCGAGCGGCGGCCGACTGTCGAACGGACAATCGACATGATCAGACCGAATGGGATGTTTGACAGGTTCTCCGCGGTGCCCGCATTATCGGGGAGCTTCCGTGACACGGGCGTGACTGGTACTCGCCGTCCGGGAGTGCGGTGCGGGATGTGTGGTGCCGATCTGAGGTTGGCGCGCTCCCGGCGGCGAGCCGCGTCCTGTCATGCTGATCGGAGGACAGTGACGTGCCAGCCGACCATGCCGCCCGGTCACAGCGGGCGGCGCTCACCGGAGTCCTTGCGCTGCTGATGGTGGTGGCCGGCGCGGTCGCGACCGCGGCGCGGCACCTCGACCAAGCGGCCGCGGCCGGCCCGGCCAAACAGATGGAACGTCTCGACCGGGGCGTGATCAGCGTCCGGTCCGGCAGCAACAACCTGGTCAGCTGGCGGCTGCTGGGCACCGACCCGGCCGGCGTCAGCTTCAACGTCTACCGCGCCGGCACCAGGCTCACCGCGACGCCGATCACGACGTCCACGAACTTCCTCGACTCCGGCGGGCCGGCCGGCGCCAGCTACACCGTCCGTGCGGTGCTGAACGGCGTCGAGCAGGCCGCCTCGCCGGGGTCGCTGAACTTCGCCAACGGCTTCCTGGACGTGCCGATATCGCCACCGAGCAGCACCTACTCGGCCAACGACGCCAGCGTCGGTGACCTGGACGGCGACGGCCAGTACGAGATCGTGCTCAAGTGGGACCCGTCCAATTCCAAGGACAACTCGCTGGCCGGCGTGACCAGCGACGTGTTCGTGGACGCGTACCGGTTGAACGGCACCCGGCTGTGGCGGATCAACCTCGGCCGCAACATCCGGGCCGGCGCCCACTACACCCAGTTCCAGGTGTACGACTACGACGGCGACGGCCGGGCCGAGGTGGCGATGAAGACCGCCGACGGCACCGTGGACGGCACCGGCCGGGTGATCGGCAACGCGGCCGCCGACTTCCGAAACTCCGACGGTTACGTGCTTTCCGGCCCGGAGTTCCTGACCATGTTCAACGGGCTCACCGGCGCGGCACTGTCCACAGTGAACTACCTGCCGGCCCGCGGCACGGTCTCGTCCTGGGGCGACTCGTACGGCAACCGGGTGGACCGGTTCCTCGCCGGCACCGCCTACCTGGACGGCGCGCGGCCCAGCCTGATCATGACCCGCGGCTACTACACCCGCACCGTGATCGTGGCCTGGGACTTCCGCAACGGCACGCTGACCCGGCGCTGGACCTTCGACAGCAACGCGTCCGGCTCCCAGTACACCGGCCAGGGCAACCACCAACTGTCCATTGCGGACGTTGACCTGGACGGCCGGGACGAGATCATCTTCGGCGCGATGGCGATCGACGACAACGGCAGTCCACTGTGGAACACCCAGAACGGCCACGGCGACGCGATGCACGTGGGCGACCTGGACCCGAGCCGGGCCGGGCTGGAGGAGTTCAAGGTGGACGAGAGCGGCAGCAAGCCGGCGTCCTGGCTGGCCGACGCGCGCACCGGCCAGGTGCTGTGGAGCACCGCGCCGAACGGGGACAACGGTCGCGGCGTGGCCGCCGACGTCTGGGCCGGCAGCGCCGGCGCCGAATCGTGGTCGGCGCACGCCGACGGGCTGCTGAACACCCGCGGGCAGAACGTCGGGCGCAAGCCGTCGTCGATCAACTTCCTCGCCTGGTGGGACGCCGACCCGGTGCGCGAACTGCTGGACGGCACGCACATCGACAAGTACGGCACCAGCGCCGACACCCGGCTGCTGACCGGCAGCGGGGTGCACTCCAACAACAGCACCAAGGCCACCCCGACGCTGTCCGGTGACCTGTTCGGTGACTGGCGCGAAGAGGTGATCTGGCCGACCACCGACAACCGGGCACTGCGCATCTACGCGACCCCGACGCCGACCACCCGGCGGATCTACACGCTGATGCACGACGTGCAGTACCGGGAAGCCATCGCCTGGCAGAACACCGCCTACAACCAGCCACCGCACCCGAGCTTCTTCATCGGGGACGGCATGGCGGCACCGCCGGTACCGAACATCTTCGTCACCGGCTGACAGGACGGCGGACCGGCCGGTCCGTTGTCGCCGGACCGGCCGGTGTGCCCACCCGCCCGCGTGGGAGGACGGTGCTCGGCAGCGCGGGCCGCACCGTCGCGCGCACCCCGGCCAGCCTGGTCCCAGGCTGGCCGGGGGCGTCCGGACCGGACGCTGGTCAGGCCAGCGTCACCGTGATTGTCACGTTGCCGCAGCCGGCCGCGAGCGAGGTCAGCGCGGACTTCTCGGCCGAGTCGACGGTCAGCGCCCAGCGCTTCTTCACCGCCACCCACTCCTGGACGTACCGGCAGGTGGCACCGCTGTAGGTCGGCATCCACTCGGCCGGGTCCCGGTCGCCTTTGCTCTGGTTGACCGAATCCTTGACGGCGACCAGAGTTCGACTGTCGGTCAGGTCGTTGGCGTATGACTGGCGCTTGGTCGTGGTCCAGCTACGGGCGCCGGAGTCCCACGCCTCGGCCAGCGGCACCATGTGGTCGATGTCCAGATCGGACGGCAGCGTGTAGGAGGTGTTGTTGTAGTAGCTGTACCAGCGGCCGCCGGTCAGCGTGCAGCCCGAGCCCACACTCGGCGTGGTCGTGGCCTCCGCGATGAGCACCTCGTAGCGGGTGTTGCAGCCATCGTGGTCGGCGTCGATCCAGAGCGGGAACAGATCGCGGTCGTAGCCGGTGCGCACCTCGGTGGCGACGGTGAGCGAGGCGACCGCGGTGCGCAGCGGTGCCGAGTAGGTGGCGGCGTAGGCGGGGGTGACCCAGGCGAGCGTCGCCAGCAGCGATGCGGCCAGTGCGGGGGTCACCCAGCGAAGGGCACGGATCATGGAGGGCTCCGTCCGATTGGAGGCCGGCGGGATCTGGCCCGGCCAGTCTCGGCCGGCCCGTCCCCAACTCGTCATCGTTCCGTCCCCACCCGGTCTGAGCCTTCCGGGACGGCCGCGATGATCGAGTTCCGGATGCTCGGGCCGTTGCAGGTCTGGGCCGGCCCGACCCGGCTGAAGTTGCAGGGTGCGCGGCAGGAACGGCTGCTGGCCGCGCTGCTGCTGGACGCCGGCCGGGTGGTACCGATCGACCGGCTGGTCGCCGCGATCTGGGTCGACGAGCCGCCACCCACGGCGCACCACCAGGTGCAGAACCTGGCCACCCAGCTGCGCCGGACGCTGGTCGCCGCCGGGGCCGCGGACGGGCTGCTGGTCACCGAACGCGGCGGCTACCGGCTGTCCGTCGGCGCCGGGCCGGCCGAGACGTCCACTGTGGATGGGCCGGCGGGCGGGTCCGGTGTGGACGGCGCGCCGGGTGGGTCCGATGTGGACGGTGCAGTTGGTGCGGCCGGCGCGGGCTGGCTGGACGCGGCCCGGTTCGACGCGCTGGTCCGGGCGGCGCGGGCGCACCGGGCCGCGGACCCGGCCGCGGCGGCCGGCACCTTCCGCGCGGCGCTGGCGCTCTGGCGCGGGGACGCGCTGGCCGGCGTGCACGGTGGGCCGGTCGAGGCGGCCGCGGCCGGCTGGAACGAGCGCCGGCTGGCGGTCTGGGAGGAGTGCCTGGCGCTGGAGCTGGCGCTGGGCCGGCACGCCGACCTGGCCGCCGAGCTGACCGCGCTGGTCGCCGAGCATCCGTTCCGGGAACGGCTGACCGAGCTGCTGATGATCGTGCTGTACCGGTGCGGCCGGCAGTCCGAGGCGCTGGCCGCGTACCGCCGGCTGCGGGACCGGCTGGCCGAGGAGCTGGGCATCGACCCGGGCCCGGCCGCGGCCCGCCTGCACGGCGCGATCCTGCGCCGCGACCCTGGCGACCCGGGCGACCCGGGCGACCCTGGCGACCCGGGTGGCCCGGGTGGCCCGGGCGGTGCGGTTGGCCCGGGCGGTGCGGGCGGGCCGGGCGGTGCGGGGCAGCCGACCACCCCGGCCGGTGCGCCGGTGCTCCCGGCGCTGCCGGCGCCGGCGCAGCTGCCGGCCGAGGT
>Ga0307499_10000535_pt1 | contig 12997 bp, 7 predicted proteins | sample 13_S_MG_FD_201363 | JGI IMG/M metagenome (GOLD analysis project Ga0307499, IMG submission 201363) | Soil microbial communities from Populus trichocarpa stands in riparian zone in the Pacific Northwest, United States - 13_S | ecosystem: Environmental > Terrestrial > Soil > Riparian zone > Trees... | reverse complement strand
AGTTGCTGCACGACCAGAGCCCATCCATGTCTTATGTCGACCTAAACCGGTGCGGCGTGGCGCTGATGGAAATCGTGTCAAAACCGGACATCCGCGACGCCGAGCAGGCCAAAGCCTATGTAACAAAACTGCGCTCGATCCTGCGCTATCTCGGCACCTGCGATGGCGACATGGAGAAGGGGTCGCTGCGCGCTGACGTGAACGTCTCCGTGCGCAAGCCGGGTGGACCGCTCGGCACCCGCTGCGAAATCAAGAACATGAACTCGATCACCTTCATCGGGCAGGCGATCGAATACGAGGCGCGGCGCCAGATCGAAATCATCGAGGATGGCGGCACCATCGACCAGGAAACGCGGCTGTTCGACCCCAACAAGGGCGAGACGCGCTCGATGCGCTCCAAGGAAGAGGCGCACGACTATCGCTATTTCCCGGATCCCGACCTGCTGCCGCTCGAGTTCACGCAAGCCTATGTCGACGAATTGAAGTCGAAGCTGCCGGAACTGCCGGACCAGAAGAAAACCCGCTTCATCGAAGGCTTCGGACTATCGCCCTACGACGCCAGCGTGCTGGTTGCCGAGCGCGAGAGCGCGGATTTCTACGAAACCGTGCTCGCGGGCCTTGCGGACAAGGCGCGCGACGGCAAGCTCGCGGCCAACTGGGTGATCAACGAGCTGTTCGGGCGTCTTAACAAAGAGGGCCGCGATATCACGGGCTCGCCGGTGTCGGCCGCGCAACTGGCGGCGATCGTCGGCCTGATCGGCGAGGGCACGATCTCCGGCAAGATCGCAAAGGACCTGTTCGAGATCGTCTGGACGGAAGGCGGCGACCCGCGCGAGCTGGTCGAAGCGCGCGGCATGAAGCAGGTTACGGATCTCGGCGCGATCGAAAAGGTCGTCGACGACATCATCGCGGCCAATCCGGACAAGGTGGCGCAGGCGAAAGCCAAGCCGCAACTCGCCGGCTGGTTCGTCGGTCAGGTGATGAAGCAATCCGGCGGCAAGGCCAATCCGCAGGCGGTCAACGATCTCCTGAAAGCGAAGCTCGACATCTGAAAGCGTCCCGTAACGGGACACGCTCGCAATGTCGGTGACATTGCGAGCGATCAAGCGCATGCATCGATCGCTCATCGCGATCGAGAACTCGTCGTCGCGACGGCAAGCACGTGTCCGAATCGGTGGTCGCGATTCGTCCGGAAAAGTTCGCTTTGGAGCGCGTCGGCGAGGCTCCATCGCTGCAATGATGAAAATTTTTTTGTTGCCAAACCTTGCGACTCAGAGTCCGTGCACAGACCGTTTTCGCGGCATTGCCGAGTCGCTACGACACCGATCGTGCATCGATCATCCTGTTCGTGAATCCAAAAAGCACTGCAATAAAAGCGATTCATGCAATATTTGCGAACGCCAACGCGCGGCGTTGCGGCAATTTTTTCATCAGTGCGAGAGCGTGTTGTGAAGTCACCGACGTCGGCGCTTCGCGTGCTCTCACATTTCCTCGTCAACACTTCCTTAAGTGGGAAGCTGTTTTTTTGAATGTGTTGGTGTATTCGGGATGTAGTGCATCTCGATTCCCGAGTGCACGCAGCGACTAAAGCCATCTCACTTAACATTAGGAGGGCAACATGGCCAAGAAAGCTAAGAAGGCAAAGAAGGCGAAGAGCGCAGTGAAGAAGACTGCGAAGAAGACCCGCAAGGTCGCGAAGAAGAAGAAGTAACTTCGCTTCTTTCAAGAATTGCCGGCGGCTTGATGCCGGCACGTCACACGAGCCCCGGATGAAAGTCTGAAGGCTCTGGTCGACGAAAGAGGGTGTCGGCGAGACATCAGGTCAAACGGCTGGATCGTATTTCGGAAGAGCGTTCTTTCAAAAGAGGCCCGCTCTTTCAAAACCGGTCCGGCAGAAGAAACAAGTTTTTCTTCGTTCGGTGCGGGTATCCTTAACTATCCGCAGTTTCACCGGCGCCAAAAGCCCGGAATGAAATCTGGTCCTGACGTGTTCGCCGACGCCCTCGTTCCCTCGGGGCGTATTCGTCCCCCGGAACGCCAGCTTTCGCTGGAGCGTTCCGATAGCCGACGCTAAGGCGTCCGGCGCTGAAATCTCCCTAAATTCATATGGATCGTTCGCAGGGCCCGGTGGCTTCGCTTCCGCTTGTTGCCACAGGCGCGTCATCGCTCGCGAATTTGAGTTCCGGCACGCCGCGATGCTCCCGGATGGTCGCAGAAGCCACACGATGCCCGATCGTCTGCTGGAACCCGGCATGCGCGGCGTGCTGCGCCGGCCCAATGACGAATGATGATGACGCCGACGTTGCCGCAATGGTTATCGTTCTGCGAAACCGCAGGGTAAACCGAATTTCACGATTGGTAACTTCTCCCTGTGCCGCAGGCATTTCTGCGATTTCGCGCTCGGCGGCACAATGTGCGCATTTACATCCCGTTCATCGCGAACCTTAAACTGCCCTTCAAATTTGATCGGCCATGATCATCCCAACAACAGACCGGAAAACGGCGTTGGGCAATGACAGGGTTTAACAGTGGACAGGGGCCGCGCTCGGGGGAGGGCGGCAACGATAAAAAGGGGAGTTGCGGATGTTTCAGGGGCAGATCGATCTCGACGCGGCCATTGCGGTGGAGGCGACGGCGATCCCGGACGTGCTGTTCGAGCGCGGCCTGTACTGGGCGAGCGGGCGTTCCGGCGTGGTGAATCTCGTCGCGGCCCACAAATGGTTCAATCTCGCCGCGCTGAAGGGACGCGCGGATGCCATCTCGATGCGCCGCGAAGTCGCTGCGATGATGTCGGATGCGGAAATCGCCACCGCGCAGCGCGAGGCCCGCGCCTGGATGACCGCGCATTGAGATTCATGGCGGCCGGCGTCACGCCGGCGGCCCACCATTGGCGAGGCAGCATTTCTTGGCCTTCTTGCCGCTGCCGCAAGGGCATGGATCGTTACGTCCGACGGGCGCCAGGGATTCCTGACCGGCTCGTTCGGGTACGCGAAATCAGTCCACGGGGTTTCCTCGTCGAAGGCGTCTTCGGCGCTGCGCACCCAATCCAGCGATTCCAGCACATCCTCGATGTAACCGAGGTTGATTTGTGTGAAGCGGTCAATGTCGTCGGGCGCGCGTTCGGCTTCTGCAAGGTCCTCATTGAACTGAGGACGATCAATCCATTCTAAGGGTATGCGATCTTCGCGAAAGGCGTCGTCGACAAGCGGCACCAGTTCGCGCAGTCCGATCTGGGCGATTGCCTGCAGCCAGCCCGCCCAGGCCTGATCGCCGTCTTCGGCCGGCCGTGCTTCATTGAACCGGACAAGAAATTCCCGAAAGCGATCGCGATCGATGCGGCGTTCCCATGTGAGGAAAGTCGCGGCGCCAAACAACGCTTCACGGATGAATCCGTCGATCGCGCCGTCGATGATCAAGTCCAACAGCGCGTCGATGCCGTCATCGAACACGCCAGTGACAATTTTGGCCAGGCTTTCAGTGACGGCATCGCCGAGAATGGCGTCGACCTCATCGAAGGGCCGACGCAGCAGGCGCAGCAGCGGCCGGCATGCTTCCCGGTCACGCGCTGCGCCCAGGATGTGAAGCCCGCGGAACAACAGCAGGCTTTCATCGTCCGACAATACCTCGCCATCCGCGGCTCGCAGCAGAACGGCGCGCAATTTCGGCGCGGCCTCCTCGATTCTCGCCGTGCATATTCTGACGGCAAGATCCGGCAGCTTCGGCTCCGTCGCGACAGCATGAAGGTAGTTTTCGATCGGACCGAGATCAGGTGTGTTCTCGCGGTCGCCAAGGATCGCTTCGAGTTCTTCCTTTTGCATGCCGCGCTCCCATGGCGAGTACGGGACGATGCTAATGCCTCGCGATCGAGGGCCGCTATCCGGAAGTCGCCAAGAAGCGCTTCTTTGCGAATGCCTTGCCTGACCCCGACTTGAAATACCGTCCAAGGCTGCGAGCCGTTGCTTCATCGCCGACTGCTACATATGAGCGCAGAGTCGAGGGCAAATACTTGCTTGTCGAGATGACATGTCCTTGCTGATGGGACGTTACTCTACGCCGCAGATCGTCCGTCGAGCCGACGTAGATGTCGCCATTGCTCAGTTCGAGGAAGTAGACGTACCACACGCGGCAACGGTCTCCCTGCGCTCCTTCGGAGCTTCGGGCGACACCCTTCGCCCTTCGGGTGGCCTGCCACCCGAAGCCCGCAGGGCGAAGGGTGGCGGAGCCGGAGGGATTCGAACCCTCGATAGGGCTTTACAACCCTATAACGGTTTAGCAAACCGCCGCCTTCAGCCACTCGGCCACAGCTCCATGCGCGCGGATATGCCTGACGCGGCGGCCAGCCGCAAGCGGCAGATTCAGATTACGCCGAGGCCGTTTAGAGGCGCCGGCGCTTTTCGCATACGGCTCATGAACGGCCGATATCCCTTATTGCGCGTTTAGGCGCGTCTTTCCGGGCTCGGCGGTCCTGAGGACAGCAGACGGGTTTAGCGATTGGCATGGCGTGCGCGGCGCGAGATCTGGCCTATGGGGGAGTTCCGCCGTGTGTTTGCCCCAAGCGCTGTGTCGAAATCGCGCGAAATTGATTCGAGGTCGCCGGCGGGCCGATTCGATTCCAAGCCCCGTTAAGGTTCCAAGCCGTCGCGCGCAAGCGCCGAGGGTCTGCCTCACGCGATAGATGCCTTTCGGTCCGGAAAGCCGGGTTCCCATCGCCTTTCGCCGGTTTTTTGCCCCGCTCGGGCGTTCCAGCGGCGGTGAGGCATCGCCGCGGCCTGCGTCGCACGCGATGCGCCTCGTCTACTGACTCTATAATAGGCGTGAAATCGGCGGTCGCGGATTCGGCGGCCTCGCCTTCGATTCGGCGCGGGAGAGGCATGCCGGCAGGCACGAGACGCTTGTTGCGGTGCGTGCACCGACAGTTGCGGGGGCAATTGGAGTTATTCAAAATGCCTAATAAAAACAGCAACTTACAGCAAAACTTCAATCACGATCGCGTGTTATTTGTGCAACACCCTTTGGAAAAGGGGCGCAGCCGGGCGGCTCGAAGCGGTTCCTTAGTTGCGTGTGCAGAAGTCCTCGGTAATTGTGATCACGCGACGGAGGGGGGCATCCCGAGGTCGTCCCGTTTTAGGTGGTTCGCTTAAGTCCCTCGCGTTCATGCGGGAGTGTCCGAAGGCGCGAAGCGACTAAGCGGGTTTCAGGGGATTAAGGGAACCAACCTTCGGGTGTCATGCACCCAGCGGATCCGGAACCTTCCCTACAGAGCAACTTGGAGGTTTAACATGAAGATGGTTAAGAGCCTTATTCTCGGCTCAGCGGCGGGTCTCGTCGCGATGAGCGGAGCACAGGCGGCCGATCTTCCCGTCAAGGCCAAAGCGGTCGAGTACGTGAGGATCTGCTCCCTGTATGGCGCGGGTTTCTTCTATATCCCGGGCACCGACACCTGCATCAAGCTGGGTGGTTATCTGCGCGTCGACACCACGTTCAATACGAGCACCGGTGCTTACGGTCAGCCGGGCTATAGCGGCGATCAAGGCCAGGGCAATCGCTACCGCGATTACTTCCTCTCCCGTTCGCGTATGGCGCTGACGATTGATACCCGAACCGCGACCGAATACGGCGTCGTCCGTACGTTTGGTCAAGGCGACTTCCAGTTCCAGAACTTCGGCACGTCCAACCCCGGCAACCCGGCGGTTCCTCAGCAGACCGGCCAGGCGCTCAATGCCTCGTTGCTTTCCACGGCAGGCGGCGGCTACGTCGCGGTTGAAATGGTGTTCATCCAGTTCGCTGGGTTCACCTTCGGTAAGTCGGCCTCGGCCTATGCGACGCCTTGGAACGGTTATCCGGGCAACAACAACTCGTACTTGATGGGCGGTCCGGACTACGTCACCGGCGTCAACAACATCCAGTACACAGCGCAGTTCGGCAACGGCGTGTCGGCCACCATCGGTCTCGATGATCCGACCGTGTTCAACCGTACCTCTGTCGGCAACATCTCGGTTGGCCTCCCGGCCTCCGGATCGGGACAAACGGTTAACGCTTACGGCGGCACGCATGCTCCGGACATCGCCGGTAACATCCGCGTCGATCAGGCCTGGGGTCTGTTCCAGATTTCGGGCGTGTTGCACAACGTGAACGCTTCCTACAACGTCCTGGGAACGGGTGCTTCTCCGACCGCGCTGTCGGAAATCTCCGGTCACCCCGACGACAAGTGGGGCGGTGCGGTAACGGCAGCGTTGAACATCAAGAACATCCCGACGGGCGCTGGCGACGACTTCAAGATCGACGCTACCTACGCCAAGGGTGACACGAAGGCTGTGATCTCGACCTCCGGCGGTACGCCGCAGTTCCTGATGTACGGCAGCAGTGGGGTTGGCGCTTACCAGAGCATCGGCTTCGGTGCCTCAACTGACGCCGTCTACTCGGGTGGCCTCGGTGGCGGTGCCACCCAGGGTCTCAAGCTGACGAACGCCTGGGGTGTCCGTGGTGCCTTCAACCACAACTGGGATCCCTACTGGTCGACCAGCGTTTGGGGAAGCTACGCTTCGGTTCGGTATGACGGCAGCGTTCTTGATCTGACCTCCGCCAAGGGGGCTCTGTGCGCGGCCTACATCGCCGGAACTGGTGGCTTGGCTACCAAGAGTGCGAACTTTAGCTGCAACCCAGACTTCAACATCGCTCAGGTCGGTGTGGTGACGCGCTGGACTCCCGTCAAGAACCTGACGTTCTCGGCTGAAGTCGGTGCATTCTTCCTCGACCAGAAGTTCACGGGTACAAGCACCTTGTCACCTGCGGCTCCCAAGCCGACCGCGACCTACGAGTTCAAGGACCAGAGCACCGTGTTCCTGAACGTTCGCGCTCAGCGTAACTTCTGATCCCGAAAGACTTGAAACACTCGGAGAACCCCCGGCAGGCAACTGCCGGGGGTTTTTCTTTGGTGCGCGACCGCGGACGTTCAGATTGGCGTTGAGGTTGACGTTTGCCGTCACTGGCACCTGGCCTATCGAGATTTGGCGTGCCGCTGCAACGTTGCCGGAAGCTGCCAAGGTGATGTGATAGGCCACCGTGCCGAGCGACCATCCAGGCACCGCCGGCGCGGCAGCCAGGCTGCCGAAAAGCCCGGGAACCCAAAGGGACACACCGTTCTCGTCCGTGTGGGCTGCCTGAGGTCGAAGCGCCAAAGTCGCTGCAGCGGCAATCCCCATCCGGCAAATATTCGAGGAAGCGATTTTCATCTCAAGCCTCCAAAAGCGCACCCGCACCAAGCCAAGTAGATCAAAATCGAGGTCTGAAGCGATGGTCGCAATCGGCCTCATTGATTTAGGTCAAGGTCGCCGATTGATTTAGATCAAGGTCGCCGATTTCCCCACGGATGAAGTCGCCGTCATGTGCTCGCGGGGCGGCGCTTGGCCACCATGCCGCGATGATCATGGGGGGTGACATGGCGGCGCTCTTCTCTGCGTCCACCGCTAAGGCTGATGTCAGGGTTGATGATTATTCCACGCAGCCTGGCGCGATGATCTGGATACCCGGTGGCACGTTCCGTATGGGCTCGGATCGGCACTATCCCGAAGAAGCTCCGGCGCACCGCGTCACCGTGGACGGCTTCTGGATGGACCGCCATCCCGTGACGAACCGGCAGTTCAGGGAGTTCGTAAGGGCCACCAAGCACGTCACCGTCGCGGAGATCATACCCGATCCCAACGATTATCCGGGAATGCTCCCGCACATGATCTACGCGGGCTCCCTGATGTTCTCGCCGCCCGCACATCCGGTCAGCCTCCGGGATTTCAGCCAGTGGTGGACCTTTGCCAAGGGCGCGGACTGGCGGCATCCCTACGGACCCGGAAGCAACATCCGTGGGCTGGACGATCATCCAGTCGTGCATGTGGCCTTCACCGATGCGCTCGCCTACGCGAAATGGGCTGGCAAGGAATTGCCGACCGAAGCGGAATGGGAATTTGCAGCACGCGGCGGGCTCGCGGACACTGAATTTGCGTGGGGCGATGAATTCACGCCGGCCGGCCGTCACATGGCAAACACCTGGCAGGGAGAATTCCCCCGTCAGAACGACAATGCCGATGGCTTCGAGCGCACATCGCCGGTTAGTGCATTCCCACCCAACGGCTACGGGTTGCACGACATGATTGGCAACGTCTGGGAATGGACGGCCGACTGGTATTCGCCAAAGCATCAGGCGGATGCGGCGAAGGCCTGCTGCATTCCGAAGAACCCGCGCGGCGGCCGCGAAGACAACAGCTACGACCTCAGAACGACCAATGTGAAGATTCCACAGAAGGTCATTAAAGGCGGCTCGCATTTGTGCGCGCCGAACTACTGCCGACGCTACCGGCCGGCAGCGCGACACGCGGAGCCGGTCGATACTTCGACGAGTCATCTTGGCTTTCGATGCATCAGGCGAGGAGCCTCCGATGCATCATAAACAGGAGAGCGTAGCCATGTTGAGTTCCATATTGCCCGACAAGCCACCCTCTGTTGCAACGCCACCACGCAAGACACCTGGTTGGCATAAGCGATCCTGCGCTGCGTTACTCGGCGCGACTACATTGATGTCGCTATCGTTGTCCGGACCGGCCAGCACGCCGGCGGCAGCACAACAGCCGCAGAAACCGAACATCATTTTCATCATGGGCGACGACATCGGCTGGATGCAGCCGAGCATCTATCACCGCGGGCTGATGGTCGGCGAGACGCCGAACATCGATCGCATCGGCAACGAAGGCGCGATGTTCGTGGACTACGTCGCCATGCAGAGCTGCACTTCCGGCCGCAATGCCTTCTTCACGGGCATGTATCCTCTGCGCACCGGCATGATACCTCCGCAGCTCCCGGGCAGCCCGTCCTATCTGCGGCCCGGCACGCCGGCGCTCGCCAGATTCCTGCTCGATCTCGGCTACAACACCGGCGAGTTCGGCAAGAACCATCTGGGCGACCACACTGCGGCCTTGCCGACCGCACATGGCTTCCAGGAATACTGGGGCTACCTCTACCATCTCGACGCGATGCAGCAGGTGAGCTTCCCTGACATCAATTCGACACCGACCGTGCAGGGTGTCGCGCCGCCGTGCAAGAACACGCCGATTCCGGGTGTTCCGGAAGTCCCCGGCGCGGTGGACCAGAAGACGACGCTCTGCCTGATGCCTCCGCGCCCGGTGCTCGCGTGCAAGTCTACCGACGGCACAGAGAAGAACCAGACGTGCAGGGACGAGGGCCCGCTGACGCTGGAGCGGTCCAAGACAGTGGACGAGGAAATCTCGGGCAAGGTGATCGACTTCCTCGACCGCAACGACCCCAAGAAGACCAACAAGCCTTTCTTCGTCTGGTACAATCCAGCGCGCATGCACGTTGTGACCGTGCTGTCGCCGAAGTACGAGGCCATGCTGGGCACCAGAGGCGGCAAGGACTGGGGCGTGAACGAAGCCGGCATGAAGCAGATGGACGATAACATCGGTGCCGTCCTCAAGAAACTCGAAGACATCGGTCAGGTCAACAACACCATCGTTGTCTTCACCACCGACAACGGGGCCGAGACGATTTCTTACCCCGATGGCGGAATTACCCCATTCAAGGGCCAGAAGGGTGAAGCATGGGAGGGTGGTTACCGCGCTCCGATGGTCATCCGTTGGCCTGGCGTCATCAAGCCAGGCACGGTGAAGAACCAACTGTTCGCCGCGCTCGATTGGGTGCCTACGCTGGTGGATATTGGCGGCGGTGCAAAGGGTGACGCGCTGAAGCAGCAGATCGAGGCAGGCCAATACCCCGGCATCGTCAAGACCACACTCGATGGCGTCAATCAGCGCGATTACCTCGAAGGCAAGTCGGAAAAATCGGCGCGCGACTTCTTCTACTACTTCTCGGGCGCGACTCCTTCCGCGGTTCGCTACAAGAACTGGAAGATGTACTACACCATGTCGCAGCCCGGGCCGGCCGGCTGGATCATGCCGCTCGTTCCGTTCCACTTCACCCTGGTGCAGAACATCAAGCGTGATCCCTTCGAGCAGGCGGTCGGCATCGACCAGAAGTCGGCGATGAGCCTGGGCGGTGCGCTCGGCGCCCCGATGGGTGCCTTCCAGTACGACTGGAACATGCTGCCGATCGGCCAGCAACTGTGGATGGAGCACCTGCTGTCGTACGAGAAGTTCCCGCCGCTGCAGGCTCCTGAGAGCTACAACCTCAGTGGCATCCTGGAGCAGGTCAAGAAAGCAAATGCCACTCACTCGAGCGACTAGTCGCATGCGACGAGCGTGATCCGACGAAGCGGGCGCCCCACGACGGGGCGCCCGCCAACGAAATAGCGAGCAAGCGATAAGGGCCCGCGCGGGGCCGGTCGGCACCTCCACAAGCCATTTCGGCGTCCGATGCATCAAGCGAACAGAACCGATTGCATCACAACAGAGAGGAGCACGTCATGAGTAACAAGCTTCCGCCTGGAGATTCCAACGACGCTACTCCGCAATCGGGCAGCGGAATGAAACGCCGCGATCTCCTGCTGAGCGGGAGTTCTCTTGTCGCCGCTTCGGCACTCTCCGCGGTCGGGCTGACAAGTTCTGCGCAGGCGCAGCAACCAACAGCGTCACCCGCGCCAGCAGCGCAGCGGCCGAACATCGTCGTCATCATGGGTGACGACATCGGCATGTGGAATATCGGCGCCTATCACCGCGGCCTGATGGCCGGCCGCACGCCCAATCTTGACAAGCTTGCCGCCGAAGGCATGCTGTTTACCGATTACTATGCCGAGGCGAGCTGCACGGCAGGTCGCGCCAACTTCATCACCGGCGAATTGCCGATCCGTACCGGCATGACCACGGTCGGCCAGGCCGGCGCAGCTATCGGGATACCCGCACAGGCGGTGACGATTGCCACCGCGTTGAAAGGAATGGGCTACGCCACCGGCCAGTTTGGCAAGAACCACCTTGGCGACAAGAACGAATTCCTTCCGACGGTGCACGGCTTCGACGAGTTCTTCGGTTACCTCTATCACCTCGACGCCATGGAAGACCCTGCGCACCCGAACTATCCGCAGGACCTGCTCAACGTCGTCGGTCCGCGCAACATGCTGCATACCTACGCGACCAACGTGGATGACCCCACGGTGGATCCGCGCTGGGGCAAGGTCGGCAAACAGAGGATCGAGGATGCTGGAACGCTTTATCCCAAGCGGATGGAAACCGTAGATGACGAAATTCGCGATCTTGCGCTGAAGTTCATCGAGAAGGCCAAGGCCGACAACAAGCCGTTCTTCCTGTGGCTCAATCCAACCCGAATGCACATCGTCACCCACCTCTCACCCAAATACCAGGGCTTACGAAACTCCAAGAACGGCTGGTCGATCGAGGAAGCCGGCATGGCGCAGCTCGATGATGACGTCGGCATCGTGATGCAGAAGCTCAAGGACATGGGCGTCGACGACAACACCATCGTGGTCTTCAACACCGACAACGGCACCGAGGTCTTCACCTGGCCCGATGGCGGACAGACGCCCTTCGCGCAGAGCAAAGGCACCGTCATGGAAGGTGGCTTCCGCGTGCCCTGCATGATCCGTTGGCCGGGCAAGGTGCCGGCCGGCAAGGTCGAGAACGGCATCATTTCCGGTCTGGACTGGTTTCCGACCTTCCTGGCGGCGGCGGGCAACCCGAACATTGCAGAGGAACTGAAGAAGGGCAAACAGATCGGTGACACGACCTACAAGGTGCATCTGGACGGCTATAACCAGATGGACATGATTACCGGCAAGGGGCCGTCGAACCGGCACGAAATCTTTTACTTCGGAGAGAGCGAACTCGGCGCCGTGCGCATCGACGACTTCAAGTATCGCTTCATCGACCAGCCTAGAGGCTGGCTCGGTGAAAAAACCAAGGCTGACGTGCCCTACCTGACTAACCTTCGCCTCGATCCGTTCGAGCGCACGGGCTGGCCCGATAACGGGACCAAAGAAGGTGCGCAACAATACTTCGACTGGTTCAAATACGAGTTCTGGCGCTTCGTGTTTGTTCAGCAGCAGGTGGAAAAGCTGGCGATGACAGCGATCGAGTTTCCGCCGATGCAAAAGGGCGCGAGCTTCAACCTCGATGCTGTGAAGGCGAAAATCGAGGCGGCCCGGGGAGCGGTGGGCAAGTAGCCGCCAAGGCATCGACTGATTTATGTTTATGGCGGGCGCACCGCGGTCCTGTGCGCCCGCTTGGCGACGGAAAGGAGTTTACCATGAAACCGATCATCCGTTTTCCCGTTATCGATCGCCGCATCCTGCTCTCGTCGCTGGCGATGCTTCCGTTACTGTCCGCCTCACTCCGTTCCACCTCCGCAGTGGCGCAAGCGCAGCGCGATCCGCTGCCCTCCTGGAACGACGGCGCGACCAAATCGTCGATCCTCGAGTTCGTCGCACGCGTCACGACGCAAGGCGGACCCTTCTTCGTACCGGTCGACCAGCGCATCGCGACCTTCGACAATGACGGCACGCTCTGGGTCGAGCAGCCGATGTATGTGCAATTGGCCTTTGCACTCGACCGCGTGAAGGTCATGGCGCCGATGCATCCGGAATGGAAAACCAGGCAGCCGTTCGCAGCAGTGCTGGACGACGACCTGAAGGCGGTGATGGCTTCCGGCGAAAAAGGACTGGTCGAAATCATCGCCGTGACGCATGCCGGCATGACCACAGCGGAGTTTGAGAAGATCGTCACGGATTGGCTCGCGACCGCGCGTGATCCCCGCTTCAAGCGGCCCTATACCGAACTGGTCTACCAGCCGATGCTGGAGCTGCTCGCCTATCTCCGGGCCAGCGGCTTCAAGACCTTCATCGCATCAGGCGGCGGCATCGAGTTCATGCGGCCGTGGACCGAGCGGATCTACGGAATAGCTCCGGAGCAGGTCATCGGATCGTCGATCAAGACCCGATTTGAGATGAAGGACGGTGCGCCAACGCTTTTCCGGTTACCCGACATCAACTTCGTCGACGACAAGACGGGAAAGCCTGTTGGCATCA
>Ga0307499_10000533_pt1 | contig 13027 bp, 9 predicted proteins | sample 13_S_MG_FD_201363 | JGI IMG/M metagenome (GOLD analysis project Ga0307499, IMG submission 201363) | Soil microbial communities from Populus trichocarpa stands in riparian zone in the Pacific Northwest, United States - 13_S | ecosystem: Environmental > Terrestrial > Soil > Riparian zone > Trees... | reverse complement strand
GAGGGCGGGTCCCTACGGCACGCTTTACGTCGACAGCACGACCGGCGCCTATGCGTTCGTTCCGAACAATGACGCGATCAATGCGCTTATTGAGCCGACCACCACGGATTTCACGATCACCGTATCCGACGGGACGCTCTCGGCCAATCAACCTTTTACGATCGCCATCAACGGCACCAACGACGCGGCCATTATCTCCGGCGCCACCAATGGCACGGCGATCGAGGCCGGCAGCGTTGCCAACACCGCGCGGGTCGCGCTGAGCGCCACCGGGACGCTCACCAGCACCGACGTCGACGATGCAGCCAATACTTTTGCGGCGGTCGACACTCCGACCGAGAGCGCGCACGGCTTTGGCACCTTCACGATGACGACGGCTGGCCTATGGACCTACACGGTCAACGATGCCAACGGCACGGTGCAGGCACTCAATGTCGGCGATACCCTGACCGACACGTTTACGGTGACCACCATCGACGGCACCCCGCAGGTGGTGACCGTCACCATCAGCGGCGCCAACGACGCGGCGATAATTTCCGGCGCCACGACCGGTTCAGTCATTGAGGATGGTGCTGACAGGTGCGGCAAGCCGACGGCCACCGGCACGCTGACCGATACCGACGTCGACAACACGCCCAACCGCTTTACGGCGGTCAACTGCCCGACGGCCAGTGACGGCGGCTATGGCACCTTCACGATGACGGCAGATGGCCTGTGGACCTACAAGCTCGACGATGCCAACTGCGCGGTGCAGGCGCTCGACGCCGGCGACACGCTGACCGATACCTTCACGGTAACCACCATCGACGGCACCGAACAGGTGGTGACAATTGCCATCCACGGCGCCAACGACGCAGACCCCAACGACTTCGATTACCTGGCGACGGGGAAGACCGTGATATGCGATCCGCCCTATGTCTACGGGACCCCGCGAGGCGACAGCATCGCGGGCGGCGGCCACCATGGTCAAATCATCTATGGCGGCGCCGGTAATGACACCATCAACGGCACCTGCAAAGCCGACCTTATCTACGCCGGCTCCGGCAACGACACGGTCAAGGGCAACGAGGGTGACGACAAGATCTACGGAGGCTCAGGAAACGATACGATCAACGGCAATCATGGCTGCGATACCATCATCGGTGGATATGGCGCGGACAAGCTCACGGGCGGCTATGGGGACGATCGCTTCGTATATTTGTCCGCCGCAGATTCCAGCGCGGCACGGCACGACGTTATCTCTGATTTCAGATCGGGATCTGACAGAATCGATTTAACGGCGCTCGGCGCATTTGCTCTCTTGGCGCTAACGTCCGCAAGCACATCCGTACCGGCGCACACGATCGCCTGGCTCTACGACAGCGCGACGAACCAAACCATTCTGTACGTCAATCCAACAGATCACATCCTTGATATCGGCGATTCCGCACTGCTGGAAGTTCATCTGGAAGGGCTCGTCACCGTTCAGGCCTCGGATTTCGTCCCCGAGCCGACGGCGGCGCCGGTCGCGGTCGCCGCCGAGCCGATCATTCCCGAGCTGGCCGCAACAGTGGAAACTGGCGCGGCCGTCACGACGCTTGCCGGCGACGCTTCGTTTGACGGGGCCGACAGTGACAGCACGCATGTCCACGGCGGAAGCTGGACGTTGCGAACAGCCTGGAAGGACGACAGCTTCGACTTCTCCCGCCTTGACGAGGCGCGAGCAACCGAACGCGCCAATGATGGCGAAGCAATTGTTCCGACAGGTGGACCGGTCATCGAATCACAGCACGCTCACCTAACCGCACAGACGGATAGCGGCCTCACGCTGGATCAGGCTTCGACGCACGATGCGGCCGTCCGCACTACGGGCGTCACCGTTCTGAACGAGGATAGAGGCGCACCGCGGCAGACCGAACATGACCGAGCCCTGAATGGCGATGACCGGTTCGCGCGATCTCACAATGACGGGTCGTTCAATTCTGCAATTCACACCAGCATCCAGTCGAACAACGACGGTCATGGGCACGATCACCATTCGAATTCAGGTGAACAGAACAGGCATGCCACGTCCAGGCATGAAGCCCATGATTTTGAGCTATCAAATGCCGATGTAGCATTTGGCCTAACGGCCTCCCGTACGCATGGGTCTGGAGACACATTCCACTTCAAAGACAAGGTTTCCGTTCTTGAGGTTTCAGACGTCGCAGAGATGTACCACGGTCCGGCGCCGAGCGGTTATCGCGGACACGCTGCAAGAACCAGCGAACCTGCGGCGAATTCAGAGGCCGTGATTGAAATGGCTTCACCAGGTCATTTCGCGTCCGACAATTCGAAACATCACTGGTTCGACCATATCGGCAACGGTCCGGACCATGCGTGGAGCGGCGCCAACAACCATGCGCAGCACCACGATCTGCTGGTGTGATCGAGCCGCGCCGATTTCAGCGCGGCCATTTCAGCATCGCTGCGAACCGTCTCACTTCGCTTCGCTCGCCTTGATTCCCGAGCTTTCAATGAGCGTCGCCACGCGCGGGAGATCGGCGGCGAACAGGCGCGCGTGCGCCTCTGGCGTCAACTCGTTTGCAGGGAACGGCAGGGTTCCGAGCTGCTTCAGCTTTTCCAAAAGCTCCGGCTCGGCCAGCGCCGCGCGGAGCGCCGAATTCAGCGCCACTACGGTCTCCCTGGGCGTGCCCTTCGCCACGTAGAGCCCATGCCACATCGAGTAGCTGACTTCGGGCATCCCGAGCTCGGCGGTGGTCGGCACGTCCTTCAACTGCTCGAGACGTTGCGGCGACGTAATGGCGATGCCGTGAAGTGTGCCGGCCTGAATCTGCGGCAGCGCATTGGTCACCTGATCCCAAAGAAGGTCGATCTGCCCCGCCAGCAGATCGCCGATTGCGGGGGCCGATCCGCGATAAGCCACGACCGTCGGCTTGAAGCCGAGCACATTGCCCATCATCACGGCGCACAAATGACTGTTCGTCCCAAGACCGCCATGCGCGAAGTTCGCTTTGTTGCCCTGCGCCTTGATCCAGGCCACATGGTCTTTCGGACCCTCGCCGGGAATCGACTTGCGGCCAATCAGGACCATCGGCGCATTGTTGACGAGGCCGACCGCCTCGAACGCCGTCTTCGTGTCGTACCGCAGGTTGGTGAACAGGCTGGGCGCCGCGAGCAGTCCGACGTGATTGATCAGAACCGTGGAGCCGTCGGGTGCCGATCGCGCAACCCGATCGTTGGCCAGCGTGCTGCCACCTCCGACGACGTTCTCGATGATGATGGTCTGACCGAGCGTGCGCGACATCCGCTCGCCTATGAGACGCGCGACCGTGTCGGTGCCGCCGCCGGCCGCATAGGGAACCACCAGCGTTATTGTCTTGGGATTCGATTGCGCGTGGGCCTGCGGCGAAAGCGCCGCAGCCAGCAGACCAAGGCCCATCAGGGCGCTTCTGTAGAGAAGATTGATCACGATGGCGTCCTCCAGAGTTTTTGTTTTTTATTGCTGCGCCGCATTCTTGCGGTCGTTGGCGACGCCACGCCGCGGAAAACAGCGGGGCGCCGCACTGCGGATCATGCTGATTGTGGTTACGCAAATCAATTGCAAAGCGAGCGTAGCTCGCCGGCAGACCGGCGTGATACCATCTCCCGAGGCGCGGTTAGCACGGGGACGGTGGTGTAATGAGCGAGGCTGCCTATGTCGCGGTCGATTGGGGCACGAGCAGTTTCCGGCTGTGGCTCGTCGACCGGGCCGGCGACGTGCTGGGGGAGCGGCGCAGCCACGAGGGCATGATGGCGGCCGGCAAGCTCGGCTTCGCCACCGTGCTGCAATCGCATCTGGACGCCGTCGGCGCCGCACCTGCGCTGCCCGTTGTCGTCTGCGGCATGGCCGGCGCCCGGCAGGGCTGGGTTGAGGCCGGATATGTCGAAACGCCGGCGCAGCTCGCATCGATCCCAGAGCACGCCGTCCCGGTGCCGGGACAGGACCGTGACATCCGCATTCTCCCCGGCATCGCGCAACGCGACCCCAAGGCGCCGGACGTCATGCGGGGCGAGGAGACGCAGTTGCTCGGTGCGGTCGGCGTTGACGCGGCTGACGATGCTGTCGTCTGCATGCCGGGCACCCATTCGAAGTGGGTTAGAACGGGTGGCGGCACCGTCGAACGCTTCGCCACGTTCATGACCGGAGAGCTGTTCGACGTGGTGTCGCGACAGACGATCCTGTCACACGCGGTGACCGGTGCCGATGACGCGGAAGATATCGACGCATTCATATCGGCGGTCATGGCCGCGTTCGAGACGCCTGCGTTAGCCGCCAATCTGCTGTTCCAGGTGCGATCGGGTCAGCTCCTCTACGGCGGCAAGCCAGCCTCGGCCCGCGAGAAAATATCGGGGACCCTGATCGGTCTCGAACTCGCGGCCGGGCTCGCCGGAGACGTACCGAAGACCGGAATCACGTTGATAGCGTCAGGGCGGCTACAGATGCTTTATCAACTGGCGTTTGACACGGTGTCCGTTCCTGTCCGATCAATCGGGGCCGAGGATGCGGTCCGTCGCGGCCTTGCCATGGCCGCGCAATCGTTCTGGAGTGTTTGAATGAGCGCTGTCCCCTTCCCCCCGATGAAGCGTCCGCTGGTCGCGATCCTGCGCGGCGTGAGGCCCGAGGAAGCGGGCGATATCGTCAGCGTTTTGATCGAAAGCGGCATGACGGCGATCGAGATTCCACTCAATTCGCCGGATCCATTCCGCTCCATCGAGATCGCCGTCAAAAAAGCCCCCGCCGGGATCCTGGTGGGTGCCGGCACCGTCCTGACGCTGGAAGCCGTCGAGCGGCTCCATGATGTCGGCGGCCGGCTCCTGGTAAGCCCCAATGTCGATCCTGAAATCATTGCGCGGGCCCGCGCCCACGGCATGGTCACGATGCCCGGTGTCTTCACCCCGACGGAGGCGCTGCTTGCAGCCAAGGCAGGCGCCTCCAGCCTCAAATTCTTTCCGGCGAGCGTGCTTGGCGCCGCGGGGATCACCGCCATCCGTACCGTTCTTCCCGCAGACCTGATGATCGCTGCCGTGGGTGGCGTCTCCGATACGAATTTCGCTGACTACATCAGGGCCGGCATTCTGGCATTCGGCCTCGGCAGCAGCCTCTACAAGCCCGGCATGACGGCGGCGGAAGTCGCTGTTCGCGCCAAGGCGACGATCGAGGCCTACGACATGGCTATTCAACAAGGGAAGTAGATCCCGGCGTCCGCTCACGCAGGCGAGGCTGTTCGTGGCCTCTGCCGCGCGCTAATGAGAATCGATGCTCGTTTATATCCAGATTCTTCGGCTGCTCGCTGCCGTCGCCGTCGTTGCCTTTCATGCCTGGGGCGTCGCGCCTGAAGGATTCAAGGTTCCCGAGAGCGCCATCTCCTTCGTCCTGTCCCACGGCGGGCATGGCGTGGATCTTTTCTTCGTCATTTCGGGCTTCATCATTTTCTATGCGACCCAACACGCGACATTGACGCCGGCGGAATTCCTGCGCCGTCGCATCGAGCGCATCGCGCCGCTGTATTTTGTCGTAACCTTCGCCGTCATCATCCTGGCCATGACACTTCCCGCCACGTTCGGCACCGAGGGATGGTACACACCCCGCCACATCCTCAAATCGCTGGCGTTCATCGCTTTTACGGACGGCGAAATGCCGGTCGTCTATATGGGCTGGTCGCTCGAATACGACATGTATTTTTATCTCGCCGTGGCGCTGCTGATGGCACTGACGCGCGATGTCTGGCGAAATATCGTGATGATTTTTTCTGCGCTCGCCATCGTCGGACGAGTCCCCGGTATTAACGCGACGCTCGGGAATTATGCGTTCTTTGTCGATCCCATGATCCTCGAATTCGTTTTCGGAGTCATAGCGGCCAGCCTGTTCGTGAATGGCCGGGTCAGCTGGCCGACATCCGTTGCCGCAGCCTGCGCGATCGCGGCGGTGTTTGCGGAGGAACCCGCCAACCGCGTCATCGTATCCGGCATTCCCTCAGCCTGCCTCGTCGCCACGGCGGCGTTTGTCAGTCGTAAGCGCATTAACCCGTCCTGGCCGGAGCTAGCGCTGGCGCGGCTGGGGGATGCGTCCTATTCGATCTACCTCGCGCAGGTGCAAACGGTGTCGTTGGCAAGCACGACTATCGCAAGCCTGGTTCCCGTCGTTCCGCCCCTGTTGCTGGTTATTGTCACGTGCGGCATCGTCGTGGCGCTTGGCCTGCTGCTCAATATCCTTGCGGAGCGGCCCTTGCTCAACCTCTGCCGGCGCATTGGCCCGCGCCGGGCAGGCGTCCAGCTCATCCCGGAAATGCGCGCGTCCGGGAAGTAACGGCCCGCCTTTGCCGATGCCGCGACCTTGGTCTAGAACATCTGCATGACCAAATCATCGAATGCGCCCCTGCCGTTTGACCAGCTTGCCAAGGCCATCGAAGCGCGCCGTTCCGTCTATGGATTTATCAGCGGGCTTCGGCTCGACCGCGCCGCGCCCGGAGAGGCATGGTCGAGCCTGCCCTACCGACCCGTCTTCGTCGGCGACACCGAGACAGGCGTTCTGCACGGCGGTGTCGTCACCGCGATGCTGGACGAGAGCTGCGGCATGGCCGTCCAGCTCGCCCTCGATGGGACGCGATCGATCGCCACGCTGGACCTGCGCATCGACTATCAGAAACCCGCGACACCCGGCCTCGACATCAAGGCGCATTCGTTCTGCTATCGCGTCACCCGCTCGATCGCCTTCGTACGCTCGGCCGCCTACCAGGAATCGGAGGACGATCCTGTGGCTACCGCAACCGCCTGCTTCATGGTTGGCGCGAACCGGACCAACATGCTGACCGACGCGCGGATACACAATGGCGCACCTCCGGCGCTCGAAGCTCCGGATGATCCGACAAGCCCGTTTGCCAACAGCCCGTTCGCGCGCTGTCTCGGTATCCGCCTGGGTGATGACGACACGCTTGTCATGCCGTTCTCGCCAAAGATCATCGGCAACCCGATGTTGCCCGCCATCCACGGCGGCATGACCGGCGCCTTTCTGGAAACGACCGCGATTGTAGGCGTGACGCGCGAGCTCGGCGTATCGGCACCACCCAAGCCGATCGGACTGACCATCAATTACCTGCGCTCCGGCCGCGCGCTGGACAGTTACGCCAGGGTTTCGATCGTGAAGCAGGGCCGCCGCGTCGTCGCCTTCGAAGCGCAGGCATGGCAGGACGACCCGGCCAAACCGATCGCTTCGGCGTTCGGACATTTCATGCTGAGGAAGACGCCGGACGCAGATGAGGAATAGAGCGGGAATGACGCGTGTTTAGCGCGCTGTCTTTGTAGTCATTAAGGGGAATGTTCTGGTTCGAAATCGTCGTCATTGTTGCGCTGCCGGATCGCATTCTACAGATCGAAGGAACTTGCGCTTCAAATTGCGCCGGTGCGCTGCGCCGACAGCGCCGAGCGACGATGGCCTAACTTGGAAGCTTGAGGTATCCGTGAACAATGGCTAGCAGCAAGGTGCCGAGGTCTGTCTGGGCATCGAACTCGCCCCTCAAAACGAGATCGACAAGTTCTGACGGCGTGACGAGGCGGGTTATGACGCCCTCCTCGGGCTTAAAGTCGGGAACCTGAGCCGCAGTCTCGATGAGGTAAGAGTGCACACGATTACTGAGTCGACCGGCGTCCGTTTTGTTGACCCCGAGCGGGTAAACCTTCCTGGTGGGAAAGCCGGTTTCTTCCAACAACTCACGGCATGCCGTGGTGGCCGCATCTTCACCCGCGTCAATAATGCCAGCGGGGAACTCCAGCGTGAAGTCCTCCACGGCAGGCCGGTACTGACGAACGAGCGGTACCCGACCGTCAGGTGTTACGGCTAGTACGACGACATAATCGAAGGTCCTGACGGAATGGTAGATCTCACGCTCCGCTCCAGGTGAGAACTCGACCTCGCGAGCGACCAGAGCAACCCAGGGCGAAATCCTGGTCGTGGTGCGGCTTGTTATTCTAGGCCAGGAGTCTGATGAAGGGATCTCTCCTTCGTTGGCGCCTCCCACTGAATTTAGCTTGGAAGCAGCAGCGCTCTCACCCATGGCTGCCGCAATTTGTTCGGCCATGCGCTCCGCGCCTGAAGCGGCATTCTCAAACAGCCAAAGCCGCCATTCATTTGCATCATTCCCTGTTGGCACAGGCCGCCCCATTGTCATTCCTTGCTCGGCGGTCGTCGATGACCGCGGTTGGTTTGATGCCTTCTCTGATTTTTTTCAGCCACTCGCCGGCAGAACGCCCCAACCGACAGACAGCCTATCCATGGTAAGTAACAGACAAAGTTCAATCAATCGTTGGGACTGTAGCCGCAACCTTGTTCGACTCATCCGCGGCAGCGCGCTTCGCGATAATCCCCCCTGCAATTCCGACTCCCAGCACGTACAACCAGCCTTCGGTGAAATCAAAGAGGTGAGAATTGAACAGGGAGCCAATCACATTCTGTACGATCACGATGAGGCCCAGTTCGGCAACGAAACCCTGTTTCAGGAACATGCGCAAATGTACCAACCATAACGCATAAAGAGCCGTCAGCCCCACGATGCCCCACTGTATCGCGACGCTGAATGTTTGATTGTGCGGGTTTGCTATGACTTCCGCCGCAACCGCGGTGCGACCGATCGCGGCCTGTTGGAATAGTTGCAGGACCGTTCCCGTCCCGTGACCAATCAAGGGCGCATCGCGGAAGAAGCCAACTGATTTCTGCCAAAACTCCAGACGTTTTCCGACTGAAGATGGGACGTCTGCGTCACGGTACTCCTGGAACTGTGAATAGGCCGACATGACCCGCGTCCGCAGGTGCGGCGATGCAAACCAGGCGCCTGCGAGTACACCCCCCCCAACACCCATGATCGCCAGGATGCTACGCATTCTACCGTGTCGCCACGCGACCACAAGAAACATGACGGGAATAGATACAAGAGCCGTCCTGGAAACCACAACGAAGATCAGATTGGCCGCAAAGCCCAGGGACGTGATGGACAGCAATATTGATTGTTTCCACATTTTTCTTTGGAGGCAAAACAGCGCGGCTGAGAACAATACGACCAGGCAAATGCTGAATTCCTGGCTTTGATCGATGTAATTCCTGACTGGAACGCCATAGTCTTCACCACAGCAGCGTCCGGTTTTGAATGCCAGAGTCGGTTCAAATATGATGACCCATGAATTGATTAGAAGCACGACGCAAGAGAACAAGAACGCTGCGATAACCCAGGCGCCGCGCTCCGATGCCTCAAAATAATAAAGCAGGAATGGGAGCACCAGGAATTTGACGAGGGGGCCAAGGGCATGAACGCCCGTAGAAAAGCCTGCCTCTGACCAAAGCACCCCTGCAGCCGCTAGAGTGAAAAATGCTATGGAGGCGACTGACGGGGGCCTACTCACGGAACGCACGAATAGTTTCACATCCACGCTGCCGCAGATAATCGCCAGCAACGGAACCATGAGGATCGAAAATACCGAGGTTGACCAAGGCAGCGCTGCCGCCAGCAGCACTGCAAGAATATCAGCGCCGAGGAACCAGACCCTGGACGTCCTGAAAGCATTAAAACGCGAAAGTGCTTTGGATTTGTTCACTGGTGTCTACTTTGCGGATACTATGTTCGACCTTGAGTTTCATTAGTGTAACTGAGACAAAAGGCCAGAACTGGAATGCCGACCGTTCCGGATCGAGGCCATGGTCGTAGATGGAGCCTGTTTGTGATTTGTGACAGGAATTCGGGATGCCTGATCGCCAGCGGCGGTTCAAGGAGGGTAATAGCGTGGTCGTCGCGCCAGGAAGCCCCCCCGAGGCTCCAAGCCCGCTTTGCTAGAGCGACGATTCGGACTATTGCTATTTCTCTATTTGAAATTGTAAGTCTTCACCAGAACCCAAAAACATGCATCGGCTAGAACGCACTATGTCTTGGTTGCCGCTGGCCGGGTTCGTTCGGCAGGCTTGGTCGTTTCGCAACATGGTCTATGCGATGGCCTTGCGCGACTTTGAGAGCCGGTACATTGGAACCCTGGGCGGCGCTATTTGGGCAGTGATCCAGCCGCTTGCCACCATCACAATTTTCTATTTTGTCTTCGCCATCGGCTTCCGCGTGCAAAGCCCTCTCGACACGCCATTCATCCTCTGGTTCGTCTGCGGCCTGATGCCGTGGTTCCTGTTCAATGATACCCTGACCGCCATTTCGGCTTCGGTAACAGAAAATGCTCATCTGGTGAAGAAAACTGTATTTCCGACCGAGGTACTAGCGTTGGTGAAGGTCGTCTCCGCAATCATTCCGCATCTCATCTTCCTGCTCATCGTCGTCGTAATGCTGTTCTTTTTCAACGTTCCATTCAGGATCGAACGTCTCTTGTTGGTTTACTATTTTATCTGCATCGTCGTGCTTCTGTTGGGAATTGGATGGCTGCTCTCTGCGCTGCAGCCTTTCTATCGCGACATCGGACAAGCCCTGGCTATCTTCCTCAACATCTGGTTTTGGGCAACCCCGATCGTGTGGCCGGAGCAGAATATCCCGGAGTCCTTTCGTTGGATGTTCGCCTACAATCCCATGTACTACATCGTAACCGGCTACAGGGATGCCCTGATATTTCCCCACGTGGTCTGGCCCAACGTTGCGCAGACCATCTTCTTCTGGAGCTTCGCTTCCGCAAGCATTCTGGTCGGCACTTTCGTCTTCGATCGCCTTAAGCTCGAATTCGCAGACGTGGTTTAAGTGAAAGTGAACCGTTGACCAAAGAGATCGCTATATCCGTCCAGCATGTGTCGAAGAAGTTCAGGCTGTTCGCCTCGCCGTCAGAGCGGTTGGCCGAAGCGTTGCATCCGTTTCGCAGACAGTACCATCACGAGTTCTGGGCGCTGCGAGATGTCAGCTTTACCGTCAACCGAGGTGAAGTACTGGGCATCATGGGGCAAAATGGCTCGGGCAAATCCACGCTCTTGCAAATCATCTGCTCGGTGATGCAGGCGACCGAGGGCGCTGTGCAGGCCCGCGGTCGAATTTCAGCGCTGCTGGAACTGGGAGCCGGATTCAATCCCGAGTTTACCGGCCGCCAGAATGTGATGTTGAACGGCTCGATCATGGGCTTTAGCCGCAAGGAGATGCAACAACGCATGCCTGCGATAGAAGCCTTTGCCGATGTCGGCGAGTTCTTCGATCAGCCGGTCAAGACCTATTCCTCCGGCATGTCCGTCAGGGTGGCATTCGCCGCCGCGATTCATATCGACCCGGAGATCCTGATTGTCGACGAGGCACTTGCCGTCGGGGATGCCAAGTTCCAGCACAAGTGCTACGCGAGGATCGAAAACTTCAAGGCTCAGAACAAGACCATCATTCTAGTTACGCACGATATCGGGCAGATCACTGCGCACTGCGACCGCGCCATTCTGATGAGCAAGGGGCACCTGGTGATGGAGGGAAAACCCCGGGATGTTGTTGACCGGTACATCGAGACGATCTTTGGCGACGATGAGCGCTCGGCCGGCACCGAGACCGACTCCGGGGAAACTCGCCACAAGTCAGTATTGATCGACCATTCCAGCTTCGAGTTCATGGACAACAAGCTGATCGAGGAGCGCCGGTCGTACTGCAAAAATGAGGTCCGGTTCGGCGACCGGCGGGCCGAAATCCTCGATTGCGTCATCGAATCGGGGGGCGTCTGGGATCCACCCCAGATCAATTTCGGCGATCCGATCAACATCTACACAAAGCTGAAAATCACGGCTGAATTTGCGCCTCTGTTCGGCTTCGCCATCAAGACCCTCGCGGGCATCGAGTTGTACGGCAGCAACACTTACATGCAGCAGATTCCGGTCCCAGCTACCAAGCCGGGGACACTCCAGAAAATAAGATTTTCATTTTCGGTTCCGCTGCGCCCGGGCGACTATTTCCTGGATGTCGGGGTAGCCGAAATGGACGGAACCGTGGGCGGAAGCGCGGTGGATGTACGCAGGTCGGTCGCGATGATAAGCATAGCGCCGATCGGCAAGCGTATCGGCTTCAACGGTCTGGTCGATTTTTCTCCGAGCTTCGATATCCTGTGATTGCCAACTCTTAAGGGACTCAAGATGCGTCAAGACGACAGCGGCAATCATCAATGGCCGCAATTTTCCTCAGAGGTGATGCGGCAAGGACCGGCCATCCGCAAAGCCCACATGACTTCGCTCGTCAGGTACCTGAAGGAAAGGCACGGCCTGCAGACGGTCAACGTCCTCGAAGTCGGATCGTGGGCGGGCGCTTCGACCATAACCTGGGCCAGGGCGATTAAGGACCTGGGCTTGTCGGGATCAGTCCATTGCGTCGATATCTGGGAGCCCTATTTCGATCTCAAGGCCAACCCTGCCGATATCTACCAGAAGATGAACCGGGCCGCCGACCACGGCGTGGTATTTCAGGAGTTTCGCCGCAACATTTCCGCTGCCGGCGTGGAGGACATCGTCACTTTCACGAAGGGAAACTCAAGGGAGGTGCTTCCCGGCCTGGATAAAGAAACCTACCAAATTATCTTTATCGACGGCTCCCATCTTTATGACGATATTCTCAACGACATCGTCCAAGCGAAGCGGCTGGTCGTGGAAGGCGGCATCGTTTGTGGTGACGACCTTGAACTGACAGCGAACTTCGTTGATCCGATTGTTCATCGGGAGGCGTTAGCCGGCAATCTCGATTTCACTGAAGATCCGTCCACGGGTGTCAGTTATCATCCTGGCGTTTCGCAAGCTATAGCCGATACTTTCGGCGAGGTGTCTGTTTGGGACGGCCTGTGGGCGGTGAGGCGAGCCGGAACCGGCTTCGAGAAACTCGATCATCTGGACTACAAACCTCGTATTCCAGACCATTTGCGGGTCAGCGAGAAAACAGCGCTTACCGAACTCGTGCGGGCCGAGTTGGGGTTCAACATCATTCGAAGTCAAGGTATGTATATCGGGTGCCGGCAGTCTGTGGGATTCATTGATTTCTCGATACCTCTCGACACCCTAACGCAATCCCATGAAAATTCCGACTTGTTC
>Ga0307499_10000529_pt1 | contig 13053 bp, 12 predicted proteins | sample 13_S_MG_FD_201363 | JGI IMG/M metagenome (GOLD analysis project Ga0307499, IMG submission 201363) | Soil microbial communities from Populus trichocarpa stands in riparian zone in the Pacific Northwest, United States - 13_S | ecosystem: Environmental > Terrestrial > Soil > Riparian zone > Trees... | reverse complement strand
AATGGGCTCGCGGCGCTGGGGGGCGCCGACCACCAGGGGGGGCAATGACACCGATCGGCATCGCCGTTGTCGGCGCGGGCTATTGGGGCCCGAATCTCGTCCGGAACGCCCAGGCCACGCCAGGCCTGCAGCTTGAGTATCTCTGCGACCTCGACGCCGACCGGGCCCGCCGGGTCCTCGGCGGCTACAGCACAGTGCGCGTTTCCGCCGCGTTGGACGAGGTTCTCGCCGACCCGGCCGTACACGCGGTCGCGGTGGCCACGCCGGCCACCACCCACCTCGACGTCGTGCTCGCCGCGCTGGAGGCCGGCAAGCACGTGCTGGTGGAGAAGCCACTGGCGTCCAACCACGCCGACGGGGCCAAGCTGGTCGCCGCGGCGGACGAGCGCGGCCTGGTGCTGATGCTCGACCACACCTACTGCTATACGCCGGCCGTCCGCCGGTTGCGCGAGTTGGTCCGCGGGGGCGATATCGGCACGCTGCAGTACGTCGATTCGGTCCGGATCAACCTCGGTCTGGTGCAACCGGACGTGGACGTGCTCTGGGATCTCGCCCCACATGATCTGTCCATTTTGGACAGCATCCTGCCGGCCGGGGTGCTGCCGGTGGCGGTGTCCGCGCACGGCTCGGATCCGATCGGGGCCGGCCGGGCCTGCGTGGCGTACCTTTCGGTGCGGCTGTCCGATGGTGGGATAGCGCACGTGCACGTGAACTGGCTGTCCCCGACGAAGATCCGCACGATGATCATCGGAGGCTCCCGGCGCACCGTGGTCTGGGACGATCTGAACCCGACCCAACGACTGTCCATCTACGACAGTGGGGTCGATCGGACGCACCCGGGCACACTCGGTCAGGACGCCCGGGCGCAGACACTGGTCTCCTACCGGGTCGGCGACATGGTCGCGCCGGCGCTGCCCGAAGGGGAAGCGCTGCGCGGGGTGATGGCCGAGTTCGCCGCCTCGATCACCGAGCGGCGGGCACCGCTGACCGACGGCCGGTCCGGGCTCCGGGTGCTGGCGATGCTCGAGGCGGCGTCCACCAGCCTGGTCCAGGGCGGCGCGTTCATCCCGGTCGAGCTCGGCGCGGGGGTGCCGGCATGACGGCGCAGCCGCTGGCCGGCCAGCGGCTGCTGGTCACCGGCGGGGCCGGCACGATCGGCTCCACCCTGGTCGACCAGCTGGTCGAGGCCGGCGCCGGCGAGATCGTGGTGCTGGACAACTTCGTCCGCGGCCGCGCGGCGAACCTGGCCGCCGCCCGGGAGAGCGGGCTGCTCACCGTGGTGGACGGCGACATCCGCGACGCCGCCACGGTGCGCCGGCTGATGGCCGGCATCGACGTGGTCTTCCACCTCGCGGCGATCCGGATCACCCAGTGCGCGGAGGACCCGCGGCTGGCGCTGGAATGCCTGGTGGACGGCACTTTCAACGTGATCGAGGCGGCCGCCCAGGCCGGCGTGGCCAAGGTGGTCGCGTCCTCGTCCGCGTCGGTGTACGGGCTGGCCGAGGAGTTCCCCACCACCGAGCGGCACCACCCGTACAACAACGACACGTTCTACGGCGCGGCCAAGGTGTTCAACGAGGGCATGCTGCGCAGCTTCCACGCCATGACCGGGCTCGACTACGTGGCGCTGCGGTACTTCAACGTCTACGGCCCGCGGATGGACGTGCACGGCCTCTACACCGAGGTGCTGATCCGCTGGATGGAGCGGATCGCCGCCGGCGAGCCGCCGCTGATCCTCGGCGACGGCAACCAGACGATGGACTTCGTGCACGTGGCCGACATCGCCCGGGCCAACCTGCTGGCCGCCCGGGCGGACGTCACCGACGCGGTGTTCAACATCGCCTCCAGCACCGAGACCAGCCTGCGCCAGCTCGCCGAGGCGCTGCTGGCCGCGATGGACTCCGAGCTGGAACCGGTGTTCGGCCCGGCCCGTGCGGTGAACGGGGTGACCCGCCGGCTGGCCGATATCCGGGCCGCCGCCGACCAGTTGGGCTGGGCGCCGCAGCTCGGGCTCGATCAGGGCCTGCGCGAGCTGGTCGCCTGGTGGCGCGCCGAGACAGCTGCCAACGTCCCGGGGTGAGGCGGCCATGACGGGGGACCGCCTGGTAGTGATCGTTTCTGGCAAGCCCTGGGACGGTGTCCGCGGGGCCGACCGGCACATCGCCGAGCAACTGGTCCGGTACGCCCGGGTGCTCTGGGTCGACCCGCCGGTGTCGCCGGCCACCCCGGCGCACTACCGGCCCGGCGCCGGCCGGGCGCTGCTGCCGAGGCTGCGGCCGGTGGCCGACCGGATCGACCGGCTCTCCCCGGTGGCGCTGCCGGGGCTGACCCGGCCGGGCATCCGGGCCGCCACCTGGCCGCTGGTCCGGGCCCAGCTGCGCTGGGCGTTGCGCCGGCTCAAATGCCCGCCGTACGCGGTGCTGGCCTGCTCGTTCGACGACGTGCTCGGCCGGTTCGGCGCGGGCGTGGTGAACGTGCTCTACGGCACCGACGACTGGGTGGCCGGCGCCGGGCTGATGGGGCTGGACCCGGGCTGGCTGCGGCAGCAGGAGGCGCGGTCGCTGGCCCGGGCCGACGTGGTCGCCGCGGTCACCCCGGAGCTGGCCGCGCGCTGGCGCGGGCTCGGCGCGGAGCCGGTGCTGGTGCCCAACGGCTGCGACCCGGCCGCCTACGCGGCGGTGGACAGCACCCCGGTGCCGGCCGTCGCGGCGCAGCTGCCGGCGCCGGTGGTCGGCCTGGTCGGCCGGCTCTCCGCCCGGATCGACATCGGCCTGCTGGAGGACATCGCCGACCGCGGCCTGTCGCTGCTGGTGGTCGGCCCGCAGGAGGGCGAGTGGGAGCCGGAGCGGTGGCCCCGGCTGGCGTCCCGGCCGAACGTCCGGCACGTCGACCGGGTGCCGTTCGCCGAGCTGCCCGGCTACCTGCGGGCGATGGACGTCGGGATCACGCCCTACCAGGACACCGCGTTCAACCGGTCCTCGTTCCCGCTGAAGACGCTGGAGTACCTGGCCGCCGGGCGGCCCGCGGTCAGCACCGACCTACCGGCCACCCGCTGGCTGGCCGCCGACGGCACCGACGGGCGCGGCCTGGTCACCATCGCCGACCGGGTGCACTTCGTGGACGCGGTGCAGTCGGCCGCGGCGGTGCCCCGCAGCGCCGAGCTGGTCGACCGGCGGCGCCGGTTCGCCGCCCGGCACTCCTGGCAGCAGCGGGCCGACGTGCTCGCCGCCGCCATCGGGCTGATCCCGCCGGCCGTGCCGGCCGGCGATCCAGCCACCGCAACCGACGCGAGGAGCGCAAGTTGATCCCGGTCATGCGCCCACTGCTGGGCGAGGAGGAGGCCGCCGCGGCGGCCGACGCGATCCGGTCCGGCTGGGTCGCGCAGGGGCCGCGGGTGGCGCAGTTCGAGGCGGCCTTCGCGGCGCGGGTCGGTGCCGCGCACGGCATCGCGATGTCATCCTGCACGACCGCGCTGCACGCCGGGCTGCACCTGCTCGGCGTGCACCCCGGGGACGAGGTGGTGGTGCCGTCGTTCTCGTTCATCGCGACCGCGAACTCGGTCCGGTACTGCGGAGCCGAGCCGGTGTTCGCCGACGTCGACGTGCAGACCGGCAACCTGACCGCGGCGACCATCGAGCCGGCGTTGACCGAGCGGACCCGCGCGGTGATCGTGGTGCACCAGGGCGGCCTGCCGGCCGACGTCGAGCCGATCCGCGCGCTGTGCGAACCGCGCGGCATCGTGGTGTTCGAGGATGCCGCCTGCGCGGCCGGCTCGACCTACCGCGGCGGCTCGGTGGGTGCCGGCGCCGCGCTGTCCGCCTGGTCGTTCCACCCGCGCAAGCTGGTCACCACCGGCGAGGGCGGCATGCTCAGCACCGACGACGCGGCCTGGGCGACCCGGCTGCGCCGGCTGCGCGAGCACGGGATGAGCGTCAGCGCCAGCGAGCGGCACGCCAGCGGCCAGGTGACCCCGGAGGCCTACCTGGAGACCGGCTTCAACTACCGGATGACCGACGTGCAGGCCGCGATCGGGCTGGTCCAGCTGTCGCGTTTGGACGGCATGGTGGCCCGGCGGCGGGAGCTGGCCGGCCGCTACCAGCAGGCCCTGGCCGGGGTGCCGGGCCTGCGCACGGTCCGCGACCCGGCCTGGGGCACCACGAACTACCAGTCGTTCTGGGTACTGCTCCCGGACGACGCGCCGATCTCCCGCAACGACCTGCTCGGCGCGCTCGCCGCGGCTGGCATCTCGGGCCGGCGCGGCATCATGGCCGCGCACCTGGAGCCGGCGTACGACGGCCACCCGCACCCGCCGCTGCCGGTCACCGAGCTGCTCACCGCGAACACGCTGATCCTGCCGCTCTACCATGACCTGACCGAGCCGCAGCAGGACGAGGTGGTCGAGGTACTGCGAACCGCGCTGCTGGGGGTGCGGACGTGACCAGACCACTGTTGCTGGTCGGCGCCGGCGGGCTGGCCCGGGAGACGCTGGCCGCGATCCGGGTCGCCGGCAGCTACCGTCCACTCGGGATGCTGGACGACGATCCGGCCCGGCACGGGTCCGAAGTGGACGGACTGCCGGTGCTCGGCCCGCTCGACACCGTGCACGAGCATCCGGACGCGGCGGTGCTGCTGTGCACCGGCAGCACCCGCAACCCGGCCAGCCGGCTGCGGCTCGCGCAGCGGCTCAGCCTGCCGGACGACCGGTACGGCACTGTCGTGCACCCGGCCGCCAGCCTGGCCCCGGGCACCGCGCTCGGCCCCGGCTGCATCGTGCTGGCCGGCTGCGTGGTGACCGCGCCGCAGCGGGTCGGCCGGCACGTGGTGGCGATGCCGCAGGTGCTGCTCACCCACGACGACGAGGTCGGCGACTACGTGACCATGGCCGGCCGGGTCGCGCTCGCCGGCACGGTCCGGGTCGGCGAGGGCGCCTACCTGGGCGCCGGCGCGCTGGTCCGGGAAGGGCTGACCGTGGGCGCCTGGTCGGTGGTCGGGATGGGCGCCGTCGTGCTGGCCGACGTGCCGGCCGGCGAGGTCTGGGTCGGCTCGCCGGCCCGCCGGCTGCGCGCGGTGCCGGCCCCACTGGAGGCGGTCCAATGAAGGTCCTGGTCTTCGCGCACCGGTTGGAGCTCGGTGGGACGCAGGTCAACGCGATCGAACTGGCGGCGACCGCGCGGGACAGGTTCGGCCAGGACGTGGTGCTGTTCGCCGAGCCCGGGCCGGCGGCGGCGCTGGCCCGGCAGCGCGGGCTGCGGCTGATCCCCGCGCCGGCCGCCGACGGGCACCCGTCGCCGCGGGTGATACGGGCGCTGCGGGCGGCGGTCCGGGCCGAGCGGCCGGACCTCATCCACGCGTGGGACTGGCCCCAGTGCTTCGACGCCTACTACGGCGAGCACCTGGTCTTCGGCGTCCCGTTGCTGTGCACGGTGATGGGGATGACCGTGCCCAGCTTCATCCCGCGCACGCTGCCGACCACGTTCGGCACCCGGGAGCTGGTCGAGCAGGCCCGGCGCACCCGGTCCGGCCCGGTGGACCTGCTCGAACCGCCGGTCGACATCGAGCACAACGCGCCCGGCGCGGTAGATGTCGGCCCGTTCCGGGCCGAGTACGGAGTGGACACTGACCGGTTCACGCTGGCGGTGGTGTCCCGGCTGACCGAGTGGCTGAAGCTGGAAAGCCTGCTGCGCGGCATCGCCGCGGTCGACCAGCTGGCCAAGGACGTCCCGGTGCAGCTGATCGTGGTCGGTGAGGGCACGGCCGCGGCCCGGGTGGCCGAGCGGGCCGCCGAGGTGAACGACCGGCACGGCGCCAACGTCGTGCTGCTCACCGGTGGCCTGGTCGACCCGCGCCCGGCGTACCAGGTGGCCGACCTGATGCTCGGCATGGGCGGCTCGGCGTTGCGCTCGCTGGCGTTCGGCAAGCCGCTGATCGTCCTGGGAGAGCGGGGTTTCTCGCGCCGGTTCGACCGGTACACAGTGGACTACTTCCGCCAGCACGGCTACTACGGTCTGGGCGACGGGGATCTGCGCCCGGACCGGCTGGCCGGCCAGATCCGTCCACTTGTGACAGACGCGGCGCTGCGGGCCGACCTGGGCCGGTTCGGCCGCGAGTTCGTGCTGGCCGAGTACGGCCTGCAGCCGGCCACCGAGCGGCTGGTCGCGCTGTACCAGCGGGTGGTCGCCGCCCGGCCGTCGCGGCTGGCGCTGGCCGCCGAGGGCGGGCGCACCGCCGCGCTGCTGGCCGCCCGGAAGGTGCCGGCCCCGGTGCGCGACCGGGCCCGGTCGGTGCTGCGGCGCGGCAGTACGGCAACGAAGGTCGCGGGGGAGGAGAAAACGGTGACTGACACGCCCGTTCCGCTGGTGGACCTGGGCTGGCAGCGGGATCAGGTGGCGGCCGAGGTGGCCGCCGGGCTGGACCGGGTGCTGGCCAGCACCGCGTTCATCGGCGGCCCGGACGTGGCCGCCTTCGAGCAGGAGTTCGCCGCGTTCACCGATCGGCGGCACTGCATCGGGATGGCCAACGGCACCGACGCGCTGGAGTTGGCGCTGCGGGCGGTCGAGGTCGGCCCCGGCGACCGGGTGCTGCTGCCGGCGAACACGTTCGTCGCGACCGCCGAGGCGGTGGTCCGGGCCGGCGCCAGGCCGGTGCTGGTGGACGTCGACGACACGTTCCTGCTGATGGATCCGATCGCGCTGCACGCCGCCGCGGACGGTTGCCGCGCGGTGCTGCCGGTGCACCTGTTCGGCCAGCTGGCGCCGATGCGCGAGGTGGCCGCGATCGCGGCCGAGCACGGCCTGACCGTGATCGAGGACGCCGCCCAGTGCCAGGGCGCCAGCCAGTACGGCGCCGCGATGGGCTCGCTCAGCGTGGCCGCCGCGACCAGCTTCTACCCGGGCAAGAACCTCGGCGCCTACGGCGACGCCGGTGCGGTGGTCACCGACGACGACGAGTTGGCCGACCGGCTGCGGCTGCTCGGCGCGCACGGCAGCCCGCGCAAGTACGAGCACCCGACGTTCGGTGTCAACTCCCGGCTGGACACCATCCAGGCGGTGGTGCTGCGGGCGAAGCTGGCCCGCCTCGCCGAGTGGAACTTCGACCGGCAGGCCGCCGCCGACACGTACGCGGAACTGCTCAAGGGCGTGCCCGAGGTGCGGCTGCCGGTCGCCGCGGCCGGCAACGTGCACGTCTGGCACCTGTACGTGGTGCGGGTGCCGTCCCGGGACGCGGTGCTGGCCGACCTGCAGGCCGCCGGCATCGGCGCCGGCATCCACTACCCGACCCCGATCCACCTGACCGGCGCGTTCGCCGGCACCGGCCGCCCCGGCGAGTTCCCGGTGGCCGAACGCGCCGCCGGCGAGATCCTCTCGCTGCCGATCTACCCGGGCATCCAGCGCGAGCAGCAGGAGCGGGTCGCCGACGCCCTGGCCACCGCGGTGGCAAAGCATGCCGGCTGAACCCGGGCCGGCCCCGGCGGGGGTGCGGGTGCACCCGCTCGGCCTGTGCGAGTCCGACACGGTGGGCGCCGGTACCCGCGTCTGGGCCTGGGCGCACGTCCTGCCCGGCGCCGTGGTCGGCCCGGACTGCAACATCTGCGACCACGCCTACGTGGAGGGCGGCGTCACCCTCGGCGCCCGGGTCACCGTGAAGAACGCGGTACTGCTGTTCGACCTGGTCGAGGTCGGCGACGATGTCTTCCTCGGCCCGAACGTGGTCTTCACCAACGACCTGCGCCCCCGCGCCGCCATCAAGCGCGGCCGGGAGGCGTTGGTCCCGACCTACGTTCGGGAAGGCGTCACGATCGGCGCCAACAGCACGATCGTCTGCGGCACCACCATCGGCGCCCACGCCTTCATCGCCGCCGGCTCGGTCGTCACCCGCGACGTCCCCGCGCACGCCTTCATGGCCGGCAACCCGGCCCGCCGCAAAGGCTGGGTCAGCACCTGCGGCGAACCCCTGGACCCCTCCCTAACCTGCCCCAACGGCCACAAATACCACCTCGTGGACGAGACGACCGGCCTCAGTCCGCTGATCTAGGACCCGGATCCTGAAGCTGTCCGCGTGTTCTAGAATGGAACACGTGGCGTTCGCCGATCCGGATGACCTGGGTGCGCGCATCGCTGAGGCCAGGGGGCGCGCCAGCCTCACCCAGGCCCAGTTGGCCGATGCGGTCGAACTCGACCGTTCCACGATTGCCAAGTTGGAGCGTGGTCTGCGCCGGGTGTCGGCCCTCGAATTGGCCCGCATCGCCGATGCGTTGGGCGAGCGGATCGAGTGGTTCGTGACCGAGCCGCCACCCTCGATCGTGGCGCACCGAAATCTCCAGGAAGCCGGCGCGGTCAGCCCGAGGATCGACCGGGACGTCGAGCGGGTTGCCCGGACGGTCGAGTTCGTCGCCCGTCACGACGATCGGCTGGTGCTGGCCAGCCCGTCGCCGTTGCGTCGCCCGGAAACGATCGCGGACGTGGAGAGCGCCGCGGTGTCGGCGCGGGGCCTGCTCCACCTCGATGACGCCGAGCCCTTCCGTGACGCCTCGGCCCGGGCCGCCGACCTCGGCCTGTTGGTCTTCTCGTTCGATCTCGGGCCCGATGGCGCCGACGCGGCGTCGATCCTGCTCGAGCAGGGTGGTGTGGCCGTCGTCAATGGCACGCTCCGGGTCGGCCGGCGCCGGTTGGCGGTGGTTCACGAACTGGGACACCACCTGTTCGCCGACGAGTACGCGGTCGACTGGCGGATCGCCGAGCAGGATGACGACGGCGCCTGGGAAGCGCGTCTGGACCGTTTCGCCCGCGCTGTCCTGCTGCCACCGGCCGGGCTGCGGCGTCGCTGGTCGGAGTTGCGGCAGCACGGCGACGACCTGCGGACTGCCGCCGTCAGGATCGGCAGTGGCTATCGCGTCGACATGTCCACGCTGGCCCGGCGGTTGGCTGAGCTTGCCTTGGTGGACCCCGAGGACGCCCGGCAGATCCGATCCGTCCGGACGACCAGAGCCGACATCGTCGAGTTCAACCTGCTTGTGCACGATGAGCTCGCGGCCCCGTCGCTACCCCGCCGGTACGAGGAGTCGGTACTGCGGCTGTACCGCAGCGAGAGCGTCTCGGCTGCGCGGGCGATCGACCTGCTCTTCGATGCGTGGGACGAAGACGATCTCCCGTCGCCGCCGATGCTCCCCGAGGGAGCGATCTGGGAGTTCGTGTCGTAGGTGGCGCCCGGTGAGGTGCTCGTGTTCGACACGAGCCCGTTATGTCACTTCGCCCAGCAGAACTGGCTCGGGCTGTTGAAGGCTGTCGTCGGCGAGCGGACCGCGGTCGTCCCGGACGTCGTGTCGGACGAGTTGCGCGCCGGCGCCGGCCGTGACAGCCGCCTCGACGCGGTGCTGGCCGCGACCTGGATCGAGCACCGCGAGTTGCGGACGGTCGAGGAGGTCACCGCATTCGCGCGGTTCGCTGAACTGCTCGTGGCCAAGGACCGCAACCGGGGGGAAGCTGCCGTGCTCGCCCTGGCCGCCACCACGGGCGGAGTGGCCGTGATCGACGACAGTGCGGCCCGGCAGGCGGCAAGACGCAACGGCGTCGCACTCCGCCCGACGCTCGCCCTGCTCTGCGACGCGATCCGCGCCGATCTGCTCACCGTCCGGCTCGTCGCCGCCATCGCGGACGACCTGCTGGCAAGCTCCTACCGGTTGCCCTTCCCGCCCGGCGGCTTCGAGAAGTGGGCAACTGAGCACGGCCTCACGTGATCCCACCGCGCGAGCGGCGGACCATCCGGGCCCTCGGGAAAATCTGATTCTCTGATAACATGGGGGAATGGGACGGACGATCTCGGCGACCGAAGCGGCACGGGAGTTCTCACGCGTCCTGGATGACCTTGAGCACCACCATGAGACGGTGTTCTACGTCGAGCGCCACGGCAAGCCAGTTGCCCGTATCGAGGCCGATGCCGGTCGGCAGGTCCACTGGCGGGACGTCCGTGCGGTGCTCCTATCGGCTCCCCGGCCTGATCCCGAGTTCGAGGCTGATCTGGCCGAGATCCGGGCGATGCAGTCAACAACCCCGGATCCGTGGGAAGCCTCCTAGACACCTCGGTCCTCGTCGGCTACGAGCGCACTGGCGTTCTGCCCTCGCTGCCGGATGAGGATGAGGTAGCTATCTCGGCGGTGACCGCCTCCGAGTTGTTGCACGGCGTGCATCGGGCCAAGACGGCTGACCAGCGGGCCACCCGAGAGGCGTTCGTCACGGTCACGTTGTCGGCCCTCCCGGTGCTGCCGTTCGATCTGGACACCGCCAGGGTGCATGCCCGGATATGGGCGGACCTGGCCAGCGCGGGCACTGTTGTCGGTGACCTCGACATGATGATCGCAGCCACCGCCCTGGTCCGTGGCTGGTCGGTTGTCACCCGAAATGAACGCCACTTCGGTCGCGTGCCGGGTCTTGATGTGATCGCCGTGCGTTGAGGTCCGCGCAACGTCGTCCATGCCCATTTCAGCGGCGGGCGCCGCGCATGACTTCGGGATCACCGAGGTCTGATCCGCCCATGAAGGAACGATCGGACAGGATCTCGATCCGCCGCTGGCGTTCGCTGTCCACTGTCGACTCGTCCGCCACCGGCGGGTCGCCGTCCGCCGGTGTGCTGGCGCCCGGTGTCGGATCGGGCTGCGGGACGTCGGTCACCGATCCAGGTTATCCGCGGCGGCGGAGCCAGGCTTCGCGGGCGGCGGGGAAGCGGGTGCCGAGGGTGCGGCGGAGGGTGGGCAGGCGTTCGGTCGCTTCCAGCTTGACCCGGTGTGGGAGCTGGGTGGCGGGCAGGTAGGAGAAGTCCGGGTAGCGGCGGTTGATCGGCTGCGTCCGCCAGTTGTCCTCGTCGTCGGCGTCGGCGACCTTGCGGAAGACGGCGGCGCGGTCGTCCACGATCTCGACGAAGGCCCAGTCCGGCGAGGAGCGCATGTAGCGGAAGGCGACGGCGACGGCCGGGATCGGGACATCGTCCAGCAGCAGCACGCCGCCGGGGCGGAGCAGCTGCTCGACGTAGTGGTAGTCGATCACCGGGCCGGGGAACGAGTGCATCCCGTCGATGAAGGCGAGGTCGAAGCGGTCGCCGCCGAGCAGGCTGGGCAGCACCCGGTCCGAGCGTCCCTCCACAAAGGACACCGTGTCGGTGCCGACGCCGAGGTCCGCGCAGTATTCGGCGATCCGCTTGTGCTCGTCGCCGAACGGGCTGATCGCGTGGTGCCTGGCGCCGGCGGCGGCGAAGACCACTGTGGACGCTCCGGCGCCGGTCTCCAGGGTGCGGTCGCCGGCCGAGACGTGCCGGGCGATCAGCTCCAGCGTGCCGGGCATGGCGTTCCAGATCCGGGTGCCGCCGGAGTGGAACACCGGCTTGTCCTCGACCAGTCGCTCGACGACCTTCGCGGCGTCAGCCACCTGAAGTCACTCTCCCCCCACGGGGCCGCCACGGTGGCGGCCGGAAACGTCCTAGGACGCACGCAGTGTGCGCAGCTCGTGCCGCTTCAGCGCGAGCACCGGTAGATAGAGTGCCAGCCCGCCGATGCCGCCGGCAGCCAGGACGAGCAGATCGGGATGCAGCAGCCGGATCGCCAGCAGCGGCGCGACCACCAGCCCGACCGCGCCGACCACCGGCACCCAGATCGAGCGGGCCAGCTCCAGCGGGCGGAACCCGAGCCGGTGCAGCGCGGCCAGGAACGCCGGCACCATCACGCCGACCGCGACCAGCATGTGTGCCGTGCCGACGCCGGCGATCCCGCCAAGGTGCGCGCCGACGGCCAGCGCCGGGATCAGCACGACCAGCCACAGCCCCTGCAGGAACATGGTCTGCTTGCTGTGCCCGGCCGCGATCAGCAGGTCGAAGCAGAGCTGCAGGGCGACCCGGGCCAGCCCGAGCACGGCCAGGAACGCCAGCGCGGGCGCGGCGCCGGCCCACTTCTCCCCGTACACCACCCGGACCGCGGGCCCGGCCAGCACCGCGAGCAGCACGCAGATCGGCACCGCGGCCGCCATCAGCAGGCCGAGCGAGCGGGCGAACTCGCGGCGCAGCCGCTGCGGGTCGTTCTGCAGCCGGGCGAACGCCGGCACGCTGACCCGGGCCACCGGGATGGACAGCAGGTTCACCGGCCAGCTGGACAGGTTGAACGCCAGCACGTACAGGCCGAGGACGGTGGGGCCGAGCATCCGGCCGACGATCACGTTGTCCACGTTGACCATCGCGACCGCGAGCAGCGTCGCGCCGGCCAGCGGCAGCCCGCCCTTGAGCAGCTCGCGGGCGATCTTCGGGTCGAAGCCGGGCCGGTACCGCACCGGGGCGAACACCATGTGCAGCATGCTGTTGACCGCGTTGCCGATCAGCCGGCCCCAGACCAGCGACCAGACGCCGTAGCCCATCACCGCGAGCACCAGCGTGAGCCCGGTGGTGACGACGAATCCGACCAGGTCGGCGTAGGTGCGCCGATCCTGCCGGAACGACCGGGTCAGGGTGGCCGAGGGGACCGCGAAGATCCCGTTGATCACCACACCGAAAGCCAGCGCGCGCACCATGCTGGTCGCGTCCGGGGCCCGGAACGCCGCCGCGAATGCCGGCGCGAACACCGCGAACACGCCGAACAGGGCGCAGGAGAAACCGAAGATCACGGTCATCCCGGTCGGCGCGACCTTGGCGAAGTCGCCGGGCCAGCGCACCAGCACCTGCTCGATGCCCAGGTCGTTGAGGTTGGCCAGCAGCACCAGCGCGACCGTGGCGACCGCGAAGACGCCGAGGTCGTTGGGCCCGAGGATGCGGGCCAGGGCGATGCCGGAGATCAGTTGCCCCAGCCGGCTCAGCCCGGTGCTGGCGAAGCTCCACCCGAGGCCGCGCTTGACCAGCTTGTTCAAGGACTGGTCGGCGCCCATCGGGTCGCCCTTGCGGCGCTGGCGGCGGCCCTCGGTGGCGCCGCCCAGGGTGGATGTGCCGATCACCCACGGGTCGTTGATCAGCCAGGATGCCGGCGGCCCGCCGCCCGGACCCTGCCGGTGTCGCCCCCCGGCGGCCGGCGGGCGGGCCGGCGTTACC
>Ga0307499_10000528_pt1 | contig 13103 bp, 11 predicted proteins | sample 13_S_MG_FD_201363 | JGI IMG/M metagenome (GOLD analysis project Ga0307499, IMG submission 201363) | Soil microbial communities from Populus trichocarpa stands in riparian zone in the Pacific Northwest, United States - 13_S | ecosystem: Environmental > Terrestrial > Soil > Riparian zone > Trees... | reverse complement strand
GCTCGCCGCGATCCGGCCGGCCGTGGTCACCGGCGCCGACGTGCTGCTGCTCGCGCTGCCGCTGTTCCACGTCTACGGGCTCAACCCGGGGCTGGGCATGCTGGCCCTGACCGGCGCTACCGGGGTGCTGGTGGAGCGGTTCGACCCGGCCGAGACACTGGCCCTGCTGGCCCGGCACCGGGTCACCAACCTGCCCGCCGCGCCGGCGATGTACGCGGCCTGGGCGGAGCTGCCGGACTTCGCCGACGCGTTCGGCACGGTCCGGCTGGCCCTGTCCGGGGCGGCACCGCTGCCGGCCGAGACGCTGGCCCGGTTCGCCGCGGCCGGCGTCCCGGTCTACGAGGGCTACGGGCTGAGCGAGGCCGCGCCGGTGCTCACCTCGACGCTGATCGGCGGGGCCACCAAGCCCGGCTCGGTCGGCCGCCCGATCCCCGGCGTCGAGCTGGAGCTGCGGGACGAGGACGGCCAGCCGGTCGCGGACGAGGACGACGACCCGGGCGAGATCGCCGTCCGCGGCGCGAACCTGTTCTCCGGCTACTGGCCGGACGGCACCGGCGGGCCGGACCGGGACGGCTGGTACGGCACCGGCGACGTCGCGTACGCCGACGACGACGGCGACCTGCACCTGGTCGACCGGCGCCAGGAGCTGATCCTGGTGAACGGCTTCAACGTCTACCCGGCCGAGGTGGAGGCGGTGCTCGCCGGCCATCCCGCGGTGGCCGAGGCGGCCGTGATCGGGGTGCCGGACCGGCGGACCGGCGAGGGCGTCCGGGCCTACGTGGTGCGGGTGGCCGGCGCCGAGCTGACCGCGGACGAGCTGCTGCACTGGGCCGGCGGCGCGCTGGCCCGGTTCAAGCTGCCCGGCTCGGTGGAGTTCGTGCCCGCGCTGCCGCATTCGGCGACCGGAAAGGTGAGTAAAGCGCGGTTGCGTGAAGCGTCGGCGCCCACCGCCAGGTAATCGGCACAACCGGGTGCCACCCCCCTCGCCACACCGCGGGTCACGGCTTGGTCTACCCGGCCGCCGCCCGCCGCAAGCGCCGTACGCTAGTGCGATGCCGCCCGCTGACCACCAGATCACGCTGCTGACCCGGGCCGGCTGCCACCTGTGCGACGACGCCCGGGCGGTGCTGCACCGGGTCGCCGCCGAGGTCGGCACGCCGGTGCGGGAGCAGGATGTGGATGCCGACGCCCAGCTGCGGGCCAGGTACGGCGACTGGGTGCCGGTGATCCAGATCGACGGCCGGGACCACGGCTTCTACCGGGTCGAGGAGGAGCGGCTCCGCGCCGCATTGGCCCGCTGAGCGGGCCGTTGCCAGCCCTTGACGACGCTCCCGGACGGTTAGTTGCCGCATGCAGCCATCAGAGGTGGAAGTGACCGCCACGCTGGATCTGATCCAGCGGGAGTTGATCGTGCTCATCCGGCGCGCGCTGCGCGGCACGGTGCTGCACGGCGAGGGTGGCGAGCACCTGCTCGACCTGGCCGCGTACTCGCTGCTGATCCGGCTGGCCGACGACGGCCCGCAGCGGTCCGGCGACCTGGCCCGATCGTTCGGGGTGGACAAGTCGACGATGAGCCGGCAGGTCTCGGCACTGGAGCGGGCCGGCCTGGTCAGCCGCGAGGAGGATCCGGTGGACGGCCGGGCCTACCAGGTGGACATCAGCGAGGCGGGCCGGCGCAGCCTGGAAGGCACCCGGTCGGAGCGCCGCCGGGCGTACCGGGAGCTGCTCTGCCACTGGTCCGAGGAGGACCGGCGCGAGTTCGCCCGGCTGCTGGCCCGCTACAACGCCGACATGACCGGGATCGACCGGGACCGCCGCCCGCCCGGGACCTGACCCGGTATCAGCGTGACCTGAGCTCGCAGGGCGCGTCGATCTGCCAGTGCCCGTCCGGCCCGCGGTGTAGCGGTACGTACCGGGTCGCCCGCCGGGGAGTGGTGGCCACCAGCAGCGCGGTGTCCGCGGTGGCCCCGTTCACCGTCGACCAGCGGACCCCGTCATACGGGGTGGTCCTGGTCCATTCGGAGAGCCGGAGCACCTGGCTGATCCCCTCGGCCGGCCCGGACCGTTCGGCCTCGCCGATCGTCCGGCCGGGCAGCTCGGCCGTGTTGATCCAGACGCCGCCGCAGCTCACGCGGCTGCCGCCGAACGCGACCGGCTGGCCGCCCGGCCCGGTCAGCGCGACGCCGGCGAGCGCCGGGCCGGCGCCGGCGTCAGCCCCGGAGAGGGTCAGCAGGCCGGCCGCGGCGACCCCGGCCGCCAGCGCCACCGACCGCGCCCGGCGTGACCGGCGATCGGTTCCCGGCGCGCCGGCCGGATGTTCGACCAGCTCAGCCGTACCGTGCTCACTCATCGTTGAGCCCTTCTCTGCGGACGCCCAGCGCTGTGGGCACCGTCGCTGGCACCCGGCTACCCGTCAAGAGTGCAAAGTCGGCGGTTCAGGTTCCACCCGGCTTCTGGTGGGGTTCCGCGGCCGCTGTACCGGGCGATTTTGTGAAGGCGTTCACAAGCCGATACGGTGTTAATAACAGACAAGCCGATATCACAGCGCGCCGGTAGACCGCTAGCCGGGGGTCATCGAGCGTGTGCGGGCAGGAGCCGATGACCGACCCCAGCGACGCCGCCATCGCCTCGGCCGACGGCCGGGGCGAGCGCCGTAGCATCCCGGATGCCACCGTGGCCCGGCTGGCCGTGTACCTCCGCGCGCTCACCGCGCTGGCGGAACAGGGCACGGTAACGGTCTCATCCGAGGAGCTGGCGTCGGTGGCCGGGGTCAACTCGGCGAAGCTGCGCAAAGACCTGTCCTACCTCGGCTCGTACGGGGTGCGCGGGGTCGGCTACGACGTGGCGCTGCTGGTCGAGCGGATCGCCCGCGGCCTGGGGCTGACCCGGGGCCGCGCGGTCGCGCTGATCGGCATCGGCAACCTGGGCCACGCGCTGGCCGGCTACGGCGGGTTCGCCACCCGCGGCTTCCGGATCGCCGCGCTGCTGGACGCGGACACCTCCCGGGTCGGCGAGCTGATCGCCGGGCTGACCGTGCGGCACATCGACGAGCTGGCCGAGATCGTCCGCAGCGAGCAGGTGTCCATCGGCGTGATCGCCACCCCGGCGCAGGCCGCCCAGGACGTCTGCGACCGGCTGGTCGAGGCCGGCGTGACCAGCATCCTGAACTTCGCCCCGGCCGTGCTGGCCGTCCCCGAGTACGTGGACGTGCGCAAGGTCGATCTGGCCGTCGAACTGCAGATCCTGTCTTTCCACGAGCAACGCAAGTCACTTCGTACCCGTAGCCGGCGGCGGGCTGGTCTGGAGGAGGTCGGGTGAGCCTGCTGGTGGTGGGGATGTCCTACCGCACCGCCCCGGTGACGCTGCTCGAACGGGCCAGCATCACCCCGGCCGAGGTGCCCGCGACGCTGCACGAGTTACTGCGCGGCGGGCACGTGTCCGAGGCGCTGGTGCTGTCCACCTGCAACCGGGTCGAGCTGTACGCCGAGGTCGACCGGTTCCACGCCGGCATGCACGACATCTCCTCGGTGCTGGCCCGGCGGGCCGGCGTGGAGGTGCCGGAGCTCGGCGAGCACCTGTACGTGCACTACGACGACGCCGCGGTCGCGCACCTGTTCTCGGTCACCGCCGGGCTGGACTCGATGGTGGTCGGCGAGTGGCAGATCATCGGCCAGCTGCGGTCGGCGTACGCGGTCGCGACGGAGCAGGACTCGGTCGCCCGCAGCCTGCACGAGACCTGCCAGCAGGCGCTGCGGGTGGGCAAGCGGGTGCGCACCGACACCGGAATCGGCCGGGCCGGCGCGTCGCTGGTCTCGATCGCGATCGAGGAGGCCGAGCAGACCCTGGGCCCGGCACCCGGGGCCGGCCCCGCCGCCGGGCTGCCGCTGGCCGGCCGCCGCGCGCTGGTGATCGGCGCGGGCTCGATGGGCGCGCTGGCCGCGACCACGCTGGCCCGGTCCGGCATCGGCGAGCTGGTGCTGGCCAACCGCAGCCCGGGCCGGGCCGAGCAGCTGGCCGGCAGCCTGCAGGCCACCGTCCCGGCGAAGGCCGTGCAGCTGGCCGACCTGGCCGCCGAGCTGCCCGACGTGGACGTGGTGATCGCGTGCACCGGCGCGGTCGGCCAGGTGCTCAGCTACCAGGCGGTGGCCGACTCGGTCGACGCCCGGGGTGGCCGGCCGCTGGTGCTGATCGACCTGGCCGTGCCGCGGGACCTCGACCCGGCCACCGGCGACCTGCCCGGGGTGCGGTATCTGGACGTGTCCGGGCTGCGCGAGCCGGCGCAGGCGGTCACCGTGCTGGCCGATGTGGCGCAGGCCCGGTCGATCGTGGCCGAGGAGGTCGCGCACTACCTGGCCGCCAAGCGGGCCACCGCGGTCGGCCCGACGGTGGCCGCGCTGCGGGCCCGGGCCGCCGAGGTGGTCGAGGCCGAGCTGACCCGGCTGGACAGCCGGCTGCCCCGGCTCGAACCGAACGTCCGGGCCGAGCTGGCGCACGCGGTGCACCGGGTGGTGCAGACCCTGCTGCACGCGCCGACCGTGCGGGTCAAGGAGATGGCCGAGCAGCCCGGCGGCGACGCGTACGCGGCGGTGCTGCGGGAACTGTTCGGGCTCGACCCGGCCGCACCGGCGGCGGTGACCACCGTCAAACCCGGCCCGGAGCTGGAAATCGCGGGATCGATGTCGATGGGAGAAGAACGGTGACAGCGGTTGACTGGCGCCCGTTGCGGCTCGGGACCCGGGGCAGTGCCCTGGCCCGCACGCAGGCCAGCGCGGTGGCCGCGGCGATCACCGGGCAGCTGGGCCGCAAGGTCGAGCTGATCGAGATCACCACCCACGGCGACCGCTCCGCCGAGCCGATCCCGGATCTCGGCGGCACCGGCGTGTTCGTCTCGGTGCTGCGTGACGCGCTGACCGAGGGCCTGGTCGACCTGGCCGTGCACTCGTTCAAGGATCTGCCCACGGCACCGGCGCCGGGGCTGACCGTGGCCGCCGTCCCGCGCCGGGAAGACCCGCGGGACGCGCTGGTGGCCCGCGACGGGCTGACCCTGGCCCAGCTACCGAACGGCTCGTCGGTGGGTACCGGCTCGCCGCGCCGGGTCGCGCAGCTGCGCGCGCTCGGCTACGGCCTGATCCCGGTGCCGGTCCGCGGCAACGTGGACACCCGGCTGAGCAAGGTCACCACCGGCGAGCTGGACGCGGTGCTGCTGGCCCGCGCCGGGCTGGCCAGGCTCGACCGGCTGGACGCCATCACCGAGGTGCTGGACCCGCTGCAGATGCTGCCGGCGGCCGCCCAGGGCGCGCTGGCCATCGAGTGCCGCGCCAACGACTCTGAACTCTGCCAGTTGCTCGGTACCCTTGACGACCAGGACGCCCGGGCCGCGGTTACCGCGGAACGGGCGCTGCTCGCCGCATTGGAAGCGGGCTGCACCGCGCCCGTCGGTGCGCTCGCTGAGGTCGCGGTCGGGGACGACGGTCCCGAGCTCTTCCTTCGTGGTTCGGTGACGGCGGTCGACGGCTCTGATGCCGTCCGGCTGTCCGCCACCGGGCCGGTCCATACAGCCGAGACGATCGGCCGGCGGCTAGCTGCCGAGCTGATGGCCGACGGCGCGAGTGAAATTATGGGGAGCACGCGATGACGCGCGCGCGCAAGGCCGTTGGCCGTATCACGTTTGTCGGGGCTGGTCCCGGCGACCCGGGCCTGCTGACCGTCCGGGCCGCTGAGGCACTTCGGTCAGCCGACCTGGTGGTGGTGGATCTCGACGTATCGGCGCTGGTCACCGAACTGGCCGGGGGTGCGGAGATCCGGCCGGCCGTTGGCGATCCGACCGAGGTGGCCAAGGCGCTGGTCGCCGAGGCCCGAGCCGGGCACGTAGTGGCCCGGGTGGTGGCCGGTGACCCGTTCTCGGCCGACGCGGTGGTCCGGGAGACCGCCGCGGTGGCGAAGACCGCGGTGCCGTTCGACGTCGTGCCGGGGGTGCCGGCCGAGGTCGGTGTGCCCGCGTACGCCGGGGTGCCGCTCGGCTCCGCGCACGCGGTGGCCGACGTGCGCGCGCTGACCTCGGCGGCGGACTGGGTCGCGCTGGCCGGAGCGCCCGGCACGCTGGTGCTGACCGCCACCGCCGCGCACCTGGGGCTGATCACGTCCGCGTTGACCGAGGCCGGCCGGGCCGGTGACGAGCCGGTCAGCGTCACCGCCGACGGCACCGGGTCGAACCAGCAGACCGTCACCAGCACGCTCGCCGACCTGGAGCGGGACGCCGGCGCGCTGGCCGGCCCGCTGGTCCTCGCGGTCGGTGCGGCGGTCGGCCAGCGGGAGCGGCTGTCCTGGTGGGAGAGCCGGCCGCTGTACGGCTGGAAGGTGCTGGTGCCGCGGACCAAGGAGCAGGCCGGCGCGATGAGCGAGCGGCTGCGGGCGTACGGCGCGATCCCGGTCGAGGTGCCGACCATCGCGGTCGAGCCGCCGCGCACCCCGGCGCAGATGGAGCGGGCGATCAAGGGCCTGGTCACCGGCCGGTACGAGTGGATCGTGTTCACCTCCACCAACGCGGTGCGCGCGGTCCGGGAGAAGTTCGCCGAGTTCGGGCTGGACGCCCGGGCGTTCGCCGGGGTGAAGATCGCCTGCGTCGGGGAGACGACGGCGGCGGCGGTCCGCGCGTACGGCATCGAGCCGGAGCTGACCCCGTCGGAGGAGCAGTCCTCGGAGGGCCTGCTCGCCGACTTCCCGCCGTACGACAGCGTGCTGGACCCGATCGACCGGGTGCTGCTGCCGCGGGCCGACATCGCCACCGAGACGCTGGCCGCCGGGCTGCGCGAGCGCGGCTGGGAGATCGACGACGTGACCGCCTACCGGACCGTCCGGGCGGCGCCGCCGGCGGCCGAGATCCGGGACGCGATCAAGTCCGGCGGGTTCGACGCGGTGTGCTTCACCTCCTCGTCCACGGTGCGGAACCTGGTCGGTATCGCCGGCAAGCCGCACGCCCGCACGGTGGTCGCCTGCATCGGCCCGCAGACCGCGGCGACCGCGTCCGAGTTCGGCCTGCGGCCGGCGGTGGAGCCGGAGATGGCGCAGGTGCCGGCCCTGGTCGACGCGCTGGCCGCGTACGCGGTGGCGCAGCGGGAGCGGGGTGCGACGCCGCCGCCGAAGAAGAACCGCCGGGCCACCACCGGCCGGCAGCGATGACACCGGGCTTTCCCACCGCCCGGCCGCGGCGGCTGCGCCGGACGCCGGCGCTGCGCCGGCTGGTCACCGACGTCCGGCTGCACCCGCGGGATCTGGTCCTGCCGCTGTTCGTGAAGGAGGGCATCGCCGATCCGGCGCCGGTGCGCTCGATGCCCGGCGTCGTGCAGCACACGCTCGACTCGCTCAGCAAGGCCGCGCACGAGGCGGCGGAGGCGGGCGTCGGCGGGCTGATCCTGTTCGGCATCCCGGCCGAGAAGGACCCGGGCGGTTCCGCCGCGGACGACCCGGACGGCATCGTCCAGGTCGCGCTGCGCCGGCTGGCCGACGAGGTCGGCGACGCCACCGTGCTGATGGCCGACCTCTGCCTGGACGAATACACCGACCACGGGCACTGCGGCCTGCTCCGGCCGGACGGCTCGGTGGACAACGACGCCACCCTGGAGCGGTACCAGTCGATCGCGGTCGCCCAGGCCACCGCCGGGGCGCAGGTGGTCGCGCCGAGCGGCATGATGGACGGCCAGGTCGGCGCCATCCGGTCCGCGCTGGACGGCGCCGGCTTCACCGAGCTGCCGATCCTGGCCTACTCGGTGAAGTACGCGTCGGGCTTCTACGGCCCGTTCCGGGACGCCGCCGAGTGCGCCCCGCAGTTCGGCGACCGCGCCGCCTACCAGCAGGACCCGGCCCGCACGGTGACCGACGCGCTGCGGGAGACCGCGCTGGACCTGGCCGAGGGCGCCGACGCGGTGATGGTCAAGCCGGCGCTGGCCTACCTGGACGTGATCGCCGCCATCCGCGCCGCGGTCGACGTCCCGGTCGCCGCGTACCAGGTGAGCGGGGAGTACGCGATGGTCGAAGCCGCTGCCGCGAACGGCTGGCTGGACCGGGACCGGATCATCCGGGAGTCCCTCACCGCCATCCGCCGCGCCGGTGCCGACATCATCCTCACCTATTGGGCGGCCGAGGTGGCGCGCGGTCTGCGCTGATCGCCGCCGGGTGCGATCTGAGCTGTTGTCCTGACATATTTGGACCCTGACAGTAGTCTCTCGCTACTCCTCGTGTCGATCGAGGGGGGAAGCGGAGGACCAGAGGCGTGCGGATGGGAACCCGTCGGCTGTCGGCGGCCCGGTGGCGGTCCGGAATGGCGGTGCCGGCGTGGTCTGGCTGATCGTCGCGGCCGCGAACGGGCTGGTCACGATCGCGTACCTGGCGATCGCCTGGGCGATCTGGCGTGGCCTGCGCACGTCCGGACAGGTGCTCGGGAACCGGCTCGGGCTGGCCACCGCCGGCATCTTCTTCACCTGCGCGGTCCATCACGGCAACCACTTCGTGCACCTGCTGCTGCCGTATGCCGACCCGGGGATGCATGTCGGCATGGCCATGCGGGACGCGTTCGACGACCCGTGGCTGGCGACCTGGGATCTGCTCACCGCCGCCGTCGGCATCTGGTACTGGACGCTGCGCAGCCGGTTCCCGGCGCTGGTCCGGGGCCCGGCCGTCTTCGAGGACCTGCGGCTGCGGGAGGCGACCGAGCGGACCCTGCGGACCAGCGAGGAGCGTTACCGCCGGATCGTGGAGACGACCGACGAGGGCGTCCTGGTGGCCGACGCCGGCGGGCGGGTGACCTTCGCCAACAGCCGGCTCAGCGAGATGCTCGGCCGGTCCGTCGATGACCTGCAGGGCCGGCGGGTGGCCGACCTGGTGCCGCCGGAGGACCGCGACACCGTGGCCGAGCAGTTGCTCGCGGCGGACCGGCACGGCAACCGGGAGCAGTACGAGCTGCGGCTGCGCCGGGCCGACGGCCGGGACCTGTGGGTGCGGGTCTCCGCGAGCCCGCTGCCGGACGACAGCGGCGCCGTCGTCGGCCGGCTCGCGATGCTGGCCGACGTCACCGAGCAGCGCAGCCTGGAGCACCAGGTACGGCAGGTGCAGAAGCTGGACGCCGTCGGCCAGCTCGCCAGCGGCGTCGCGCACGACTTCAACAACCTGCTCACGGTCATCGACGGGTACGCCACGATCCTGCTGCAGCAGCTCGACCACTCCCGCCCCGAGCGCCGGCACGTGCAGCACATCCACGCGGCCGCGCTGCGCGCCTCCGCGCTGACCCGGCAGTTGGCCGCGTTCGCTCGCGACCAGCACGTCGAACCGCAGATGCTCAGCCTGAACGAGGTGGTCTCGGACGTCCGCGGGATGCTGGCCCGGCTGATCCCGGCGAGCGTCGCGGTGGTGATGCAGCCGACCCCCGAGCCGGCGCTGGTGCGGGCCGACCGCGGCCGGATCGAACAGGTGGTGATCAACCTCGCGGTGAACGCCCGGGACGCGATGCCCGACGGCGGCCTGCTCAGCATCGGCACCAGCCTGGTCGAGCTCGGCGCGGCCGACGCCGAGCGGGCCGGCCTGCCGGCCGGCTGGAACGTCATGCTGACCGTCTCCGACACCGGGGTCGGCATGACCCCCGAGGTCCGGGCCCGGGCCGCGGAGCCGTTCTTCACCACCAAGGAGCCCGGCCGGGGCACCGGCCTGGGCCTGGCCACGGTCTACGGGATCGTCCGGCAGGCCGGTGGGCATCTGGCCATCCACTCCGAGCCCGGCGTCGGCACCACGGTGAAGGTGCTGCTGCCGCAGGCCACCGAGATGCGTTCGGCGACCCCGGCCGGCATGCCGGCCGGGCCGGCCGCGGCCACCGGCACCGAGACGATCCTGCTGGCCGAGGACGACGAGGAGGTCCGCGAGCTGGTGGCCGGGATGCTGGGGGCGGCCGGCTACACGGTCGTGCAGGCCCGGGACGGCCTCGAGGCCGACAGCCTGCTCGCCGTCCGGTCCGACATCGACATGCTGGTCACCGACGTGATCATGCCCGGGCTCACCGGCCCGCAGCTGGTCGAGCGGCTGGCCGCGCACGACCGGCAGCTGCCGGTGCTGTTCACCTCCGCGTACACCCGGGGCCTGATCACCCAGGACGGCCTGCTCGACCCGGCGGTCGGCTACCTGGAGAAGCCGTTCACCCCGGCCGCGCTCACCAGCAAGGTGCGGGCCGCGCTGGACCGCGGCCCGCGCGCCCGCGATGCCGCGGCACCCGGGGTGGCACCCGGTCCGGCCATCGGCTGAGCCGCGGTCAGCCGGCCGGTCCGGTCGCCAGTTCGGCGATCGCGGCGGCGGCGCGGTCGAGCTCGGCGTCGGTGTTGTAGTAGTGCACCGAGGCGCGGACCACCGCGGCGAGGTCGCGGTCGCGCATGTCCAGCAGGGTCGACCCGGCCGCGCTGACCGCGACCGTGATCCCCTGCCCGGCCAGCCGGTCGCGCACCCGCGCGGCCGCCACCCCGGCCAGGTCGAACGAGACGATGCCGCCCCGGTGCAGGCCCTTGTCCCGGACCGTCACCCCGGGTACCGCGGCCAGCCGGGCGCGCAGGCCGGCGGCGAGCGCCTGGATCCGGGCCCAGGCGGCCGGGACGCCGACCGCCCGCGCGTAGTCGACCGCGGTGCCGAGCCCGACCCGGGCGGCCACGCTGCTCTCGAAGGACTCGAACCGGCGGGCGTCCGGGCGCGGCCGGTAGCTGTCCGGGCCGGTCCAGGTGGCCGAGGTGAGGTCCAGGAACGGCGGTTCCAGCTCGGCCAGCCGGTCCCGGCGGACGTAGAGCGCGCCGCTGCCGCGCGGGGCGCGCAGGTACTTGCGGCCGGTGAAGCTGAGCAGGTCGCAGCCGATCTCGGCGACGTCCACCGGCAGCTGCCCGACGGTCTGGCAGGCGTCCAGCAGGTAGAGCACGCCGGCCGCGCGGGCCACCCGGCCGACCTCGGCCGCCGGGTTGACCAGCCCGCCGTTGGTCGGCATGTGCACGATCGAGATCAGCCGCACCCGCTCGTCGAGCATGCCGGCCAGCGCCGCCACGTCCAGTTGGCCGTGCTCGTCGTCCGGCACCGCCTCGACCACGACCCCGTACCGGCGGGCCGCCTGCAGGTAGTTGATGTAGTTGCTGGCGTACTCGGCCCGGGCGGTCAGGATCCGGTCGCCGGGCTGGAAGCCGATCGAGTGGAACGCCATGTTCCAGCCGGCGGTGGCGCTCTCCAGCAGCGCCACCTCGTCCGGCCCGCAGTTCAGCAGGCCGGCGATGGACCGGTAGGTGCCGGCCAGCGCGTCCGCCGCCTCGGCCTCGGCCCGGTAGCCGCCGATCTCGGCCTCCCGGCGGATGTGCGCCAGCACCGCGTCCACGACCGGTCGCGGCTGCAGCGCGCTGCCGGCGTTGTCCAGGTACACCAGCCGGCCGGTCGCCGGAGTGTCAGCCCGCAGCCCGTCGACATCCAGCGCGGCGGTCAGCAGGCCGCGGCCGTCTCGGCCGGGGTCGGGCTGTCCGTCGGCGTCCCGGTCGGCGGGTCCGTCGCGGCCGGGCTGTCGGCGTCGGCCGGGGTCTGGGTCGGGGAGTCGGTGGGGGTCTGGTCCGAGCCGGGGCTCTCGGTCGGCGTCGGCGTGGGCGTCGGCGTGCAGGTCGGCGTCGGGGTGGGCGTCGGCGTGTCCGTCGGCGTCGGGGTCGGCGTCGGCGTCGGGGTGTCGGTCGGGGTCGGCGTGGGGGTCGGGGTCGGCGTCCCGGTCGGGGTCGGCGTCGGGGTCGGCGTCGGGGTGGGCGTGGGGGTCGGCGTCGGGTCCGGCGTGCCGGCCGGCGGCGGACCCACGGTCACCGGCGGCAGCGTCCCGGGTGGCGGCTTCGGCAGCGTGCCGCCGTGCGCGACGCCGGCCGGCAGTTGGTCGACCCGGACCCCGCTGGCGTACTCGGCGCTGAGGTCGAGCACCAGTCGGACGTAGTCCTCGGAGTGGTTGTAGCTGAACACCGCGTCGTGCAGCCCGGCCGGGGTGCGCAGGTTCCGGCCGGCGGCGCAGAGGTAGTTGCCGGCGGCCAGCGCCGCGTCGTCGATGTCGAACGGGTCGGCCCGGCGGTCGCCGTCGCCGTCCACCGCGAACGAGGCCCAGGTGCCCGGGATGAACTGCATCGGACCGACCGCGCGGTCGTACACGGTGTCGCCGTCCAGCCGGCCCCCGTCGGTGTCGGAGATCTTGCCGAAGCTCGGTCGGCCGTCCAGCCGGACACCCAGGATCGGCGGGCTGGACCGGCCGTCCAGCAGCAGCTGGGAGCCGGCGAACCGGCCGTGGTTGGACTCCACCCGGCCGATCGCGGCCAGCAGCGACCAGCTCAGCCCGCAGCCCGGCAGGTCCACCGCGAGCCGGCGCTCGGCGTTGCGGTACGCGGTCAGCGCGACCAGCGGGATGCCGTTGCCGGCCAGCTGCGCGGCGATACCGGCGGTGGGCGAGGTCGCCCCCGGGGTGCCGGGCACGCCGGGAACGGACGGGGTGACCGTGATCGTCGGCACCGTGCTGCCCGGCAGCACACCGTCGAACCCGGGAAAGCCGCCGTCCGCCGCCGGGTAGCTGAGCCCGCCGGCCTGCAGCGTGCCGACCACCGGGCTGACGCCGGATGCGCCGGCCGCCGCGGATGCCGAGGCGGCGGTGACCGAAGCCAACGCGACCAGGGCCAGCGGTAACCGACGGCGCCTCGTCAGCTGACGCGCCTTCTTCTTGACGCGATCCCTACGACGGCGCTGTCCGGCCGGGCTCATAGCTCCCCTTCCGTGTCCACGGCAGGTACGCAGGCCCGACCCTAACCCGACGTCCCGTCTCGTGCGCGAGCAGTTCGGGCAGGTTCAGCTGCCTTTCCCGCAGTGCTCGCCGGGCAGATGGCTGGTCGGCGCACCGGCCGGCGACCTTAGCCAAACGACCCAAGGGCTGGCTGGGACACTGTTTCCCGTGACCTATCCGTATTCGGCGCCAGCGTCCGAGGCCCTCTTCGCCAGCGCACGGGCGGTGACCCCGGGCGGCGTGAATTCACCCGTCCGGGCGTTCCAGGCCGTGGGTGGCACACCGCGGTTCATGGTGGCCGGGC
>Ga0307499_10000527_pt1 | contig 13107 bp, 16 predicted proteins | sample 13_S_MG_FD_201363 | JGI IMG/M metagenome (GOLD analysis project Ga0307499, IMG submission 201363) | Soil microbial communities from Populus trichocarpa stands in riparian zone in the Pacific Northwest, United States - 13_S | ecosystem: Environmental > Terrestrial > Soil > Riparian zone > Trees... | reverse complement strand
GAACGTGCAGGGCATGGCCAACAACATGACCCAGCGGGTCGTGGTGATCGCGCGCTGAGCCGCGTCATCCCCGATGGACCCGGCTCCAGCAGCCCGCACCGGCCCGGACCGCGATCGCCGCCGCTCGCCGGGCACCGCCCCGGCTGAGCCGGAGACCGCCCCGGCTGAGCCGGAGACCGCCGGGGCGGGGGCGGCTCTCCGGCGCCGGATGCGGGTGTCACCCGGGCGGCACGACGACGTGCTTGACGGCTGCCATGTAGCGGCCGGCGGCGGCGGAGGCGTCTGCCTGGCTGCTCCCGCGCTGGCGGGCGTCCAGGTAGGCCGCATACCAGTCCCACCAGTCGTGTGGCGGGGCGACCGCCTCGAACGCGCCGTGATGTTCCGCGGTCTCGTGCAGCAGGTCGGCGAGAGCGGCGACGTCCATCGTCACACCCGGCCCGGCAGCCGTTCGGTGACCTCCTGCAGCTGCCACTGGTTGCCGTCGGGGTCGGCGAACGATGCCCGGCTGAAATACGACCGCCCCTGCGGGTCGTGACCGGGCACCCGGCCCTTGGCGGGATCGACGTGCCAGACCTCGCTGACGTCGACACCGCGGCTGACCAGGTCCGCACGGGCGGCATCGATGTCCTCGACGACGAGCAGCAGGCCCTGCAGCGAACCCGGCGTCATCGTCGTCGTTCCCTGCCCGAACTGGATCGAGGCCGGCGAGCCGGGCGGGGTGAACTGCACCCCACGGGTGTTCTCAGTGGGTTTGAAGTCGATGTCCAGACGCCATCCCAGGCTCAGGTAGAAGGCCTTGGCGCGGTCGACGTCGGCGACCGGCAACGTCGTGACCTCGAACCTCGTCGGGATGGTCGCGGGGCTGGACGACTGCGTCGCAGCACCACTGCTCAACGGCGTACCGGTCATGATGTGCCCTCCGCGGGTCGGGTTTGGTGGCACCAAAGTGTGCCGTCGATGGCTACCCGAACGCGAACACATGCACGCGCCGGCGCCCGGTGGCTCGCGCCGGACGGGGTCGCGAACTACCCGGGCCGCTTCGGGCAATGACGGGTGTGACGCCGAGAGAATCGACTGACCGGCAGGCGAGGTGGGCGTGTCATCGCTGAGCACTGACCGTACGGACGCTGACCTGGTGGTGGGCGAGTTCGCGGCACTGTTCGACCGGCACGCCGTCGTGGTGCACCGCTACCTGGCCCGGCGGGTCGGTACCGGCGCCGCCGACGACCTGCTCGCCCAGACCTTTCTGGTCGCCTACGAGCGCCGCCGCGGCTACGACCGGTCCCGGCCGGACGCCCGGCCGTGGCTATTCGGCATCGCCACCAACCTGTTGCGCCGCTGCCAGCGCGACGAGGTCAGGCAGTACCAGGCCTGGGCCCGGACCGGCGTCGACCCGGTCGCCGCCGACCACGCGACCCGGGTGGCCGACCAGGTCGACGCCGCGGCCGCCGCGGGCCGGCTGGCCGGCGCGCTCGCCGGGCTGGCGCCGGCCGACCGCGAGGTGCTGCTGCTGGTGGCCTGGGGCCAGCTCACCTACCCCGAGGTGGCCGCCGCGCTGGACATCCCGGTAGGGACCGTGCGCTCCCGGCTGCACCGCGCCCGCGCCGCGCTCCGCGCCGCCGTGCCCCATCTCGAAGGAGACTGACGATGGACGATATGACCACGCTCACCCGGCTGCGGGCCGACCTGCCCGACCCGACCCCGCAGGCGCTGGCCGCCGCCCGGTCCCGGCTGACCGAACGGATCGACCCGGCCACGGCCCGGCCCGGCGGGCCCGCGCCGCGGCGCCGGCGCCCGGCGCCGTGGGGGCGGGTCGCGGTGGCAGCCGCGGCGGCGGCCCTGGCCGCCGGCATCGGTGTGGTCACCGCCGGCAGCGGCAGCGGCAGCGGCAGCGGCCATGAGGTGGCCACGCCGGGTGCCGCGACGGGTGGCGGCGCGCCGGCGCTGAGCCTGGCGGCCACGGAACTCGACCTCGCCGCCGTCAACACGCTCAAGAGCGGCGATCCGGCCGTCGGCCCCGGCCAGTACACCCGCGTGGTGACCGACTCGTGGCGGGGCGAGTACGTCGACGGCATCAGCTTCCTGCAGAAGGGCCGGCTCGAGGTGTGGGTGCCGGCCGACGCCAACGGCACCTGGTACTGGCGGGAGAGCGGCCGGCTCGGCACGAAGTTCGCCACCGGCGCCGACCGACGGTACATGGCGGCCCACCACCCGGACGCCTTCCGGCCAACCGTGTTCCTCGCCAGCGGGCACAACGGTCGGCAGGACAAGGCCCTGCCCGCCGACGGGCCGCAGCCGGGCGGCTGCGTAGTCACCGCGACCGACCGGCGGCGGCCGGACCAGGCCTGCGTCAGCCCCGGGCCGGACTGGGACTTCCCGACGCCGGCCTGGTTGGCGACGCAGCCGCGCGACCCGCAGGCGCTGCTCGCCGCCATCGAAGCCGCGCAACCCAAGCCCGTACCCGGGACCAGGCCGAAGGCCGACACCCCCACCCTGGCCTTCTTCCAGATCGCGCAGACACTGTCCACCGGGATCGCGCCGGCCGACCTGCGCGCCGCGCTCTACCGGGCCGCGGTCAAGATCCCCGGCATCAAGCTGGTCTCGGCCACGGCCAACATCGACGGCCGCAAGGGAATCGCGATCGGTCGCCTCGAACCGTTCGGCTACCTGCGGCAGGAGATCCTCTTCGACGCCACGGGCGGCCAGTTCATCGGCGCGCGCGAGGTCGTCGTCCACTCCAACGCCGACGTCGCGCACCTTCCGGTCGGCGCGACCTACAGCTCCACCGCGGTCACGGTCAGCGTGACCGGCAACCCGCACCTGTTCTAGCAACCACGTACGGCCAGTTCCGGTGCCGCCGCGGCGCGGCGCCGGGCTGCGCCGTGCCTGTGCGCAGCCCTGAGGAGTTCCCAGACATGACAGCACCCGACCGACGGCTCCCCCGGCTGGCGGCGTTGACGTGTGCGGCGGCGGTCATCGCGGCGCTGCCGGTGGCCGCGTCGGCGCCCGTCGCCGGCGCCCAGTCGCGGCCGGTCGCCGCGCCCGGTCACCCGTCCCAGGTGGTCCTCCCCACCGGCGAGACGCTCGGTGTGCGCTGGTTCGGCGGCACGCCCCGGATCAGCCGGCTGCCGGGCGACCGGTCGCCGATCTCGATCCGGACCGCCGGCAGCCACGTCTACGCCGTCCCGGTCGAGGCCGTGCCGTACCTCGGGTCGGTGTTCGACCGGAACCTGTTCGACGTGACCCAGCTGGCGGCGACGGAGGCAGCCGACCCGGGCTGGCGGATTCCGGTCTCGCTCACCTTCGCCGGCGCGGCGGTCAGCGTTCCCGGCGTGCGGATCACCTCGCGGTCCGGCCCGCGGGCGACCGGCTACCTCGACCGCCGGTCGACGGCAGCGTTCGGCGCGTTCCTCCAGGCACGGCTGCGCGGCGGCCCGGCCGGCGCCCGGACGGCGGGCACCCCGGTGGCCGGGCTGACCCGCCTCGCGCTGGACGCGCCCGGCGCCGGCACCGTGCAGCCGGCCTTCGCTCAGGTGACGCTGACCGTGCGGCTCACCCCACCCACCGGGGCGGCCGTGCTGGGCGCCGGGGTGATGATCATGAACATGGACGACAGCCGGAAGTACACCAACTTCTTCGTCGGGATCGGCCCCGAGAACTACGCCAAGGTCAGCGTGCCGAAGGGCAACTACGCCCTCGTCGGCACGGTTTTCACCGCGGCGGCCGACGGAACGGGCGGCCCGGTGTACATCCCGATCGCCGTCGACTACGCGGTCCGGACGGACAACCAGACCGTCACGCTCGATGCCCGCAGGGCGACCGCGACCGCCTCGTACAGCACGCCCCGCCCGGCTGATCTGGTCTCGGTGGGCATGGAGATCTTTCCCACCGACGGGGTGCGGCCGGCTCCCGGTGGGCTGTCGTTCTACTACTCGGCGGAGAGCCAGGTACTGGTGCAGCCGACGCCCGAGCCGAAGCACGGCGTGCTCGAATTCGACACCTTCGAGCACCGCTCGGCGGCCCCGGCCGGCGACGCTCCCTTCGAGTACCACCTCACCGCCGAATGGCCGGCCGGGATCCCGGCAGACCTGCACCGCACGGTCGGGGCCGGCGACCTGGCTCGCATCGAGGACCGCGTCTACGGCGACGCGAGCGGCGAGCGGGCGTTCGGGCGCGGCCCGGTCTACCCGGATCTGCGCGGCGCGGAGGACATCAGCCCCGGCACGACCGCGACCACCATGGTCGACTACGTCTACGGCCCGCCGGACGTGAAGTGGACGGCCTCGGTGTACCGATCCGGCGCCGAGGCCGGCACCGGCAACGAGGCGATGTTCTCGGCGCCGGTGAGCTACCCGCCCGGCCACACCTACGGCGTCAGCTGGTACCAGGAGTCGCTCGCCCCGGGCTTCACCGGCACGGTGCCCTTCCCGCGGCCGTACTGCGTCGCGTGCCGGACACCGAAGGGGATGGCCCTGTCGATCAACTCCGAGCTGGACGCCGACCCGAACCACACCGGCGCGGTCGGCGGCGACGCCCCCGGCCACAGCCGGTTCCAGGTGTTCCAGGACGGCACCGGCATCGTGGACGAGGCGGACACCGACGAGGTGACGTTCGCGGTGCCGCCGGAGGCGCACACGTACCGGATCGAGGACACGATCGACCGGGCGAAGCTCGGGTTCACCACCGCGACCCGGACCAGTTCGGTCTACACGGTCAGCTCGTCGTCCACATCGGGCCAGCCGGTGCCGGCCGGCTGGCAGTGCACCGTGCCCGGTACCGGCGCCTGCACCGTGCTGCCGCTGCTGACCGCGAACGTTCCGCTGCCCACCGCGCCGGACGGCACGATCCCGGTCGGCACGGCAACGTTCGTCGTGAGCGTCGGCCACCTACCGGCGGCCGCGGAGTCGGCGATCTCAACGCTGACGTTCGCTACCAGCCTGGACGGAACGACGTTCAGCCCGGCGACCGTGGCCGGCCTCGGCAACGGCCGGTACGAGGTCACCCTCACCACCCCGGCCGGCGCGGCCGGCCGGCAGCTGTCGATCCGGCTGCACGCCGAGGACGCGGCCGGCGCAACCCTCACCCAGACCGTCACCAACGCCTACACCGTCGCCGCGACCTGACCAGATACCTGCCGGCCGGATCTGGCCGCGTCACGCCGGCGCGGCGGAGCGGTAGACGGTCGCGGCGATCCGGGTGAATGAGCGGATGAGCGGGTTGGGGTCGGCGCTGTTCCAGGCGACGATGAGGTGGCTGGGCGGCATGTCGGCGAGCCGGACGGAGGTGAGGCCGTCGGGTAGGGCGTGGCCGAGCGCTGTCAGCCCGATGGCGCCGGTCCACTGCACGGCCTGCAGGCACTCGTGGACGGTGCGTACCACGGGTCCGTCGCGCGGCTGGCCGCCGGGCGTGGTGCCGGTCCAGTAGGCGCGCCAGATCGGGTCGGTCCCGTCCGGGAGCCGGCACCATCGGCGGTCGGCGAGATCCCGTAGCTGCAGCGTCGCCCGCCCGGCGAGCGGGTCGTCGGTGCGCAGGACCACCCCGACCGGGTCGGAGCGCAGAATGTGGGTGGCGATACCGGTGTCGTCGAACGGCGCGCGGGTGAGTGCGACGTCGACGAGACCAGCGCGAAGCCCGGTGGTCGGGTCGGTCAGGTCGGCCTCGCGGATGCGGATGTGCACCGCGGGGTGGCGGGTGCGGTAGGCGGCGGCCAGTCGGGTTCCGGCCTGCTCGGCGCTGTCGGCGAGGGTTCCGATGGTGAGGGTGGCGGTGCCGGCCGCGGCGGCTACCCGGTCGCGGACCTGATCGGCCCGGGCCAGCAGGGTGCGTGCCTCGTCGTAGAGCGCCGTCCCGGCGGGAGTCAGCGTGACGCCCGTGGGCGAACGCCGCAGCAGTACCGCACCGAGTTCGGCCTCCAGCTGTTTGATGGCCCGGCTCAGCGGCGGCTGGGTCATCCGCATCCGCTTGGCGGCCCGGCCGAAGTGCAGTTCCTCGGCGACCGCCACGAAGTAGCGCAGCGAGCGTAGGTCCATCACCAGCGACGATACCCGCACGGTATCGGGAGTACGGAACCGGTGTTGGACGCCGCCGATCTCCCGCGCTCGACTGGGCCCGGGCGGACCTGCCTCGATATGACACCCGATCGACTGCTCCGGAATGGATGGAATGGCCGAGCATGTACTGCCCGAGCCCATCGTGCGGATCGCGGGCGCGCACGAACTCGCCCGCGATCTGGTGCTGATCCCGAACCGGCGGGTGCAGCTGGTGCCGAATATCGGCGTCATCGGCGGCACGCATTCCGTGCTGGTGGTCGAGACCGGGATGGGGCCGGGCAACGCCGATACCGTGCTGAGGTTCGCCGCCGACTACGCCAACGGCCGCGAGCTGTACCTGACCACGACACATTTCCATCCCGAGCACGCTTTCGGGGCGCAGGCGTTCGCCGGCGCGGCGACGTTCCTGATCAACCGGGCGCAGGCCGCGGACCTCGCCACGAAGGGCCCCGGGTACCTCGAGATGTTCAAGGGCCTCGGCGAACCGATCGCCCGGCAGCTGGCGGGCGTCGAGCTGGCCACCCCCGATGTCGTCTACGACAACTCGTACGACCTCGATCTGGGCGGCCGGGTGGTGCGGTTGCGGGCCACCGGCCGGGCGCACAGCAAGGGCGACCAGGTGGTCACCGTCCCCGACGCCGGGGTGATGTTCACCGGCGATCTGGTGGAGGCCGGTCAGTTCGCGATCTTCCCGTGGTTCCCGCCGCACGACACCGACGTGTCGGGCACCCGCTGGATCGCCGTGCTGCAGCGGCTCGCTGCCGAGAGCCCGCAGGTGGTGGTGCCCGGGCACGGTGATGCCGGCGGGCCGCAACTGCTGGCCGACGTCCGGGACTATCTCGAACTGCTGCGCGACGAGACCTGGGTACGCCGGGACTCGGCCATGAGCGAGGAGACCATCGCCGCGGAGGTCTCGACACTGATGATCGAGCGGCATCCGGAGTGGGCCGGCCAGGAGTGGATCGAAAAGGGCGTCGCCGGCCTCTGCGCCGAGCACCCCGCCTGACCGCCGACCCTGCCCGGCCGCCGAGGCCAGCTGCGCCGGAGCGCTGCCGGTAGGATACGGGGCATGAGTGATGCTACTCAGAAGTATTCGATCACTTTGCCGCGCGACATCGCGGAGGCTGCTCGGGCCCGCGGCGGTCAGTCCGGCCTGTCCGCCTACGTGGCCGCGGCCGTTGCCCGCCAGATCGAGCGGGACAACCTCAACGATCTCATCTCGGTCGCCGAGGCCGAGCACGGACCGATCACCGACGAAGAGGTCCAAGCCAAGCGCGACACCTTGCAGCGGGCCCGTGCGCAGCAAGGCACCGCCGACCCGAACGCCGCGTGATCCGCACGCCGGCCGTACCGGGCGGCACGCTGGTCCTGGACAGCGAAGGTCTCGCCAAGGCGGTGCGACGCGACCGCGAGGTCACCGGGTGGCTGGCGCTCGCCCGCGCCGACGACCTGCGGGTCATTACCAGCGCGGCGACTCTGGTGGAGGTGACCCACCCGCGGATCAACCGACCGGCTCTCGACTGGACGCTGTCGCGCATCGTCGTCGAGCCGGTCACCGAGGTTGTCGCCCGGCAGGCGGCGGCCCTGCTCGGGGACTCCGGTCTGCACGGTCACAAGCACGCGATCGATGCCATGCTCGCCGCGACCGCACTCGCTGCCCCCGGCCCGGTCACGGTGCTGACCTCCGACCCGGAGGACCTCCGGGTGCTGTGTGGACGCCGAGCGACCCTGCTCAAGATCTGAACGCCCCGCCGGCGGACGCGCTCAGTAGTGGTAGCGGGCCTGGACGATCACCAGTTCGTCGTCCCGCACCGTGTAGACGAGACGGTGCTCCTGGTCGATGCGGCGGGACCAGTAGCCGGCGAGGTTCCCGCTGAGCCGTTCCGGCTTGCCGGTGCCGGGGTCGCGGCTGGCCTCGGCGATCAGACGGTTGATCCGGTTGAGCGTCTTGCGGTCGCCGGACCAGCTGACGTACTCCGCCCAGCCGTTGGTCGTGAAAGCGATCTTCATTCCAGCAGTTCGTGCTTCCCGACCGCGCCCGCGTCCAGCTGGGCGATGCTCTCGCGCAGCCGCTCGGCGTTGCGCGGCGACTGCAGCAGGTAGACGGTCTCCTTCAGCGACCGGTACTCGTCGGCGGAGACGAGGTACGCGGTGCCCTTCTTGGACACGATCTCGACCGCCACCTGATCAGCGTTGACCTCTTCGATGAGCGGAAACAAGCGCTGCCGAGCCTCACTTGCGGTGACGGACACGGGCCCCCCTACGACTCTTGTACGAGATACGGTACCACCAGCGGGGGGCGGGCCGGGGCGCAGTGCTTCAGGTTCCGGGCTCGTCGCCGGTGGGGCGGGTCGCCAGCGTGGTGCCGAGGGTGGTTCGGGTGTAGAGGACGGAGCGGCCGGCGCGGGCGCGGTACAGCAGGCCGGCCCGGCGCAGGGTGCCGAGGTGGTCGCTGACCGCGCTGACGGGCAAGTCGAGCTCGCGGGCCAGTTGGGTGGTGCTGGCCGGCGTGCACAGCGCCCGCAGCAGCCGGGCCCGGGTGTGGCCGATCAGCGCGGCGAGCGCGGCCGGATCGGTCCGGTCGGCGGCCGCGGCGGTGCCCCGGGCCGGGTAGACGACGGCCTTCGGCCCCGGGTCGGCCGTGTGCACGGCGATCGACGGTCCGTTGTGGACGGACGGGACGAGCAGCAGACCGGCGCCGCCGAGCCGGACGCTGAGCTGGCGGGCGCCGCTGCCGACCTCCAGCCCGCCGGCCCGCCAGCGAACCCGGGGATGCAGGCTGTCCAGCGCGGCCGCCCAGCCGGCCCGGCTGACCAGGCCGGCCCGGTGGGTGAGGTCGCGTTCGCCGATGGCGCGCAGCCGGGGCCAGTCCGGCGCGAGCAGCTCGTACCAGGCCGCGTCGAGCGCGTCGGCGAAGTGTGCCACGACCGCCTTGCCGCGCAGCACGGCGCGGTGGCGGGGGTCGGCGACGGGCCGCCGCTCCAGGCATTCGGCGATCTCCCGGCGGGCCACGTCGAGCGGCGTCGCCCGCAACGCGGCCAGCTCCGCCGCGAACGTCCGCACGGCCGGGGCTGCCAGGCCAGCTGGGGCAGCCGGGTCGGCGAGGAAGAGCGGCCCGGCCTGCTCGGAGTACAGGGCGATCAGCGCGCCGAACGCTGGGTCGCGGCGCAGCCGCTGGTATGCCGGCCGGAGCGCGGCGGCCCGGTACGCCGACAGCCGCGGCGCCGGCAGCCCGGCCAGCGTCCGGATCAGCCCGTCCAGCTCGACCAGCGGGGACAGCGCGAACCGGCTGTGCAGCAGGTCGTCCGCACCGGCCTCGAGTCGGAGCACGAGCGCCACCTTACGTCCGTGGCCGGATCAGTCGACCCGGGCCGCACCGCCCCGCAGGCTGGCCGCATGGCCTTCGCTGACCTCGCCGCGGAAATCCTGGCCGAACTGCTGGAACGGCAGCCGGAGCGGGCAACCGAGCTGGGCGACCACCGGTACGACGACCGGCTGTCCGACCACCGGCCGGCGGCGCTGGCCGAGCAGCGCCGGTGGGCCGACGCCCGGCTGGCCGACCTCGCGGCGCTCGATCCGCCCCAGTTGCACCCGCAGGATGCGGTGGATGCCGAGATCCTGGCGAACGAGCTGCGGGTCCTGCTGCTCCGGCTCGGCGAGCACAGCTGGAACCCGCTGCTCGGCAACCCCGGCCGGACGCTGCACACCCTGCTGGCGCGGGACTTCGCACCGCTGCCGGACCGGCTGCGGTCGCTGGCCGGGCGGCTGCGGGAGGTGCCGGCGTCGCTCGCCGCCGCCAGGGCGACGCTGGGCGCGCTGCCGCGGGTGCATGTGGAGGTCGCGCTCGACCAGTTCGCCGGCACCCTCGACCTCGTCGGCGGTGGTCTCGACCGGTACCTCGACCAGGCGCCGGCGGCGCGCGGCCCGGTCGACGCGGTGCGCCCGGCGGCCGTGGCGGCGCTGGCCGAGCACCGCGGCTGGCTGGCCCAGCGGCTGGTCGACCTGGACCGCGACGGCACGTTCCGCGACCCCCGGCTCGGCCCGGACCGCTACACCGGGGCGCTCAGCCTGGTGCTGCAGGAGGCGGCCGACCCGGCGGCGATCCTGGCCCGGGCGACCGCCGATCTGGACCGGGTCACCGCCGAGATGACCGAGCTGGCCGGCGGCCGCGACGTCGCCACCGTGCTGGCCGAACTGGGCGCCGCCGCGGCCCCGGACGGCGCGACCGTACTGCCGCTGTGCCGCGCGGCCGTCGCCGCGCAGCGGGCCTTCGTCAGCAGCAGCGGCCTGGTCTCCGACGGCGGCGACCCGGTCGAGACGATCGCGATGCCGGAGTTCGAACGCGGCGCCGCCACCGCGTACTGCGACTGGCCGGGCCCGCTGGAGACCGCCCCGCTGCCGACCTTCATCGCGGTCTCGACCACGCCGGGCGGCTGGCCGCCGGACCGGGTCGCCGCCTACCACCGCGAGTACAACCGGCACATGCTGCAGCTCATCCTCACCCACGAGGGCTTCCCGGGGCACGCGCTGCAGCTCGCGCACGCCCGGCGCTTCACCGGGTCCAGCGCGGTCCGGGTGGCGTGCACCTCGGATCTGTTCGTCGAGGGCTGGGCCACCTACGCGCAGCAACTCATGGTCGACCGCGGCTACCCGGGCGAGGGCGATCGGACCGCGTTGCGGCTGCATCAACTCAAGCTGCAGCTGCGCTGGATCACCAACGCGATCGCCGACATCCGGGTGCACTGCGAGCACCTCGCACCGGCGGCGACCGCCGAGCTGGTCGCCCGGTACGCCTTCCAGGGGCCGGTGGCCGCGGCCCGGCGGTGGCGCAGTGCCGTCCTCACCCCGGCCCAGCTGCCCGCCTACTACCTGGGCAACATCGGGATCACCGACCTGGCCGCCGACCTGCGCGCCGACCGTCCAGAGTGGACGGACCGGCAGCTGCACGACGGGCTGCTCGGGCACGGCAGCCCGGCCGTCCGGCACGTCCGTACCCTGCTCGGTCTGGCGCCGCGGCCGGCCTGAGCGGCAGCCGGTACCAACCGCAGCTCGATGTAAAAGATTCTGGACACCAGGTCAAACATTGGCTACCTTGACGGTGTCAAAGATTCTGTACATCGGAGGCTGGCAGTGACGCACGAGGAGAAGCGGGCGTGGATCCGGCTGGTCGTCGCCGTGCTGGCGTACGCCGCGTACGTGATCACCATCCTGAGCCGCGTGGACGGCCGCCCGCTGCGTGACGTGCCGTACGCGACCACCCTGCTGTGGACCGTCGGCGCGGCGATCGCCGCCTCGATCGTGGTCGAGATCGCGATCGGCGTGGTGACCCCGCGGGCGTCCCGGGCCAGCGACGTGCGCGACCGGGAGATCGGGCGGCTCGGCGAGTCCACCGGTCAGGCGTTCGTCGTCATCGGCGCGCTCGCCGCGATGCTGATGGCGATGGCCGACTGGCACCGGTTCTGGATCGCCAACGTGATCTACATCTGCTTCGTGCTGTCGTCGATCCTCGGCGGCGTCACCAAGGTCGTCGTGTACCGCAGGAGCTTTCCGCAGTGGTGAAGCCGACGCGGGTCACCAACCGCATCCGCGCGCTGCGCTTCGCCCACGACGAGATGACCCAGGCCGACCTCGCCGACCGCATCGGGGTGACCCGGCAGACCGTCATCGCCATCGAACAGGGCCGGTACTCCCCGACCCTGGAGATGGCATTCCGGATCGCCGGAGTGTTCGGCGTCCGGATCGACGACGTATTCCAGTATCCCGACTCCCCCGAGGGGACGACATGAAGGCGATCGTTCAGGACGCGTACGGCCCGGCCGACCGGCTCGAACTGCGGGACATCGACCAACCCACGCCCGGCGCCGGCGAGGTGCTCGTCGAGGTACGGGCCGCCGGCGTCGACCCGGGCGTGTGGATCTTCATGACCGGTCAGCCGTACCTGGTGCGCGTCGCGTCCGGGCTGCGCCGGCCGAAGGTGCGGGTGCGCGGCCGGGCCGTGGCCGGGGTGGTGGCGGCGGTCGGCGCCGGGGTGACCGGCCTCCGGCCCGGGGACGAGGTGTACGGCACCTGCGGCAGCGGGTCGTTCGCCGAGTACGCGACCGCGCGGCAGGACCGGCTGGCGGCGAAGCCGGCGAGCCTCTCGTTCGAGCAGGCCGCGGCGGTGCCGATCTCCGGCGTGACGGCGCTGCAGGCGGTCCGCGACTGCGGCCAGGTGCAGCCGGGGCAGCGGGTGATGGTCATCGGCGCGGCCGGCGGGGTCGGGTCGTTCGCGCTGCAGATCGCCATCGCGCTCGGCGCCCGGGTGACCGGCGTGTGCGGCCCGGCAACGGCCGACCTGGTGCGGTCCCTCGGCGCCGACGAGGTCATCGACTACACCAGCGCGGAGATCGACCGCGACGGAGCCCGGCATGACGTCGTCATCGACACCGCCGGAGACCGCCCGCTCAGCCTGCTGCGGCGCGCCCTGACCGCACGCGGCACGCTGGTGCTGGTCGGCGGCCGGTACTACCACGGTCGGCTGCTCGGCGGCTACGGCCGCCAGCTGCGGGCGCCCTTCGTCTCGATGTTCACCGGCCAGCGGCTGCGCAGCCTGGCCGGCCGGGAACGCGCGGCCGAACTCGACGACCTGAGCCGGCTGATCGAGTCCGGCACCGTCCGGCCGGTGATCGACCGCAGCTACCCGCTCACCGATGCCGCCGACGCGATGCGGCACCTCACCGCGGGCCACCCCGCCGGGAAGATCGTCGTCACGGTGTGACCGGTCCGGCCAGGGCGGCCGGCCGCGGCGCGGATGCCAGCGCGGTGTGCAGCCAGTTGGTCATGGTCACGGCATCCCAGACGGGGCGGCCGGTGCGGGCCTGGACGGCGACGGCGTACGGCGGCAGGTTGGCGCACTCCAGGACGAAGGCGCCGACCGACGGGTCGCGGTCCAGGACGCGGGCGCAGCGGTCGGTGACATGGCGCCGTACCTCCGCCACGTCCAACGACGAACCGTTGCCGCCGACGATGCAGGGATAGAACGCCTCGCAGTCCTCCAGGCCGGTCAGCACCACCCGGG
>Ga0307499_10000525_pt1 | contig 13124 bp, 10 predicted proteins | sample 13_S_MG_FD_201363 | JGI IMG/M metagenome (GOLD analysis project Ga0307499, IMG submission 201363) | Soil microbial communities from Populus trichocarpa stands in riparian zone in the Pacific Northwest, United States - 13_S | ecosystem: Environmental > Terrestrial > Soil > Riparian zone > Trees... | reverse complement strand
GGGCGCTCAAACCGGCCGCCTATCAGGCGGCCGGGACTTCCGCGACAAACCGCCGACGGACCCGGATCAGCCGGGCCGCGTTGGCGGTCACCGGCGGGGGACCGGTGGTCGCGGCCGTGCGCTGCCGGACCTGGATGAGGTCAGGCAGGCGCGCGTCGAGGGAACTCATGGATGAACTGACCAGGTCGATGGTGCGGGGCCGGTCGTGGCCGGGCGCTCAGACCGGCGAATGCGCCGCGGTGGAGGTCAGCGTGGTGGCGGGCCCGACGTCGGGCCCGCGGTCGGCAGCCGCATCGCGTCGCCGGCGGCGGCGATCCGGCCCACGGCGGTGATCTCGCCCACGGCGGTGATCTCGCCCACGGCAGCGATTCCGCCCGCGGCGGCGCCGAGCAGTCGCCGGCGTGGTGCGGTCATGCACTTCCCCCCAGGTTTCCGGTCCGCTGGCCGATAGGGCTGGTCACCAGCACTACCCCGGCCGGGGCGGGGGTGGGCAGGCCGCGCCGCCAGGCAACACCCCCGTGCGGCCAGGTGACCATCCTGTGCCGATCGGGTGGCCGGCCGTTGCCACCGACCCGGAGAATGATCCGAAGATGGCCCGCAAGGGTCAGGCTGCCCGGCCGCTCCGGCCCGGCGCCCGGCCTAGTCCACTGTGGCCGTCCACTGCGGACCGCCGGGCCGGCCCGGGCGATCGGCAGCACCGTTACCGGCCGGACCTGGCCCGCGCGGGCCGGAACCCGGCCGCCCGGTATAGCCCGGCTGGACCCGGCGGTAGCCCGGCTGGACCCGGTGGCGGCGCGGATGCCGATCCGGGCAGCGGGCCCCGGCTCCGCCGGCCCCGGGGCGGCGCGGCCGGGCGGCGTGCCCGGGCTTGGTAGCTTCCGGGGGTGGATGCGACGACGCGGATGGTTGCGGCGGCCGGCCGCGCAGGCGGCACCCGGTGACCGGCGAACTGCGGTTTCCGGACGGGTTCGGCTGGGGCACCGCGACTGCCGCATACCAGATCGAGGGTGGCGCGACCGACGGCGGCCGCGGACCGTCCATCTGGGACACACTGGGCCGGGTGCCCGGCGCGATAGCGAACGGCGACACCGGCGATGTCGCCTGCGACCACTATCACCGATCCGCCGAGGACGTCGAACTGCTCGGCTGGCTGGGGGCGCCGTACTACCGGTTCTCGATCGGCTGGCCGCGGGTGCAGCCGGCCGGTACCGGGCCGCTCAACCCGGTCGGGCTGGACTTCTACCAGCGCCTGGTGGACGGCCTGCTCGCCCGCGGGCTGCGGCCGTGGATCACCCTGTACCACTGGGATCTGCCCCAGCCACTGCAGGATGCCGGCGGCTGGCCGGCCCGCGACACCGCCGACCGGTTCGCCGACTACGCCCGGGCGGTGCACGAGCGCCTCGGCGACCGGGTGGAGATCTGGACCACGCTGAACGAGCCGTGGTGCTCGGCCATGGTCGGGCATGCGGAGGGCCGGCACGCGCCGGGCCTGCGCGACCCGCACGCGGCGGTGGCCGCGATGCACCACCTGCTGCTCGGGCACGGGCGGGCCGTGCAGGCGCTGCGGGCCGGCGGCTGCCGGCAGGTCGGGCTGACCCTGAACCAGTACGCCATCTACCCGGCCACCGACGACCCGGCCGACGCCGAGGCGGCCAGCCGGATCGACGCGCTGGTCAACCGTGCCTACCTCGACCCGGTGTGCCGCGGCAGCTACCCGGCTGACCTGCTCGCGCATCTCGGCCGGCACACGGATGTCGAAACGCTGGTACACGACGGCGACCTGACCGACATCAGCGCTCCCATCGACCTGCTCGGCGTCAACTACTACACCCGGCACGTGCTGCGCCGGCGCACCGCCGCGGAGACCGCCGCCGCGGCCGGGTTGCCCAGCCCCTGGCTGTGGAGCCCGGATATCGAGTTCGTCCGCGGCGACCTGCCCCGCACCACGATGAACTGGGAGATCTTCCCGGAAGGTCTACACGCGACACTGACCCGGATCGCGACCGACTACCCCGGCGTGCCGCTGTGGATCACCGAGAGCGGCGCCGCCTTCCCGGACGCCTTGAGTCCACAAGGGACGGTCGAGGACCAGAGCCGGATCGACTACCTGGCCGCGCACTTCGGCGCCGCGCACCGCGCCCTGACCGACGGCGTCGACCTGCGCGGCTACTTCGTCTGGTCGTTCCTGGACAACTTCGAATGGTCCTACGGCTACGACCGGCGCTTCGGCCTCGTCCACGTCGACTACCCGACCCAGCGCCGCACCGCCAAGGCGAGCGCGCACTGGTACCGGGCGGTCATCGCCGCGAACGCGGTACCGCCGCAAACCCGGTAGTCAGTAGATGACCCGGCCGTGCGCGTCCGGGATCCCGGACTTCCGGCAGAAGTAGGTGTTGATCTGGTCCCGCCACTCGCGGGCCGAGTCCAGTTGCCGCTCCAACCGGTCCAGCACGTTGCGGTAGGCCACCTCATCCAGTTGGCCGGCCAGCCCGCGCCAGCCGGCCAGCATCGCCGCGACCCGCTCGTACCCGGCGAAGTGGGAGTCGTAGATGTGCTGGATGACGCTCTTTCCGGAGCGCAGCAGGTGGGTGTACGGGACGTGGTGGAAGAACAGCAGCAGCTCGTCCGGGCAGGTCTCCAGCGCCTCGTACTGCCGGGCGCGGTCCGGCGGGTACTGCCCGGCGAACCCGCTGCCGGTCGCCACCGTGCGGTCGACCCCCAGCCCGTCCCGGTCGGCGAAGTGGTACGTCCCCCAGCGCGAGTACTCGTAGCCGTCCACGCTCGGTCCATAGTGGACTTCCGGGGTCACCATCCAGCCGACGCCGAGCGGCGCGGTGTAGCTCTCGTAGACCGACCAGGAGTCCCGCAGGATGTCGCCGACGACCGCGTGCACCCGGGGCGACCCGGGGAAGGTCAGCCGGATCCACTCGGCCAGCACCTCGTCGGCGGGCAGGCCCGGATCCCAGGCCAGCCGGCCGAAGCCGTAGAGGTTGGCCTGGGCGAGCTTGTGCCCGGTCCAGTTCGGGTCGGCGCCGATGTTGGCGACCCCGCACAACCCGGCCCGGCCATGCGCCCGCGCCCGGGTGGCGAGGATCGTGCTGACCGGCTCGGCACCGTCGGCATCGGCGGCGAAGTCCAGCACCTGCTTCCACTGCGGGACGAGGTAGCAGACGTCGATCTGGTGGCCGGTGTACTCCTGGGTCAGCTGGAACTCGACCGCGATGTTCGTCGCCCGGAGCCCGGGGATCAGCGGTGAGACCGGCTCGCGCACCTGGAAGTCCACCGGGCCGTACTTGACCTGCAGCACCACGTTGTCGGCGAACCGGCCGTCGATCGGCATGAAGTTGTCGTACGCGGCGCGGGCCCGGTCGGTCGTCCGGTCCCGCCAGTCCTGCCGGGAGTTGTAGACGAAGCAGCGCCAGAAGACGGTCCCGCCGAACGGTCGCAGCGCGCCGGCCAGCAGGTTGGCCCCGTCCGCGTGGTCGCGGCCGTAGCTGAACGGCCCGGGCTGGCCCTCCGAGTCGGCCTTCACCAGGTAGCCGCCGAAGTCCGGGATCCGCTGGTAGACCCGCTCGGTCGCGTCCCGCCACCAGGCGATCACGGCCGGCTCGGCCGGATCGGCCGTCGGCAGGCCACCGAGCAGCACCGGCGCGGCGAAGTTAACGCTGAGGAAGAGCGCGATGCCGAAGCCGCGCAGGATCCGGGCCAGGTCGGCGACATCGTCCAGGTGGTCGGTGAGCAGCCGGGCCGCGGCCGGGTGCACGTTCACGTTGTTGATCGACAGGGCGTTGACGCCGACCGAGGCGAGCAGCCGGGCGTAGTCGGCGATCCGGCCCCGGTCCGGGACGACCGCCCCGTCCCGGAAGAAGATCGAGTCACCGGCGTAACCACGCTCGACGCTGCCCAGGTGCTCGCCGGCGCTCATGTTGTCCCAGTTGTTCACCATCCGGATCGGCTGCGCCGGCTCCTGCACCACCACCAGATCCCCCCACAGCGCGGCACCCAGCCGCACCGCGTGGAAGTAGCCGTACAGCAGGCCCCGCTCGGTCCCGGCGGTGATCACGGCCGTCCGGCCGTCGCCGACCAGGGCGAACCCCTCCGGGCCGAGCCGCGCGGCGCCTTCCCGGGCAGCCCGGGACAGCTCATCGCCGCCGAGCAGATCCCGGCGGGCGATGATCAACGCGCTCCCGGCGGCCACCTGCCCGGTGCTGACCAGCCCGGTCGAGCCGGTCGCCCGGGCCGACTCGGCGGCCAGGGTGGCGGCGATCGGGCCGTCGCCGAGCACGCTCACGGTCCGGCCGGCCAGCGCGGCCAGGTTCGCCACCCGCAGCCAGCACGAGTCGGTCCCGGCGAAGTACGTCGCGATCCCGCACCTCCTGTGGTCGCTGCCGCCCACACCCCGGCTGATCGGTTTCCCGGCCGGCCGCGGCCGGGCCGTACCGGGTCACCGGACCACCGGATTCCTGGGTGGGGTGCCGGAGTGTGGGCGGCGACAGATCAGCCAGAGTCAGCCGAACACCACGGTGGTCAGCGAGCGGGCCGGCAGGTCGACCGGCAGCCGCCCGCCGGACACCCGGCCGGTGCCGAGCCGGTCCAGCGAGTGCGTCCCGTCGGTCAGATAGGTGGTGGCCCGGCCACCGGGGGTACCGGCGACGCTGGTCCGCAGCGGCGTGGTCGCGGTGTTCAGCAGCTCCAGCACGGTGCTGCCGTCCCGGTTGCGGAACGTGGTCACCTTCACCGCCGGGTCGGACGCCTCGGCCGCGACCCGCACCGCACCCGGCCGGATGAACCGGCTGTACGCGGCCAGCGCCCACAGCCGCTTGGACACCGCGACCCCGTCGCCTTCGGCCGGTACCTGGATCAGCGCCCGGGTCGCCCCGAGGGAGGCGCCGGTCCAGTACACGTACGCGGAGTTGTTCGCCACCGCGAGCGCGTTGTGGATGCTCTCCGCGATCGTGATGCCGGCCCAGCCGCTGCCGTCGTCCCAGGCCTCGTTCCAGGTGTTGCCGTTCGGGTTCCACTCCGACATCCAGGTGCGGTCGTCGGTGGGGAACGGGGCGTCCGCCGGGCCGCCGTAGACGTGCCCGGACTGGGTGCCGACCAGCCGGTCGGCGACCGGGTCGGCCTCGATGGCCGCGCTGTAGCTGGTCGCGTCCGCCCAGTCGGCGCCGTCGCAGCAGACCAGGTTCAGCCCCAGCCGGGACCGCTTGATGGTCGCCCCGAGCACCTTGATCATCTCGACCGCCTGCGCCGGGGTGAAGTTCATCGAGGCGTAGGAGGCGACGAAGTCCGGCTCGTTGGTGAAGCCGATGTCGGTGATCCGGATGCCTTCCTGCCGGTAGAACCGGACGAACTGGATCAGGTAGTTCGCGTACGCCTGCCGCCAGTCGCCGCTCGCGCAGGAGGTGCCGGCCAGCCCGCACAGGGTGCCGCCGTTGCGGTCGTCCCCGTTGGTCTTCATGTAGCCGGGGGCGCTCCACGCGTCGAAGTAGAACCGCTGCACCCCGTACGCCTTGGCCTGCTGCGTCAGCCACACCTGGCCGCCGTCATCGCCGTCCCAGACGTACTGCGGCCGGGCGTTCGGTCCGCCCGGGTCGGTCGGCTGGATCGTCGGCATCAGGTCGTACGGCGCCGGCGAGGACGAGCCGATGCCCATCCGCAGGATGCTCGCCCCGACCCCGGTGGTGCGGCTGAACAGCAGGTCGAGGACGCGGCGTTGGTTGGCCGGGGACAGCCCGCGGTCGCCGCGGATGAGCGTGGCGCGCTGGAACGGCGAGGCGAACCCGAAGCCGTCGATCGGCTGGAGCCGGTGCCGGCCGTCGATCCGGATCACCGCGTCCGGCCGGGCGCCGGCGCCGGCGGTGGCCCCACCGGTGTCGGCCAGCGCGGCCGGCGCCGCGGCCGGAACGGCGGCGACGACGGCCAGGGCGGCGACCGCGGCGATGCACCGCGTTCGCCGGCCGGTCCGGTGACCTGTCCGGTTGCTCAGCTGGAGCACGGCAGTTCCCTCCTGTCCGTGGGACGGGACGGGGTGGCCAACTCCGGAAGATGCCAGCCCCGGCCGGCGGTCGGCGGTCATGGCACCTGCGGGATCGCGCCGGCCGACCGACACGTCACCCTGACATTTCCGGAAGGCTTCCGGAAAGCGCCCGTTCGGGTTGGGTCGGTGCTTTCGGTCGGTTCCCGGTCTCGACACGCCGTCGGGACGCCGCCGGCACCCGTCCCCGGCGGCCCCGGGGTCGGCCGGCGCGGCGCGGGCCGATTGACAGACCATGCCACCAGAGAGCTATTGTGCTAGTTAACTAGATGAATGGAGTTGAGGGTGATCGAGTTCCACCTGGACTCCCGCTCCGGGGTGTCGCCGTACCAGCAACTCGTCCGCCAGGTGCGGCACGCCCTGCGGCTGGGCCTGCTCCGCAAGGGCGACCAGCTCCCGACGGTCAAGGACGTGGTCGCCGCACTGGCCATCAACCCGAACACGGTGCTCAAGGCCTACCGCGAGCTGGAACACGAGGGCCTGGTCGCGGCCCGGCCCGGTCTCGGCACGTTCGTGACCGCGACGCTGACCGACGGCTCGCTGGCCGCGCACCAGCCACTGAGCCAGGACCTGCGGCGCTGGCTGGCCAAGGCCCGCCTGGCCGGCCTGGACGAGGAGAGCATCGAAGCGCTGTTCATGGCCACGTTTCGCGCGAGCACCCGAGAGGAAATAGCGTGACCGCCGTCCTGCGCACGCACGAGCTAGGCAAGCGGTACCGGCAGCGCTGGGCGCTGACCGACTGCACCCTGGACATCCCGGCCGGGCGCGTCGTCGGGCTGGTCGGGCGGAACGGAGCCGGCAAGACCACCCTGCTGAACATGGCGGTCGGCCAGCTGGAGCCGACGACGGGCACCATCGAGGTGCTCGGCGGCCGGCCGGCCAGCGGTGCCGCGCAGCTGGCCAAGGTCGGGTACGTCGCCCAGGACACGCCCACCTACAGCGGGCTCAGCGTGGCCGAGCACCTGCGGCTGGGCGCCCGGCTGAACCCGGCCTGGGACGACACGCTCGCGCAGGACCGGGTCGGGCGGCTCGGGCTGGACCCGACCCAGCGGGCCGGGAAGCTGTCCGGCGGCCAGCGGGCCCAGCTCGCGCTCACCCTCGGCATCGCCAAGCGGCCGCAACTGCTCGTCCTGGACGAGCCGGTCGCCGCCCTCGACCCGATCGCCCGCCGCGAGTTCCTGCAGGCCCTGATGGAGGCCGCCGCCGAGCAGGAGCTCAGCGTGCTGCTGTCCTCGCACCTGGTGGCCGACCTGGAACGGGTCTGTGACTACCTGATCGTGATCGACGCGGCCCGGGTGCGGGTGGCCGGCGAGATCGAGGACCTGCTGGCCAGCCACCACCGGCTCACCGGCCCCCGCCGCGACCTCGACACCCTCCCGGCCGACCAGCACGTGGTCACCGCCAGCCACACCGACCGGCAGACCACGCTGGTGATCCGCACCAACAGCACCATCCACGACCCCGCCTGGACGGTCAGCGAGCTCGACCTGGAGGACCTGGTGCTCGCGTACATGAGCAGCCAGGGCACCACCGACCGCAACCACAGCCCCCGACCCTCCCTGGCGGTGCAGCGATGATCTGGTTGACCTGGCGCCAGTTCCGGGCGCAGGCCCTGGTGGCCGTCGGCGCGCTGGCCGCGTTCGCCGCCGCCCTGGCCGTCACCGGCCCACGGCTGGCGCACAGCTACTCCACCGGGCTCGCCGGCTGCACCACGCTCGGCGACTGCTCGCGGTTCACCCAGCGGTTCTTCGCCGACCACCAGCCGCTGTTCCTGGCGCTGTCGTCCGTCGTGCTGTTCCTGCCGGCGCTGATCGGGCTGTTCTGGGGGGCGCCGCTGGTCAGTCGCGAACTGGAGGCCGGTACCCACCGGCTGGCCTGGACCCAGACGGTCACCCGCACCCGCTGGCTGGCCGTCAAGCTCACCCTCGTCGGCCTGGCCGCGATGGCCCTCGCCGGGCTGACCACGCTGGCCGTGTCCTGGTGGGCCAGCCCGCTGGACCGGATCAGCGGCGGCCGGATCCCCCGGCTGACCCCGCCGCTCTTCGAGACCCGCGGCATCGTGCCAATCGGGTACGCGGCGTTCGCCTTCGCCCTCGGCGTCACGGTGGGAATCCTCCTGCGCCGCACGGTGGCGGCCATGGCCGTCGCGCTGGTCGCCTTCATCGCCGTCCAGATCGCGGTGCCCTTGTGGGTCCGCGAGCACCTCATGCCGCCCACCCACGCCATCACCGCGGTCACCGCCGACAACATCGACGGCTTCGAACTCCACCAGGACAGCCTGGTCGTCAGCGTCGACGCACCCGACCCGCAGGGCTGGCTGCTGAGCAACCGGACCATCGACGCCGCCGGCAACGTGGTCGCCAGCCTGCCGGCGGAGGTGGCCGCCGCCTGCGTGCCGAGCCCGCCGACCGCGCAGGAGATAACGGAACGCAAGGAGGCACCCGGAGTTAAGCAGCAGTGCTTCGCCGCGATCAGCCGCCTCGGCTACCGGCAGGACGTCGTCTACCAGCCCGGCAGCCGCTTCTGGCCGCTGCAGTGGATCGAGACCGGGCTCTTCGGTGCCGTCGCCCTGGCCCTGACCGCCGTCTGCTTCCGGCGCATCCGCCGCGTGTCGTAGCCGGCGCCCGGTCCGACCAGCGGGAGGGGCCGGGCCGCCAGCCGGCCCCTCCCGCTCGTCGCTGCCGGCGGCCGGTCGCTGGACCGGCTCAGCCGCTGGTGCGCAGCTGCTTGGTCGCGGTCAGGGTGCCGCGGGCGGTGCCGCAGTAGGTGCCTGACGTGGGGGCGACGTCGGTGTAGTCGCGTCCGGTGGCGATCGTGAGGTAGTCACGGCCGGCCCGGCGGCCGTTGCAGGGGTCGAACGCGACCGCGCGGGCGCCCGCCGGGTCGGCGACGACGGCTTCGACCCAGGCGTGCGTGCCGCCCTCGCCGAGCAGGTGCCCGGAGACGTAACGGGCCGGCAGCCCGGCGGCCCGGCAGAGCGCGAGCATGAGGTGCGCGGAGTCCTGGCAGACCCCGCGGCCACCGGCGAGCGCCTCGGCGGCGGTGGTCTCGACGGTGGTGACGTCGTGCGCGTAGCTGATCGCGTCGTGCACGTAGGCGCAGAACCGGTCCGCGCTGGCCAGCCGGTCCGGGCCGGCCAGGGTCGCGGCGAGGTCGCGGATCGCGGCGTCGGCGGTGGTCAGCCTGGTCGGCTGGAGCAGCCGCGGGTCGGTGAGCGCGGCGGCGGGCAGCAGCGCGTCGGTGTGCGGGCCGACCGCGTCGACCACCACCTCCACGTCGAAGTCGATGACCGCCGGCACCAGCGGGACGTGGGCGCGGGTGACCGTGTTGCCGGCGGCGTCGCGGCGGTGCGTGGTGCGGGCGGCGGCCGAGACGGTGATCGAGTGCCGGCGCCGGCGCTGGGCGCCGTGCCGGGCCGGCGGGATGACCACGAGCCGGTGCCGCAGATCCCGGACCGGGTTGTCGTAGTGGTAGCTGAACCGCTGCCGCAGCAGGTAGGTCAGCGTGCCGGTGCCGGCCGGGTCGTGCTGCGGCGGCGCGGCGGTCACGTGCCCTCCTCGGCCCAGACCCGCATGCTGTGCAGCACCGGGCCGCCGTAGGTGGTGACCATCGCGACGTCCACCGCGTCCCGGCCCCGGCCGATCAGCACCCGGCCCTTGCGGGCGGCGTTGTTGCGGGGGTCGAAGGTCCACCACCGCCCGTCGAGGTAGACCTCCATCCAGGCGGCGAAGTCCATCGGCTCGTCCGCTGGCGGGACGTCCATGTCCGGAAGGTAGCCGAAGACGTACCGGGCCGGGATCGAAAGCGCCCGGCAGAAGCTGATCGCGACGTGCGCGAAGTCCCGGCAGACGCCGCAGCCGGCGGCGTAGGCGTCCGCGGCGGTGGTCGACGGGCCGCTGCTGCCGTAGCCGAAGGTCAGGTGGCCGTTGACGTGGTCGCAGATCGCCTGCACCCGCCGGTAGCCGGGCGGCTCGCCGCCGAACAGCCGCCACGCCTCGTCGCCCAGCACGTCGGGCAGGCAGTACCGGCTGGGCAGCGTGTAGAACAGCACGTCGTCCGGCAACCGCGCGGGCGGCACCTCGGCGGCGTCCGGGTCGACATCCTCGGTCGCGTCCGGGACGGTGACCAGCGCGTCGTAACGCAGTGTGCTCTCGCCCACCGGCAGGCTGAGCCGCTGGCAGCCGTTGCCGTAGAGGTCGGTGTAGTCGTGCCGGCTGCTGGCGGGCACCCCCGCCCACCCCTGCCGCAGCACCGTCACCGGCGCCGCACCGGTGGGCTGCACCTGGAACACCGCGGCGGTTTCCACCTCCGCGGTGTACCGGAACTCGCACCCCACCCGGACCTGCCGGGCCGCCGCTGCCATGCCCCGAATGCTGACCCTCCGATGTTTCCGTCCGATTACGTGCGGTCAGCTGCGCCGCGCGCCGGCCCGGCGCCGGCGGCGGCCGATATGGCGCCACGGCCGGGCCGCCGGCCGGCCGTCACGACCTGCTCGGCATGTTGTCGACCCGGCCGGCGAGGCTGGACCGGTCGGCCGTCGTGGCCTGCGCCGGGCGGTTGGCCTGCCAGTCGGCCAGCGCCTCGGCCGGCATGGGTCGGGCGAAGTGGTAGCCCTGGCCGTAGCGGCAGCCGAGGTCGACCAGCGCCGCCCAGGTCCCGGCGTCCTCGACGCCCTCCGCGACGACGTCCAGGCCGAGGTTGGAGCCGAGGTCGAGGACGGCCCGGACGATCGCCGCGTCACTGCGGGACGAGCACAGCGACGCGATGAACTTCTGGTCGATCTTCAGCTCGTCCACCGGCAGCTCGCGCAGGTAGGACATCGAGGAGTAACCGGTGCCGAAGTCGTCCAGGGACAGCCGGACGCCCAGTGCCCGCAGGCTGCCGAGCATCTGCGCCATCCGCGGTGGGTCGCTGATCAGCATGGTCTCGGTCACCTCCAGGGTCAGCAGCTGCGGGCTGACGCCGTGCCGGACGAGCATCGTGGCGAGGTCACCCGGGAAGGACGGGTTGAGCAGGCACCGGGTCGCGACGTTGACCGCGATCGGCAGCTGCCGGCCGGCCTGCTGCCACCGCCGGCACTGATCCAGCGCGGTCTCCAGGACGTGCCAGGTCAGCAGCTCGATCAGGTCGGTCTGTTCGGCCATCGGGATGAACTCGCCCGGCCCGATCAAGCCATGCTCGGCATGCTGCCAGCGCACCAGCGCCTCGACCCCGGACAGCTCGGCGGCCGGGCCGCGCACCTTCGGCTGGTAGTGCAGGATCAGGTCGCCCCGGCCGATCGCCTGCCGCAGCTCGGCGAGCATCGTCAAGTGCCGCCGGCTGTGCTCGTTCAGGGCCGGGTCGTAGGAGATCACGCCGGCCTGGCCGCGCTTCGCCGCGTACATGGCGATGTCCGCGTGCTGCAGCAGCTCGGCCGCGTCGGCGCTGTCCGCCGGGTGCGCCGCCATCCCGATGCTCGCGCTGACCTCGACCGGGAGCCCGTCGATCTGGATCGGCTCCCGGACCAGCGCCAGCACCCGGTGCGCGACCGCCAGGGCGTCGACCGGGACACCGCCGGGCAGCAGCACGGAGAACTCGTCACCGCCGAGCCGGGCCACGGTGTCACCGGCGCGGACCGCCCGGCGCAGCCGGGCCGCCACCTCCTGCAGCAGGACGTCCCCGGCGTGATGTCCCAGCGTGTCGTTGACCTCCTTGAACCGGTCCAGGTCAATGAGCAGCAGGGCCACCGGCCCGGCGCCGGCCCGGCCGGCGTCGGCGATGGCCTGCTCGGTCCGGCTGCCCAGCAGCACCCGGTTGGCGAGGCCGGTGAGCGAGTCGTGCAGGGCCTGGTGCTGGTTGCTGGCCGACTGGCCCTCGACCCGGCGCTGGTAGCCCAGCAACACGAGCGCGCAGACCAGCAGCAGCACCGAGTCGACGGCGAGGGTGACCGGTGCGGCATTGCGCAGCCGGCGGACGCCCTGGTCCACCTGGTCCAGCAGGTCCGCGGTGGCCAGCCGGCGGCGTTCCATGTCGGCGGCGACCTGCTTGTGCAGCGCCGCGGAGGACAGCGCGGCCTGCTCGATCAGGATCGGCGTCTGCTTCACGTCGCCGCGGCGGCCGGCGTCGAACAGCGTCTGCAGGGTCGTGGCGTAGCCGGCGAAGCTCTGCCCGACATCGGAAACCTCGTCGGCTTCGTCCGGGTCGCGGTGCTGCCGCAGCCAGTCCAGGCTCTGCGTCGCCGCGGTGACCGCGGAGATCAGCGGCCGCCGCCCGATGTCACTACCGGCCCGCACGTAGTCGCCGAGCGCGTCGTCGATGGCCAGGATCCGGTCGTACAGCCGCTGCCAACCGGCGCTGACCTCGTTCATCGCCCGCACCTGGGCGGTGGCCCGCTGGGTGCTCGCCGCGCCCCACCAGGCCAGCAGGGCAAGCGCCAGCAGGCCGAGGGCGAGTCCGGCGACCGCCGTCCGGGCCACCCCCCGGGACTCGACGAACCTGCGACGCATCTCCACCTCGCTCCGCCGCGCGCCGTCGGGCCGGCGGCCTGCCCCGCCGCTCGACCTCGAAATCGGCCCCCGGCGACCGCGGGTTAGCCATCCGGCCGGCCGGTTCCGTCGGATCGCGGCCGAGCCGGCCGATACCCAGGCCAGATGCTCGGACGCGTAGCCAAGGGAGACCCATGTCGTCGTCGGCTCGCCCGCTCCCGGCCGCGCTCGCCGCCGTGGTCCTCGGCGCGGTCACCCTCGCCGGCTGTGGCGACGGGACGCCAGCCGCCAGCGGCCCCAAGGTCATCGGGTTCGCCGTGGCCAACACCCAGCTCAACTTCGCCCGGGAGATGATGGACGGCTTCCGGGCCGGCGTCGCGCAGGTCGACGGCGTCCGGCAGGTGACGACCGGGCCGCCGTCGACCGATTCGCCACACGAGCTGGAGCTGTTCAACAAGCTGGTCGACCAGACCAGCGACGGCGTCGCGGTGTTCACCCTCGCCGCCCCGCTGTTCGCGCCGGCCCTGCAGGCCGCCGGAAAGCGCGGGATGCCGGTGCTCGCCGTCGACAACCCGCCCGGCCCCGGCTCCGGGGTGAAGCTGTTCATCGGCAACGACAAGTAC
>Ga0307499_10000524_pt1 | contig 13179 bp, 11 predicted proteins | sample 13_S_MG_FD_201363 | JGI IMG/M metagenome (GOLD analysis project Ga0307499, IMG submission 201363) | Soil microbial communities from Populus trichocarpa stands in riparian zone in the Pacific Northwest, United States - 13_S | ecosystem: Environmental > Terrestrial > Soil > Riparian zone > Trees... | reverse complement strand
TCTTGGCGTCCCGACATCTACAGTCGATATCGACGCCGATGTCCGGAAAGTCGAGCCGGACCCGGGCCGGGCCGGGCATGCGAAAGGGGCGGCCCCAACCGGGGCCGCCCCTTCCGAGAAGTGCGTCGGACTCAGAAGTCCATGTCGCCGCCGCCACCGCCGGGCATGGCGGGAGCGGGGTTCTTCTCCGGCTTGTCCGCGATGACCGCCTCGGTGGTGAGGAAGAGCGCGGCAATCGAAGCCGCGTTCTGCAGCGCGGAGTTCGTGACCTTCTTCGGCTCCACGATGCCCTTGGCGATCATGTCGACGTACTCGCCGCTGGTCGCGTCCAGACCCCAGCCGGGCTCCAGGCCGCGAACCTTCTCCGCCACGACGCCGCCCTCGAGGCCGGCGTTGATGGCGATCTGCTTGAGCGGGGCCTCCAGGGCCACCCGGACGATGTTCGCCCCGGTCGCCTCGTCACCCTCGAGCTCCAGCTTGTCGAACGCGGTGACCGCGGCGTTCAGCAGAGCCACGCCGCCACCGGCGACGATGCCCTCCTCGACGGCCGCCCGCGCGTTGCGGACCGCGTCCTCGATGCGGTGCTTGCGCTCCTTCAGCTCGACCTCGGTGGCCGCGCCGACCTTGATCACCGCGACGCCACCGGCCAGCTTGGCCAGCCGCTCCTGCAGCTTCTCGCGGTCGTAGTCGGAGTCGCTCTTCTCGATCTCGTTGCGGATCTGGTTGACCCGGCCGGTGATCTGGTCGGTGTCGCCGGCGCCCTCGACGATGGTCGTCTCGTCCTTGGTGACGACCACCCGGCGGGCCCGACCGAGCAGGTCGAGCGTGGCGTTCTCCAGCTTCAGGCCGACCGTCTCGCTGATCACCTGGCCGCCGGTGAGGATCGCCATGTCCTGCAGCATCGCCTTGCGGCGGTCGCCGAAGCCGGGCGCCTTGACGGCGGTCGACTTGAACGTGCCACGGATCTTGTTGACGACCAGGGTGGCCAGCGCCTCGCCCTCGACGTCCTCCGAGATGATGGCCAGCGGCTTGCCGGTCTGCATGACCTTCTCCAGCAGCGGGAGCAGGTCTTTCACCGACGAGATCTTGCCCTCGACGTACAGCACGTACGGGTCGTCGAGGACGGCTTCCATCCGCTCGGCGTCGGTCACGAAGTAGGGCGAGATGTAGCCCTTGTCGAAGCGCATGCCCTCGGTGAGCTCGAGCTCGAGGCCGAAGGTCTGGCTCTCCTCGACGGTGATGACGCCTTCCTTGCCGACCTTGTCCATCGCCTCGGCGATGAGCTCGCCGACGGTGGTGTCAGCGGCCGAGATGGAGGCCGTGGAGGCGATCTGCTCCTTGGTCTCGACCTCCTTCGCGGCCTGGGACAGCGCCTCGGACACCCGCTCGACGGCCTTCTCGATGCCCTTCTTCAGGGCCATCGGGTTGGCGCCGGCGGCGACGTTGCGCAGGCCCTCGCGGACCAGCGCCTGCGCCAGCACGGTGGCCGTGGTGGTGCCGTCACCGGCGACGTCGTCGGTCTTCTTGGCGACCTCCTTGACCAGCTCGGCGCCGATCTTCTCCCAGGGGTCCTCGAGCTCGATCTCCTTGGCGATGCTGACGCCGTCGTTGGTGATCGTGGGGGCGCCCCACTTCTTCTCCAGCACGACATTGCGGCCCTTGGGGCCAAGCGTCACCTTGACGGCGTCGGCGAGGGTGTTCATGCCCCGCTCAAGGCCGCGGCGAGCCTCCTCGTCAAACGCGATCATCTTTGGCATGCGGTGTGGTCCTCCGTAGTAAACGGACGCAGAGGCTGGCCGGACCAGTGCCCGCGACGGACGGCCCCATGGAGGGCCTCACCGCCCGACCTAGCACTCTCGTAGCTTGAGTGCCAGATCCAGGTTTAGCACTCACCGGTGCCGAGTGCAAGACAGCAGCACCTCTCCCCTCCCTGCTGCATACCTGGTATACATACTCGGTATAGCTTCGCGGGTCGGGAGGACTACGTGTCGGTACGCCATGGATTGCTCACCCTGCTCGCGGACGGGCCCAGCTACGGGTACCAGCTGCGGGCCCGGCTGGAGGACCAGACCGGCGGCACCTGGCCGCTGAACATCGGCCAGATTTACACCACACTCACCCGGTTGCAGCGCGACGGGCTGGTGGCGGCGGTCGGCGACGATGGCGCCGGGCATGCCACCTACCAGATCACCGACGCCGGCCGGGGCGCCGTGGCCGACTGGTTCCGCAGCCCGGTCAGCCGGGCCGCGCCGGCCCGGGACGAGTTGGCGATCAAGCTCGCGCTCGCCGTCGGCTCGCCGGTCGCCGACGTCCGGGACGTGATCCAGGTCCAGCGGACGGCCACCATGCGGGCGATGCAGGAGTACGCCCGGCTCAAGGCCGGCGCCGACCCGGTCGACGATCTCTCCTGGCTGCTGGTGCTCGACTCGCTGGTCTTCCAGGCGGAGGCCGAGATCCGCTGGCTGGACCACAGCGAGGCCCGCCTCGCCCGGGCCGCCCACCAGCGGACCACCACCGCCACCACGGCCGACGCCGCCGCCGGCACGGCCACCGACGCCGACGCCGACGCCGTGGCTGACGAGCCGGAGGTGGCCCGGTGAGCGCAGGTTGGCCGCGGCGGCGCCTGGACCGTAGCGTCCCGCCAGCGAAGCTGCCGGGATGCGGAGGGAAGGCGTCGGCTGTGTGGCCGGCCGGAGCGAACCAGGTGGCCCGGTGAGCGCGCCGGCACCGGCCGCGGCGGCCGGGCCGGGCCGGGTGCCGGGCGGCCCGCCGGTGCTTGAACTGCGTGCGGTCAGCCGGGTGCACAGCCAGGGCAGCACCGAGGTGCACGCGCTGCGCGAGGTGTCGCTGGCCGTCCGGGCCGGCGAACTGGTCGCGGTGATGGGGCCGTCCGGCTCGGGCAAATCCACACTGCTCACCCTGGCCGGCGGGCTGGACCGGCCGACCAGCGGCACCGTCCTGGTCACCGGCGTGGATCTGGGCACCGCCAGCCCGGCCGCGACGGCGGCGCTGCGCCGCCGCTCGATCGGGTACGTCTTCCAGGACCTGAACCTGATCCCGGCGCTGACCGCGGCGGAGAACGTGGCACTGCCGCACGAGCTGGACGGCGTGCCGGTGCGGCGGGCCCGGCGGGCGGCGCTGGCCGCACTGGCCGCGCTGGAGGTGGCCGACCTGGCCGACCGGTTCCCCGAGGACATGTCCGGCGGCCAGCAGCAGCGGGTGGCGATCGCCCGGGCCGTGGTGGGCGAGCGGAAGCTGCTGCTGGCCGACGAGCCGACCGGCGCGTTGGACTCGGAGAACGGCGAGGCGGTGCTGCGGTTGATCCGGTCCCGCTGCGACGCCGGCGTGGCCGGCGTGCTGGTCACCCACGAGCCCCGGCTGGCCGCCTGGGCGGACCGGGTCGTGTTCCTGCGCGACGGCGTGGTGGTGGACGAGACCGCGCCGCTGCCGCCGGCCGAGTCGCTGCTGCCCGCCGGTGCGGGTGGCGGTGCGGCCGGCGGGGTGGCTGGCGGGCCGGCCCGATGATCGGCGCCCGCTGGCGGCTGCCGCTGCGGATCGCCTGGCGCACCGCCCGCCGCTACCCCGGCCGCACCGTGCTGGTCGGCGCGCTGGTCGGCGTCCCGGTATTCGCCGCCACCTTCGTCGACACGCTGGCCCGGACGGCTTCGACCCGGCCCGCGACCAACGCCAGCCACGATTTCGGTACGGCCGACGGCGTCGTGGTCGTCACCGACCGGGTCCGGTACGAGCCGTACGGCTCCGCCGGCGGCACCCTGCCGGCCCAGTGGGATCCGGCCACCGTCAAGCTGCCCGCGCTGCTGCCGGCCGGTACCCGGCTGGTCGACCACCCGGGCCGGCGCAGCGTCCGCTTCGCGCACGGCGACCGGACGGTCCTGGCCGACGGCGCCGAACTGCACACCGACGACCCGATCACCACCGGGATGACGAAGCTGCGGTCCGGCACGCTGCCGGCGCGGTCCGGTGAGGTCGCGCTGTCGCCGACGCTGGCCAGCCGGCTCGGCGTCCGGCCAGGGGACGAGGTGCGGCTGCGGCAGCGGCCCGGGGCGCTGCGGGTGGTCGGGCTGGCCGACTCCGGCTGCCGTGGCTGCCAGCAGGCCTACGGGCTGCCGGGCTGGATCGGAGCGGGCTCGGCCGACCCGCCGCAGCGGTTCAGCTACCTGATCGACCTGCCCGGTGACGCGGTGGCCGACCGGGCGTTCGCCGACCGGCTGGCCGGCCTGGGCGTGGAGGTACGGTCCCGGGACCGGGTGCTGCACCCCGAGCGGTGGGGCGAACAGCGGTTGTCCGGCACCGCCGACCTGCTGTCGATCGCGGTGCTGATCGTCGGGCTGGGCCTGATCGAGGTGGTGCTGCTGGCCGGTACCGCCTTCGCGGTCACCGCCCGCCGGCGGGTGCGCGAGTTCGCGCTGGTGCTGGCCACCGGCGGCCGGCCGGCCGACGCACGCCGGCTGGTGCTCACCCACGGCGTGGTGCTCGGCCTGATCGGTTCGGCCGGCGCGGCGCTGCTGGCCGTGGGCGCGGTGCTCGCCGGCCTGCCGCTCTGGCAGAACCTGGCCAACCGCGATTTCGACGGGCTGGCCGTCGGCCCGCGCGACCTGGCCGTGCTGATCGGCGTCGGTGTGCTGACCAGCGTGCTTGCGGCGGCGCTACCGGCGCGCAGCGCGGGCCGGGTGCCGGTGCTGGCCGCGCTGGCCGGCCGGTACGGGCGGCCGAGCCGGGACCGCGGCCGCCGGACGATCATCGGCGCGGCGGTCGCGATGCTGGCCGGGTTGGCGGTCGCGGTCGTGGCGGCGCGGGGCTGGCACGCGGCCGCCGTGACGGCCGCCCAACGGCAGACGGTGCCGGACACCGTGCCGTACGCGCTGGCCATGACCGTCGGCTTCGGGCTGGCGATCGCCGGGCTGGCGCTGGCCGCGCCGGCGCTGGTCGGGCTGGTGGGCCGGGTGGCCGGCCGGTTGCCGCTGTCCGGCCGGCTGGCGGTACGGGACGCGGCCCGGCACCGGCACCGCACCGGGCCGGCGGTCGCGGCGGCGATGGTGGCGGTGACCGGCTCGGTCGCGGTGCTGTTCGCGGTCGCCAGCTACGACCGGCACGACCGGGCGCAGTACCGACCAGCGGCGCCGATCGGCGCGGTGTCGATGTACACGACCGGCAACACCTCGGAGGCCGACCTGCTGGCCGGCGCTCAGGCCGCCGCGGCCGAACTGCCCGGCGGGCGGGTGCTCCCGGTGCGGTGGTCCTCGGTCGGGCCGGCCGGGGACCAGCTGTCCATCGACGTCGGAGACCAGCCTCGCGGCCCGGGATGCAGCCCGGTCAACGCCGCCGCGGTCGGTGCCGGGACGGACCTGGCGGTGGTGCTGGCCGGGCCCCGGGCGGACGCGGTCCGGGCCGCGCTGGCCAGCGGCAAGGCCGTGGCGTTCAGCAACTGTGTGCTCGACCACGGCCAGCTGCGGCTGTTCCGCGGCGCCGACCGGTGGCGCAGCGTCCCGGCGGTGCAGTTCGCCGACGATCTCCCGTACGACGGGCTGCCCTCGGTGGTGCTGCCCGACAGCCTGATCGCCCAGGCGAAGATCCGCACCACGGTCTCGTTCGTGCTGATCACGACCAGCCGGCCGCCGACCGGAGCGGAGGAGGACCGGGCCCGCGGCGTGCTCAACGACGGCGTGAACCTCACCGTCGAACGCGGCTACGGGGCGCCGTACCGGCTGGGCATCCTGATCCTGGTCGGCGTGGCCGGGCTGATCACACTGGCCGGCGTGCTGATCTCGGTGGCGCTGTCCGCCGCCGAAGGGCAGGCCGACCTGGCCACGCTGGCCGCGATCGGCGCCGCCCCGCGCCGGCGGCGGGCATTGGCGGCCTGGCAGGCGGGCCTGATCGGCGGCCTGGGTGCGCTGCCCGGGCTACTGCTGGGTGCCGCGGTGGGCCGGATCGTCGTGCTGACCCAGACCGGCTACCCGCTGGTGTTGCCGTGGCCGGCGCTGCTCGCGATCGGCCTGGGGGTACCGGCGCTCGGCGTCCTGGTGGCGGGCGGTGCGACCCGCCCCCGCCTGCCGATGGTCCGCCGGCTGGCCTGAGCCACCGGCGGTGCTTCAGCCGGCAAGCGGCTCGGCAAGCACGGAGCTCGGCCGGCAAGGTAGGGGGCCCCTGACGGGTAGGAGCCCGGGTCCGCGAGGGCCCGGGCTCCGCTGACATGCCCCGGTGGAGCGAGCGGCCGCACCGGGCGAACCGCCACCTGACGCACCGTGGGGTTCGCGGGTGCCGGTCCCGCAGCAAACACAAGCGAGTGACCCCCGCCCGCGCTCTCCGCGGGCAAGGGCCACTCAGGAACTCGGTTCAGACGAGGAGCCGGACCGCGTCCGCCTGTGGACCCTTGTTGCCCTGAGCGACTTCGAACTCGACCCGCTGGCCCTCGTCCAGCGACTTGTAGCCATCCATCTGGATGGCCGAGTAATGCACGAAGACGTCCTGGCCGCCGTCCACGGCGATGAAGCCGTACCCCTTCTCGGCGTTGAACCACTTCACGGTGCCCTGTGCCACGTGCTCTCCTACCTCTGGCGATCAGGCCCCGCACCGCACGAGACCCGGGTCTTCGTCACCGGTCCCGCACCTACTGCGTACGCCCGCCATTCGGGGTGGAGAACCCCGCAGCCGGAGAACTTCGTATCGAAACCGAACTACGACCGGTGCGGACGGTACACGATCCCGGGAGGCTGGGGCAGCCCTTCCGGACAGACGCCGCGGCCGGTCTCAGCCGGCGTCGGCGGGCCTTCCGGCGCCCTCGCCGGGGGCCGGAAAAGCCTGCCGCACCACGTCTTGCAGGGCGGTCAGCGGCAGCGCGCCGGAGCCCAGCACGGCGTCGTGGAAGGCCCGCACGTCGTACCGGTCGCCGGCCCGCCGCTGCGCCTCGGCCCGCAGCCGGAGCAGCTCCAACTGGCCGAACTTGTACGCGGTGGCCTGCCCGGGCCAGCCGATGTAGCGGTCCACCTCGACCGTGATGTCCCGCAGGCTGACCGCGCTGTGCCTGGCCAGCAGGTCGATCGCCTGCTGCCGGGACCAGCCCAGCGCGTGCAGGCCGGTGTCCACCACCAGCCGGCAGGCCCGCCAGGAGTCGAACGAGAGGATGCCGAGCCGGTCCAGGTCGCCGGAGTAGAGGCCCATCTCGTCGGCCAGCCGCTCCGCGTACAGCCCCCAGCCCTCGACGTACACGGTGACCATGCCGAGCCGGCGGAACGTGGGCAACCGGTCGAGCTGCTGGGCCACGGCGATCTGCTGGTGATGACCGGGCACCGCCTCGTGGAACGCGAGCGCCTCGGCGTCGTACCGGGGCCGCTGCTCGGGCAGCGAGAGGTTGACGTAGTACCGGCCGGGGCGGCTGCCGTCCGGGGCCGGCGGGTAGTACTTCGCGGCCGGCGCGGTGGCCTCCTCGTGCGGCAGCATCGCGGTGACCTCGCACGGCGCCGGTGGCCGCAGCCCGAACCAGCCGTCCAGCGCGGATTCGGCCCGGGCGGTGGAGGCGACCGCGGTGGCCAGCACCTCGTCCCGGTCGGCGAACCGGAGCGCCGGGTCGGACCGCAGCCGATCCAGCACACCGGCCAGGTCGCGGGTGCCGAACAGCCGGCCGCCGAGGTCGGTCAGCTCGGCATCGACCCGGTCCAGCTCGGCCAGCCCGAGCCGGTGCAGATCGTCGGGCGGCACGTCGCGGGAGAGGAAGCCGCGCAGCGCCAGCTGGTACGCCGCCGCGCCGCCGGGCAGGTGCCCGAGGCCGGGCCGGTCGTCCGGCCGGGCCGCCGGCAGCACCTCGTCGGTCAGCACCGCCCGCAGCCGGACGAACGCCGGCGCCACCCGGTCGGCGACCGCGGCGGTCAGCTCGGCGGCGAACCGGTCCCGCTCGGCCGCCGGCCACCCCGGCCGCTGCTCCCGGGCCGGTTCGGTCAGCGTCCACCCGGCCGGCGGCTCGGCGAGCAGCCGGTCCAGCTGCCCGATCGCCTTGCGGACCAGCACCGCCGGGGCGACCAGCCCGTCGGCCAGGGCGGCCCGCAGGTTCGCCGCGTACTGGTCGATGTGCGGGCCGATGGCCTGCCAGCGGGCCACCATGTCCCGGCCCTGGGCCGGGTCGGCGACCGGGTGCAGCGCGGCCAGGTTGGGCAGCGAGACCTGCGGCGCGCCGAGCGGGTCGATCCCCCAGCCGGCCAGCCGGCGGTCGTGTTCGGCGATCTCGCTGTCCAGAAAGCCGAGCAGGGCGGAGCGGGTGACCCGGTCGGCCGGCCCGAGGTCATCGGCCGGCAGCGCCGCCGCTTCGGCCCGCAGCCTGGTCAGCTGCGCCCGGACCGCAGCCCCGCCGGCGGGGCTGAGGTCGTCGACCTGGGTGTCGAAGCGGCGGTCGCCGTACGCCGTGGCCAGCATCGGCTGGCTGGCGATGACCGCATCCCAGGCACGGTCAGCGAGGTCGGCAAGGTCGGCGGCCCGGTCGATGGCGGTCATCCCGGCAGTTTAGGGCGCGACCGGGCGCAACCCGGCACGGCCGCGCGGGCCGGGGTCAGCCGATCAGGCCGGCTTCCCTGGCCGCCCGCAGCGTGGGCCGGACGGTCACCGACGGACCGAACCGCGCGGCCACCGCGTCCAGCGTCTTCAGCCCGTCGCCGGTGTTGAAGATGACGGTCTCCGCGGCCGGGTCGAGCTGCCCGGCGGCGAGCAGCCTGCGCAGCACCGCGACCACCACGCCGCCGGCGGTCTCGGCGAAGATCCCCTCGGTCCGGGCCAGCAGGTCGATCCCGGCCCGGATCTCGTCGTCGCCGACGTCGGCCACCGCGCCGCCGGTGCGCCGCATGGCGTCCAGCGCGTACGGGCCGTCGGCCGGGTTGCCGATGTTCAGCGACTTGGCGATGCCGGTCGGCCGGACCGGGGTGATCGTGTCCTGCCCGGCCGCGAACGCGGTGGAGATCGGGTTGCAGCCCGACGACTGGGCCCCGAACACCCGCCAGGGCTCCTGGTCGACCAGGCCGATCTCGATCAGCTCACGGAAGGCCTTGTCCACCTTGGTGAGCAGCGAGCCGGACGCCATCGGGATGACCACCTGCGCCGGCAGCCGCCAGCCGAGCTGCTCGGCAACCTCGTACCCGAGCGTCTTGGACCCCTCCGCGTAGTACGGCCGGACGTTCACGTTGACGAACGCCGTCGCCTCGTATTCGTCGGTCTCGGCCAGCTCCGCGCAGAGCCGGTTCACGTCGTCGTAGGAGCCGTCGACCGCGACCAGCGTGCCGCCGTACACCGCGGTCTGGACCACCTTCGCGGTCTCCAGGTCGGCCGGGATGAACACCACCGAGGCCAGCCCGTTGCGGGCCGCGTGCGCGGCCACCGAGTTGGCCAGGTTGCCGGTGGACGCGCAGGCCACCCGCTCGAAGCCGAGCTGGCGGGCGGCGGTCAGCGCCACCGAGACCACCCGGTCCTTGAACGAGTGGGTCGGGTTGGCGCTGTCGTCCTTGACCCAGAGCGAGCGCATGCCCAGCTCGGCGGCCAGCCGGTCGGCCCGGACGAGCGGGGTGTAGCCGGGGTTCAGGGTGACCCGCAGCGCCGGATCCTGGCCGACCGGCAGCAGACCGGCGTACCGCCAGATGTTCGCCGGGCCGGCCTCGATCTGGGCCCGGGTGACCTGGGCCAGCCGGGACTTGTCGTAGCCGATCTCCAGCGGGCCGAAGCAGTCGGCGCAGGCGTGCACCGGGCCGAGCGGGAAGCTGGCGCCACAGTTGCGGCAGCGCAGACAGTCGGCCGGCGACTCGACCGGCAGGGCAGCCGCGTGCGCCGTGGCGATCAGGGTGTCAGACATGCAGCGAGGCCTCTCTCCTCATCTTTCCCGCCACGGTGGCGGGACGGAGTTGGCACCGGTCTTGCGCGCCTCGCATTGAGGCCGCCTCGGGATGAGACGTTCACAAGATGGTTGCCGGGGCTTCATCGGGCCGTTCCCTCTGCCCCTCTGGATGAGCGGTGTTCAGTTGTACCGGGGATCATACGGCAGGTGGGCACCCTGGCCAGACAGCCGACGAGGGGCCCGAGAGCCGAAGAGGGAGATGGTGTGCGAGAAGAAACGCAGCAGTGGTTCCGGCGACGGACCTCACAGGCGGCCGACTGGTCGCCGTCCCGGCTGGTGGACGTCAAGGGCGCGACCCGGGTCAGCGTGGTGCTGCCGGCGCTGAACGAGGAGGCCACGGTCGGCGCGATCGTGACCACGATCCGGCGCCGGCTGGTCGAGCGGCACGGCCTGGTGGACGAGCTGATCGTGATGGACTCCGGCTCCACCGACGGCACCTGCGCGGTGGCCGCCGAGGCGGGCGCCAAGGTGGTGCGCCGGGAGGAGGTGCTCCCGGAGTTCACCCCGCTGCCGGGCAAGGGCGAGGTGCTCTGGCGCTCGCTCGCCGCCACCACCGGCGATGTGATCGTCTTCGTCGACTCCGACCTGCGTGACTTCACCGCGAACTTCGTCAGCGGGCTGCTCGGCCCGCTGCTCACCGACCCGGCCGTACAGCTGGTGAAGGCCACCTACGACCGGCCGCTGGCGCACGGCGAGACGGTGGTACCGGCCGGCGGCGGCCGGGTCACCGAACTGGTCGCCCGGCCGCTGCTGAACATGCACTGGCCGGAGCTGGCCGGCTTCATCCAGCCGCTGTCCGGCGAGTACGCGGCCCGCCGGTCGCTGCTGGAGCGGCTGCCGTTCCCCACCGGTTACGGCGTGGAGATCGGCATCCTGGTCGACTCGCTGCGCCTGGTCGGGTTGGACGCGCTGGCCCAGGTGGACCTGTCCCACCGCAAGCACCGCAACCAGGACATCAGCAAGCTCGGCCGGATGGCGAGCGAGATCATGCACGTGGCGCTGTCCCGGCTGGAGCGGGAGGGCCGGATCAAGCTGGACGCCCCGCCGGACACGCTGCTGACCCAGTTCGAGCGGTCCGGGCGGGGCTACGTGGAGCACACCGGGGCGTTCGCGTCGGTGGAGCGGCCGGCGATGACCGAGATACCGGAGTACACCCAGCGGCAGCGCTAGCCGGTGCCGCCCGGTGCGGCCGGTGCCGCCCGGTGCGGCCGGGCGGCCGGGCGGCGGGACGGCGGTGGCGGAGGTGGGGACGGGCCTACCGGGACCGGGCGACGCCGCCCGGGTTCCAGTTCTGGTTGTCCCGGGTGTCGACACCGAGGCCGAGCAGCCCGAGGACGGCGATCACGGTGAAGACGCCGAGGACGATGAGCAGTTCCATAGCACAAGGGTCGCGCCGGCGCCCGGCCAGCACGAGTGGCAGAAGTGCCGCTAGCCGCTAACTTCCTGCCATACTGCTGTCATGTCCGCACTGCCGAAGCCGCCCGGTCGCCGGGTCGCGATCCTGGCCGTCGACGTGGTGTCGCCGTTCGAGCTGTCGGTTGCCTGCGAGGTGTTCGCGATCGACCGCACCCAGCAGGGCATCCCGGCCTGGGACGCCGTCGTCTGCGGCGCCGCCGACGGGGTCACCGGTGCGTCGATCCGCACCAGCGCCGGGTTCAGCCTGCAGACCCCGTACGGGCTGGACCGGGTGGAGACGGCCGATCTGGTGGTGCTGCCGAGCTGGCCAGGCCGCATCGCCCGGCCGGCGGAGCCGATCCTCGCCGCGCTGCGCCGGGCCGCCGACCGCGGCGCCTGGCTGATCAGCTTCTGCACCGGCGCGTTCGCACTCGGCCACGCCGGCCTGCTGGACGGCCGCCGGGCCACCACCCACTGGATGTACGCGGAGGAGTTCCGGCAGACCTTCCCGGCCGTCCGGCTCGACCCGGACGTGCTCTACGTCGTCGACGGCCCGGTGCTGACCAGCGCCGGCACCGCCGCCGCGATCGACCTCTCGCTGCACGTGGTCCGGCTGATGGACGGCCCCGAGGTGGCCAACGCGATCGCCCGGCGGATGGTCGTCCCGCCGCACCGGGACGGTGGCCAGGCCCAGTTCGTCGAGCACCCGATGCCGCCGGACGAGGGGCGCCCGCTGACCGACCTGCTCGACTGGATGGCCGGTCACCTGGATCAGGAGCTGTCGGTGGAGGAACTGGCCGCCCGGGTGCACATGTCGGCGCGCACCTTCGCCCGCCGGTTCCGGGGCGAGACCGGGGCCACCCCGCACCACTGGCTGACCGGGCAGCGGGTGCTGCACGCCCAGCGGCTGCTGGAGACGACCAACTTCGGCGTGGACCGGATCGCGGCCGAGTGCGGCCTCGGCAGCGCCGCCACCCTGCGGCACCACTTCGCCGGCCGGGTCGGCATCTCCCCGCAGCGCTACCGGGAACGCTTCCGCTGCCGCCCGGCGCCCGCCGCGTGACCGTGTGTTGACCATCGACCCACCGGCTGAGGTGCCGTTCGTCAGTTTCATGTCCGACTGGGGGGCAAAACCGCGACACGTCCCTCGGATGGTCCAAGAAATCGTATAGTCCGGCCATGGCGGACGTGTCAATTGTGTCCGTTCCCGGCGGGGACCCCGCCGATCCCGTCCGGCTGCGGGTTCTCGCCGGCCCGAACGACCATTTCAGTTGGCCCGCGGTCGAACTGGTGCTGGACGTGTCGGCATTGCTCGCCGCCGACCCGCTGACGCTCGCCGGGTTGCGCCGGCTCGTGCCGGCGGCGGTGGCCCGGCCGGGCGCGGCCGGCTCGCCGGCCCGCTGCCGCTACCTGGCCCGGCTCGCCGCCTGCCTGACCCGGGCGGTGGCGGCCGCGGCCGGGTCGCCCCGGCTGCCGGTGCTGGCCAGGCCCGGGCCCGGCCCCGGGCAGGTGCTGGTCGCGTTTCCCTGGCGGCACCGCGGCCGGGCCGCCGCGCTGGGCGCCTCGATCGCCACCGGGATGGCCCGGCTGCCGGTGGACGACCTCGGCCGGGTGCTCACCGACGCCGTCCGCCAGGTACGCCAGTCCGACCCGCCGGGCTGACCCCGCTGCCGGCCGGCCCGCGCCGGCGTTGTCAGATGGCCACTGTGACGCACCCCGACCCGGACCAGGCCCGGACCACCGGCCGGCTGGGGGCGGCGTTCGGGCGCCTCTGGGGGGCGGCGGCGGTGTCCACCGTCGGGGACGGGATGACGTTGGCCGCGGTGCCGCTGCTGGCGGCCACGCTGACCCGCGACCCGGTGGCGATCTCGCTGGTGAACGGCGTCTCGTTCCTGCCC
>Ga0307499_10000522_pt1 | contig 13314 bp, 11 predicted proteins | sample 13_S_MG_FD_201363 | JGI IMG/M metagenome (GOLD analysis project Ga0307499, IMG submission 201363) | Soil microbial communities from Populus trichocarpa stands in riparian zone in the Pacific Northwest, United States - 13_S | ecosystem: Environmental > Terrestrial > Soil > Riparian zone > Trees... | reverse complement strand
TCGCAAATCCACGCACACGGCATCGAAAACGACAGAGAACAGGAAAGCCGACGAAAAGCAGGTTGCCGATGCGAGCGGCGGCACCGCGCCCGCGATACCCGCATGGGTCGCCAACGCCAATGCGCAGATGACGGCGGCCGATGCGCCGCCCGACAGCGCCAAGGGCATGTCGGCGGCCATGTCCGAAAAGGCCAATACCGTCCTGCAGGCCGCTGACAAGCCGGCCGATGCAGAGGCGCCGGCTGAGCCCGGCGCGGTTGTCTCCGACCAGAACAACCCCATCGACCGGTCGTTGACCCCTTCCGAACAGCCAGCTGCCACGGCCACGCAGGGCGTTGTAATGGCCTCGACCTCCAGACCGACGTCGGATGCGTCCGCTAACGACAGTTCCACGCTGGACAAGACGTCGCTGATTGGAAAGGTCTTCATCGCCTTCGGCGCCCTGCTGACGCTGGCGTCGGCCGCGCGCATGTTCATGGCGTAGCCGCCGGGTATCCGGCCGCGGCGCGGCTCGCGTCCGGCGCCACTTGAAGCCCACCCCGGCAGCGGGCACATTGCCTGCCTAGAGCCGCTTCCGTTCCGATTGAATGGGAACGGGGCTCTAGATTCTTGTCTTGACGCGTTTTCTTTAAGCGAACCGGTTTCCACTTCGCTGGAAAACGCTCTAATCGATCATCCGGGGTGGATCATGGCGACGTTCGAACACATCATTGTCGAGAGCAAGGGCGCGGTCGGCGTCATCACGCTGAACCGGCCGAAAATGCTCAACGCGCTGTCGTTCGGCGTGTTTCGCGAGATCGCGGCGGCCGTCGACGACCTCGAGGCCGATGACAATATCGGCTGCATCCTGCTCACCGGCAGCGAAAAGGCGTTCGCCGCCGGCGCCGACATCAAGGAGATGCAGCCGAAAGGCTTCATCGACATGTTCTCCAGCGATTTCGCCGCGATCGGCGGCGGCCGCGTCGCCACCTGCCGCAAACCCACCATCGCCGCCGTCAGCGGCTATGCGCTCGGCGGCGGCTGTGAGCTCGCCATGATGTGCGACATCATCATCGCTTCCGACACCGCCAAATTCGGCCAGCCGGAAATCACGCTCGGCACCATCCCGGGCATCGGCGGCACCCAGCGGCTGACGCGCGCGATCGGCAAATCCAAGGCAATGGATCTGTGCCTCACCGGGCGCATGATGGACGCCGCGGAAGCCGAACGCTCCGGCCTCGTCAGCCGCGTCGTGCCGGCGGACAAACTGATGGAAGAGGCGCTGGCGGCGGCGGAAAAGATCGCCTCGATGTCGCGTCCGGCGGCCGCCATGGCCAAGGAAGCCATCAACCGCGCGTTCGAAACGCCGTTGTCGGAAGGCATGAGTGTCGAGCGCAATCTGTTCCACTCGACCTTCGCGCTGGAAGACCGCGCCGAGGGCATGGCGGCGTTCATCGAGAAGCGCAAGCCGGTGAACAAGAACAGGTAGGTTTGCCCGCACTTCGTAGGATGGGTAGAGTGAAGCGAAACCCATCAATCTCATCGTCGTGTCGTTTGCATCGATGGGTTTCGCTTCGCTCTACCCATCCTACGGATCTACGGCACCTCGCTATTTCATTCGCGTCAGCGCCGCGTTGACCAGCGCGCGATAGGCGCGTTCGGCAAACGTTGTCGGCTTATCGAGACCGAGCCGCGCCAGGCATTCGAGGTTCGAGCCGTCCGGCGGCTGCGTCATTCCCTGCCACAGCAATCCCGGCAAAAGCAGCGGCGTCCGCTGCGCTTCCCGCAGCAACTGCAGCGCCGGGATCAGCCGTTGCTCGACCGCGTCAAAGTCGCTGCCGAACGGGAATGACGGCAACAACCCTGCATCGCGCGCAGGCTTCAAGGCCTGCGCGATACGCTCCGGAAAATTCTCGCGATGGGCGCCCGCGATTTCGAAGTTCTTCGGCAGCTTGCCGGCATCCTTGGCGACTTTGACCAGTTCGTCCTGGAAACGGGAATCCGTGATCGCCAGCATCGCCGCGATGGTCTCGGCGTCCGATTTGCCCCTGACATCGGCAACGCCGTATTCGGTGACGAACACGTCGCGGAGGTGCCGCGGGATGGTCTGGTGGCCGTAATTCCAGCGCATGTTGGAAAGCGCTTTGCGACCCGCCTGCCGTGTCGATTCCAGCGCGAGGACCGACCGCGCGCCTTCCAGCTCAAATGCCTGCGCGACAAAATCATACTGGCCGCCGACGCCGCTGATGACCTGGCCGTCTTCGAGGCCGTCAGAAACGGCGGCCCCCATCAGCGTCGCCATCATCGCGGTGTTGACAAATCGCGCATCGAGGCGCGCGCGACGCTTTGCATCCTCGTCGCCATAGAGCTGGTTGGTAAAGGATACCGGCATCATCTGGATGCGCGCGAGTTGCTCGGCCGGCATATTGCGCAGCGCGCGATAGAACGATTTCGGCCCGACGAAGAACGCGCCGTGCAGCGTCACGCCATCGGCCTCGCGCTTGAGAATACCGGCCTCGATCAGGCCGAGAAACGCCTCGATCAGCATTTCGCTGACGCCATATAGCCCCTTGACGAACGGCGCGCTCTCCGCGGGCTCGGTTCCCGGCGCAAGCCGCTTCATGATGGCGTGGAATTGCGCGTTGTCGCGGTGACGAACGATCAACCCCTGCGCCAGTGCATCGCCGACCTGCCCGATGCCGATCTGCAAGGTGCCGCCGTCGGGCACGAGACCCGCCGCATGAAGCCCGATCGCATATTTGGTGTCGCTGACCGGCTCGGCCGGCGGCGCGAACAGCGGGAAGTCGGTCGCGGGGCTGTCGAGCACGGCGGAAAACTCATCCGCCGGCAAATCTCCCGCTCCCGGCATGAACGGCAGCTCGGAATTGACCTGACCGATCAGCTTGAACGATGCCCGGCCCTCGCTCCGTGCGCCCAGGATGTCGAGCGTGGTGTCGGTATTACAGCTCAGGCTGTAGCGCGTCACGCCATCGACCACACGTTTCGCGACCAGCTGGGTGACCACGTTCAGCCCGCGCGACAGCAGGTAGGCCGAGGCATGGGTATAGTTCGCGGAAATGTAATGCTGCTGCGCGTACGGCACGTGCAGCCATTTGCCGGCCAGGAAGAAAAACTCGATGACCTCGATGTTAGGCGGCAACTCGCCGGCATGCAGCGCGCTGGCATAGGTCAGGTCGGGATAGCCGCCAAACAGGCGATCGATCACCGGGCCGATGAAGCGCTGTTCGAGCAGGCTCGAGGGCCGCGGTTTTTCCAGCGTCAGCGCCGAGAACAAGGTGAGTTTGATCGAACGGTCGGCGGCGGCGCGTGTGTACAGCGCGTTGACGACATGGTTGGCTTTGCCAAGCCCGAGCGGCAAGCCGACCACGAGGTTGGTGCCGACATCGCGGATGATATCTTCCGTGATCGCTTCGGGTTCGGAAAACAGCTTTGGCATCAGTTGCGGACCCGGGGCATAACTGCAGAGCCAACCGCCCCGAATCGGACGCCAGCCAGAGAAGCCTAGCGTATTTACCGTTGAACTTCGTCTGTGACGAACCGGCAACAGCCAAGCGCTGAATTCACTGAATTAATGTACTGATGTCGCGCGGCAGTTTGCCTGTGGCGGCGACGCCGCCTAAACAGGTAGACGAGCCTGAGGCTGTCGGCGGGGGCGGGCAAACCATGCATGATCCGGAATGACGGGTGACCGGCATTCCCTGAGGGTCATGCTCAAACAAGCAGATAGAGCGCGATGGCTCGAAGCAGGGTTATCACGTTCGTGTGTTGGCTACAGGATCAAATGGCTGGGCGCGCCTCGAGAGTTGGCCACGTTAAAAGGCGGTTGCTTCGATCGGGCATTTGCCTTGCAGCGGCTTGCTTTGCGTTGGCGGCATCGGCCGCCCATGGCGAAAGCCTTCCCGAGGCGCTGACCAAGGCCTACCAGACCAATCCCGCGCTCAATGCCGAACGCGCCCGCCAGCGCGCCACCGACGAGAACGTGCCGCAGGCGCTTTCGGGGTATCGGCCGCAGATCCTTGCCACGCTCTCCGCCGGTTTTCAGGCGGTGCGCAACCTGCTGCCCGACAACACGATCCAGTCGGCGAACCTGAAGCCATGGACCGTTGGCGTGACCGTTACCCAGACATTGTTTAACGGGTTCAAGACCGCCAACAGCGTCCGCGTCGCGGAACTGCAGGTGCAGTCCGGCCGCGAGGCGCTGCGCAATGTCGGCCAGGGCGTGCTGCTCGACGCCGTCACCGTCTATACCAACGTGCTCGCCAACCAGTCGCTGGTCGAAGCGCAACGCGCCAACGTCGCCTTCCTGCAGGAAACGCTCGGCATCACCCAGAAGCGTCTCAATGCCGGCGACGTCACGCCGACCGATACCGCGCAGGCCGAGGCGCGCCTCGCCCGCGGCCGCGCCGATCTGAACGCCGCCGAGGTCAACCTCGCCGTCAGCCAGGCGACCTATACCCAGGTGATCGGCAACGCGCCCACCCTGCTCCGCCCGGCGGATACCGTGGACCGCCTGCTGCCGCGCAGCCGCGATGACGCCACTGGCCTCGCCTTCCGGGAGCATCCGGCGGTGATGGCGGCGAGCTTCGACTTTGACGTCGCAACGACTTCGATCCGCGTCGCCGAAAGCAGCCTGATGCCAACCATCACACTGCAAGGCAGTGCCAGCCGCAGCAGGCAGTCCGATCCTACCCTCAGCAGCGCAGGGACCGATCAGGCCTCGGTGACCGGCCAACTCAACCAGCCGATCTACGACGGCGGCATGGCGGCTTCGCAGACCCGGCAGGCCAAGGAAGTCGCCAGCCAAAGCCGGCTGGTGCTGGACCAGTTCCGCAATCAGGCCCGCACCGCCGCGGTCGGCGCCTGGGTCGCCAATGAAGGCGCCAAGGTCGCGGTCACCGCATCCGAGTCTGAGGTCCGCGCCGCCACCGTCGCCCTGCAGGGCGTGCAGCGCGAGGCCGCCGGCGGCCAGCGTACCACCGTCGACGTGCTGAACGCGCAGCAGGACCTGATCCAGGCCAAGGCCCGGCTGATCGGCGCGCAGCGCGACCGCGTGATCGCTTCCTACACGCTGCTCAGCGCGATCGGCCGGCTCGACGTCAAGAACCTCGGCCTCAACACGCCGGATTATTTGCCGGAAGTGCACTACCATCAGGTCCGCGACGCCTGGCACGGCCTGCGCACGCCGTCGGGGCAGTAGCTGTATATTTCCGTCATTCCGGGGCGCCTCGTAGAGGCGAACCCGGAATCTCGAGATTCCGGGTTCGATGCTTTCGCCTCGCCCCGGAATGACAGCAAACGCGGTGTTAACCGGGCGCTGATCATGTCGGGTATTTTCAGTCGCCAGCCGCCCGCGTTGGCCTAAAACTCGCTCCGTTTCCGCTCTCCGTTTTGATCGATCGATTTTTTGCGAGGCCTCGTGGTCACAAACATTCTGCGCTGGTCAGGCAACGGCTTGTTGGTCCTGCTCCTGGCTTTGATCCTTGTGATCGCCTCTTTCCGCCTCGCGGCATCGATACGCGAAACCGGCACGCGCCCCCAGCTGGCGCCACGGACCGGCCACCTGGTGCCGACGCGTTCAGGCGGCGTGTTCGTGCAGGAGAAGGGTCCGGAGGATGGCGTTCCCGTGGTGCTGTTTCACGGCACGGCGGCGTGGAGCGAGCTATGGCGGCATACCAGTGACGCGCTGGCCGCGGCCGGCTTTCATGTGATCGCCCTCGATCTCCCGCCGTTTGGATTCTCGGATCGCCCCGGCAGTTACACGCGGCAGGACCAGGCTGCCCGGATCAGCGACGTACTTGATACGCTGAAAGCGCCGCCCGCCATCGTCGTCGGTCACTCCTTCGGCGCCGGTGCGGCGACCGAACTCGCGATGCGATATCCGGATCGGGCGCGCGCACTGGTGTTGGTCGATGCGGCGCTCGGATTGACGGCTACGCCGTCCGCTGCGCCCTGGGTGATCCAGCCGCAATGGATTCGCGAAATCCTGGTGTCGCTCACCATCACCAATCCAGTGGCGACAGAACTGCTGCTCAAATCGCTGATCGCGAAGAAGGAGCGCGCGCTGCCCGAATATGTCGCGATCCTGCAAAGGCCGCTGACGCAGCGCGACAGCACGAGCGACATCGCCGACTGGCTGTATTATTTCCTCGGCGCCGACACCGATGCCACGAGCGCTGACCGCACTGCCTATGCGAACCTGGAAGTCCCCGTCGCCATCCTGTGGGGCGACCAGGATACGATCACGCCTGTTGAGCAGGCTCTTGATCTGCGAACTCTGCTGCCGCCGAATACGGACCTGACAATGCTGCCGGGGCTCGGTCACATTCCGCAGATCGAGGATCCCGGCATGTTCAACGACGCCCTGCTCAAGACACTTGGAAAACTCTAGACTGGACAGAGATTCGACAGGTCCTGCAGATCGCCGCCGGAGACATCATGGACATCATCAGATTGTGCGCCTGGGGCTATGCCGCCCTGCTCGGCTTCGTGATCCTCACCGGCTATATCCCGGCCTTCATCGACGCCAATGACATGATCTTCGGCCTGTTTCGCCGCACCTGGTACGCCGACGGACTGCATCTCGTCTCGGCGCTGTGGGCGGCTGCGGCAGCGATGACCTCGCGCCGCGCCTCGGAATTGTTTTTTCAGTTGTTCGGCGCGTTCTACTTTGCCGACGGCGTGCTCGGCCTGCTCACCGGCAGCGGCTATCTCGACTTCGGCATCCTGATCAACGGCGTCCTCAATTTGCCGCTCTCGACGCGGTTTTTCGCCAATGCCCCGCATCTCGGCCTCGGCGGCGTGGCGATCCTGATCGGCTATGTGCTCGCGCCGCGGGCGCGGTCCGTCGCTCATGCTTAGGTGGTTGCGGTGCATCCTCGCCGTCATCGCGATCCTGATCGTGCTGACGGTGTTCGTGCCGCTGGCCTATATCGAGGGGGCGTGCCGCCCCTCTTACGGCACGACGGCGGCCAGTGCACCCACCGTGACCCTGCCCGCGATCGACGAGCGGGGCTATCGGCGCAAGCTGAACAACACCTTCTTCACCTTCCCCGAATGGTACATCGTCTATTCCTTCGAGGATTTCGGCCGCTTCCTCGACCGCTCCAGCGAAAGCCATTTCAACTATCTCGGCCATATCTTCGGGTTCTGGCGAAGTTTCTGCACCATCAACCGCGCCGTGCCTGCGACGGGAGAATCGCTGACCGAAGTAAAGACGATGATCTACATCATCGGCATCAGCTATTCCGTCGAATACGCCGTCAAGGGATTCTATGAGAATACCATCGGCCGCGTGTTCGAATGGATCAGGGGCGATAAGCGGACCCCGCAGGACGAGTTCGGACGCGCCGTGCTGCAGGATTATGCCGCTTTCCTCTACACCATCCCCTGGTACAAATATCCGTTCCGCGAAAAGCTCGACGGCCTGATGGCGCTCTCGGCACCGACGCCGAGCAATCTGCGCAGTTGGGAACGGGACTTCGCGCTGGGTGCGGAATATTTCGTCAAGATCGGCTATGCCTCGCTGATTCAGAAGGCGCTCGACGCCGGCGGCGACGACGAGCCGCGCGACATCATGTTCGTGGTCGCTACGCTGCCGCCACAGGTGCTGGCGAGTGAGCCGCGCATCAAGCCGATCCGTGCGCTCAACGCCGAATGGCAGCTCGTGCAGGCGCCGCGCTACAAGGCGCTCACTGAAATCCTGCAGGGCCTGCTCGATCAGGGTATTGGCCTTGCGGAGATCGCCGGCAATCACGACATCCTCATTACCGTGATTGCCCCCGATGCCGCGAAACTCGATATCAAGGGTACGATGGAGCTGTTCTCACTGGAGCTGGACGCGCGGCCCGGCTTTCGCCGGGCGGGCTTGAAGGCGAGGGTCGACCAACTTGTCGACATCAACCGCGAGCTCAAGACCAGGGGTGCGAGCATTGAGCATTTCTATGATTATTGACGGGCGCCCGCGTGAGGGTTTGCGATGGGGTCGAATTGCCGGCGCAATCACGCTCGTCGTCATCGGCTGGCTTGCTGTTGTCACAGCCTTGACCTTCGGATCGGCCCCCGGCAAGTCGATGGCGGTGATTGGCCCGCCGTCCCAGGCGCTGGCTGCGGTCGCCAAAGCGAACGGCCGCATTCTTGCGTCGAACAACTACGTCACCATCGCGCGTTCCGACGACGCCGATTTCGTCGGCCGTCTCTACGCGGCGGGTGCGCTGTTGGTACTGGACGCCGAACAGGCGGGCGGCTGCAGCGGCCTGCCACGGAGGCAGTTCACCGCGCAGCTTTAACGGGCCAGGGCTCCAGCCATCCTGGCCGGCCTATGTCGAACGGCTTAATTCGTCTGTACCAGCGACCCCGATGCCCAACTCCAAGGAGTATCCTCAAACGGATTTCTACGCGCCTGCGGTTCTGAAAAAATGGCCATCGAAGAACAACGAGCGCGCCAAAGACGTTGTGTGGCCGATCCCATACTCGGTCTTTGACGGTACCTTGGACGAATGCCTAACGAAGTTACTAACGCAGCCGCTGGGCCAACGTCATCTCTACCAGATCCATACTGCCCCACAGGGCGAACTGGTCCCTGAAGTAATCTCCGCCGAACTCGCCGTTGAACTTGCCAGGCTGCGAGATTTTCTGTGATGGCCGCGATGCCAATCGCATTCTGCCGCGCAGCGTCACGATGCGTACTTCTGATAAAACGTATTGGTGAACAACTCACCCGGATCATACTTCCGCTTCGCCGCGAAGAAATCGTTGATCTGCGGATAGGACCGCTGCAACTGATCCTTCGAATAATAGAGCTGGTAGGGCAGGAAGAACCTTCCCTTGTGCGCGATGGTGAGGTCGATCAATTCCTCCGTCGCCTTCTTCATACGCCGGTTGCCTTCATCATCCGTGGTCTGATTGATATAGAGCACTAGCGAGAACGCGGGCTCGGGCGAATAGGTCAGGAAATTGTTTTCCTGATGCACGACGCGCACCGAAGCGTTCAGCAGATTAGTCTTGTTGTCGGTCAGCACCTTGCGCATGCCGTCGACGAACGAAACGAACTGGCTGCGCGGGATGAAATATTCGTGCAAGATATCGGTATCGTCAGGCAGCGAGTTGCGCAGATAAGGTACGGAATCGTGCATCGGATCGTTGCGGTTGACGAGACAGGCCTCCGCCGATCCGATCGCCTGCGCGCGCGTCACCGTGCAGGTCTCCATTCGGTGCTCAATGTGCTTTTCCGACAGCCACTTCATTTCCTGAAACAGCGCGCCCTGCTTGGACAGGTTGATGGTGAGCCGCCGCAATTTCGTGCCTGAAACTTCGCCGAGCGGTTCGCGCTTGAAATCGGTGCCGTCGACCTTGGTGTAGGTATAGAGCAGCAATTCGCGAAGGAATGAGCTGGGCGCCGTCGAGAGGTGGCCGTACATCAGGCCGATATTGCTGTCCTTCTCGATCTCCTTGGCGAACAGCGCCGGGAATTCCTTGTAGTCCATCATGCGACGCCCGGTCTGATAGACCAGATTGTCGGCAATATCGAGCTCGGCCTCGACGATGACGCCGAACAGCCCGTAGCCGCCGACCACCAGATTGAACAGATCCTTGTTCTCGGTCGCCGATACCGTCTGCAACGAGCCGTCCGCCAGCATCACCTTCATCGACTTGATCGACTTCGCAAGCGCACCGGCCTGATGGTCCATGCCGTGGGCGTTGACCGAGATCGAACCGCCCACGCTGAAGATGTCGGTCGACTGCATGGCGCGGACCGCGAAGCGCGGATGCAGCACGTTCTGGATGTCGTGCCAGGTCGCCCCCGGCTGCACCGTGATCGATCGCGAACTCTCGTTGAGCACGATCTTGTTGAAGCCGCGCATGTCGAGCACGATGCCGCCCTTGCGGAAGGCGTGCCCGCCCATGCTGTGACGCACGCCGGCGGTCGTCACCGAAAGCTTGTTATCGCGCGCAAAGGTCAGCGTCTTCGCGATATCATCGACGCTGCGCACGTCGACCACACCGTAGATTTCGGTCTTGTTCAGGCAGCTTGCGTCATTGATGCTGCCGCCAAGCTGCGACCATTTCACCTCCCTAAGCGGCGCAATCGCCTTGATCCGCTCCAGATCGATATTCGCCTGCTCGCCGCCGCCAACTGCCGGCCCGCAATCCTTTTCCCCGGCGGGATCGGCCGCCAGCGCCTGAAGCTTGCGATAGCTGTAAACCCCCAGCAGCACCACGACCACGGCGGCAACGGATGCGCCGGTTTTGAATTTTTGTGAAAATTTTCGCATGAACTGATTCCAGAGGGTCGCGGGATATTCCGGGCGCGCGGATGATTAGTCAAATTGAAGCGCCTTCCGGTTCGATAGACCGGCTGCATGACTGAACCGATAATCGGATGCAGCCTGACGACGAGCGCCCTTCCCGCGCCTTACTTCTCCCGATAGTCTGCCGGCCGCAGCACGGGCGAAGCAACGCCCGGCGCCGGGGAGAAACGCCGAAGCCGACGGACAACGCGCCCGTCCGTACATCAATAATCAACAACACTACCCAGGGAGAACACCAATGCTGACGCGACGCCGTATGATGCTTGCCTCTATCGCGGCCGGAGTGATGATCAACAACAGAACCGCCGCCGCCAAAGCGGCGCAGCCGGCGACACCGGTGAATTTCGACATCCCAGCCGGCGCCTGCGACTGCCACACCCATATCCATCCGGACCCGGCGAAATACCCGTTCTTCGCGGGCCGCGTCTATACGCCCGAGCTGGCCTCGCCGGAGGAAATGACCGCCCTGCACAAGGCGCTGATGATGGAGCGTGTGGTGATCGTCACGCCCTCGATCTACGGCACCGACAACTCGGCCACGCTGTTCGGCATGGCGGCGCGGGGAGCGACCGCGCGCGGGGTCGCCGTGATCGACGACAAGACGTCGGAGAGCGACCTCGACCTGATGGGCAAGGCCGGCATTCGCGGCGTCCGCCTCAACCTCGCCACCGGCGGCGTCAACGATCCGAGTGTCGCCCGGCCGCGCTTCACGAACGCCGTCGAGCGCATGAAAGCGCGCGGCTGGCACGTGCAGATCTATACCAACATGCCGATGATAACAGCGGTCAAGGATCTGATCATGGCCTCGCCGGTGCCCGTGGTATTCGATCATTTCGGCGGCGCACAGGCCGCACTTGGCGTCGAGCAGCCGGGATTTTCCGACCTCGTGGATCTCGTCAAGGCGGGCAAGGCCTATGTGAAGATTTCCGGCGCCTATCGCGCCTCGAAGCTCGGCCCTGATTATGCCGACTGCATCCCGCTCGCGAAGGCGCTGATCGGCGCCAATGCCGATCGCATCGTCTGGGGCACCGACTGGCCGCACCCGGATTCCGTCACCCCGCCCGGCAAGCAGATCAGCGATGTGACGCCGCTGTTCCAGATCGATGACGGGCAACTCCTGAACCAGTTGCCGGTGTGGGCGCCGGATGCGGCGATCCGCAAGAAGATCCTGGTCGATAATCCGGCGCTGCTTTACGGGTTCTGAAGCCCGGCGCCTGACATCGCGGCCCGCTCGCGTCCGAGCGGGTCGCGGTCATAGTTGTGGAGCCAATCGCCGGCCTTGCGCAGGCCGCCGAACGGGAACAGGTGAAATCCCGCGATCGAAGCCGTCGCGGCCGCAGGCGCGCAACGCAATCCCCTGACCACGTCGTCGGGGCCGGTATCCGTCAGCAGCCGGCCGAACCGGCCGATCTGGGCCCGCAGTGCACGCATGGAATTGCCGATGCCACAGCGAAGCGCGAACTTTGTCAGTGTCGCCGGCGTGGCCGGGCCGGCAAGGCCGACGATAACGGGAAGATCGATGCCGGCGCGATCGAGTTCAGCGATCCATTGCAGGATCGGGGTGCTCTCGAAGCAGAATTGCGTGACGACATCGACAGGTGTTTTCGTCTGCCGTCCCCAATCGCGCCAACCGCCCAGCACTCTCATGGCGTCAGGCAGTTCGAGAAACGGATGGCCTTCGGGATGACCGGCCACGCTGACGGACGCGATCTTATGCGCCTCGATCAATCCGCTGGCGCAGACATCGCGTGTCGATTTGAACGGGCCCCGCGTGGTCGCCACGTCGCCCGCGATCAGGAGAATGCGCGACACGTCAGCCTCGCCCCGCGCCCGTGCCAGGAAATCATCGAGCGCCTCCCGCGAAGCCATTTCGCGGGCGGCGATATGCGGCACGGGGTTGAAGCCGGCGCGTCGCAGCGCAACAGCCGTTTCGACATTGTGGCGATAATTGTCGCCGGGCAGGAACGTGATGGTGACGTCGGTGCCGGCAGCGAAATGCTCGCGCAGTTGCGCGACCTGATGCCCGCGCGAGGAGATTTCGACTGATGCCGACGACAGCAGCACAGTCAGTCTCTGACATGACGGATCGGAGACGGTCACGGACGCCTTCCAAGTTCAAGCCGGCGCGCGGCGGCGCGAGATCACGTAGGTTTCGTCGTTGAACCACAGCCCACCGTGCTTCTTCAGCACGCGGTCGGTGGCTTCGAGATAGCGGCCGTCGCGGACGACTTCCGACAGCCGGTTGTCCTCGATCTGCGCCACGTAGATCGCAGCATTCCAGGCCGCGAACAGCGTCGAGGTCCCGATCGGTCCGCTGACCTCGTCTGGCAGCGTGTGCATGCGGTAGCGGAAGATCGAGCGCGCGTCGGAGGAGGCGTTGAAATTGTAGTGCCGGGCCGCGGCGCCAAGCTCGTGCTTGACCTGGCGCAGAATGGCGTAGCGGTCGGTCTTGAAGGGATCATCGCCCGGCCAGACCTGGTCGATGATCTCGATGCCGGGATCCTTGCCGTGCGAATGGATGCCGATCAGGCGCCCGCCCGGCCGCAGCGACTTGACCAGCGGCGTCAACACTTTCGAAGCCTTGAACTCCACGCTCGCCCGTGCGCGGTAAGGCTGCGAGGCAATGACCAGATCGTAATCCGCCATCACCCGCCCGGGCCGCGGCATGATCGGATCGAGCAGGAACGAATGATCCTCGCGCCGCAGCGTCAGGATCACCGGACGCTGGTAGACCGGATTTCCCGTGGTCGGGCTGATCCCTGCCCGCCAGTTCTCGGCGAGGAAGCCTTCGAGCTCGCCGATCTGCTCGGCGAAGCCGTGCGCGGTGTTGCCGGTCAGCGTGACGTCTTTCCAGATCAGGCCTTGCGCCGACGTTACCGAACGCGGCGTCAGCCACGGCGCCTCGGCATAATAGAGATTGGTCACGACCAGCACGGTGGCGGGATGCTCGAACAGGCGATCCGCCATCTTCTCCAGCATCAGGCGGACGTCTTCGTAACTGATCTCT
>Ga0307499_10000521_pt1 | contig 13319 bp, 7 predicted proteins | sample 13_S_MG_FD_201363 | JGI IMG/M metagenome (GOLD analysis project Ga0307499, IMG submission 201363) | Soil microbial communities from Populus trichocarpa stands in riparian zone in the Pacific Northwest, United States - 13_S | ecosystem: Environmental > Terrestrial > Soil > Riparian zone > Trees... | reverse complement strand
GGCGCCTCGTGCCGGGCCGCGGCGGCCTCCAGCGGGCCGTCCAGGCGCAGGTCGTGGATGCGCACGTCGTGGTCCGGCCGCAGCGCGCCGGCCAGGTACTCCAGCGGCAACGGCTCGCAGCAGCTGAGCTGATCGCTCAGGACGGCGCGCTGGTTACGAGGCCACACCAACAAGACGCGCATTGGTCCCTTCCTCCTGCTGCTGTCCGGGGATGGCCTGACCGGATTGGCCGGCGTCGGCCGCGGCCTCGGCGAACACGGCGGCGGCCCACTCGCGCAGCCGCTCGGCCTGCACCCGCTGGTCATCGCTGCCGAGCACGGCCGTGAACATGTGGTGCATGGCCGTGCCTTCCTGGATCGCGATCTTCGGCCGGAACGCCACCTCGGCCGGGATCACCCGGGCGGCCGCGTGCCGCAGCGCCCACTTCACCGTGCCCTCGCGCAGTTTCAGCGCCGCCGGCACGGTCAGCGCGGTCGAGATCATCGACGCGGTCCAGTACGGGTGCCGGATCGCGATCCGGTTGGCCTCGGCCACCGCCGGGTTGAACTCGTTGCTGTACCCGGTCGCGACGATGCCGGTGCGGATGGCCGCCTCGGTCGCCTCGTCCGTGCCGGCGCCGCCCAGCCCGGCGTAGAGCAGGTCGGCGCCGTAGCCGGTGAGCAACACCGACTCCTTGCCGCGCAGCCGGTCCAGGACGAAGCAGATCGGCGCGACGATCTGCAGCGTGGTCAGGTTCCAGGTCTCCAGCAGCCGCACCATCCGGGGCAGCAGGCTGGTCAGGTCGGCCGGGGTGAACGTCAGCTCCTGGTGCTCGCTGCCCAGGTGCTCGGCCAGCACCCGGGCCGGCGCGAACTCGTTCCCGTACGGCGTGCCGACCGTGTACGTGCGCAGCGTGGACAGCTGCCGGGCGGCCAGCCCGGCCACCGTGGACGAGTCGACCCCGCCGGACAGCAGCACGCCGGCCGAGTCCACATCGGCGAGCAGCCCGCTGACCGCGGCGGCCAGCGCGGCGCCGGTCCGGTCGATGGCGTCCTCGGGGGTGACCGCGGTGGGCGCCGGCAGCTGGAAGTACGGCGTGCTCGCGGTCGGCTCGGCGGCCGTCCCGGGCGGGCCCTCCAGCGGCACCGTGACGACGCTTCCGGCCGGCACCGCGGCGATCCCGGCGAAGCTGGAGCGGCCCAGCGCCCGGCCGGACAGCAGCCGCACCGGCTCGCCCAGCAGCGGCTGCAGCGAGACCGCCGAGGTGCTGACCGCGAGGTGGCCGGCGGCGTCCCGGGCGTAGTGCAGCGGGCAGAGCGCGCCGTGGTCGGTCCACAGCACCGCGGTGCCGTCCCGGACCAGTACGCCGCAGTGCCGGGCGAACGCCGTGCCGGCCAGCTCGACCAGCCGCGCCACCTCGGTGTCCGGCGCCGGCAGCGGGAAGCCGCGGTCGAGCAGGTCGCCGTGCAGCACCAGCAGGTGGTCGCCGGCGGCGCGGGCCAGCGTGGTCAGCGTGCCCGGCTCGTCCGCCGACAGCCGTCCGGTGCGACCGGCACCGGGCCGGAGCAGGAACCCCATCTCAGTACACCCCCTCGACCTGACCACCGACGGTGAACTCCGGGCTGTACGGGTCGCCGAGCCAGGCCCACGGGTAGCGGTCGGCGACCACCCCGTACGGCTCGACCCGGGTGGCCCGGTCCCGTTCGGCGAACCCGGGCAGCAGTTGGTCCTCGGTCAGCCGCCAGACCCGCACCTGCCCCTCCGTGCCGTAGGGCACCAGCGCGCCGGGGTCGGGCTCGTCGGCGGACCGCATCACGTCCAGCAGCACGTGCGGCCGGCTCGGCACGTACACCACGTGGTAGTCGTCCGTGGGCTCCAGCGGCTTCTGGTAGCAGATGCCGGTGGTCGAGGTGCCGTACATGCCGAACACCGGCGCGCCCGGGAAGATCTGCTCGGTCAGCACCTGCTGGCTGTCCGGGGGCATCGTGGTGCCCGCGTGCAGCACCGCCCTGATCCCGGCCAGCAGGCTCAGGTCGATGAACTCGGGCATCATCTCCAGCAGCCGGGAGGTGCAGAACAGCACCTCGACCCGCTGCGAGCTCAACACCGAGCGGACCTGGTCCCAGATGTGCCGGACGTACCGGTCGGCCGCGGCGGTCATCCCCTCCGCGCCGTAGATCTTCACGATCCGCGGGTCCAGGTCGATCGAGAAGCACGTGCCGCCGCGCCGGTGCGCGATGTCGACCACCAGCCGGCCGGTGGTGTGCGGCCCGGTCGGCCCGACGAACAGCCAGTTCCCGCCGCGCGGCACCCCGTGCAGGTCGAGGAACTCGTCCGAGAAGTCCATGATCTGGTCCCAGTACGGGGCGCCCCAGGTGCCGTGCTTGAACGCGCCGGTGGTGCCGCCGGTCTGCGCGGTCCAGAGGAACCCGCCGCCGTGCCGGGCCGAGTCGCGGACCGAGCGCGGGACGAAGTCCTCCACCGGGGCGCGCCGGGCGGCCTCCTCGAAGTGGCTCTGGTCGGCCGCGTCCCGGAACGACAGCAGTTGCTGCGCGTCGGCCCAGCTGTGCACCTTGTGCAGCGCGTTCGTGCCCAGCCGGCGGTCCCGGTCCAACCAGTACCGGCTGCCGGTGTCCGGGTCGAAGTGCAGTTCGACGATCCGCCGGACGTGCGCGTCGGTCACCTCGGCCAACACCGAGGGCCGGTCCAGCGCATCGGCGGGACGGGGCGGGGCCAGTTGCACTTTCGTCTCCTCAGCCTGCTCTCGGGACCTGCTCAGGTCGGGGGCCTGGTCAGGTCGTCGGGCCGGCGCGGGTCAGGACGGCCTTCTTGTGGAACAGGAAGTCGGCCAGGTAGCCCTCGTGCGGGTCGACCGGGTCGTAGCCGTGGTCGAAGTCGGCGCCGCCGAAGACCTTGTCCACGCCCGGCTCCTCGGCCAGTTGCTCGACTAGGTCGGGCTCGTCCCCGGGCACCGCGACGATCAGCGAGCCGGCGCAGGCCGCGCGCAGCCGGGACCGCGGGATCTTCGCCACCGTGACGAACGGGAACGGCAGCTCCATCCCCCACAGCGGCGACTCGGCCTCCACCAGCAGCACGGTCGGCCGCAGGTAGGCCAACCCGTCCAGGTCGACCCGCAGCGGCACCCCGGTCACGGCGAGCGTCACGTCCACCGCGCCGGCCGCGATCTCCTGCTCGATCAGCCGGGCCAGCTCGTCGGCCCGGGCCCGGGCCGGGAACGCCGGCACCAGCGCCCGGTCCGCGTCCAGCGGCAGCACCGGGACGGCCAGCGCCCGCGCCAGCTGCTCGGCGGCCGCGCGGGCGTCGCCGCTGACCGCCAGCCCGCTCAGGTTCGTGCACAGCCGGCCGCAGCCGTGGGTGGCCATCCGGGCCAGCCGGGCCCAGTCGTCGGGGCCCGGGTCGGCGTCGGTGAGCACCGCCTTGCTGCGCCCGAAGTGGTACGTCTTCAGCGCGCCCGGCGGCACCTCGGCCGGTGGGTCGGCGCCGGGCCAGAGCACCTGGTCGGCCATCCGGCACAGCGCCGCCGTGTCGCCGTGCGCCATCGACAGTGCCCCGTCCGGCAGGCCGGCCCGGTACAGCGCGTCGGCGAACAGGTGGCTGGTGAACGGGTCGGCGGGGGAGGTGCCGAGCAGCACCGGCCGCCGGGCGGCAAGCGCTTGCAGCCACTCGACCACGATCGTCGGGAAGTTCGCCGGCACCCGGACGAACACCGACCGCCCGGCCGGCAGCCAGCGCCAGCGCCGCCCGGCGACCTCGCCGGTGCGGTACGCGGCCACCGAGCCGTCCGGCGACTGCGCGGCCAGGATCTGGTCCATCCGGGCCAGATCGGCGGCCACGGTCCGGACCCCGTTGTGGATCCGGTGCAGCGGCAGCCCGCTGGTCGCCGACAGCGCCCGCAGCAGGCCCGCGTTGGCCCCGCTGGCCAGGTCGGCCCGGACCAGGTCGGCGGCGCCGCGGAGCAGCCCGAACCAGGCGTCGTCCTCGATCTTGCGCAGCATCGCGGCGGTCCGGCCGGCCAGGTCGGCCATCTGGAACTGCACCAGCCGACCGGTCACGCCGACCGACGCCACCGCCCGGCCGGCGGCGTCGGCCAGCGTGCGCGGCGCCGAACCCAGCACCGCCCGGGCACCGACCTGAGCCGGTACCACGATCTCGTCGGCGCCGACGGCATCCGCCGGGGCGACCGGAGCGCCTACAGTCACTGGACTTCTGGGATCAGCGGAGCGGTCGGCTGCGGCCCGCCGGTGACGGCCTCGGCGAGCCCGAGCCGGCGCTGCACCTCGTCCAGCGGAGCCAGGTAGGCGACCTTCTCGTACTTGCCGCCGCGGCGCGCGGGCTTCATGTCGTCGTAGATCTTCCAGAGTTCCTCGACGCTGGCGCCGTCCGAGGAGGTGACCGGGATGTGCCCGGTGAAGCAGTCCGTGTCGGTGGTCTCCAGGGTGAACTTCACCCGCTTGGCCATGTCCTTCTCGACCTCGGCGTGGAACGGCACGAAGAAGCAGGGCGACACGATGTCGTGGGTGTTCTTGCCCAGCCGGGCCTGCAGCCAGGTCAGCGTGGCCCGCATCGCCTCGTCGGTCTCACCCGGGATGCCCAGGATCATGGTGGCCTGCACGCCGATCCCGGCCCTGGTCAGGGTGCCCAGCGCCCGCTCGGTGACCTCGACCTTGACCGGCCGGCCGAGCTTCTTCAGCAGCGTCCAGTCCAGCGTCTCGACGCCGACCAGCAGCCGGAAGCAGCCGGACTTGCGCAGCATCCGGGCCATGTCGTCGTCGATCAGGTCCGGCCGGGCCTTGGCCTCCCACTCGAACTTGCCCTCCAGCCCGGACTCCTCGATCGCCGCGCAGAGCGCCTTCATCCGGTCGACGTCCTCGACGAAGTCGTCGTCCTCGATCCGGATCCGGTCGAAGCCGTAGATCTCGATCAGCTCGCGGATCTCGGCGACCACCCGCTGCGCGCTGTGCCGGCGCTGCCCGACCCCCCACTGGTGCTTGGAGTAGCAGTAGGCGCAGGCGTACGAGCAGCCCCGGCTGGTGATCACGTTGCCGGACCGGCCGCGCGAGATGGTCCGGTAGTGGTCCATGTCGGCCAGGTCCCGGGCCGGCATCGGCAGTACGTCCAGGGCCTGGATCTGCGGCCCCATCGGGGTTTCGACGACGTTGCCGTCCTCGTCCCGGAAGGCGATGCCGCGGATCTTGCCGAAGTTGGCCCGGCCGTGCCGCCCCCACTCCGAGACGATGTGCGAGAACGCGTACTCGCCCTCGCCGCGGACCACCACGTCCACCGCGTCCGCCTCGATCAGCTGCCGGGCCACCGGGGTGGCGCCGACGCCGCCGAGCACGGTCAGCGCGTTCGGCCGCAGCGCCCGGGTCTCGGCCACCAGCCGCAGCCCGTTCTTCAGGCTGGACGTCAGCGCCTGCACCCCGACGATGTCGGGCTGGTTCCCGGCCAGGAACGCGCTCGGCGGCGCGAGCGGCCGGTCCAGCACGAACAGCTGGTCGTCGATGTACTTGACATCGACACCCTCGGTTCGGTGGAAGGTGCCGGCCCGCAGCGTCGCCGCGATCGACAGCAAGCCGATCTGCGGTGCCGAGATCGACTCGCCGGAGTACGACGAGCGCCGGGCGTTCACCAGAAGTACCTGCATCGTCGCGCCGACCCTTCCTCTACCGGTACGTCCGGGCAGGCGGCAGCCAGAGACGGCTCGCCGTCCGCACCGGGTGTGCGCTAGGTGTTGGCATGGATGCCGCGTCAGCCCGACCCGACCATCCGTATGCCCTGGTCGCTCTTACGTACTTTGTGTCGTTACGTACGTACCTCGTCGCGTAGGGCCAGCTTCGCACTCATACCGACCCGGCAGTAGATATGCACTATTGAGAACCCGCGAGTCGCATGACTGGGTGGCATAGCCCGCGTCCCGACGGTGGCCCCCGCCCGGGCCCCCGTCGGGACGCATCAGCCGGCCAGTCCGGCGGACAGGCCCGTGGACATCTGGGTGGCCGGGCGGCGGACCGCGCCGACCCGCCCCGCCGCCCCGCCCGGGCCGGGCAGCAGGCCCGGTTCCCGCCCGCGCAGGCTCTCCAGCGCCGAGCCGAACGCCGCCTCCGAGTCCGCGGCCAGATCCACCAGCCGGCGGCCGACCTCGGTCAGCGCCGCCCCACGCGGCCCGCGGACCAGCAGCCGCCGGCCGAGCCGTTCCTCCAGCCGGCTCAGCCGGCGGGACAGGGCCGGCTGAGTGATCGACAGCAGCGAGGCGGCCCGGTTGATGCTGCCGCTGGCCGCGATCGCCCGCAGCAGGTGCAGGTCGCCGGAGTCCAGCTCCGGGTCCCGGGACCGGACCTGCCGGCTGTCCACATGGGACGGCAGGCTGCGCAGCGCGTCCGGATCCACCGGTGGCACCAGGTCGGCCAGGTCCTCCGCGCGCAGCGGGAAACCGGGCGAGGCCGCATACACCGGGTTGCGGGTCTGCGCCACGGCGAGATAGCCGTGCCGCAGCAGGCCGAGCAGCAGCGAGCGCAGCTGCGGCCCGATCACGGTCGGGTCGACGTGCAGCACGTGCCGGCGTACCACCGGCTCGCGCAGCGGCCGGCGCACCATCGAGGTGTCGCCCAGTGGCGGCATCGACACCGGTGACACCAGCCCGACCCGGTGCCCGTGCAGCAGCAGGCTGCGCCGCACCGACCGGGACGCCGAGACGTCGCCGATCTTCGGCACGAAGCCGGCCGCCGAGCAGACCGTGTTGAGCAGGTCGACGCCGGGCCCGGGGCCGACGATCCACTCGTCGTCGGCCAGGTCGGCCAGCGAGACCAGGCCCTGGCTGGCCGCCGGGTGCCGCTCCGGCAGGGTCACCCAGAGCGGCTCGTCCAGCACCCACTGGCTGGCCGAGAGCCGGTTCAGCACCGGGACCTGGCCGGGGATGTGCCAGAGGTAGACCGCGTCCACGCAGCGCCGCTCGAACAGCTCGCGGCCCTCGTCCGGGTCGGCGCTGACCACGGTCAGCACCAGCTTGCGCAGCCGTGGCGCCAGGTAGTCGATCACCCAGTCGCCCCAGCCGCGGCCGATGCCGGCCAGCCGCAGGGTGGGTAGGTGCGGCGGGCCGGCCGTGTCGGGGCGGATCAGCACCTGGCTGACCACCTTGCCGAGCTCGTCCCGGAACCGGGTGGCGGCCACCAGCAGCCGCTCGCCGGCGCCGGTCAGGCGCAGGTCCTCTGGCCCGTGCGCGACGAGCTGCACGTCGAGTTGGCGCTCCAGGCGGGCCAGCCGGCGTTCGGCGACCCGCTGCGTCACACCGGCGCGTTTGGCGGCGTTACGCAGGTTGCGGGTGTCGGCCAGGCCACGGAGCAGGTCGAGGTCGGTCTGGGTCAGGCCCGGGGCCCGGCTGGGCAGCTGCGCCCGGCCCCGCCCCTCGTCGGCCTGGTGGTCGGAGAGTCGGGTGGGTGGGCGCGCGGGTGCACGCGGCGACATCGTGCCGCTCGCCTCCTTTGCAGCGTCGGCGTCCGGCTGTAGCAACTCGCCGACGACTCTCCCTCGCGCCTCTTACAGTTCGCTTACCACTGGCTCCCATAACGGAATACCCGGCGCCGGGAGCGGCGTCGGGGCGGGGGCGGGTGGCTGTGGCCGGCTACCGGCCGAAGCCACCGCCATATGTGGTGAGCGCGGTTTTCAGGTCCTCGATCCGGGTCTGGTCGAAGCCGCGGTCCCGGCCGGCCAGCCGCAGCAGCCAGCCGATCAGGCTGCCGGTGAACCCCCAGACCAGCGTGCCGGCGACCAGGAACGCCGGCCCGACGTAGCCGGTCGGGTAGCGCACCTGGAACCGGCCGGCCGGGTCGGCCAGGCTGGCCAGCGGCACCCAGCTGGCCCGGGTGATCTCGGCGCCGTCGGGCACCAGCTCCGGCGCCGGCCCGGGCCAGTGCGCCAGCACCGGCGTGACCAGGTAGTCGGTCCAGGCCAGCCGCAGCACCGGCAGCGTGCCCACCAGCCGCAGCCCGCCCGCCGGCAGGCCCGTCTCCTCGCCGGCCTCGCGGACCGCGGCCGCCCGCGGGCCCTCGCCGGCGTCCAGCGAGCCACCCGGAAAGGTCACCTCGGCCGGGTGCTCCCGCAGCCGATCGGACCGCTGCACCAGCAGCACGGCGGCCCCGTCCGGCCCTGGATCGGGGCCACCGCCGGCCGCACCGGGCGCACCGCCGTCCGGGCCAGGTTCTGCTGAGCCGCGCACCGCGGCGCCCCGGGCCGGGGAACCGGGCGCGTGGCCGGCGGCCGTGCGGGCGTCCGCCGTGGCGGAGTCGGCCGTGCGGGAGTCCGCCGGGGCGGAGTCGGCGATGGCGAGCAGGATGGCGGACGGGCGACCGCCGGGGGTGCCGTCCAGCCGGTAGCGTTCCAGCTCCGGTGCGGGCTCGGTGCCGGCCCGGCGGGCCAGGGCCGCCAGCCAGTCCGGGCCGTCCGGCTGGTTCATTTCGGTCACTCCCGGTAACTAGCGACGGCCGGACGGGCCTTTCAGCCAGAGCTGAATGGCGGCGCCCGACTGGGGCGAGTGGCCAAGCCTAGGTGTGCACGGGCCGGCCCGGGCAGGTACAGCTATGCCGGGATCGTCCCGCGGTTATGCGGACCGGCCAGCAGCCGGCCGGCCGTCCGACCGCTCCGGCACGATCATCGTGCCGCCCCCCGGACCCTGGAGGTCGCCCGCCCATGAACAGCCGCCGTCTTCGAGCCCGACCCGTCCGCGTGTTCCGCGGCCTGGTCGTCGGGCTGGCCGTGCCGGCCGTGGTGCTCAGCCTGGCGACCGGTTCGGCGAGCGCCAAGCCGGGCCCGAACGCCGCGGCCGAGGCGGACCTCCCGGCGACCGTGCCGGCCGCGACCGCGCCGGCCAGCGTGCCGGCCGCGCAGCGGGCCGCCGTGCTCGGCACCGGCTGGCAGAAGTCCGCCGACCGGGCGGTGGCCACCAGCGGCGACGCGGACGGGCTGCACCTGCTGATCGCCGACGCCGCGCACGGCTACGCCTGGCGCACGCTGGCCACGCTGTCCGAGCCGGGCATCGAGGCGGACAAGTGGATCGGCAACATGTGCGTGACCGGCTCCGGCAAGCGCGCCGTGGTCGTGTACGCGCCGCGCACGTTCACCAACAAGGAGGACCTGGCCGCGCGCGGTGGCTTCACCGCGATCGTCGACCTGGCCAGCGGCGCGGTCCGCAAGCTGCCGATCATGACCACGCTGGCCTACTACAACCCCGGCTGCGGCGCGGCGGAGCAGGCGATCCTCACCCAGGAGGGCACCGGGTCCCAGCACAAGACCCGGCTGATCCCGCTCGACACGGCCACCGCCGCGCTCGGCGCGAGGGTCGAGGTACCCGGCCAGCTCACCTCCGCGGTGCCCACCGCGGCCGGCATCGTCGCCGCCGACAACGGCAAGCTGGTCCGCGTCGACGCCAAGGGCACCCGCCGGGTCCTCGCCCTCACTACCGGTGTGCCGTTCCGGCTCGCCGCGGACGCCAGCGGTGGCGTCGTCTTCATGGAGCAGCACGGCAAGGACCAGGCCCAGGTGCGCCGCAGCACGGTGCCGGCCGGCCTCGCCCGCGGCGCCGTGAGCACGCTCGCGGCCGGCGCGCTGACCGGGATGGACGTGGCCAGCGGCAGGGGCGGCCGGGTCTTCCTCACCGGCGCCGGCACCCGTACCGCGACCGCGCTGCCGGCCGGCGTCTCGACGCTCGCCGCGCCGGTCGGCGCGCGGCCATCGCTGCAGGGCACGCTCGCCGTCACCGCGGTCGAGCAGTCCCGCCAGCCCGGGGCGTCGATCGACCCGACCGCGGCCCAGCCGTTCAACGTGACCGCCACCGCGATCGCGACCGGCAGGAAGGTCACCTTCTCGGTGCGGCCGACCGCGGCCGTCCCGGCCGGTCCGGCCGCGGCCGGCCGCGCGCTCAGCCCGGCCATCCGGATCGCGCCGAGGACGGCCGGCACGCCGCGCGCCGCCGGCGGCGCCGCGCCGACCGGTCCGGTGACCGCGGCCGGCGACCCGCACAGCCCGGCCGACTTCGCCGACCGGTACTGCTCGGTGCCCCGCAACGACCCGGCGAACCAGGCGATGCAGCCCAAGCCGCGGCAGGTGGAGTGGGCCGTCGACCAGGCCGTGCGCAACGTGCTGACGGTGAGCCGGCCGGCGAACTGGAAGAACCTCGGGATGCCGTCGTACACCCCGCAGGGGCTGTTCCCGGGCGAGACGCTGAACGGCGGCGGGTTCGTGCCGCCGCAGATCATGCTCGGGGTCGCGGCGCAGGAGTCGAACCTCTGGGAGGCCGCGCGGTTCGCGGTGGCGGGCAGCACCGCCAACCCGCTGATCGGCAACTACTTCGGCAACAACATCTACAACTCCGACCCGAACGACGACTGGACGATCAACTGGGCCAACGCCGACTGCGGCTACGGCGTCACCCAGGTCACCGACGGGATGCGGCTGGCCGGCCACACCAAGCCCGGCGAGACCGCCTACCCGTACCAGACCCAGCGCGCGGTCGCGCTGGACTTCGCGGTCAACGTCGCGGCCGGGCTGAAGATCCTCGAACAGAAGTGGAACCAGGTCCGGGGCGCCGGCTTGACGATCAACAACGGCGACTCGTCCAAGATCGAGAACTGGTACCTCGCGGTCTGGGCGTACAACTCCGGCTTCCACCCGAACCTCAACAACGGCACGCCGTGGGGCGTGGGCTGGGCGAACAACCCGGCGAACCCGCACTACCCGGCCAACCGCGAGGCGTTCCTGGACGTCACCTACAACGACGCGGCGCACCCGCAGGACTGGCCGTACGAGGAGAAGGTGATCGGCTGGGCCGGCCACCCGATCACCGGGTACGAGGCGCCGAACACCGCGGTCGTCGGCTACCGCCCGGCCTCGTGGAACGGCGGTGTCCTGGACCCCAACCCCGCCATCGACCGGATGACCCCGGGCTCCGGCGCCTACAACCGGCGCACCGCGCAGGCCCCGCCGCGGCAGTTCTGCGACAGCACCAACAACTGCGCCTACGGCACCTCGCAGACCCCGAACGCGCCGGACGTGGTCGGTGAGCCGGCCGGCCCGTGCCAGCACAAGAACACCGCCGGCCAGTACGACCTGCAGTGCTGGTACCACAACGTGAACAACACCTGGAAGTCGACCTGCTCGCAAACCTGCGGCCTCGAACTGCTCCGGTTCGACCCGGGCTTCGCCTACCAGGACGACGGCAACTCCAATCCGCCGAACTGCTCGCTGGCCGGGCTGCCGTCCGGCGCGCTGGTGATCGACGACGTGCCGGCCGGCACCCCGGTGATCCGGGGCGGCTGCACCAGGCCGGGCACCGACGCCGGCACGTTCACCCTCAACTACAAGCCGGACGGCGCCGGGCAGTACCCCGGCAAGATGGACACCCACCAGCTCGGCGCCGGCTTCGGCGGGCACTTCTGGTTCACCCACACCCGCACCGCCAGCGCCCAGGGCGGCAAGCTGGAGGTGTCGGCGACCTGGCAGTTCAGCGGGACACAGCTCGGGTTCGGCCGGGTCTGGGTGCACCTGCCCGACCTGGGCGCGCAGACCGCGCTCGCCCGGTACGTGGTCACCACCACGTGGGGCGACCGGGTCGCGGTGCTCAGCCAGCCGAGCGCCAACAACCGGTGGGTCTCGATCGGCGTGTGGCAGTTCTCCAACAAGCCGAAGATCACGCTCAGCTCGGTCACCCCGGACGGCACCGGCGACAAGGACATCGCGTTCGACGCGGTCGCCTACCAGCCGCTGCCCGGCGTCGAGACGATCAAGATCCTGCACTGGAACCTGGACGGCGCCAAGGACAACGCCGGCAACTACGACGTGGTCGACCGGTTCGTCCAGGAGATCCTGGCCAAGCAGCCGGACGTGATCTCGATGAACGAGATCTGCGAGCGGCAGTTCGTCCGGGTCGGCGACGAGCTGCGGGACGCCGGCTACACCGTGCAGGGCTATTACCACGCCAGCCAGTTGGTGGTACCGAACTGCTTCACCAGCCATCAACCACCGGGCGAGTTCCCGCCGGAGACCCGGACCTCGGCCGGCAACGCGATCTTCATGCGCGGCACGATGGTCAGCCATCAGGGCTGGGTGTTCAACGGGGCCGACCCGACCGTCCCGCAGGGGCGGCTGGTGGAGCGGGAGACGATCCAGACGGTGCCGCCGCTCGAGACCCGCAGCGTCGCCTGCGTGACCGCCCGGATCGCCAAGGTGTTCCAGGACATCAAGGCGTGCTCGACGCACCTGGCCCAGCGCGACGACAGCCTGCCGAACCCGACGGTCGAGGCCGAGGCCGAACTGCGGGAGATGGCCCGGGTGTTCGGCCCGGAGGCGAAGACCACGCCGTTCATCCTGGCCGGCGACATGAACACGCCGACCCCGCCGGCCAACACCTCGATGGCCTACCTCTACCCGCCCGCGGTGAACACCGCGGACTGGACGAACTCCGGCCAGTTCGCCGAGGTCAACCAGCAGCAGCAGTGCCTGCTGACGATCCCCTGCGAGATCAGCCAGGGCGGCGTCCCGACGCACCGTACCGACGGCGGCGTCAAGCTCGACTACGTCCTCGGCAGCCGCTGGCAGTTCGTGGTCCCGGTCAACGGCGTCTCGGTCAACCGCAACGTGGGCACCTGCGACGACGCCCTGCCCGCCCACGACTGCTCCGACCACTGGCTGTTCTACAGCGAACTGGAACTCCCACCCGCCACCGAGCTCTGACGCTCCCCAGCAGCCGGGCACCCGTCACCCCCCGACGGGTGCCCGGCACCATCATGCCCACCCACCGCCGGTGAGCCCGCCGACCCCGGGTCCGTGCCAAACCTTGACTCCGCCCTGTGTTAAAGTTCGACTCCATCCTGTGCTGAAGTTCGAATCCGCTGGTAGCGGGCGAGGGGGCGACCATCGCAGGTTCGCCCTACCTGGCCCGCTCGGTCGACCCGCTACTGGACGAATTGGTGGCCGACCATCCGGCCGTCCTCATCGTCGGGCCGCGCGCGTGTGGCAAGACGACAACCGCACGCCGGCACACCGTCGGCCGCCTGCGGTTGGACCGGCCGGCTGAGGCCACAGCCACCCGGTCCGATCCGGATGCGGCGCTGGCCGCCGGACCGTTTCCGCTGCTCATCGACGAGTGGCAGGTCGTGCCCGAGGTGCTCGGCGCGGTCAAGCGGTCCGTGGACGATGACCCGGCGCCGGGCCGGTTCGTGCTCACCGGGTCGGCCCAGTCCGATCTGACCGCGACCGGCTGGCCGGCCACCGGCCGGGTTATCCGGGTGCCCATGTATGGCCTGGTCGAGCGGGAGCTCGAAGGTCGGGCC
>Ga0307499_10000520_pt1 | contig 13322 bp, 3 predicted proteins | sample 13_S_MG_FD_201363 | JGI IMG/M metagenome (GOLD analysis project Ga0307499, IMG submission 201363) | Soil microbial communities from Populus trichocarpa stands in riparian zone in the Pacific Northwest, United States - 13_S | ecosystem: Environmental > Terrestrial > Soil > Riparian zone > Trees... | reverse complement strand
CGATTGGGTGGCGGGCTCACACTGTTTGGGTGGTGGAGTACCGCTGAGCCGGTCGGTGGCCGGCCGGTAGTCCGGCCAGATCAGCGACTGGCCACCCGGCAATCGCGTCGCGAAGGTCCCCCGGGCGGCATGGTGCTGATGGGCGGCCGGCCGTACGACCCGGCCACCTCCACTGGCACCTCGACCTGTTCTGACCTACCGGCTCGGGCGCCGCGCCCGGGCCGGTGGCGACCGCCACCGGCCCGGAACCGGGCCGATCTGGGCTCAGCCTCGTGGGCATCCGCATCCACCTCTCCGTCGGACTCTCCGTCAGGCGCACTGTCATCCGGCTGGACGCCGGCCCCGGCGCGCCGCCACCTGCTGCCACGGTCGATGCTGATGTGCACAGACAGGTGTCCGGGAGGAGCCAGGATGGGGACGCTGCCCGAAGCCGGGCCCAAGCGGTGTGCCCGGTGGATGCGCGCGGCGGGGGGACGGGCGTGACCGAGCTGGACCGCACCCGGGTGCGGTTCCCGGAGGTGCCGGCCGCTGCCGGCCACTACGAGAGCATGTTCCTCACGCTGTCGGATCCGGACGGCGGGCGGGCGGTCTGGATCCGCTACACGGTGCACCGGGCGCCCGGTGGCACCGCGGTCGGCTCGCTGTGGTGTACCGCTTTCGACCGTGCCTGGCCGGCGCCGCGGGCGGCGAAGGTGACCCTGCCGGCGGCGGAGCTCGGCGCGGGTCCGGGGGAGTACCTGCACATCGGGTCGGCTGTGATCGCACCGGGACGGGTGACCGGCGCGGCGGTCACCGGGCAGTGCGCGGCCCGCTGGGAGTTGGCGTTCACCGCTGCCGAGCCGCCGTTCGACCATTTGCCGCGGTCCTGGATGTACGGCGCGCGGCTGCCCCGGACGAAGACCCGCAGCCCCTACCCGGCGGCCCGGTTCACCGGAACGGTCACTGTGGACGGTGCGGTGTTCGAGGTGGCCGACTGGCCGGGCACCATCGGCCACAACTGGGGCAGCGAGCACGCGCAGCGCTGGATCTGGCTGCGCGGCTCGGTGTTCACCGGCGAGCGCGACAGTTGGCTGGAGGTCGTGCTCGGCCGGCTGCGGCTGGGGCCGACCACCACGCCGTGGCTCGGCAACGGCGTGCTGCGAGTCGGCGGCGAGCGGATCCGGCTGGCCGGCCTGGGTCGCACGCTGGCCACCCGGGTCGCCGCGGACCGCTTCCAGGCCGCCCTGCGGTTACCGGGCGCCCACCGGTCCGGCGTCGAGGTCACGGCGGTGGTGTCGGCCCCGCCGGAGCGCACCGTCGCCTGGATCTACCGCGACCCGGCCGGCAGTTCGCACTACACCACCCACTGCGCCATCGCCGATCTCGAGGTACGGGTCCGCCGTCCCGGCCGTCCGGACCTCCGCCTGCACAGCGCCAATGGCGCCAGCTACGAGTACGGCGGACCGGATCTTCCAGCCGGCGTCGCACTGCAGCCGTTCCCCGACCCCTGACCCAGCGCGGTGGTACGGCCGGGCCGCAGCATGTAGGCCGGGTCAGCCGCGGTGGCCCGCAGCGAGACGAAGCCCGGGCCGGGTGGTTGGCGGATCATCGCCACCCGCCTCCGTGGTGACGGCGACCGGGGGTGCGGACCGCGGTCTGGTCGCGGTGAGCGGGCCGCTGTAGCGGCCGTCGGGGCCGGTGCCGGTCGTGTCGGTGGTCACCACCGCGGTGCCGGTACCGTCGCGGAGCGCCACCACCGGACGAGGCGTTGCCGGGGCAGGCCGTCGACCGAACGCCGCCTGCTGAGCCGGTCTGCCGGGCGCGCGATCTGCGGCTGGACCGCCTGAAGTCGACCTGAAGTCGATGTGACGCCGCCAGGTGTTTGGCTGCCTCCGTGTTCCCCGGCGCCGGCCGGATGCCGGCTGGGGAGCGCTTCGTCGAAACCAGGGGGCGTCCTATGCAAAACACGTTCATCAACCGGACCTGGCCGCGCCGCAGGACGTGGCTCACCCGGGCCGCCGGAATGTCATGGTCCCGGAGATCGAGAGTCCCTGCCCTCGCCGTCGTTCTCGCCGTGCTGAGCAGCGTGATGTCTGTCGCCGGGACGAGCTCGGCGCGGGCCGCCCCAGCACGGCCGGCCGAGGATGGGACTGCCAGCGCGACGGTCCGGCCGCAGAGCCGGGCGGCGTCGCTCGGGCCGGGCTGGCGGACGTCGAGCGACCGGCTGTGGACGACCGCCGGCGACGCGAGCGGGTTCCGCGTGCTCGTCGCGGACGCCCGGACCGGCTACACCTGGCGTGCGGTCGCGACCCTGTCCGAGCCGGGCATCGACACGGACCAGTGGATAGGGAACGCCTGCGTCACCAGCTCCGGCCAGCGCGCGGTGGTCGTCTACGCGCCGCGGACCTTCACGAACAAGGCGCAGCTCACCCGCCGGGGCGGCAGCACCGCCGTGGTGGACCTCGCTACCGGCGCGGTCCGCAAGCTGCCGATCCACACCAGCCTGGCGTACTTCAACCCCGGCTGCGGGGCCGGCGAGGTCGCCACGCTGACCCAGGAGGGCGACGAGGACCTGCACCGGACGGGCCTGCTGACCGTGCACGCGGACACCGGCGCGATGAGCCGGCGGGTCGAGGTGCCCGGCCAGCTGACCTCGGCGGTGCCAACCGAGCGGGGCATCGTCGCCGCCGCCGGGTCGGCGGTGGTCCGCGTCGGTACGGACGGGCGCACCACGCGGATCGCGACCGCGACGGGCGTGCCGTACCAGCTGCGGCCGGACGCCGGGGGCGGCGTGGTCTTCCTCGATGACGAGGGTGGCACCAGCCGGGTCCACCGCGCGATCGTGACGTCGCCGGTCGGCCCCGCCGCACGGCCGGCGCCCGCCGAGGTGCTCGCGACCGCACCGCGCGGCACCGTCGGCCTCCGGGCGGTCGCCGCCGGCCGGGTGATCATCACCGGCACGGCCCGGCCGACCGGCGCGCTGCCGGCGACCGTGACGACGCTCGGCGTGCCAGCGGCCGCCGAGGTGTCGACCCGTGGCGAGGCGGCGGTCACGGGCGTGCGTACCTCGCCGCGACCGGTCGCCGCCGGCCACCGGCCCGACCCGTCCGTGGCGCAGCTGGTGCACATCGACGCGACCAGCACCCGGACCGGTGCGCGGCTCGACTTCACCGTCGACCCGGCCCGCACCAGCACCGGCGCAGCACCGGTCCCCGCGGCGACCCGGGCGGCGACCCCGCTCGCGGGCGAGACCACCGATCCGGCCCGGGTCTGCGCGGTGCCCCGCAACGACACGTCGTTCCAGGTCATGCAGCCCAAACCGAAGCAGGTGGAGTGGGCCGTTGACCAGGCAGTGGTGGGCGTGCTGCGAGTGACCCGCCCGGCGGGCTGGCACGGCAACACGATCGGCGCCTACACACCGCAGGGAATGTTCACGCCGGTCTCGCTGCGCAACTTCCCCAGCAGCCACGTCCCGGCCCAGATCATGCTCGGCATCCTCGGCCAGGAATCGAACCTGTGGCAGGCCGGCCGCTACGCGCTGCCCGGCGACTACGGCAACCCGCTGATCGGCAACTACTACGGCCTGGAGATCTACAACGACACCTCAGCCGACGACTGGGAGATCCGCTGGAACGAGGCGGACTGCGGGTACGGCGTCGGCCAGCTCACCGACGGCATGCGGGCGGCCGGGCACGAGCGGCCGGGCGAGACCGCGCTGCCGTGGGAGAAGCAGGTCGCGATCGCCACCGACTACGCCGCGAACGTGGCCGCTTCGCTGCAACTGCTGGTGGGCAAGTGGAACCAGCTCTCGGCGGCCGGCCTGGTGCTGAACAACGGCAACCCGAACCGGCTGGAGAACTGGTTCTACGCGACCTGGGCGTACAACTCCGGCTACCACCCGCCGGGCGAGGCCAACTCCAACGGCGCGCACGGCCTGGGCTGGCTGAACAACCCGGCCAACCCGCGGTACGAGCCGAACCGGCACAACTTCGGCAGCGACCCGCACGACTTCGCGCACCCGCAGCGCTGGCCGTACCCGGAGAAGGTGCTCGGTTTCGCGTCCAACCCGCCGAGCGGCTTCGAGGCGCCCGGCACCGAGGTGCCGTTCTTCCGGGCCGCCTCGTGGAACGGTGGCAGCGGCGACGAGACCATCCCGGGCAGCGCGCTCTACAACAAGAAGCAGGCGTTCCCGCCGGTGAGCCAGTTCTGCGCCGACGCCAACGACTGCCGCTGGGGGCAGGCGTTCACCCCCACCGACCCGGACGTCGTCGGTGAGCCGGCGGGGCCGTGCGCGCACCGCAACACCGCCGGGCAGTATGACCTGAAGTGCTGGGCGCACAGCTCGACGACCTGGCGGGCCGACTGCGACTCGTGGTGCGGGCGGGAGTTCATCCGGTACGACCCCGGCCTCGCCGAGCCGGCCGACGGCGTCAGCTACCCGCCGGTCTGCAACGCGAACTCGCTGAACACGTCGGCCCTGGTCATCGACGACGTGCCGACCTCGACCCGGCCGATCCGGGATCCCAGCTGCAACGCGCTGCCGCAGAACTCCGGCAGCCTCTCGTTCACCTTCGGCCACGACGCCGCCGGCAACGAGAGCGGGAAGATCGATCTGCACCAGGCGGGCGGCGGGCTCGGCTCCCACTTCTGGTTCAGCCACACCCGGCCGAACACCGCCGAGGGCCAGAAGACCCAGATCACCGGCACGTGGACGTTCCCCCGCCTGGACGGCTACGCGGAGGTGCTGGTGCACATCCCCAACCACGGCGGGACGTTCGGCACGGCGACCTACGTGATCAACACGGCCGGCGGGCCGCGGTCGGTGCTGCTGCGGCCGAGCGGAGACAGCAACCACTGGGTCAGCCTCGGCAGGTTCGCCTTCTACGGCCAGCCCAAGGTCGAGCTGAGCACGATCTCGGCCACCGGCGACGGCACCGAGAAGGTGGTGTGGGACGCGGCCGCGATCCAGCAGGCATACGACGCCGGCGGCAACCGGGATGTCCGCTCGATCTACAACGCCCCCAGCAACACCGCCCCGATGCTGCGGGAGAACTCCCCGGTCGCCGGCACGCTGGTGCAGATGCGGACCGGCCCCGGCGTGTGGACGGTCAACTCGTGGTTCTTCGTGCCGCAGCGACCTGACGACGTCAACCGGGACGGCCCGCTGCTGATCATGGATCGGGCCAGCGGCCTGTGCCTGGCGGTCGCGGGCAACCGGACCGACGCGGGAGCGCCGATCATCGTCGACAACTGCGACTCGAGTAACCCGAGCCAGCTGTGGAACATCGACCCGCGAGAGCCACCAAACCACTACGCGGTATCGCGGATGGTGTTCAACCAGCGCAGCGCGTACTGCCTGAAGATGCGCAACGGGTCCACCCTCCCCGATACGCAACTCGAGCAGAACTCCTGCGACATCGCGGACCTCAGCACGATCTGGCACCTCGACCAGATCAGCGGGCCCTGACCCCTGCCGAGATCGGCAGGTCAGCCGAAAACCGGTGGCCGGCTGGGCAAAACGCCCGGCCGGCCACCAACTCCGCCTCGCCGAGACTGCCGCTCACCGCCCCTGTCCCGGAACCGCCGTCCTGTTGAAATGTGGCAGCATTGCGATAGATGTCCGGTACGCTGCCGGGCCATTGGAACACCTGGCGCGGCGGACTGTGCCGCGTGCGGCAGCCGTCTCCGGCCGCCGTGAGACCCGCCGTGAGGCCCGCCGCGGATCCGGATATCCGACGCAGGTAAACCAGATCCGGCGACAATCCGGAAACTTCCGCCATGTGTTTGTCGACGGTTTGATACCCGTCCCGTACCTTCTGCGCGGAGCGGGGGAGATGACCGGAGGTGGGGGGAATGCTGCTCCGCGCAGGCGCTCGTACCGCGATGATCAAGACTCGGATCGCGGTGGTGGTCGCGGCCGTGCTGGTGGCCGGCACGGTCACCGGCAGCGGCGGGCCGGCCGGGCCGGCCCAGGCGCCGGCGGCCGAGGCGGTCGCGTTCACCCCGAACTGCTCGGCCGCCGACAGCGGCGCCGGCGTCGCGCTGGCCGGCGGCCGGCCGCGGCTGGACGCCTCCGGCGCCGCCTACCAGGCGCGGCTGGCCCCGGCCGCCGCCACCGCCAAGCCGACGACGGTGGCGTACGCCGGCGCCAAGCTGGTGGTCGGCCCTAGGGCAGCCGCGGAGCCCGTCACCGTTGGCATCACCCCGTTGACCGAGGCCGAGCTGCCCGAGCTGGACCCCGGCATGAGCAACGTGACCGAGGGCCCACAGGCTGGCTACCGGTTCACCCCGCACCCGTACGAGTTCACCGAGCCGGTCGAGGTGAGCCTGCCGTACGACGCCGCGGCCGCGGCCGCGGCGACCAGCCTGCAGGACGTCTTCACGTTCTACTACGACGAGGCGGCCTCCTGCTGGCGCCCGCTGGAGCGGGTCGCGGTGGACGAGCAGGCGCACACGATCGTGTCCCGCACCGACCACTTCACCGACATGATCAACGCCACGGTCACGGTGCCGGACCTGCCGGAGGGCGGGTCGTTCGACCCGACCCAGATCAAGGGCATCCAGGCCGGTGACCCGGGCGCGGCGGTGAGCCAGATCGCGACGCCGGGCGCGACCAACGCCGGCGACGCCCGGCTCGGTTACCCGATCCAGATCCCGCCGGGTCGGGCGGGCATGCAGCCCAACCTCGGCGTGTCCTACAGCTCGGCGGGCGGGAACAGCTGGCTCGGCATGGGCTGGGACGTCCCCATGCCGGCGATCACAGTGGACACCCGGTGGGGGGTACCGCGCTACAACAGCGGCCTGGAGACCGAGACGTACCTGATGGGCGGGCAGCAGCTCAGCCCGGTCGCGCACCGGGGCCCGCTCGTGGCCAGGTCGGCGGACAAGGTCTTCCACACCCGGATCGAGGGGGGCTTCCAGCAGGTCGTCCGGCACGGCGCCACGCCTGCGGACTACAGCTGGGAGGTCACCGACAAGTCCGGCACGCGCTACCTGTACGGCGGGACACCCGAGGCGACCCTCGCCGACGACGCCGGCCACATCTTCCAGTGGGCCCTGCGCGAGGTGCGCGACCTGCACAACAACTTCATGCGCTACCAGACCGTCCGGCAGGCCGACCTCGGCGTGCCGACCGGTGGCTCGGTGCCGGGCCGCGCGCTGTACCCGAAGCAGATCACCTACACCGGCGCCGGTGACACCGACGGCCCCTACACGGTCACGTTCATCCGGGACCGGGAGTTGGGCGAGCCGCGCCGGCCGGACGTCACGATCGACGCCCGCGGCGGGTTCAAGCGGGTGACCGCCGACCTGCTGCGCCGGATCGAGGTCAAGTTCAACGGCGCCTTGGTCCGCAAGTACGAGCTGGCCTACCAGACCGGGGCGTTCGGCAAGACGCTGCTGCGGTCGGTGTCGCAGTTCGGCGAGGACGGCCGGCTGTTCAACACCCACACGTTCGACTACTTCGACGACATCCGGGACGCCGCCGGCGCCTACCAGGCCTTCGGTGAGGTGGCCTGGAACTCGCCGGACGACAACCTCCGCAACGGTGCGGTGGCCACCGTCGGCGGCGGCGCGGGCGAGGTCGGCGCGCTCGGCGGCAGCACCAGCACCAGCGTCGGCGGGCATCTCTACGTCGGGTTCGGCGTCAGCCGGTCCAAGTCCGGCTCGGTGGGGGTCAAGGCCGGCTTCAGCGAGGGCGAGGACACCGGGCTGCTGGCACTGGTCGATGTGGACGGTGACAACCTGCCGGACAAGGTGTTCCGCGGCGGCGGCGGGGTGGTCTACCGGAAGAACCTGTCCACCCCGACCGGCCAGCCCCGGTTCGCCGACAGCGTCGCACCGCTGCGCAACCTGCCCGGCATCCTGTCCGAGAGCAGCAGCACGCTCACCGTCGGGGTCGAGGCCTACCCGGGCCCGGCCGCGATCCAACTGGACCATGTGGACACCGTCAGTACCACCGACCGGTACTTCACCGACGTCAACGGTGACGGGATCAGCGACCTGGTCAACGGCGGCGGGGTGTTGTTCGGCCGGGTCGGCCCGGACGGCGCGCCGGTGTACGGCCTGTCCGCCGACACCCCGGTGCCGGTGGGTTCCGCCCCGATCGACGCCGGCGACGTCCTCGGTGACTTCGGCGCCGCCCGCGAGCGGCAGATCGACTCGCATCCGCTGATCGACTCGGTGCGCCGCTGGGTGGCGCCGTTCGACGGCACGGTCCGGGTGGACGGCCCGGTGCGGCTGGTCCAGGACACCAGCCCGGAGCGGGCCGCGTACACCAAGGCCGACGGGGTCCGGGTGGCGATCCAGCACGAGGGCAGCGAGCTGTTCGCGCTGCTGGTCGGGCCGACGGACTACACGCCGCACACCCCGGACGGGGTGGGCGCCATCGCCGTGCACCGCGGCGACCGGCTCTACTTCCGGGTGCAGTCCCGGTTCGACGGGGCGTTCGACCAGGTGGCCTGGGATCCGCAGGTGTCCTATGTGGACGTTGCGGACCCGACCGACGTGAACGGGCTGAGCCCGTACCGGTACCGCGCTTCGACCGACTTCACCCTCGGCGGGCGGGCCTCGACGGTGGCCGTGCCGGTGACCGGCACGCTGCACCTGTCCGGCGCGCTGACCAAGCCGGCGGTCACCACCGACGACGTGACCGCGGTCGTCACCCGCAACGGCGCGACCGTCTTCACCCAGACGCTGCCGGCCGCCCAGACCGGGCAGATCCCGGTGGACGCGGACATCCCGGTGGAGCGGGGCCAGCAGCTGCAGTGGCGGATCCAGGTGGACTCGCCGATAGACCTGGCCCGGCTGGACTGGACCCCGGTCGCCGAATACACCGCGGCCGAGGGCGTGCCGCGGCTGATCGACGAGAACGGCAACGCGATCCTGCGGGTGGAGCCGCCGTACGTCGTCGACATGTACCCGGTGGACACCCTGACGGCGCCGCAGCAGTCGTTCACCGCCCCGGCCAGCGGGACGCTCATGGTCGTCCCGAGCCTCGCGGTCGAGGCCGGCGACACCACCACCGACGGCCGGGTGGTGTTCACGGTCAAGCGGCGCGGCGCGCTCCTCGGCAAGCAGGTGATCACCATCACCGACGGCCAGGTCCCGGCCGACCTGACGCTCACCGCTCCGGTCGAGGCCGGCGACGAGCTGTTCTTCGACTTCAGCACGCTCGACCCCGACCTCGCCACGCACCTGGCCGGCCAGTCGGTGCAGGCCGGGTTCGACGCCGAGACCCTCGCGCCGGTGCCCAGCGCGCTGCACAGCGCGGCGCCGGAGGGCGCGTTCCCGCAGCCGTACCGCGGCTGGGCGGCAATCGGCTACAACGGCAACCGGGACCGGGCCACCGCGGCGATCGCACAGGGCGACCTGGTCGTCGACGAGCACTACAAGGACCAGCTGCCGACCAGTGTGGACCCGCAACGGGACCAGGACGCGTTCGCGGCCGACCCGCGGATCACCCCGCCGAAGTTCGTGCAGTTCGCGCCCGCTCCGGCGGACCGCCGGTGGGAGGCCGGCGACGCCTCCTGGATCACCGGTGCCGGGGCGAGCAGTTCCCGGCTGGGCGGGCAGTCGGTCAACGTGCCGACCGCCGCCGACTTCGACAACGTGACCGGCGTGCCCCGGGTGGCGCGGTCGACGCAGATCTCGCTGACCGGCTCCGTCGGCGGTGACATCGGCTCCATCGGTGGCAGCATCGCCACCGGCGACAGCACCAGCGAGCTGGACTACCTCGACCTCAACGGCGACCGGTTCCCCGACCTGGTCGGGTCCGGCGGGGTGCAGTACACCGACCCGACCGGCCAGCTCGGCGGTACCCGCGGGTCCGTTCCGGACGGCGCCGCCCGCAAGTCGCACACCAGCGCCGGCAACGTCAGCGCCGGCAGCGCCGCCCGCACCATCGCGACCGGCCGCGGCAACGCCGCGCCGACCGGGAACGGGGCGGCCAACACGTCCGAGTCCGGCAACGACATGCCACCACTCGGCGTGGGCGGCAGCCACGGCACGGGCTCCGCGAGCGGCACGTTCGACCTGCTCGACATCAACGGCGACGGCCTGCCCGACCGGGTCTACGCCGACGGCCGGGCCGCGCTGAACCTCGGCTACCGGTTCGCCGCACCCGAGCCGTGGCCGGGCGGCCCGCTGAACGACGGCCGGAGCACCCGCAACGGCCTGAACATCGGGTTCAACACCGACTTCTACGGGTTCGCCGGCGGCGCGTCGTTCAGCTCGGGCCGCAGCACGTCGCGGGCCAGCCTGGCCGACGTCAACGGCGACGGGCTGGTCGACCGGGTGTTCGAGGGCAGCCCGCTGCGGGTGGCGCTCAACACCGGCACCGGCTTCGCCGCGCCCGTCCCGTTCTTCGGCGGGCTGTCCGGGCTGACCGCCGACGTCAACTCCAGCCTCGGCGGCGGCGCCTACTTCACCTTCAGCTTCTGCTTCCTGGTGATCGCCGGCTGCGTGATCGTCAACCCCGGCGCGGACGTCTCCACCGGCGCCAGCCGGTCCGAGCAGGCGCTGCGGGACATCAACGGCGACGGCTTCGCCGACCAGCTGCGGTCCACGAAGGACAGTGAGCTGGTGGTCGCGGCGAACCGGACCGGCCGCACCAACCTGCTCAAGTCGGTCCGCCGGCCGCTCGGGTCCCGGATCGATCTGGACTACGCCCGCGACGGCAACACCTACGACCAGCCCGAGTCCCGGTTCGTGCTGTCCCGGGTCGCCGTCGACGACGGCCGCCCCGGCGATGGGCAGGACGTGCAACTGTCCACATACCGCTACGCAGGCGGCGTGTCCGACCGGCTGGAGCGGGAGTTCCGCGGCTACCGGACGGTGGTCACCGAGCAGCGCGACCGCAGCGCCGCCGACGCCGTCTTCCGCACCATCACCGCCGAGTACCGCACCGACAGCCACTACACCCAGGGCCTGCTCGCCCGGCAGGTGACCGCCGACGGGGCGGGCCGGCCGTTCACCGAGACCGAGAACACCTACGACCTGCGAGACGTGGACAGGCCGACCGCGTCCGCGGACCCGGCCAGCACCTCCGCGACGATCTTCCCCCAGTTGGTCCGCACCGACCAGCGGTTCTACGAGGGTCAGCCGACGCCGGCCAAGTCCACCCACACCGACATGTCGTACGACGATGTCGGCAACCTGACCCGGTCGTTGGATGTGGGCGAGCCCGGCCCGGCCGACGACGTCGAGACGAAGATCCGGTACAGCGTGGAGAGCGGCTTCTGCCGCGACTTCTACCTGCTCGGCACCCCGCAGCTGATCCAGGTCCGCGGCGGCGGCGTGCTGCTCCGGCAGCGCGAGTCCACTGTGGAATGCCGGACCGGGGACGTGGTCCGGCACCGGGCGCTGCTGGCCGACGGCACCGGCGTGGTCACCGACTTCACCCACTTCGACAACGGCAACGTCGAGTCGGTCACCTACCCACCGAACGCGAAGAACCAGCGCTACCGGGTCGACTACCAGTACGACCCGACGGTGTCGACGTACCCGACCCTGATCAAGGACATCTTCGGCCTGCAGTCCACCTCCACCTACAACCTGAAGTACGGCCGGCTGGAGACCAGCACCGACCAGAACAACCAGGTGCTCCGGCAGAGCTACGACACCGTCGGCCGGCTGGCGTCGGTCGTCGGCCCGCGCGAGGCCGGCGACTCCCGCCCGACGATCGCCTTCGAGTACCACCCCGAGGCCGCGGTGCCGTACGCGGTCACCCGGCATGCCGACCGGGAGGCCGACGGTCGGCTGCGCACCGACACGATCGACACGATCGCCTTCGCCGACGGGCTCGGCCGGATCGTGCAGACCAAGAAGGACGCGACGGTGGCGACGGCGCCGGGAGCGGCGGCGGCCGACGTGATGACCGTCTCCGGCCGGAGCGTGTTCGACTCGCTCGGCCGCGCGGTCGAGCAGACGTTCCCGATCACCGAGCCGAAGGGCGCCGCCAACACGCGGCTCAACCCGGGCGTCGACACCGCCCCGCCCACCCGGGTCAGCTACGACATCCTGGACCGTCCACTCAGGACTGTCCTGGCGGACGGCTCGGTGTCCTCCGCCGCCTACGGGTTCGGCGCCGATCGCGCCGGTGTCACCCAGCTCGAGACCGCGGTGACCGACGCCAAGGGGAACGTCAAGCGCAGCTTCCGGGACGTCCGGCAGCAGATCACCGCGGTCCGGGAGGCCAACCCGGCCGGTAACCAGCCGACGATCTGGACCAGCTACGACTACGACCCGCTCGGCCAGATCGTCAAGGTCACCGACGACCACGGCAACCTGACCACCTCGGCATACGACAACCTCGGTCGCCGGACGGTCCTCAGCACCCCCGACACCGGCCGGACCGAGACCGTCTACGACCGCGCCAACAACCCGGTCCGGAAGATCACCGCCGTCCTCGGGGCCGCTGGCCAGTCCGTCGAGTACGACCACGATTTCACCCGGATGACCGCGGTCCGCTACCCGACCTTCCCGGCGAACAACGTCACCTACACCTACGGGGCGCCGGGCGCCGCCGCCAACGGCGCCGGCCGGGTCGTCAAGGTGGACGACGCCGCCGGCTCGATGGCCCGGGAGTACGGCCAGCTCGGTGAGATCACCAAGGAGACCCGGACCGTCAAGGGTGTCCTGAGCCGCGACACCGCCTACACCACCCAGTACCGGTACGACTCGTTCAACCGGATGCTGCAGCTGACGTACCCGGACGGCGAGGTGCTGTCCTATCGCTACAACAGCGGCGGGCTGGTCGACAAGGCGACCGGGGTCAAGGCCGGCCACACGTACCAGTACCTGAAGCGCCTGGACTACGACAAGTTCGAGCAGCGGCTGCTGCTGGAACCCGGCAACGGCACGAAGACGACCTACACCTACGGCGCCGAGGACCGCCGGCTGACGACCTTGGAGTCCGTGCTGCCGCACGGCGAGACGTTCCAGAACCAGAGCTACGAGTACGACGACGTCGGCAACATCACCGCGACCAGCAACGACGTCGCCTTCCCCGACCACCGCACCGACTCACCCGACATCGGCGGCCCGAGCAGCCAGACGTTCGGCTACGACGACCTGTACCGGCTGACCAGCTCGCAGGGCCAGTTCAAGCCCAGCCGGGACAAGACCGACGCGTACCAGGTGTCGATGGCGTACGACTCGGTCAACAACATCACGACCAAGAACCAGCAGCACGACATCACCGACGTGCGCGGCCTGGTCCCGCCGGCCGGCAACTACGCCAACGCGTACGCCTACGCGGGCACCCAGCCGCACGCGCCGAGCGCGGTCGGGCCGCTGTCCCTGCGGTACGACGCCAACGGGAACCTGATCAGCCGCACCGACAC
>Ga0307499_10000519_pt1 | contig 13340 bp, 8 predicted proteins | sample 13_S_MG_FD_201363 | JGI IMG/M metagenome (GOLD analysis project Ga0307499, IMG submission 201363) | Soil microbial communities from Populus trichocarpa stands in riparian zone in the Pacific Northwest, United States - 13_S | ecosystem: Environmental > Terrestrial > Soil > Riparian zone > Trees... | reverse complement strand
GCTGAGCATGGTCTATGGCTTCGTCAAGCAGTCGGGCGGACACATCCGGATCTACAGCGAGGTCGGCCACGGCACCACGATCAAGCTCTATCTGCCGCCGGCCCGCGGCCAGGTCGAGGCCGCACCAGCGGCGGCATCATCGCTGTCGCTTGGCAACGAAACCATCATGGTGGTCGAAGACGACGCGCTGGTGCGCAATTTCGTCACCGCGCAATTGCAGAGCCTCGGCTACCACCCTGTCGGCGCCGCCAATGGACCGGCGGCGCTGAACCTGATCGAGGGCGGCCAGGCGTTCGATCTGCTGTTCACCGACGTCATCATGCCCGGCGGCGTGTCCGGTCGCGAGCTGGCGGAGAAGGTGTTGAAACTCCGGCCCGGCATCAAGGTGCTCTACACATCGGGCTACACCGACAACGCGATCGTGCATCAGGGCCGCCTCGACCCCGGCGTGCTGCTGCTGACCAAGCCGTATCGGAAGTCCCAGCTCGCCAACATGATCCGCCGCGCGCTGACGGGGTGACGGCACAAGGCGCGAGCTTCTTCTCCGCACGTGCGTCGTCGTTTTGAGTGCCGAGTTGGTGTATGGAGAAGAAACCTTGGATAGAAGGATTCTCGGAACAGCCAATGACCGCGCCCAATTTGAACTACAAGCGCTGCTACGTGGATTGGGGTGGACGATGCGCCTACTGCAACATTGGACTTCCCAGAATAAAATGGGACGGCAAAGTCAGAGCCGGCATCGACCATTTCATCCCGCTCTCAAAGGGAGGTCAGAATGTCAGGGGCAATCGTGTGCTCTCCTGCTACCCCTGCAATCTCGCCAAGAACGACACCGACCCGCGCGAGACAAATCAATGGCCCCACATTGAACGGCGGCTTGCCGAGATCGCCACCACCCCGCTCATCAGTCACCGCCGGCTCAAAGAGATTTTGCCGGAATTGGTGAAGCAGGTTTACGCCTAGGCTTGATCCGGATCCTAAGGGCCTGACCGAATATTTGTTCTCGTCATGGCCGGGCTCGTCCCGGCCATCCACGTCTTTCTCGCTCTACCGAAGCAAAGACGTGGATGCCCGGCACAAGGCCGGGCATGACGACTTCCCCTACAGAGCCCGATTTTACCAGCTGCTTCTTGAGCCAGACTCTCAAAATGGGAGCAGGCTACCTGAAGTCGTTGGCAAACAGCGCCAGCGCCCTACTCCGAGCCCGATCCGCCCGCCACGATCTTTTCGTTCAGTTTCTGATCGACGGTCTGCACCGTGCGGTCGATCTCGGCGCTGGAGGCGCCGAGCTGATCGGACACCAGCTTCACCAGCAGGTCGACCCGCTCGATGAAAGGCGCGCCGCTGGCCACCGCCCGCGCGGCCGATGACGGCTTGAGCAGGCTTTCCGCTGCCTTGGCATACTTTGCAAACGGCACCTGATCCGCCGGGTCCGCGCCCAGACGCCGGGCGATGCCGTCGACATGGTCGTAGATCGATTGCGAAAGTTTCAGGTCGCCATGCACGGCGTCGCGGATCGACTGCGGCTCGTGCGGGGTGATGCAGCGATAATTGCCGGTCAGCAGCATCGACCATTTGGCCAACGGCACGAACAGCGAGTCGAACACCTTGAGTTTTACCGGAACGTCCTTGCCGTCCAGCGTCACCGCGTCGATGCCGGCTTCGAGCTCGCGCAGCAGCTCGTTGTGCTTTTCATCTTCGAATGTTGCGGCCTTGAAGTTGGTCGGCAAGCCGACATGAAGCACGTTGGCCGCCTCTTCCGGCGGACGGAAGGCTTGCGGATCGGGCGAGCACAGCGTCACCAGTCCGGGCTTGAACCGCTCCCACACCGACGCGTTGGTGTAGGCCTCCTCCAGGTCCATGTCCGCCAGCGCCGGGATGCGTTTCAGATAGGGCAGCGGCGGCATGTTCATGATCGAGAGGCAAGGAAGCCCTACGGCGGCGATCTTGATCATCAGCACGCGGATGGTGTGGTTGGTGTATTGCGGCTCCTGCATCGCAAGGCCGACCAGATCGTAGCGCGACAGGTCGACATCCTGCGGCGTGGTCGCGTCCAGTTTGCCGGGCAGATCGCGCGAGAAGATCGCGCGGTGCACTGCCTCGTCGCGCAGCTTGATGCGCACTTCCGTGCCGTCGCGGTTGATGAGGTCTGCCGTCTTCCTGCGGCAAACCAGGGTCACGTTGTGACCGGCCATCAAAAGCTTCGTCGCCAGCAGGGAGCCGTAAGAAGCCCCGAGGATCAGAATGTTGCGCGCCATACTCTCTCTTTCACGGATGATGTGAGGAACGCCCCGCCGCGGGGCCGGAATTTTGTCCGTGGCATACAACGAATTTGTAGATGTTACAATCACATAGCCGGCGTCTTTTTCCCGGCTCCGGACCCCCGGTCGATTGACGCCCTTTTCCGTCCGTGGAAGCGTGGGATTCCAACTGCCCCGCCCGATGCCTGTTCCGCAACCCACCGCTTGCACGGAGAATGACAACGTGTTCACGCGACGCGCTTTCTCGATGTCTGCCGCTGCCGTTCTCCTCGCCCGCGGAAGCGGCGCCCGCGCCCAAGGCAGCTTTGCCACGCAAAACATCCGCCTTGTCGTCGGCTATCCGGCAGGCGGCGGCGTCGACATCGTTGCCCGGCTGCTCACCGACCCGATGAAGGCGGCGTTCGGCCAGGCGGTGCTCGTCGAAAACAAGCCGGGTGCTGCGGCGATGATCGCGGCGCAATCGGTCGCCCGCGCCACCCCCGACGGCCACACGCTGCTGGTCTCGGCGGCCGGCGAGGTCGCCGTCAATCAGCACATCTATAAGGAGCGGATGACCTACGATCCGCAGAAGGAGCTGACGCCGGTGGCGCTCGCCGGCATCGTGCCCTGCGTGGTGGTCGTGGCGGCGACCACGCCGGTCAAAACACCGGCGGAGCTGGTTGCCTACGCGCTGGCCAACAAGGGAAAGCTCTCGTTCTCCTCCTCGGGCGTCGGCAACCCGCAGCATCTCGCCGGCGAGCTGATGAACCGCATGGCCGGCACTGATGTGCTGCATGTTCCCTATCGCGGGTCCGCGCCGGCCGTGACCGACGTGGCGGTCGGCGCGGTGACGATGAGTTTTTCCAGCCTCGGGGCGGCGCTGCCCCTGATTCAGGATGGACGGCTGCGCGCGGTCGCCGTCACGTCGCGCGAGCGGATGCCGCAATTGCCAGACGTGGCGCCGCTGAGCGAGGGCTCGCCGACGCTTGCCGGATACGAGTTGCTGAACTGGTTCGGCGTGTTCGCCCCATCGGGCACGCCGGAGCCGCTGCAGGCACGCCTGTTCGAGGTGATCTCGAACGCGCTGCAGGACAAGGCGACGACGGAGAAGCTGCTGATCCAGGGCATCGTCCCGCGGCCGATGACGCTTGCCGAGCTGCGCAGCTTCGTGCGATCGGAGAACGAGAAATTCGGCAGGGTTGCCGAGGCCGCGAAAATCCGGGCCGAGTGACGAACAGCGGGGTGCGACATGTATCGGATCGACGTGCTGGTGCAGGGATTTCCGGGCAAGGCCGTGTGCCATGGCGGGCTCGGCTGGAGCACCATCGCGCTGCTGCGCTCCGACCGCCACACCATCCTGATCGATGTCGGCGCCTTCGGCATTCGCAAGCCGCTGGAGAGCCAGCTCAAGGCGGCCGGCGTCGCGCCTGATGATATTACCGACGTCGTCCTGACCCATGCCCATTACGATCATTCGATCAATTTCGTGCTGTTCGAGCGTGCAACGGTTTGGATCGGCGCCAAGGAAATCGCGTGGGCCGCCGCCCAGCCGCCGGGCTTCGATCCGCTGCCCGAACTCTATGTCCAGGCGCTGGCGACCGATCCGCGCGTCGAACGCGTCCATGAGGGCGAGGAATTCCTGCCCGGCATCGCCGCGATCGATGCGCCGGGCCATACGCCGGGCTCGCTGGTGTTTCATCTCACGGCCAATGAAGTGCCTGTCATCTTCACCGGCGACGCCGCCAAGAACCGCGCCGAACTGATCTCGCGCAAGGTCGACATGAGCCTCGACGAGGCCGCGAGCACGAATTCGATCGACCGGATCTGGGAGCTGTGGCGCGCGGTGCCGGGGACGATCGTCATTCCCGGGCACGACCTCAGCATGCGGCTGGATGAGCACGGCCGGCCCACCTACATCGGCGAGCGCAAGGCGGGCATCAGCACGTGGTTTGGCGAAACCATGGAGGACACCACCCTCTTCGACATCGGCGGCGCGCCGCACTGAGGGCTCGCACCGCGTCGCGTCACGACCTTGTCGGCAGCACCACGCCGGCCAGCGTGAACACCAGCGCCACGGTGGGTTTTGATTCTGTCATGGAGCCCGGCAAGGGACGGAAAGGCGATGGAATCGGCCCTCAACGGCCGCCCACCGGCGGCTGCGACCACGGGTCTGCGGACATGCCAGACCTCCCGCTCCGGGACGCCACGTGAGTCTCTCCAGTGCAACCCTACGGGCTGAAAAAATACCTGCCCTGTGAACAGCGGGGCGAAGCCGGTTTCCACACGCCGGGATAATTTTTTTCCCTTGGGAATCCCTGAGGACTCACTGATAGTTGGGCCTATCACAGGCGCGGGATCACCCCCTGTTATCCCTCCCTTTCCACCATATTTAGTATTTGATTCAGGAACTCGTACTAGTCCTTGACGGGCCGGACGGGTTTGGCCTAGCGTCCTTGCTGGACGGCGCGAGTTGAGTTTTTGGGTCCCGCCGGACGCTCCCAACGGGTTCCAAACAAGCACTCCGTCGGCCGATCGAGGCACGGATCGAGGGCTTGTCTGCCTTGAAACGGGGTGACCGGCATACCGAATAACGGGCTGAAATCGGCCCAAGGTGACCCAACTATTGAGTTGCTACGTTGAGTTTGAGGGATGGGTCCCGCCGATCGGCCGGGACCTTGGGGTGGCTAAAACAGAAACAGGGCCGGGTCCACCGGTAGAGCATGCGGGTCGAACCGCCGAAGTTGGCTGTCAACTTCGGCGCGGAGGTCCGCTCACTGATAACGTCCGGCAAACCGCGGCAAGCGGATCCGGCCATAGAACACGGGGCACGACCAATGCGAATCGAACGACGCAACACCACTTCCGGCCAGTCACCCTACGCAGGGATTGATTTCAGGCTGACGACATCGGAAATCCGCAACCCCGACGGTTCGATCGTGTTCCGGCTGGAAAATGTCGAAGTGCCCCAGTTCTGGTCGCAGGTCGCCTCCGACGTCCTCGCCCAGAAGTATTTTCGCAAGGCCGGCGTCGCTGCGCGCCTGAAGAAGGTCGAGGAAGAAACCGTGCCGTCCTGGCTGTGGCGTTCGGTGCCCGACACCGAGGCGCTCGCCCTGCTCCCGGAATCCGAACGTTTCGTCAGCGAGCTCTCGGCAAAGCAGGTGTTCGACCGCCTCGCCGGCTGCTGGACCTATTGGGGCTGGAAGGGCAAGTATTTCTCGTCGGAAGAAGACGCGCAGGCGTTCTTCGACGAGCTGCGCTTCATGCTCGCCAAGCAGATGGTCGCGCCGAACTCGCCGCAGTGGTTCAACACCGGCCTGCATTGGGCCTACGGCGTCGATGGCCCCGGCCAGGGCCACTATTACGTCGATCCCTTCACCGGCAAACTGACAAAGTCGAAGTCGGCCTACGAGCATCCGCAGCCGCATGCCTGCTTCATCCAGGGCGTGGGTGACGACCTCGTCAACGAGGGCGGCATCATGGACCTCTGGGTCCGCGAGGCGCGCCTGTTCAAATACGGCTCCGGCACCGGCTCCAATTTTTCGCGTTTGCGCGGCGAAGGCGAAAAGCTTTCCGGCGGCGGCCGCTCTTCCGGCCTGATGAGTTTTCTGAAGATCGGCGACCGCGCCGCCGGCGCCATCAAGAGCGGCGGCACCACGCGCCGCGCGGCCAAGATGGTCGTGGTCGACGCCGACCATCCTGACATCGAGACCTATATCGACTGGAAGGTGAAGGAAGAGCAGAAGGTTGCGGCGCTGGTTACCGGCTCCAAGATCAACCAGAAGCACCTGAAAGCCGTGCTGAAGGCCTGCGTGAACTGCGAAGGCTCCGGCGACGACTGCTTCGATCCCGAGAAGAACCCTGCCCTGCGCCGCGAAATCAAGCTCGCGCGCCGCGCCCTGGTGTCCGACAACGTCATCAAGCGTGTCATCCAATTTGCAAAACAGGGCTACAAGGACATCGACTTCCCGACCTACGACACCGACTGGGATTCGGAAGCCTACCTCACGGTCTCCGGCCAGAACTCCAACAACTCGGTCTCGCTGAAGGACGATTTCCTCCGCGCGGTTGAAACCGATGGCGACTGGAACCTGATCGGCCGCACCAACAAGAAGGTGACCAAGACTCTCAAGGCCCGCGAGCTCTGGGAAAAGATCGGCCACGCCGCCTGGGCCTCGGCCGATCCCGGCCTGCACTTCAACACCACCATGAACGACTGGCACACCTGCAAGGCGTCCGGCGACATCCGCGCGTCGAACCCGTGCTCGGAATACATGTTCCTGGACGACACGGCGTGCAACCTCGCCTCCGCCAATCTGATCACGTTCTATTCCACCACGACCAAGCGCTTCGACGTCGAATCGTATGAGCATCTGTGCCGGCTGTGGACCATCGTGCTGGAAATCTCCGTCATGATGGCGCAGTTCCCCTCAAGGGCGATCGCCGAACTCTCCTTCGAGTTCCGCACGCTCGGCCTCGGCTTTGCCAACATCGGCGGCCTGCTGATGACCATGGGGCTTCCCTACGACTCAAAGGAAGGCCGTTCGCTGTGCGGCGCGCTGACCGCGATCATGACCGGCGTGGCCTATGCCACCTCGGCCGAGATGGCCAAGGAATTGGGCCCCTTCCCCGGCTACAAGAAGAACGCCCAGCACATGCTGCGCGTGATCCGCAACCATCGCCGCGCGGCGCATGGCGAGAGCCGTGGCTATGAGGCGCTGGCGGTGAACCCCGTGCCGCTCGATCACGCCTCCTGCCCGCAAGCCGACGTGATCACCCACGCCAGGGCCGCCTGGGACAACGCGCTCGAACTCGGCGAGCTCAACGGCTATCGCAACGCGCAGACCACCGTGGTGGCGCCGACCGGCACCATCGGCCTCGTGATGGATTGCGACACGACAGGCATCGAGCCTGATTTCGCGCTGGTGAAATTCAAGAAGCTCGCCGGCGGCGGCTACTGGAAGATCATCAACCAGGCGGTGCCGGTGGCGCTGCGGACGCTCGGCTACAGCGAGGCCGACATCGCGGAGATCGAGGCCTACGCCGTCGGCCACGGCTCGCTCTCCAATTCGCCCGGCATCAACGTCTCCACCTTGAAGGCAAAAGGCTTCACCGACGAAGCGCTGGCCAAGGTCGAGAAGGCGCTGCCGACCGCGTTCGACATCAAGTTCGCCTTCAACAAGTGGACCTTTGGCGAAGACTTCTTGCGCGAGACGCTCAACATCGCAGCCGAGACGATCGCAGCCCCCGGCTTCGACCTGCTCGCCGCGCTGGGCTTCACCAAGCGCGAGATCGAGGCCGCCAACGTGCACATCTGCGGCGCGATGACGGTCGAAGGCGCGCCGCATCTGAAGGCCGAGCACTATCCGGTGTTCGACTGCGCCAACCCCTGCGGCAAAATTGGAAAACGTTATCTGTCGGTCGAGAGCCACATCCGCATGATGGCGGCGTCGCAGCCGTTCATCTCGGGCGCGATCTCGAAGACCATCAACATGCCGAACGACGCCACCGTCGAGGATTGCAAGTCGGCGTATCTGCTGTCCTGGAAGCTCGCGCTGAAGGCCAACGCGCTCTACCGCGACGGCTCGAAGCTGAGCCAGCCGCTAAACTCGCAGCTCATCAGCGATGATGACGACGAGGACGATGCGATCGAGGCGTATTACGACAAGCCGATGGCCGCGCGTGCCACGCAGGTCTCGGAAAAGATCGTCGAGAAGCTGGTCGAGCGCATCATCGTGATGCGCGAGCGCGAGAAGATGCCGGATCGCCGCAAGGGTTACACCCAGAAGGCGGTGGTCGGCGGCCACAAGGTGTACTTGCGCACCGGCGAGTATGACGACGGCCGTCTCGGCGAGATCTTCATCGACATGCACAAGGAAGGCGCGGCACTGCGCTCCTTTATCAACAACTTCGCCATCGCGGTTTCGCTCGGCCTGCAATACGGCGTGCCGCTGGAGGAGTATGTCGACGCCTTCACCTTCACCCGCTTCGAGCCGGCGGGCCCGGTGCAGGGCAACGACTCGATCAAGTACGCGACCTCGATCCTCGACTATGTGTTCCGCGAACTCGCGGTCAGCTACATGTCGCGCTTCGATCTCGCGCATGTCGATCCCTCTGAGTCCAACTTCGACGCGATGGGCAAAGGCGTCGAGGAAGGCAAGGAGCCGTCCGGCGGCCACCAGGCCAACAAATATCTGTCCAAGGGCCTGACCCGCTCGCGCACGGATAATCTGGTGGTGATGCGCGGCGTCGACGTCGACGCCCGCGGTTCCGGCAACGTCACCGCGATCGCCGGCCACGGCCCCAGCGCCCGCCTCTCCGACACCCTCGAAGGCGCGGTCGCCCTGAAGCAGGAAGCGGCCCACGACCTCTCGCCGACGGAAAAGCTGGAAGCCATGCAGTGGAGCAAGGCCGGCAGCGCTGCGGTCGCCGTCGCGCCAAGCAAGGCCGAACGCCGGGCGGAAGCGAAGGCAAAAGGCTACGAAGGCGAGATGTGCTCGGAGTGCGGCAACTTCACGCTGGTGCGGAATGGGACGTGTATGAAGTGCGATACGTGCGGCAGCACGACGGGGTGTTCGTGATCTGGGAAGGGCCGTTACAAGCAGCTTTGATTGCGGGATAGTCTTCCTGGAAGGGCGGCCGAAAGGCCGCCCTTCCACCCTAACCGAGGATTAGGCCCTCCACATTCTAATTACCGGGCTTCCCCAAATGCTCGACGCCGGGGTGTACCGAAGTTTTGTAATACGCTTCCGATACGAGAGTGATCTCAATACATCTGCAACGCGGCAGGCCGCGGTGTAGTGGCGTCCGGCATTCTTGCCCCAAGGTCCGTAAGTCCTTATCAAGCCCCTCCATATCCGAGGATACCGGACGGCGAACCTGCGGATGAAATCCTCCGTCGTAAAAGGCTTCTTGAAGCTCAGTGCGACTGCTAGAATGCTGCGATAGAGTTGCTGAGCTTGTGCGTTGGTCATTTAGACACTCCATGTTGGTCGGCTCAATTGGTGAAGCGCGAGCAATAGGAAGAGCCCAAGACCCAATGCCACGCATGCCTCGAAACAAAGGCAAGCTAGGCATCCTCGAAGGAGGAACTGGCTGAAACGAAGACCGTTACAGCTCGGTAGACATTCCTTCAGGAACGTCTGATCCAGACTTATCCCGTTTATAGCAGCGGCTTGCGATAAACGCAACCCGAGCGAGAGCATCGAGCTGTTGCCACTTCTGCACTCGCTCCGGGATAATCAAGCGCCGCACGGCGGCTCAGCTTTGAATTTAATACACTGTCACCTTAAAATTGATCGGATCTCGCTGTGCTCACCAAGTAGCTGCTATCTCTCCAGCAGCTTCTCTTTTCCAATCTTCTTCAGTTCGCTAGCTAACCAGGCACGATATTTTCTATCAACTTTATCAAGCTGATCGCGAAGTCGTATCTCTCCAAGGTCAAAATCAGTTGGTATAGAAAACTTCAGTCCGTGCCGCACTACGCACTCAACCACATAGTCGTAACCAACGTGATCTTCGTGATAGTTAATTGCGAAGAGGCCGAAATTCTCCCGTATTAAGGGGTCAATAATCGAGTAGATGAACTCTAGCGACAATGCCCGGAAGTCTTCGTCGTCGGGCGCGCAAAAGTGTTGTATTGAATTTCTTGCGCGCCGGAGACGTTCAAAGCAACCGGGATTCGGCAGCCGTTGTCCTGTTGCGACCCACAGCACCTGCGGTAATTTTTCGAAATCATGCGTTCTTCCTCGCCGGACGAGGCTCTCCAAGTCGAGCACTTCGGAACGATTGTCGTCGAGATTGAACAAATCCTTGAAAATTAGAAGCGGATGCTCCTTAGCGATAATCGCCTTTAGGAAAAGTTCGCCGGCATGAGCCGTGTTCGTCACGGATATAAAATCCCAATGCTCGTTGCCTGGGTCGGCGAACACCGCATGCGTGTTCGCTTGCGCGAGAGCACCGACAGCAAGCGTTAAAATCCTGTCGGGAATATCTTTGAGAACTACGTTTGCCATTGGTCACTCTTTGGGTCTGCAATTTTTAAAGGCGCGGACGCAAAGCTCCTGCTCAGCCTGAGTCTCCCTTCACAAATTACCTGAGGAAGGTCGATACTTGCGGAAGCACGACGGGGTGCAACTGAATCACCAGCGATCAACAGCCCGGAGCCATTTGGCTATCACGAACAAAGGCCCTCACATGAGCGGTCTTTTGCCCATCGTGGCAACACTTCCTTGGATAAAAAAGAACAAACAGCGAACTCCCTAAAGTTGTTAACGCATCTCTCCAGGGAATCTGCCGATAACGGTGATGAACGCTGGCCTGTTGCAGTATCGTAACGGGACGTGATTCGGAGTCGATCCAATGCAGTAGCACGCAACAAACCATTGGCAGCAATCGCGCGGGTCAAGCGACGCGCGTTGTTGGCTAGGAGCTTCATGAGTCGCCCCAACCTCAAAGTTATTAACGGCAGTTCCCGTTCTCCAAGTCGTCTAGATTGGGCAACGGTCGAACAAGCGCTCAGTACGAGCGGAAATATAGACGAACCTCGAACGACCAAGTTTCAACGACTGGCGTTAAACAAGCTTTTTGGCATCGCCCTTATTGAGTCGGATCAGTTCATCACCGACGGCGGCGATGACTGCGGAATTGATTGCTTCGTCATCGACTACAATGACGGCAAGATTCATCTGGTCACCACCAAGACCGTCGAAAGCTACGACAAATCAAATAAGAATTTTCCGGGCGCCGAAGTTGCGAAGCTCATTTATTTCGTCAGAGAATTCGTTCGAAAATCAGAGAACCTGCCGCTCCGCTGCAATCCGATCCTGCGCTCTAAGATTACGGAGGCTTGGGATGCAATGGAGGCGGGAAATGTTTTCACCATCTGCGTCCATGTCTGTTCAAATCAAAGCAACTTGATTGAGCGAGACTTCAAATCTCTCAAGGACGGGCTGGTCGAATTTCGCACGCTCGCGTTCGAACACCCATTGAGCCACTTTTCGGATGAGGTCTCAAAGAATTGGTCGCCGCCAACCCTGAAGGCATTAAAGTTTGTTGGGGGAGAACAATTCGAACACGCTCGATCGACAATCGATCAAGACGAGACAACAAAGGCGCTCATCGGCACAGTAAAGCTCTCCGACCTTTGCGAATTTCTACGCGATCCGCAATCCGGCTTCGTAGACGAGAACTTATTTCACGCCAATGTTCGCGGGCACTTGGGGATTCAAAATCCAGTCAATCGTGAGATTGCTTCGACATTGAGAGGAGCCGACAATCATCGCTTCTTCTTCCTAAACAACGGAATCACAATCATCTGCGACAAATACCTCTATCAGTCTGGAGGGTTTCCCGTGACACTGCATCGTCCGCAGATTGTCAACGGACGTCAGACCGCAGAAACAGCATTCGCCGTTCACCGGGAACGGTCGTCACGCGCAGGAAATGTGACGGTGACGGTCCGAGTGATCGAGACTTCTGATCCGGAGCTAATCGAGGAAATTTCAGTAGCGACCAATAGCCAATCTCGCATCGGCGCGCGAGATTTGCGGGCGAATAGCTCGATAGCGAAGAAGTTGGGATCCGGCCTCGACAAGCTGGGATACTATTATGTCCGGAAGCGTGGCGAATCTTCTTTGCGACCTCCTGAGAAAACAATAGACGCTCTTCGGGCGGGCCAGCTCATCCTCGCATTTCTTCAGGGTCTTCCCGAAAAAGCAAAGACAGACACAACGTCAATGTTTGGAGAGGCCTTTGAGGAGGTGTTTCATCCAAACCTCGTGACGCCTGAACTTTTGGTCTCAGCTCACAATCTATTTTTGGCCATCGAAGAGCAGAAGCACCGTGCCATGCTAACGATGCGGGCATCGGGTCTCTCGGCAGCGAGCGTGGAACACTGGCTCGTCGAGGGGGCGTTCCATGTATTGTATTGCGTGGGACTGATCGCCAAGAAGCAGCAGACTGATTTATCTCTGCATGAAGCGTGCGCTCCATTGATTGAGGAAGCGATGCAGATTGTTGGACGATATTATGAGAATGCGGACCGAATAGCCGCATACCGGCTCTTTAGGTCGGTGCGCGCGAGAGATGAGTTACGCCAGATGATTGAAGGAACAAGCATCACCACAAATCAATCGCGTCAACTCGGCTTTCAATTCCAGCAAGCGTAGGGCGGATTAGCCGAAGGCGTAATCCGCCATTCCACGTGACCAAGTCGGCGGGTTACGCGAAGTTTATCATCGGCCGCGCGTTCCGCGCGACCCGTTGGCTAACCCGCCCTACTCGCTGTCACCGTAGAAAAACGATGTCATGCCGGTGCAAAATCCCGCTTGGCAACGAAGACTTCCTTGGCCGCGAAAAGACCGTTCAACGCTGCCGGAAACCCCGCATAGACAGCCATTTGCATCAATATTTCCGTGATCTCTTCACGCGTGAGACCGACATTGAGGCCCGCCTCGATGTGGACCTTCAACTGCGGCGTCGCATTTCCCATTGCTGCAAGCGACGCGATCGCTGCGATCTCCCGATCGCGCACACTCAGTCCTGGACGTGAATAGATGTCGCCGAACGGAAACTCGAACACATAGGTCGCGAAATCAGGGGCAATGTCGGCCAGGGCTGAAATGACATTTTGACCTGCCTCACCGTCAATCCGAGCGAGTGCCCGCTTGCCGCGTTCCAACCGGCTTTCGTTCGCGTCCAAGTGAAACTGCGTCATATACCTTCATCCTCTTTTCCACGCCGGAGTATCCGGCGATCTTGGCGTCGAGGACGAGAAGACAGTCTTGCAGTTCGCCAAGATGAGTGCGTACACGGGCGCGTTGCTGTTCCAGCAGCGCGCGACGTTCCGCTTCCGTCTCTACGCCGCCGTCTCGAAGGGCAGCGTAGCGCAACATTTCCCGGATCGGCATTCCCGTTGTCTTCATTCGGTGGAGAAATTCGATCCAAACCAGAATTGATGCGTCGTAATCACGCTGGCCCGATGGGTCCCGGTCGGCATAGGGAAGCAGCCCGATCCGCTCGTAGTAGCGGATGGTGTGGGCCGACAATCCCGAACGCTTCGCCAACACGCCAATCTTCATGCAAACCTGTCTTTCGTCACGA
>Ga0307499_10000518_pt1 | contig 13343 bp, 10 predicted proteins | sample 13_S_MG_FD_201363 | JGI IMG/M metagenome (GOLD analysis project Ga0307499, IMG submission 201363) | Soil microbial communities from Populus trichocarpa stands in riparian zone in the Pacific Northwest, United States - 13_S | ecosystem: Environmental > Terrestrial > Soil > Riparian zone > Trees... | reverse complement strand
CCCCGCCTTGCTGTTGTGTTCAGGCAGGCATCGACGAGCTTCGTCGCAATGCCGCGGCGGCGGAAGTCCGCGGTCACCAGCACCATGCTGATCCAGGCATTGCCCGCGGAGTAGGGCAGCAGCGCGGCCGTCGCCACCAGCCGCGCGCCGTCGCGCATGCCGAACACAACGCCCTGGCTCAGGAAGAAGCGCCAGTCGGCCTCGTTCTGGTTCCAGCCCGCTTCGGTCGACAGCACCATTCCGGCCTGCGCGTCGTCGACGTCGAGCTCGACGATGCCGATCGGCTCAGTAGCGGCCATCGCGCACCTCGTATTTGGTGGGCTTGCCGAGGCTCGGCATCGATCGCGACACCCAGTCGGCGGTCCAGCTGATGAGCTGCTCGGTATCGACGATCGGCAGGCCAAACAGTTTCACCGCCTGCGAGGTATCGGTGAGCCAAGCCGTCGGCTCTTCCTTGCCGACAATGACGGGCGCGCGTCCGAACCGCTGGCCGAATTTTGCGGCGAGATCGCGCACGGCGAGAATCTCGTGGCCGCTGACATTGATCGGCGAGGTTGGCGTCTCGCAATGCGCCAGGCACCGCAGCGCCTGCGCGGAGGCGTCGCCCTGCCAGATGAAATTGACATGGCCGAGGCTGACGTCGATCGGCTTGCCCTGCAGCACCTTGCTGGCGATGTCGTGCAGCACGCCGTAGCGCATGTCGATCGCGTAATTGAGCCGGAACAGGCGTCCGGGCGTCGAATGCTTTTTCGAGAAATACTCGAACATGCGCTCGCGCCCGACGCAGGATTGCGCGTATTCCCCGGGCGGATTGGGGGCCGTGTCCTCGTCCGAGCCTTTGCCATCCACCGGCACGAACGGATAGACGCAGCCGGTCGAGAACGCGACGATCCGCGACGTAGCGAAAGCCTGCGCGACCAGCGCGGGGACGTGCGAATTCATCGCCCAGGTCAGCGACAGATCGCCCTCGGCGCCGAACTTGCGCCCGGCCATGAATACGACGTTCGGCACCTTCGGCAGCGCCTTGATGGCGGCCTCGTCGAGCAGGTCGCAATTGATGGTCTCGACGCCGCGCGCCTGCAGCCAGTCCTTGACGGCGGGGTCGCTGAAGCGGGCAACGCCGATGACGCGGCGATCCGGCACCGCGGCCTTGGCCAGGCCCGCCAGCGTCGGTCCCATCTTGCCGGCGACGCCCAGGATCATGATGTCGCCGTCGACCTTGCGGAGATCGTCGATCAGCGCCTGGCTCGGGCGGCACAGCAGGTCGTCAAGCGCCGCGATATCGGCAATCGTCTGTGGCAGGTTGTCGCGCGTCAGCAGCATTATTTTTCCCGTCTTCTTATTGCAACCGGATGTCACGGACGACGAACATCCGCTCGAGGCCGAGCACGAGTCCATAGAGCGCCACGCCCAGCAGTGTCAGGAGCACGACGGCCATCACCATCGCCGGCGTATCGAGCGAGGACTGCACCTGGATCATGAGATAGCCGAGCCCGCGTTCCGAGGCGATGAACTCGCCGACGATGGCGCCGGCCACCGCCAGGATCGCGCCGACCTTCATCCCGGAGAACACGTAAGGCAGCGCGCCGGGAAGCTGGATTTTCCGGAACAGCGTCCAGCGCGAGCCGCGCAGCGATTTCACGAGATCGAGCAGATCCGGTTCGACCTCGCTCAGCCCGCGGGCGGTGGTCAGCAGGATCGGGAAGAAGCAGATCGAAAACGCGATCAGGATGTTCGGGAAGATGCCGTAAGAGAACCAGACGATGAACAGGGGCCCGAGCGCCACCTTCGGAATCATGTTCAGCGTCACGAACAGCGGCAGCAGCAACAGGCTGATCAGCCGCGACCAGGTGAACATCACCGCCAGCATGATGCCGACCAGCGCGCCGAGGCAGAACCCGCCGAGGATTTCGACCGCCGTCACCGCGAGGTTGGACAGCCACGCATAGTTGGGCGAGGCCAGCGTCTTGATGGTTGCAAGCGGCGAGGGCAGGATGAATTTCGGCACCTGGAAGGCGTCGACCAGCACCTGCCAGAGCACGATCACGGCCAGATGCACGATCAGGATGATCGCGAAAGACCGTGCCGATCCGCCGTCACCGCTGAACACCGTGCGCTCCCTTGGCTGCGCGCCCGGCTCCCGGCCGCGTGGCGGCAATCTATCGCGGCCTTCCTCACTAATCAACCATCTGGTTGATTAAGGCCGCAGCGAATGCATCACCAGATCGACCACGTGCCTGCGGCGGGCCTGCCGGGCGGCCCGGCTCGACAGATCCTTGCCGAAGATCGCCGACAGGGTCGGCGTATTCGAAAAGTAGAAATAGCTGAGGCCTGCAATCGAGATATAAAGATGGACCGGGTTGATACCTTTACGGAATATGCCGGCCTTGACGCCCTGGCCGAGGATGGTCGAAACCAGACTGACCAGCGGCGAATGCATCGCCTCCAGCTTGCGGGAGCCGCGTACATGGCGGGCGCCGCCGCGGTTTTCGTCGTTCAGCAGCACGATGAAGTCGGGATGCGCGGCGAGGTGGTCGAAGGAACTCTCGATCAGCTTCTTGATCGCCTGCTCGGGCGGCAATCCCTCGAGGTTGAGCTTGCGCTCCTGGGCGCGGATTTCTTCGTAGACCCATTCTAATACCGCCAGATACAGCGCGTCCTTGTCGCCGAAATAATGATAGACGAGCTGCTTGTTGACGCCCGCCCGCGCGGCGATCTCGTCGACCCGGGCCCCGGCAAGGCCGCTGTCGGCGAATTCGCGCCGCGCCGCCGTCAGCAGTTTCTTGCGGGTTGCGGCCGGATCGCGCCGCTGCGGCTTGGTATCGTCAGATCGTTTTTTGGGCATTTCCAACCAAATAGTTGACAAGTCGTCTGGTCCTTGTTGCATTGGTAGCGTCACCGGCGTGCGGCGACAAGATCGGCTGCAAACGAGGAGGGTTGCCATGAAGGGGTTGCGAATTGCGGGATTGGCGCTTGCATTGGCCCTACCGGCTGCGCCCAGTGCGGCCGCTGAGGCTGTCAACCTGATCCTGAACTGGACGCCGACGGCGGATCATTCGCCGTTCTATTACGCCAAGGCGCAAGGCTGGTACGAAAAGGCAGGCATCGACCTGACGATCGAGGTCGGCAAGGGTTCCGGCGTTTCCTCGCTGAAGGTCGGCTCCGGCGGTTCGCCGTTCGGCATCGCCGATCTTGCGACCATGCTGGTGGCCAAGAGCAAGGGCGCCGACGTGGTTGCGCTGATGAGCATCTACGCCAATACCGGGCAGACCTTCTACTGGCTGAAGAGCTATGGCGTGAACGGGCCGAAGGATTTTCCGAACCACAAGATCGGCAATCCGCCGGGCGATGCCTCGCGGGTGATGTGGCCGGCCTTCGCCAAGGCCGCCGGCATCGCGCCTGACGCCGTGAGTTTCGTCAATGTCGGCCCGACCGCCAAGATCGCGGCGCTGAAGGCCCATACGGTAGATATCATCAGCGATTTCTACAATGAGCACGATCTCAAGGCGATCGAGTTCGGGGCCGACCTCGGCTACGTCAACTGGAAGGATATCGGGCTCAATCCGTACGGAAACTCGCTGATCGTCAACGGCGCGTATCTGGAGAAGAACCCGAAGCTGGTCGAGGAGTTCGTCAAGATCAGCCAGAAGGCCTATGCCGCCTGCGTCGCCGACGTCGCGCCCTGCCTCAAGGCGCTGCTCGACCAGGCCTCGGGTCTCGACAAGGAAAACCAGCAGCGCCAGTGGGAGCGCATCAAGTTCCTGATGACGGACGATTTTACCACGACCAAGGCGCTGGGTTGGATCGACGCCGAGCGGATGAAAAAGGACTACGAGCTGGTGCAGACCTATCTCGGCATGGAAAAGCCGTTTGACGTGAGCGCAGCGTTTTCGGTCAAGATGCTGGATACGAACGTGAAGATGGATGCCAGCAAGGTGAAGAAGTAGGGGCGGCATCCAAGCCGTCATTGCGCGTGCAGCGAAGCGATATTTTTTCCGCTTGCCGAGGCATGGATTGCTTCGTCGCTGCGCTCCTCGCAATGACGCGGTGAGGTTGTCGTTCCGTCTCTTTCGGCAGCTATTGCAGCGCCATGTCCGACGTGGCGATCACCTTCGTCAGCTTCTCGTGATCCGCCTTCATCAGCGCGGCGAGATCCGTCAGCGGCATCGGCTTGCCCGGAATGTTGGTGACCGCAAGCTGCCGCTGCACTTCCGGATTCTGCAGCGCCTTGTTGATACCGTCGCTGATCTTCTCGACGATGGCATCGGGCGTTCCCGCCTGAACGTAGATGCCATACCACGGCACATAGGTGGCTTCGGGAAATCCCGCTTCCGCGATCGTCGGCACGTCGGGCAGGTCATCAACACGTTTGTCGGTCATGACGGCCAGCGGCTTCACGTTGCCCGCCTTGATGTGCGGCAACGCCAGTTCGAGTGAGACGATCTCGAAATGCATCAGGTTGGTCATCAGGTCGATCAGGGCCTGCGGCTGGCCCTTGTAGCCGACATTGGTGAGCTTGATGCCGGCGGCCTGAAACAGTTTTTGCGCGCTCAGGTCGATCGAGGAGCCCGTGCCGGGATTGCCGAAATTCAGTTCGCCCGGCTTCTTGCGTGCGATTTCGACAAATTCCTTGATGGTGCCGGCCGGCATTGAGGGATGGACCAGCGCCACACTTTGATTCCATACCGCGAGGCCGACGCATCTGAGGTCCTTCAGCGCGTCCCAGCCCGCGTCCTTGTAGAGCGTGGGATTGACCAGCGCTGCCGGGCCAGTGACCAGCCACGTGTAGCCGTCGGGCTCGCTGCGCGCCACCGCTGTCGTGCCGATATTGCTGTTGCCGCCCGGCCGCGCCTCGATGATGACGGTATGTTTCCAGTCGCGGCCGACCTGTTCGGTCACGGCGCGCGCGACAATGTCGACGATGCCGCCGGCGGGGTAGGGCACGATGACGCGGATCGGGCGGTTCGGATAATTGCCCTGCGCCTGCGCGGCATTGGCGAGCAGCATCGCCGCGCCCAAAGCAAAACCCGAGGCAAATCTCATGGCAAGGCCCAGCACGGTTTTGATCCGGCTCATTCTTCCTCCCCCATTTGTGTGCGCACCGGTCGAGCGACGCGCCTTTGCCCCTCTGTCGGGGGTATTCAGTCGTTCGCCACCAGCGAGCGGATGCTGCGCGCCAGGCCCAGCATGCGCGGCGCGCATTCGCGCTCGATCTGTTCGGCGTTGAAACGAAACGACGGGATCCCGCAATTGACGGCAAGGCAGTCGCCGGAGGCCGTGCGGTATAGCGGCGCGGCAACGCCAAAAATCTCGCGCCGCCATTCGCCGAGCGAAATCGCAAAGCCGCGCTCCTTGCAAAGCTCGACATCCGGCAGCGTCCGCGCCTGCACATAGTCGGATTCTTCCGGACGCTCGGCCTTCACACCAGCCACGTAGGTGTCGAGCTCTTCCTTGGTGAACAGCGAAAGCAAAGCGCGGCCGACGGCGGTGGGCGCCAGCGAACTCGCAAAGCCGACATCCGGCAAATGCGTCACCGCATCGGTGGTGCGCAGCGTTTCGACGTAGATGAAGTCGAGCCCGAACGGCATCGCGATGGAAACCGTGCCGCCGGTATAGGCGGCGAAATCGCGCATCAGCGGCCGCGCCAGTTGCCGGACTTTTAGCGCCGACAGCACCGGATAGGCGGCGGCCAGTATACCGAGCCCAAGCTGGAAGCGTCCTTTGGTGTCGCGCTTGAGATAGCCGAGTTGCGCCAGCGTGTAGGTCAACCGCGATACGGTCGGCCGCGACAGGCCGGTATGCAGCGCGAGATCAGCATTCGACAACGAGCCGCTGCGATTGCGGAAAGCTGCCAGCACGTCGAGCCCATGCGCCAGCGTGGTCGCAAAGGAGGGATCGGCATGGTCTTCCGTCGCCTTGGCGCTGCTGCTGCTGCTGCTGCTGAAAGAGGGATCCATGGTCAAGTATTGGCCAAAATGCGGAAATCTGTCAATATATCGAAATGTATTTGAAAATCGTGTCGATATGCGCTTAGGTTCCAAAAAAACAAACCCACCACCAGCGCGGGAGGCGACATGGATTTCGATCTTTCCGTTCGATCGGAAGCATGGCTGGAGAAGCTGCAGGGGTTCTTTGACCACGAAGTGCTGCCGCGCCACCGCGCCTGGCTTGCTCACGTCGCCAAGGGCGAGGCCGCGCCCTTCATGGGCGACCTGCAGCGCAAGGCGAGGGCAGCGGGGCTGTGGAATCTCGGCCTTCCCGAATTGGCCGACGACGAGCCCGGCACCCGGCTTTCCAATCTCGAATATGCGCCGCTGGCCGAAATCATGGGCCGGCTATTCTGGGCGCCCGAGGTCTTCAACTGTCAGGCGCCCGACGTGCCGAACATGATCGCGCTGCAGAATTGCGCGACTTCTGAACAGAAAGCGCGCTGGCTGCAGCCGCTGCTGGAGGCCAAAACCCGCTCGGCCTTCGGCATGACCGAACCTGACGTGGCTTCATCCGATGCCACCAACATCGCCACGCGCATGGTCCGCGACGGCGACGACTACGTCATCAACGGACGAAAATGGTTCATCACCGGCGCGGCGCATCCGCGATGCAGCTTCCTGATCGTGATGGGTGTGACCGATTCCGGAGCCGACCGCACTGGCCGCCATTCCTGCATCATCGTCCCGATGGAGACGCCAGGCGTCCGCCTGGTGCGGCGGCTGCGCTGGATGGGATGTGAGGACCATGTCGCTCCCATCGGCGAACTCGCGTTTGACAATGTGCGGGTGCCGCGCGCCAATTTGCTCGGCGCCGAGGGCGAGGGCTTCAAGGTCGCGCAAATCCGGCTGGGGCCGGCCCGCATCCATCATTGCATGCGCTCGATCGGGCTGTGCGAACTCCTGATCGAACTGATGATGGTGCGCTCGTCGGAGCGCTCCGCCTTCGGCCGCACCGTGATCCAGTACGACACCGTGCAACGCTGGATCGCCGAATCCCGTGTCGAGCTCGAACAGGCGCGCCTGTTGGCCTATCGCTGCGCATGGCGGCTGGATCAGGCCGGCCACCAGGACGCCTGGCGCGACGTCTCGCTGATCAAGGTCGCGGTGCCGGCGATGCTGCAGCGGATCGCCGACCGCGCCATGCAAGTATTCGGCGCGATGGGCGGCTCCGACGATACGCCGATCCATCAGGCGCTGGCCTGGGGACGCCTGCTGCGCATCGGCGACGGCCCCGATGAAGTCCATCTGCGGCAGATCTTTCGCATGGAGCCGATGCCGTCCTGGGGAATCGCAAACTCGCCCTATCTGTCCGCACATCCGTCCTGAGCGGTGGTAATGACGGGCACGCTCGCAATTTTCTGAAAGGCGCTGGATGACGATGACTGAACAAGCAATGGCTTCGCAAAGCCCCGCGGTCGACAAGGCGCGGCTGCGCCAGAAGTATCTGGAGGAGCGCAACAAGCGGCTGCGCGCTGATGGCAATGACCAGTATCTCCGCGTCGCGGGGCAGCTCGCGCATTATCTCGACGATCCCTATACGCCGGTGACCCCGCGCGATCCGAAAACCGACCACGTCACTTTCGCTTTTATCGGCGGCGGCTTTGCCGGGCTCGCCACCGCCGCCCGCTTGTCGGAGGCCGGTATCAGGGATGTCCGCATCATCGAGAAGGGCGGCGACTTCGGCGGCACCTGGTACTGGAACCGGTATCCAGGCGCGCAATGCGATACCGCGTCGATGGTCTACATGCCGCTGCTCGAAGAAACCGGCCACATGCCGTCGGAGAAATATGCGCATGCGCCGGAAATTCTCGCGCACTGCCAGCGCATCGGCAAGCAATACGGTCTCTACGAAGACGCGCTGTTCCACACCGAGGTCGTGAGCCTCGACTGGGACGAAGCAAAATCGCGCTGGACGATCCGTACCAATCGCGGCGATGCCTTCACTGCGCAGTTTGTCGGCATGGGCACCGGACCGTTGCATGTGCCGAAGCTGCCCGGCATCGAAGGCATCGAGGCCTTCAAGGGACACTCGTTCCATACCAGCCGTTGGGATTACGATTACACCGGCGGCAACCCGTCGGGCGCGTTGATGGAAAAATTGGCCGACAGGCGCGTCGGCATCATCGGCACCGGCGCCACTTCCGTGCAATGCGTGCCGCATCTCGCGCGCGCCTGCAAGGAGCTCTATGTTTTTCAGCGCACGCCATCCTCGGTCGATATCAGGGCCAACGCGCCGATCGATCCCGAATGGTTTTCGCAGATTGCTTCGCCCGGCTGGCAGCAGCGCTGGCTGGAGAATTTTACCGCCAACCAGGCCGGCGGCTCGGCGGAAGAGGATCTGGTGCAGGACGGCTGGACTGATCTGTCGCGGCGCATCCGCGCAAAAATCATGGACCTGCCGCGAGAGCAGCGCACTCCGCCAAACATGCTGGCGGCGTTCGAGGATTCCGATTTCGAGAAGATGGAGGAAATCCGCGGCCGGGTCGATGCGATCGTCAGCGACCGCGAGACGGCCGCGAAGCTGAAAGCCTGGTATCGCCAGCTCTGCAAGCGGCCGTGCTTCCATGACGCGTATCTGCAGGCCTTCAATACGCCGGGCACGCACCTCGTCGATACCGACGGTAAGGGTATCGAGTGCATCACCGGGAACGGTGTTGTTGTCGCGGGGAAAGAGTACCAACTCGACTGCATCATCTACGCCTCCGGGTTCGAGGTCGGCACCGAATACAGGCGGCGTGCCGGCTTCGATCTGACCGGCCGCGGTGGCGTCAAGCTGTCGGAGCATTGGGCTTCGGGCATGCGCACCAAGCACGGCATCCACGTCCACGGCTTTCCCAACGCATTCTTCGTGCAGCCGACGCAGGGCGCCAATCTCATCTCCAACGTGCCGCACAACCTGACCGAGGCCGCGAAGACCATTGCGCTGATGGTTCGGCATGCGCAGGCGAATGGCTTCAAGGAGATCGAAGTCAGCAAGCAAGCCGAGGATAGCTGGGTCGAACTGCTGCTGACCGGCGCCGGCCGCATGATCGGCTCGCCCGACTGCACGCCCGGCTACTACAACAATGAAGGGCGCGAGCCGGGTCCGGCGGCCAAGCTCAATGTCGGCCATCCGGCGGGACCCATGGCCTATTTCAAATATATCGACGGATGGCGCAACAGCGGCCAGTTCGAGGGGCTGCAGTTCCGCTGACATCGTTTTCGTTTTTGTTTGCGCAAGGGAGTACACAACAATGAGCCAACCAGCCACGACGGAAACACCGAAGGAGGCTTCGGCTTCTGTCATCGCGCAGCATGCGGCGACGTTGAACGCGCTGCCGTTCTCCGATGTCAGGGATTTCGACGACGCCGCGCGCGGCTTTCTCGGCACCGTGGAGAACGCAAAGATCATGTCGCCGCAGGGCCGGGTGGTCTGGAGCCTGGAGCCTTACGGCTTCCTCTCCGCCGAACAGGCGCCGCCGACCGTCGACCCCAGCCTGTGGCGGCAGTCGCGGCTCAACATGCATCACGGCCTGTTCGAAGTGGTGCCCGGCGTCTACCAGGTGCGCGGGCTCGACATCGCCAACATGACGCTGATCGAGGGCGACAGCGGCGTCATCGTGGTGGATACGCTGACCTCGATCGAGGGCGCGCGGGCAGCGATGGAGCTTTACTTCCAGCACCGCGGCAAGCGGCCGGTGGCCGCCGTCATCTTCACCCATACCCACACGGACCATTGGGGCGGCGCGCGCGGCGTGCTCGACGACGAAACGCTCGCGAGCGGCAAGGTGCCGATCATCGCGCCCAATCTGTTCATGGAGCATGCGGTCTCCGAAAACATCATCGCGGGACCGGCGATGCTGCGCCGCGCGCAATATCAGTTCGGGCCGTTCCTCGCCAAGGGCGTGCGCGGGCAGGTCGATTGCGGGCTCGGCAAGACCATGGCGGCTGGCGCAGTCGCGCTGCTGCGTCCGACGGACCTCATCATCGCAACCGGCGACATCAGGACCATCGACGGCGTGGAGTTCGAATTCCAGATGGCGCCGAACAGCGAGGCCCCGGCGGAGATGCATTTCTTCATCCCGCGCTACAAGCTTTTGAACCTCGCGGAGAACTGCACGCATAATTTTCACAATCTGCTGCCGTTCCGCGGCGCCGATGTGCGCGACGCGCTGGCGTGGTCGAAATATCTCGGCGAAGCCCTGCAGATGTGGGGCGGCAAGGCGGATGCGATGTGCGGTCAGCATCACTGGCCGGTGTGGGGGCATGAGCGGATCGACACCATGATCCGCCAGCAGCGCGATCTCTATAAGTTTGCGCATGACCAGACCATCCGCCTGATGAACCATGGGCTCACCGCGGCCGAAATCGCGGAAGCCATCCGCTTGCCGGCAAGCCTCGAGGGCGCCTGGCATGGCCGCGGCTATTACGGTCACATCCGGCACAATGTGAAAGCGATCTACCAAAAATATCTCGGCTGGTACGACGCCAATCCGGTCAACCTTGATCCGCTGCCGCCGGTGGAATCAGGCAAGAAGTATGTCGAGTATATGGGGGGCGCGGATGCGATCCTCGCGCGTGCGGCAGAGGATCTTGCCAGGGGCGAATTCCGCTTCGTCGCACAGGCCCTGAGCCATCTGGTGTTCGCCGAGCCCGACAACCAGGCCGCGCGCGCGATGCTCGCCGATACGTTCGAGCAGCTCGGCTATGCCTCCGAAAGTTCGACCTGGCGCAACGCCTATCTGTTCGGCGCGCAGGAATTGCGACAGGGCATGCCCAAGGCGCCGCCGCGCTCGACAATGCCGCGCGAAACGCTGGCGGCGTTGCGCACCGAACAGCTATGGGACGTGCTCGGCGTGCGCCTCAACGGCCCCAAGGCCGAAGGCAAGCGTATCGTGCTGAACTGGAATTTTACCGACACGAATGAGACGTTCATCTTGAATCTGGAGAACTGCGCGCTGACCTATGCCGCCGGCGCGCAAGCCGCCGATGCCGACGCCGGCTTTACGCTGCAGCGCGGCGTGCTGGACGAAGTGATTGCCAAGTTGACGACGTTCCCGGAAGCGGTCGCTTCCGGGAAGATCGAGGTGACAGGCAATCTGGCGCGCCTCGGCGAGTTGATGATGCTGATGGATGAGTTTCCGCGCATGTTCGAGATCGTCGAACCGAAGCGAGCGATGGTGAGCTGAAAATGATCGTCATGCCCGGGCTTGTCCCGGGCATCCACGTCCTTTCTGCGGTGACAAAGACGTGGATGGCCGGGACAAGCCCGGCCATGACGGCAGACGTGTGCTGTTCGCAATCTACTCCGCGCTGCTGACGAGCTTGATCCGCGGCTCGGCCTTCTCCATCAAGCTGCGATAGGCGGTGAGATAATCGAGCGCCATGCGACGCGCGGTGAAGCGGGTTTCGAACTGTTTGCGGATTGCGGTCCGGTCCAGTGCGGCAAGGCGGTCCATCACCGCAACGGCGCTGGTCTCGTCTTCCACGACGAAGCCGGTGAGACCGGGGTCGACGATCTCCGGGACCGACCCGCGATTATAGGCGAGCACGGGCGTGCCGCAGGCCATGGCTTCGATCATCACGAGGCCGAATGGCTCCGGCCAGTCGATCGGCAGCAGAAGGCCGATCGCGCCACTGAGGAAATCGGATTTCTCCTGATCGCCGATCTCGCCGATAAATTCGACCAGCGGATTGGCCTTGATGAGCGGCGAGATCACCTCGTCGTAATATTCCTGATCGGCGCGGTCGACCTTGGCCGCGATCTTGAGCGGAATGCCGCATCGGACGGCGATGCGGATGGCGCGGTCCACGCCCTTTTCCGGCGCAATCCGCCCGAGCACCGCAAGATAGGACGGCTGCACCGACTTCGGCGTCAGCAAGTTCTCCGGCAATCCATGTTGAATGGTGCGCACCCAGTTGGCTTGCGGCACCGGCCGGCGCTGCGAATCGGAGATCGAGATCACCGGAACCTTGGAGAAGGTATTGAATACCGGCTGATGCTCCGGCAGGTCGAGCCTGCCGTGCAGGGTGGTCAGGAACGGCGTCGGCTGCCGGTAGAACAGCGAGAATGGGTAGTAGTCGAGATGAAAGTGCAGAAAATCGAACTCTTCATCGTCGCATTTCCGTCGCACACGCTCCAGCATCACCATATGCAATGCATTGGGATCACGCACCGAGCCGTCGAGACGCAGCGCTTTCGGCCAGGTTGCATCGAGTTTCGCCGAGGTACGTGAATCGCCACTGGCAAACAGCGTGACATCGTGGCCCAATGCTACAAGTTCCTCGGTTAGCCAGTGCACCACCCGCTCGGTGCCGCCGTACAATTTGGGGGGGACAGCCTCCGTCAGCGGGGCGACCTGCGCGATGCGCATATTTGCGTCTCCTTATTTGAACTTTGAATGATGGTTGAACGAAGCCCTCAGCCCATAGTCGACACCGGCATGTCATAGCGGGAACGTTCCCGCATCTGCGAAGTTCCTTTGGTCAGCTCATCTTGCTTCCTCCACACGGCTGTCTTGCTGATGCCATCTGACACGAACAGATTTAAGGCCGTCTCGATGCTGCAGAATTGTTGCGCGGTGATGGCCACGCACACGGAAACCCGAAGCGGCATTCTTCACGTCATCGTGTGCGATACGCGATAGGGATTCTCGTTCACTCTCAACAGGTTTGCGGAACTCATGGACAATCTTTCAGGCTATGTGCGGCGGCCGTTTTCATTCGTCCTGCGCTATATGCGCCGACGTCGTGCGGCCCATTTGGTCATCCTGTCTGCTGTTGTGGCAGCAGTTGCCTGCTCGGTGGGCACGCAATACGGCGTGAAGAACCTGGTCGACAGCCTGACAGCCGGTTCGGCGCACGCCAACGGCGTATGGCTGGCATTCGGTTTTCTCATGCTGCTGATTGCGGCAGATAATCTTTTGTGGCGGGTCGCGAGCTGGACGGCGAGTTTCACCTTCGTCGGCGTCACCGGCGATCTCCGCCGCGACATGTTCCGCCATCTGACCGGTCACGCTCCCAGCTATTTCTCCGACCGCCTGCCGGGCATGCTGACCAGCCGTATCACCGCAACATCCAACGCGGTGTTCACGGTCGAGAACATGTTCGTCTGGAACGTGCTACCGCCGTGCATCGCGACCGTTTCGGCAATCCTGCTGATCGGAACCGTGAGCCTGGCGATGTCCGCGGGGCTGATCGTGATCGCGGGTATCATGCTGATGGCGATGTTCCACCTCGCTGCGGCAGGCAAGCCGCTGCATGACGAATTCGCCGACAAGGCGGCTGCGGTGGACGGCGAGATGGTCGACGTCATCAGCAACCTGCCGCTGGTCCGCGCATTCTGCGGCCTCAGCTACGAACATGACCGCTTCG
>Ga0307499_10000516_pt1 | contig 13372 bp, 10 predicted proteins | sample 13_S_MG_FD_201363 | JGI IMG/M metagenome (GOLD analysis project Ga0307499, IMG submission 201363) | Soil microbial communities from Populus trichocarpa stands in riparian zone in the Pacific Northwest, United States - 13_S | ecosystem: Environmental > Terrestrial > Soil > Riparian zone > Trees... | reverse complement strand
GCCGGTTTCGCCCTGTTCGCGCTGGGGCTCGGCTTGAGTGCCATTCAACCGCGCACGGCCGATTTCGACGAGATGTTCTGGCCGCAAATCGTCCGCGGCGTCGCCATCATGTTTTGCCTGTTGCCGCCAACGCGCATCGCCCTGGGCGCGCTGCCCGAAATGGAAGTCGCCGACGCCAGCGGGTTGTTCAACCTGATGCGGAATCTCGGCGGCGCCATCGGCATCGCGCTGATCGACACGATCCTGTATGGCCGCAGCGCAATCTATGCCGAGGACTTTCGCGTTCGCCTGCTGGCGGGAGATGTCACCGCGGCGATGGCAATCGGCCTCGATCCGGCGCTGCTCGCCAACCGGCCGCCGGGTCCGCCCGACGCGGCCGCCGTGGCGTTCGTGCGGCCGATGGTCGAAAAGGCTTCGCTGGCGCTCTGTGTCAACGAAGCCTGGGCGATGCTCGCCTGCGTGGCGATTGCGGGCGTGCTGCTGGTGCCGTTTGCACGCGATCGGCTGGATCCAAAAGATAGTTAGATGGTGGGAACGCCGGTCCGCCGCGCCGGCTCGATCAGTTCGGGCCTCGGGCCTGACAGGCGTTTGTGCATGTGGACCATGAAGGCCATGCCGAACAGCGGCGTCGCCAGGTTGACGATCGGGATCGACACGAAGGCTGCGATGAACAGGCCCGCGGTGAACACGGTGGCGGCATTGTCCTTGCGCATCGCTTTGGCTTCGGCCGGCGAGCGGAAGCGCATCGCCGCAAGTTCGAAATATTCGCGGCCGAGCAGCCAGGCGGTGGCGATGAAGAAGATCAGAAAGCCTGCGCCGGCGAACAGCACGAAGGGCAGCGCGACCAGATAGACCAGGATGGTCAGTAGCGCCGTCTTGATGCCTTCCGGGATCGCAACGCCGAGCGGCAGCGCGTTGCCGGGGCGCTCGGCCGGATAATGTTCGCGCTCGACATGTTCGGCGACGTCGTCGACGAACACGCTCGCGATCAGCGAGGTGACCGCCGGCATCAGGAAAATGCCGCCGAGGACGACGCCAAGACCTGCCGCGATCGAGATGATCCAGGCGAGGACGTTGAGCGTCGTGTGGAACCCCGGTCCCAGCATCGCCTCGGCCCACACTTCGCCGGACACGGCAAACCAGCTCAACAGCCGCTGCAATCCGATCGCCAGCACCGTAATCAGCACCAGCGCCAGTCCGATCGAGCGCCACAGGATGGAGCGCATCGGCGGCGACAGGATCTGCGAAATCGCCTTGACGGCGGCGTCCAACATGGCGGTTCAACCTCTCGTGAAAGCCCCCGCGAGAGGTAGATATAAGCGGGCACTTCGGCAAGAGGCGGGACCAGGACCCCGGGCGTCGAGCGACTTGCCGCGGACCGCATTACAGGCACTCGCTCATGGCGGTTGCGTTCCAAAACGGTGAATGCAGTATTTGCGAGATTGTAATGTTCGGATGGTGGGCGAGCGCCTAACCAGGGCGGGCAAAGGGCCCACTAACGGAGGCGTCGCGATGACCGGAACGGGACTGCCGCTTGACGGCGTGAGGGTCGTCGAGATGACCCATATGGTGATGGGTCCGACCTGCGGCATGATCCTTGCGCAGCTGGGCGCCGAGGTCATCAAGGTCGAGCCACCGGTGGGCGACAAGACCCGCTCGCTCGGCGGCATGGGAACCTCGTTCTTTCCGCTGTTCAACCGGGGCAAACGCAGCGTCGTTCTCGATCTTGCCAAGGCCGAAGACCGCGAGACCATACACCGGCTGCTGGAAAGCGCTGACGTCTTTGTGGAAAACTTTCGCGAGGGGCAGCTCGAAAAACAGGGCCTCGGTGCCGAAGAATTGCGGCGCAAGCATCCGCATCTGATCGTCGCCGGTCACAAGGGCTTTCTTTCCGGGCCGTACGCGCATCGCCCGGCGCTCGACGAGGTCGTGCAGATGATGTCGGGGCTCGCCGCCATGACCGGCACGCGCGAAAAGCCGCAACGCGTCGGCTCCTCCGCCAACGACATCATGGGCGGCATGTTTGGCGCGATCGCCATTCTCGCCGCCCTCTACGAGAAACGCGGCGGCAAAAAGGACGGCGCCGACATCCGCATCGGGCTGTTCGAGAACTGCCTGTTTCTGGTCGCCCAGCACATCGTCGAATACGAGATGACCGGCCGGAAGCCACGCTCGATGCCGGAGCGCGAGCATGCCTGGCCGATCTACGACATCTTCGACACGGCGGACGGCGATCGCATCTTTATCGGCGTCGTCACCGAGGGCCACTGGTGGAGTTTCTGCCGCGAGTTCGGGCTGCAGGAATTTGCCGACGATCCGAGCTTGCGCAACACCACCGACCGGATCCTGGCGCGCGGGAGGATCATTCCGCGGGTTGCCGAGGTGATCAAGGGCTGGAAGATCGCCGATCTGTCGGCAAGGCTCGATGCGTTGAACATCGCCTATTCGCCGATCAACCGCCCCGAGGATCTGCTGCAGGACCCGCATGTGCTGCGTCCCGGCGGGTTGGTGCAGAATTTCAACGCCGATGGCGCGCCGTTCCGGGTTCCGGCGTTGCCGGTGGAGTGGAACGGCGGCAATATCGGCGAAGGGCTGAAGGTACCGGTGCTGGGTGCCGACACCGAAGCCGTTCGCGCCGAACTCGACAAGCAAACCCCGTCTTCCAAAAACAACGCCGCATGAGGCTGCCATGACCCGCGTCCAGGAACTCTACCCCGACAACAAGATCGTGCTGCGCGAGGTGGGGCTGCGCGACGGCCTGCAACTCGTGAAGACGTTTCCGTCGACGGAAGCGAAGCAGCGCTGGATGCGCGACGAATACGCCGCGGGCGTGCGGCACTTCGAGGTCGGCTCGTTCCTGCCGGCAAAAACCTTTCCGCAATTCGCCGACGTGCGCGACATCATTGGGACGGTGGCCTCGCTGCCCGGCGCCTACGGCATCGCGCTGACGCTGAACGAGCGCGGCGTCAACGAGGCGCTGGCCTCCGGCGTTGCGGAAGTCGCGACGGTGGTCTCGGCTACCGAAGAGCACAGCCAGGCCAATGCCAACCGCTCGCGCGAGTCGGCCATCGCCAACGTCAAGCGGCTCTGCGAACTGCGCGACGCCAGCGCGCACAAGCCGGTGGTGAATTCCGCGATTTCGATGGCGCTGGGCTGCTCGATCGTGGGGGCCGTTGACCCTGCGGAAGTGCTGCGGCTGACGGAAAAACTGTTCGAGGCCGGCGTCGATATGGTCGCGATCGCCGACACGGTCGGCTATGCCGGACCGAAGCAGGTGGGAGAACTCACCGCCGGGGCAGTCAAGATCGCAGGCGCAAAGCCGATCTGCATTCACCTGCACGACACGCGAGGCATGGGAATCGCGAACGCCTCCGCGGCGCTCGACGCGGGCGCGCGCGTGCTGGATGGATCGCTCGGCGGCCTCGGCGGCTGCCCGTTCGCGCCGGGCGCGACCGGGAATGTCGTGTTCGAGGATCTCGTGTTCCTGTGCGAGAGCAAGGGATTTAAGACGGGCATCGATATCGACAAACTGGTCGCGGTGCGTGAAATCCTGAAATCCGAAATGCCCGGCGAGGCGCTGTATGGCGGACTGGCGCGCGCGGGCTTGCCGCGCGGGGCGGCGGCCAGGGCGGCTTGATCAAGAAGGCGGCTTGATCCGAATCGTCGGCGGTTACTTTTTGCCCATCCCCATGCTGCCCATGCCCATGCCAGGCATGCGCCCTTGTTCCTTCTGTTCGGGGGACGTCTGCGCGGGCATCATCGCCATGGCGTCCATCCCCATATGCGGGGCGAGGAGATCATTGGCGGTCTTCTTCTGCTCGTCCGACAAGACCTCGTTTAGTTTGACGAAGGCAGATTTCATCGCCTTGGTGCCATCGAGCCGCGCGCCTAGCCACTGCTCCTGCTGGTCCAGCCGGGCGGTCAAGGTGGTAGCCGGTTGTCCATCGCCGGGCTTCGTTGCACGAACTTCCGCGAGCTTCTTGGCATTCGTGCGCAGCGCATCGGCAAAGCCGTTCCATGCGTCAGCCTGCGCGTCGGTGATCTTCAGTTCGGCGCGCAGAAAAGCGATGCGGCCTTCGACGCGATCGATGGTCGCCACCCCGTCCGTGCCGCGACCCATCATGCCCATCATGTGCATCATCCCCATCGAGTGCATCGCGGACATGCTGCTCATCATGTTCTTCATGTCGTTCATCATGGGCATGTTGCCCATGCCGCCGCCCATCATGCCCGTGCCACCTTGCGGTGCGGCGGCGGAGGGGCTCGGTGCGGGAGCCGGAGTGGCCGGAGCTGATTTTTCGCTGTCCGCGGGGTGGGAATGATCGTGCCCCGCCGGCGCCTGCGCCCACGCCGGAACCGCAAGTGCCGCGACCGTGAGAGCGGTCGCCATCGTCAAGCGCGTCATGGCCAAATCTCCCGTTGCTGAGGGGGCAGCATTTCAGGGGTAAGATGGCCCTTCCACCGGCCGCGGCCTTGACGCACGTCAATTTGTTACAGCCGCGTCATCCGCAGCCGCAACGCGTTGCCGACCACGCTCACCGACGACAGCGCCATCGCCGCGGCGGCGATGATCGGCGACAGCAGCAGGCCGAACGTGGGATAGAGAATGCCGGCGGCGATCGGGATGCCGGCGGCGTTGTAGATGAAGGCGAAGAACAGGTTCTGCCGGATGTTGCTCATGGTCGCCTGCGAGAGGCGGCGGGCACGGACGATGCCGACCAGGTCGCCCTTCAACAGCGTGACGCCCGCGCTTTCCATCGCGACATCGGTGCCGGTACCCATGGCAATGCCGACTTCTGCCGCCGCGAGCGCGGGCGCGTCGTTGACGCCGTCGCCGGCCATCGCGACGATCCGTCCGGCTTTCTGCAGTTTTGCGACCACCGCGCTCTTCTGATCGGGCAGCACTTCGGCCTCAACGTCGGTAATTCCAAGGCTGCGCGCGACGGCATTCGCCGTGGTCCTGTTGTCGCCGGTGAGCATGATGACCTTGATGCCCTCGGCCGCCAGCGCCTTCAGCGCGTCCGGCGTCGACGCCTTCACGGGGTCCGCAATGGCAAACAGCCCCGCGAGCTTGCCGTCGATGGCGATGTTGATGACGGTGGCGCCGTCGCCGCGCAGACGTTCGCCTTGATCGTTCAAGGGCTGCGCATCGATGCCGAGCGATTTCAGGAAGCTCGTATTGCCGAGAACGATGGTCTTGCCGTCGACCTTGCCGGTCGCGCCCTTGCCGGTTGGCGAGTCGAATTCGTCGACCATGCCGAGATCGAGATTGCGTTCCTTGGCCGATCGCACGATGGCGTCGGCCAGCGGGTGTTCGCTCGCCCGCTCGACGGTCGCTGCCAGCCGCAGAATATCGGTCTCGCTAAATCCCTCCGCCGGGACGATGGCGACGACTTTCGGCTTGCCCTCGGTCAGCGTGCCCGTCTTGTCGACCACCAGCGTGTCGACCTTCTCCATCCGCTCCAGCGCTTCGGCGTTCTTGATCAGCACGCCGGCCTGCGCGCCGCGCCCGACGCCGACCATGATCGACATCGGTGTGGCAAGACCGAGTGCGCAGGGGCAGGCGATGATGAGCACGCTGACGGCGGCGACCAGGCCGAACGCCATGCGCGGCTCCGGCCCGAACCAGGCCCAGGTGCCGAACGCGATCAGCGCCACGGCGATGACAACAGGCACGAACCAGCCGGAAACCTGATCGGCCAGCCGCTGGATCGGCGCGCGCGAGCGCTGGGCATCCGCCACCATCTTCACGATCTGGGACAGCAGCGTGTCGCGCCCGACCTTGTCGGCGCGCATCACGAACCCGCCGGACTGGTTGAGCGTGCCCGCGATCACCTTGCTGCCGGCCTCCTTGGTGACCGGCATGGATTCGCCGGTCACCAGCGATTCGTCGAGCGAGGAACGGCCTTCGAGGATGATGCCGTCGACGGGCACTTTCTCGCCTGGCCGGACCCGCAATTTGTCGCCAACGGCGAGCGTGTCGATTTCCACCTCATGGTCCACGCCATCGTCACCGATCCGGCGCGCCGTTTTAGGCGCAAGCTGGAGCAGCGCCTTGATTGCGCCCGACGTCGCTTCGCGGGCACGCAGTTCGAGCACCTGGCCGAGCAGCACGAGCACGGTGATGACGGCGGCCGATTCGAAATAGACGGCGACTGCGCCGCCATGGCCACGGAAGGCCGCCGGGAATATTCCGGGCGCGACGGTGCCGACGACGCTGTAGAGATAGGCCACGCCGGTGCCGACCGCGATCAGCGTGAACATGTTGAGATTGCGTGTGACGAGCGACTGCCAGCCGCGCGCGAAAAACGGCCAGCCGGCCCACAGCACGACGGGCGTGGCGAAGGCGAACTGGATCCAGTTCGACAGCGTCTGATCGACCCAGCCATGGCCGCCGACGAGGTGTCCGCCCATTTCCAGGACGACGGCCGGCAGCGCGAGCACGAGGCCGACCCAGAAGCGGCGCGTCATGTCGGCGAGTTCCGGATTGGGCGGCGCGTCGAGGCTTGCGACCTCCGGCTCCAGCGCCATGCCGCAGATCGGGCAGCTTCCCGGGCCGACCTGGCGGATCTCCGGATGCATCGGGCAGGTGTAGATGGTGCCTTCCGGCACGGCGGCTTTCGGCCTGCTGTCTTTCTCGAGATACGCGACTGGATCGGCGGCGAATTTGGTCCGGCAGCCGGCCGAGCAGAAATGGAAGGTCTCGCCGCGATAGTCGAAGCGGTGCTTGCTGGTCGCGGGGTTCACGGTCATCCCGCAGACGGGGTCGCGAACGGTTTCGACGGCGTGGGCGTGATGATCGTGTTGGCTGGCGTGGTCATGGCCGGCGTGGCTGTTGCCGCCGCAGCAGGCGCCGTTTGGTTGGGCGCTTTCGCTCTTGTTCATCATCCGCTCCGGCCCTTGAAGCCTATACCCTGTGGGGGTATATAAGCCGCATGCGAAAAGACATCAAGGCATCCTGTCAAAAGCGTCTCAGCCGGATCGAGGGTCAGGTCCGCGGCCTCTCCAAGATGGTCGACGAGGACCGCTACTGCATCGACATCGTCACGCAAATATCGGCGGTGCGGGCCGCACTGCGGCGTGTCGAGGAGGAAGTGTTGAGGGATCACGTGTCGCATTGCGTCGAGCATGCGATCACCAGCGGCAACAAGGCCGATCAGCGCGAGAAGATCGCGGAACTGATGGCCGTGATCGGCCGGTCCGATAGATGACTTCGTCGCGCTATGACTAGTTTGTCCCGGGCATGATTGGAAGATTCGGACCAGCCTCTCCGCGTCATTGCGAGCGGAGCGAAGCAATCCACGTCGCGGCATAACGGATAGATGGATTGCTTCGTCGCTTACGCTCCTCGCAATGACGCGGATAGAGCGCTATCCTAGTCGTGGCGATGGCCGTGCTTGCGCGCCTTCGGCTTCTTGTCGGATGCGGTCGGGATCATCACCACGCGGCCGTAGCGCACGCCGCGTTCGGCGATGATGTGGTCGGCAAAGTGCCGCACCTCTCCGCTCGCTCCCTTCAGCGCGGTCACCTCCATGCAGGAGTCGTCGTCGAGATGCACGTGCAGCGTCGCCAGCGACAGGTCGTGATGGCCGTGGAAATTCTGCACCAGCCGTTTCGATAGATCCCGCGCGGCGTGGTCGTAGACGTAGACCAGCGCCGCGACGCATTGGCCCGATGGTGCGGCGTCCTCGGCGCCCTGCTGCAACCCGGCGCGGGCGAGATCGCGGATGATCTCGGAGCGGTTCTGGTAGCCGCGGGCTTCCGCCGCAGCATCGATCTCGGCGAGCAGATCGTCTTCGATCGTGATGGTGATCCGTTGCATGGAAAATTCCGTCCTGCCGCAGTATGATATTTCTATTGTATCGTCATACCGCGCTTGCTAGCGTGAGGTGCCGGGTTAAGTCGAACTGGTGCGGTCGCGCGCCGATTGTAGCAGTTATCATGCGGGGGCATGAGCGTTGCGTAGAGCTGCTTGGGGAGCATTTTCCGCCGCCGCATATCTGTTTGCCGCGGTGTCTCCGGCAGACGCCCAAACCGCTGCGGCACCTTCATCCGACCGGCTTCCCGCAGTGACGGTAAATCCACCAGAAGCGAGGCCGCGCAACCGTCCCAAGCCGGCCCGCCGCGAGAGAAGCGCGCGAAATCCGGCCCCGGTTCAACCAAGTTTGCCCGTTGCACCGCAGGTCAGCAGCGGCGTGACGTCGGGATCCGCGGCCGCGGGGCCGGCATACATGCAGCCCACCGCCGCCAGCGCCACGACCATCAGCGGCGCGGAGGTGAACGCGCAGCCCTTCTCCCGCCCCGGCGAGGCGCTGGAGGTAGTGCCTGGACTGATCGTGACCCAGCATTCCGGCGAAGGCAAAGCTAACCAATATTTTCTGCGCGGCTTCAATCTCGACCACGGCACCGATCTCGCCATCAAGATCGACGGCATGCCCGTCAACATGCCGACCCATGGCCACGGGCAGGGCTATGCCGATATCAATTTCATGATTCCCGAACTGATCCAGTCGGTGAATGTACGCAAGGGTCCGTACTTCGCCGATGTCGGCGACTTCGGCTCCGCCGGCTCCCTCACGATCGACTACGTCAACCGGCTGCCCAAGAACATATTGGAGACCACCAACGGGACATTCGGCTATCACCGTGGGCTGGCGGCAGGGTCGACGGCGGTCGGTGCAGGCACGTTGCTCGCGGCGGTCGAGGGCGTCAAATACAACGGCCCGTGGGATGTGGCGGACAATGTACGCAAGATCAACGGCGTCCTGCGCTACAGCCAGGGCACCGCGACCGACGGGTTCACGCTGTCGGCGATGGCCTATTCCAACGGCTGGAATTCGACTGATCAGGTGGCGCAGCGCGCGATCGACCAGAGCATCATCGGCCGTTTCGGGACGCTCGACCCGACCGATGGCGGCACGTCGAGCCGGTTCTCGCTGTCGGGCAATTGGGCGCAATCGAGCGAATACGGGCAGAGCAAGATCAACGCCTATGCGATCAACTCGTCGCTGCGGCTCTACAACAATTTCACCTATTTCCTCGACGATCCCATTAATGGCGACCAGTTCAGCCAGATGGACCGGCGCACGGTCTATGGCCTCAATGCCAGCCACGCCTTCGATGTGCGCGTCGGCGGCATCGAGACGCAAACCCGAGTAGGGCTGCAGACGCGAGGCGACGATATCCGGGTCGGCTTGTTCAAGACATTGCAGCGCGAGACGCTCTCGACCGTGCGCGAAGACAGTGTCAGGGAAGGCAATGTCGGCCTGTGGGCGGATACGACGGCACGCTGGACCGACTGGCTGCGTACCACGGTCGGCATCCGCGAAGATTATTTTGCAGGAAGAGTCCTGAGCGACACGCCGCAAAATTCCGGCAACGCGCAGGCGTCGATGACGAGTCCCAAGGCCGGCATCGTTCTGGGGCCGTGGTACAAGACCGAGTTCTATGGCAATGCCGGCTACGGCCTGCACTCCAACGATATCAGAGGCGCGACTATCACGGTCGATCCGATCGACAAGGTGACGCCGCAGGATCGCGTGCCGCTGCTGGTTCGCTCGAAGGGCGCCGAGATCGGCATTCGCAACAAAGCGGTCGAAGGTCTCACGAGTTCACTCGCGGTGTTCGTGCTGGATTTCGATTCGGAATTGCTGTTCGTCGGCGACGCCGGCACCACCGAACCGAGCCGCCCCAGCCGGCGCGTCGGCGTCGAGTGGACCAACCAGTATCAAATACTGCCGTGGATGCGGCTCGATCTCGACGTCGCCTATACTCGTGCCCGTTTCACCGATTTCGATCCTGCCGGCGATTTCATTCCGGGTGCGCCGGCGTGGGTGGCGGCCGGCGGCGTGACGTTCGGCGGCGAGAGCGGCTGGTTCGGCGCGTTGCGTGGACGCTATTTCGGGCCGCGTCCTCTGATCGAGGACGACAGCGTCCGCTCGCAGGCGTCGCTGATCTTCAATGCACGCGCGGGGTACAAGTTCGACAATGGTTTGCGGTTGCAGCTCGACGTGCTCAATCTCTTCAACGCGAAGACCAACCAGATCGAATATTATTATCTGTCGCGGTTGCCGGGCGAGCCGATCGGAGGAGTGGCGGACCGGCATGTGCATCCGGCAGAGCCGCTGGCGGTGCGGCTGACATTGGCGGGAAGGTTTTGAAGTAGGGTGGGCAAAGGCGCCCTTGCGCCGTGCCCACCATCTATCTGGGTTGTTGGTTTGAAATGGTGGGCACGCTTCGCTTTGCCCACCCTACGAATCTCATCCGGGCTACGAGTCTTCAGGCCACCATCTCCCGCGCCTTGTCGCGCGGCTTCATGCGGCGCTCGGGCGGGCGGACCGGGACGTATTCGACGGCGAGGTAATGTTCCGACACGGTGACGCGTTCGACCATTGTCGTCTCAACGGTCACTTTCTCTATTGTCACTTCCTCAATCGTCACTTCTTCAGCCGAAAGCGGCGCTTCTTCGTCAATCTCTTCAGGAACAAGCGGCGGCGACTTGAGTTCGGGAAACACGGCGAATTCGCCCGCTACCTCCCGGAGCGGCTTCTGTTTGTCGGCCCAGTGCAACGCTGTGTAGTCAAAGCCGTTCACGATGGTGGGCTTGACGATTTCGAAATAGGGCGAGATGTCGAAATCGCGCGGCATGTAGAGCGAGGAATCGCGGATGTGCAGGATCTCGCGCCGGGCCTTTCGCGATGCGGCGCGCGTGATCTTGGGCAGGATCGGGTAGCGCACTGCGTCGAACGCCTGCGCGATCAGCGCCGAGCAAATGATCTTGGTGGGATCACCGGAGCCGAACGCGATCATGCGCCGACGCCAGCGCTGCGGCACCGGCAGCGGAATCAGAAAGCGCATCAGGTCGACGATGTTCTTGGTGTCATAGCCGAAGCCGATCCGGTTGATGGCGTAACGGCACACCGTGGTGCGGTCCTCGTAGGACAGGCCGATCGGGCGGCAGATACGGGTATGATAGGGAAAATATTTCGACAGCGGCGCCGAGGTCACGCCCTCGCCAATATTGGCCTCGATCAGGACGTGCGGCTCGCCGTCGGGTTCGTAGGCGCCATCGACCGGGCCGACGTAAAGCGCGCCATGCGACCAAGTGGATTGCGTCAGGTATTTGATGATGCCGGAGATGCGGTTGTTGCCTTCAACGAGCAGAACGTCGCCCGGCTCGATGACGCCGCGCAGATGCTCGGGGTCGCTGGGTGTGAACGGCTCATAGCCCGGGACTTCCTTCTGGAGGTAGCCCGCAATCAACTGGCCGATCGTATCGAGCATCACGCCCATGACATTCCCCTGGAGCGGCTTTTCTCCCGCTTTTTTTGTTTCCTTATCATGGTCGCAAGCCGTTTCAATTTAGTTCATGCGAGATGCGGATCAATCATGATTGATTTACCATGAGTGTTGCTGCGTCACGTGAGATGCGGCACAGTTCGCTAGCTGTTCTCGCTTTTTTCAGGCCCCGGAAACCATGACATGACAATGACCCGCCGCACCTTCCTGTCGGCGTCCGCAGGTCTGGCGGTCACTCCGGTTTTTTTCGGAGCGCGCGTCGGAGCGGCACCGTTGCCGCGGGAAGCTGACATTGTTGTGATCGGCGCGGGTGCGGCCGGTATTGCTGCAGCGCGGCGGATCATGGCGGCGAACCGCAAGGTGATTGTTGTGGAAGCGGCGAGCCAGATCGGCGGCCGTTGTCAAACCGACGCTTCCACCTTCGACGTGCCGTTCGATCGCGGCGCGCGCTGGATGCACAATCCCGAAACCAATCCGATGATCAAGTTGGCGCGCGGCGCGGGCCTGGAGATCACGACGGCGCCCTCGGGCCAAAAAATCCGCATCGGCCGCCGCAACGCGCGTGCCGGCGAGACCGAGGAATTTCTCGCCGCGCTCGTGCGCGCCAATCGCGCCATCGACGACGCCGCGCGGCGGTTCGACGTCTCATGCGCATCGGTGCTGCCGAAGGACCTCGGCGTTTGGGCGGACACGTCGGAGTTTGTGCTCGGCGCCAGTTTCTCGGGCAAGGATCTGAAAGATGTCTCCGTCGGCGACAAGTCCCGCGCGCAGGATCGCAATACCGCAATCGGCTGTCGTCAGGGATTGGGCACGCTGATCGCAAAGCTCGGCGAGCAGGTGCCGCTGTCGCTGTCGACGCCGGCCAATCGCATTGTCTGGAGCAACCGCGACGTCAGCGTGGAAACGCCGGCGGGCAAGATTGCCGCGCGCGCCGCCGTGATCACCGTGTCGAGCAACGTGCTGGCCGCTGGCAACATCAAGTTCGCGCCGGACATCCCGAAGCGCGTGCTCGATGCGGCCTCCAAACTGAGCCTTGGCAGCTACGACCGGATCGCACTGCAGATCGCGGGGAATCCGCTTGGCCTTGCCCGTGACGACGTCATCATCGAGCAGAGCAATTCGCCCAGGACGGCACTGATGTTCGCCAACATCGGCGGCTCCTCACTCTGCACCCTCGATGTCGCCGGCTCGTTCGGCCGCGAGCTTTCCGCGCAGGGGGAGAAGGCCATGGTGGCGTTCGCGGTGGAATGGCTGACGAAACTGTACGGCAGCGAGGCCGCGGCCGCGGTGAAGAAATCGAGCGCGACGCGCTGGAATGCCGCGCCGTTCGCGCTCGGCGCGATGTCGGCGGCCGGTCCCGGCGGGCAGTCCTCGCGAAAGGCTTTGACCGAGCCGTTCGGCTGCATCTATCTCGCCGGCGAGGCCGCCCATGAAACGCTGTGGGGAACGATCGACGGCGCCTGGGAAAGCGGCGAGCGCGCCGCCGAAGCGGCGTTGCGGCGGATCGGTGCGTTGAAAGATCCGGAGCCGGAGGCACGCCCTGCGAAGCAGCGGCGGCGCGGGTAACCGGTCAACGGATGGCATGCCCGAAAGCACTTGTTTTTGCGGCGGCCACGAGCGCGCCTAACGTGAGGGTTATGTGTCTTGAGATCTGTGATGGAAAAACGATTCGTAGGATGGGTAGAGCGAAGCGAAACCCATCAATCCCTGCGCAGATGCATGATGGGTTTCGCTTCGCTCTACCCATCCTACGTAGCGCCCATCACCGCAGCACGCCATCCAGCGCCGGCAAGCCAAAAATCACAGCCGCTGCGATCAGGGCGTAGCAGATCGATCGGAATACAGCTTCGCTTGCTTTGCCGAACAGCGAAGCGCCGAACCAGACGCCGATGGCATAGACCGGGCCGACCACCACGGCGAACTTGATTGCGTCCAGCGTGATCAGTCCGGCCGCGGCGTAACTGACGCCGGAAAAGAAATCCGAAGCGCCGAAGAACAGCACGATGTTGGCGCGGGCGATCGCGGATGGAAGCGGGCGGCCGAGCCAGTAGGCGACGATCGGCGGGCCGCCGGT